>ORMF011286494.1_pt1 | contig 51350 bp, 47 predicted proteins | sample 1779871 | NCBI WGS metagenome assembly ORMF01 (sample SAMEA104232316, study PRJEB22302) | groundwater metagenome | biome: forest; feature: aquifer; material: groundwater | place: USA | collected 2011-08-07 | depth 5.4 m | reverse complement strand
TTCCGTATCGCGTGCTCCCAGAGATCACGATCCGCGTACACGACGACTGGACCGTCGCGGGTATGCCGAAGGTCAATCGTCGCGGGCATCTCAATGGCGTCCAGCACGGTGTCGATCGCGTCACCGAAGGCCACCCAGTCGCGGCGAAGCGGACGGAGGCCAGCGACGATCTGGAAGTCGACCAGAAACCGGGACAGGCGTTCCCCGCTGCCCAGCGCCTGGTCGAGCACCTCTAACCCCTCTTGGTCACTCACGCTGACACGCAGCAAGTCGAGGTGCATCATGATCGAGGCGAGTGGGCTGCGCACTTCGTGCAACAGGCCGGCGGCCATCGTGCCAAGCGCCGCCAAGCGCTCCTGGGCGTGTGCCTGGCGCTCCAACGTGCGAAGGGCGGTGACGTCGGAGAGCGACAGCGTGGTCCCGGTGCGGCGTCCGCCTTGCACCAGAGGGCTGGCGACGACCGCAAGGGTATGGCCGGCTACCTCACCGCGCCGAATGATCACTTCGCGCGTCAAGCCGCCTCCAGGCCCAGCGAGCGCCTGTGACGCAAACGCCGCGAGTTCCGGATCGACGCCGACGGCATCCAGCAGAGAGCGTCCAGCCAACGGACGGTCGCCTCCCAGCCATCTGGCCGCCGTCGCGTTGGCACCCACGACCTGGCCTTCCAGATCTGCGGCCACGAGGCCAATGTCCACGCTGGCCATCAACGACTCGTAGTAGTCCACTCGCGCCACGATCGATTCCACGAGGCCATCAAGGTCGCGCTCTAATGCTCCAATCTGGTCGGCGCGACGGGAATCACTCGGCGCCGTAAAGTCTCCGCGACTGGCACGCGTCACGGTGTCTCGGACACGATCGAGACGGCGCGCGGCCCCGCGAATCAAGAACAGTCCGCCCAGGCCCGCGACCGCGAGGCTGGCGACACCGAGCATCACCATCTCACGTCGGAGATCACTCAGGGCGGAAAAGAACTCGGGGGCCGCATCAACGCCAAGCAGCGCCGCGACCGAATGATCGGGCGCTGTGACCGGAACCAGCGCGGTCAGACGGAGTTGGCCCTCGTCGTTTACGTAGATCGGCGTGGGCGTGGCGGTCCCCGCCCACGCCTGCGCGGTCTGCCGACGCTGGGCGAGGAGGGGATAGTGCGCGTCTCCAACCGACGCCGTCTCGCTGGTGTCGATGAGTGTCCTGAGATCTCGATCGACCACATACGCGCGGCCCAGTCCATTCGCTCGGACTTGCTGTGCCAGGCGCGCCCGGACAATTTGGTAGGCGCCGAGCGCTTCGTCGCCCGCTCGGAACTGCGAGATCAATCGCGCGTCGAGACCTAACGAGAGCGCATCGGCTGTCTTGACGAGCCGCTGTCCGAGATCCGCCTCCAGCGTCCCGCGAAGGCGATAGTAGACGGCGACATCCACTGCGACCTCGGACACGGCCATCAAGATCAGGATGGCGACCAGGAGCCGCGCAAAAAATCGATCGCGAAGCGCAAGAAGTTGAGCCAAGGTCCGCTTTCAGCATATCCCGTACCCCACGGACGCGGGCCCCATACATCACATCGACCCCGGAGATCACGCGAGTAAAGACCGACTCTCTGCCGGGTGGCAACGAGGCCACGCCCTGGCTGGCTTCTTGCTCCTTCCAACGACGAGAAACCAGACAATGAAACTTTCGCAACACGATCCGAGCATCGACCAGCGGATGACATTGGGGCGTAGGACTCTGAGCCGTGGCGTGGCCCGCGGGCGCCTTGGGGCCTTCGCGCTGGCGGCCTGGACCGGCGGGTGCGCGCACATACCTGCGATCCGTGCACAACACATTACGTCGCGCACGGCCGTTCACGTGCAGAACCGCTGGCTCTCCCTTCGACTCTCGCATCCCCCCTCCGTGGCAGCCGCTCAACCCTTGATCCTTTTCGTGACAGGCGACGGCGGTTGGCACGGGAAGGATCTCGATGCCTTCGATCACCTGATCACGTGGGGGTACCCCGTGGTAGGCATGAGCGCCCCTGATTATCTCGACCACTTGGGTGACGGCGCCTTGCAACTGCCCGCAGAGCGGTTGGCTCGAGACCTCGCAGAGATCGTGGACACAGGTCGGTCTCAACTCGGGTTGAGCGCCACGACGCCCGTGCTCCTACTGGGTGTATCGCGAGGGGCGGATCTCGTGGTGGTCGCCGCCGCGCAACGGTCCCTGCGTTCATCTGTCATCGGCGTGCTCGCCGTGGGTCTCACCAAGGAGGAAGAGTATGTACGTCGTCCGCGACGACGGCGCCGGCCGGCATCGAATCTCGATCAGCCGAGCGGCAACGTTGAAGTTGGACTACTGGCACACCCGTACGCGGCACTTCAGCGGGTCACGGCTCCGGTGTGTGTGATCCAGTCGACCAACGATGAGTACGTGACTGCGGCCGATGCGCGACGATTGTTCGGGCCGGATTCCCGCTCGCGTCGGTTGCAGGCGATCGAGGCCCGCAATCACAGCTTCAGTGACGCTCGGGATGCTCTATACGAAGCCGTGAAGCAGTCGCTCCTGTGGGTGGCATCTCATAATGCCAGCCCAGGTCAGGTGCGACCGTGAGGCTCCGAGCGTTCGTCCTCGCGATCGCGTTGGTGGTCGGTTCCTACCCCCTCGATGCGGACGCGGCAAATAGCCGGAAGCTGGACGTCGACGTTCGAGGTCAGACGTTGACGTTATCGGTCTACGTGCCCAAAGCCGGTGTTCCGGTCCGGGGTACGATCCTGATGGGGAGCGGTGATGTCGGATGGGTGGGGCTGGCCACGACGCTGGCGGAGTTTCTCTCGGATGGCGGCTACATTGTCGCCGGCATCAGCGCACGGCAATACCTGTCGGCATTTGCCAACGGAGCGGAACACCTGCGAGTCGACCAGGTGCCAGCCGACTACGACGTGCTGGCTACTGCTCTGCGGTCACAGGGCCTGCTCGTACGACCAGTCATCCTGTCTGGAGTTTCTGAAGGCGCCGCCCTTGCGGTCGCGGCTGCCGCCTCGCCAGGCAGTCACACATGGGTGGACGGGGTCGTGACCATGGGCCTTCCTCCGACCGCCGAACTTGCATGGCGATGGAAGGATGTCATGTCCTGGGTCACCAAAAAGGACGCCAACGAGCCGTCCTTCAGCCCTCACGAGATCATCGCGCGCGTGTCGCCTTTACCCCTCTGGATGATTCATTCAACGCGGGACGAATACGTGGAGGAGGCCGACTACCGTCGATTCGACAGCATCGCCAAGGACCCGAAGCGACTCGTGCTGATCGATGCGAAGAACCATCGCTTCACCGACAAGATGCCGCAACTGAAGGAACAGGTGCTCGCGGGGCTGGCGTGGTTCGAGGACTTCCGCAAGTAGTTGTCCGTCGAGAACGCACGGACGACGAAAACCATCTGCGCTGCACGTCGCTCCGGCACTTACCGAGGCAGGACTTGCATCTGCCAGAGATAAACGTCCTGATGCAGGCTCGCGCGCTCGCATCGTCACGACGCGACGTGTCATACAGAGTCGAGGTCGATTTCATGTATCCTCCGACGGGCGCATCACGCGCATCCCCATGCTAGAGCCGGGACCGATCTCCCCCCTCGACCCGACCCAAGCTCACCCAGCTCCCGCCACGGGTGCGGTGCAGCTTCGCCCCGTTCACTTCGTAGTAGGGTGGGCGCTGGTCTGCTGGGTCGCGATTGTCTGGCGGCTCGGGTATCCGAGCTTCTGGGATCCTGACGAAGCCACCTACGCTCAAGCGACTCGCGAAATGCTCGCGTCGCATAGCTGGCTGGTGCCGCTCTACGACGGCTATCCATTCTTCGACAAACCGCCGCTGTTCTACTTGCTTCAGATGGTGAGCTTCGCAGTCCTTGGGCCCACCGAGCTGGCGGCGCGCGCGGCTCCTGCGTTTTCCGCGTTCGCCTTGATCGGAGGGGTCGCGTGGTTCGGACAGAAGGCGTTCGATCGCGACATCGGAGCAACCGGCGCGCTGATGTTTGCCGTGCTTCCGGCAACGTTTGCGCTCTCGCACTACGCGATCCTCGACATGACCTTTACGCTGTTCCTTTTCGGAGGGGCAGCCATCGTCACCATATCAGCCATCGAGAGTCGACCACGCCTCCAGTACGTCGGCTACGTTCTGTTGGCCGCTGCGGTACTGACGAAGGGTCCTGTGGCCCTTGTGCTGGCAGGGTGTGCGTTCCTCATCAGCCTCGTCATCGCGCCTGCTGCGCGCGTCCCGCTGATGCGCCTGCGAACGGGCATCGGACTACTGATCATTGTGGGTCTTTCAGCGCCGTGGTTCATCTATATGTGGTTTCGGTTCGGTGACGCCTTCGTTGACGGCTACGTACTGAAAGAAAACCTCTGGCTGTTCTCGCGTCCGATGTACGGCGCGCAGCCTTCGTCGTTCTTCTATGCAAAAGTGATCGCGATCGGGATGCTCCCGTGGACGCCACTCCTCATCGGCAGATTGCTCGACGCCGCACGTGGGGCACGGCTCGATACGGCGGAGCGGCTGCTCTGGGCCTGGGCGATCGCTGTTGTCGGTTTCTTTTCCTTTTCGAACTTCAGACTCGATCACTACATTTTTCCCGCAGCTCCCGCACTAGCGCTGCTTTGCGCCAAGGCATGGGTCACCGGCCGGCATGTGAACAAGTCAACGGTTGGTGTCGTGTCGGCCGCCCTGGCGATCGGAGCGGTGCTCATTGCGTCGGGCGCCGTGTTGATTCCTGGACTCGCGCGCGTACCGTTAGAACTGCCCGTCGCGATGCGCCTATTGCCAATCGCGCTGTTGACGGCCGGCATCGCGACTATTGGACAGGTCGCGCGCGCGCGGCGCCTCTCACCGGTTCCGTACGCCGCAGTCGCCGGATTGCTCGCGGCATATTCGGTTGTGATCGTCGTGGCTCTCCCGGCGTTCGAGCAGGCCAAGCCCACGCGCCGCCTCGCAAAGATCGTGGCGGCTGCTGCGCAGCCCGACGACTACGTCGCGATGTTCCGCCTGAACCGGTGGAGCAGCAGCTGGCGATTCTATGTCGCACGGCGGACGGACAATCTCGAAACACCGGCCGACATGCGTCGCTTCTTCGCGCGGCCGGGACGCCATTACTGTGCCATGATGCGCCGCGACTACGACGCGCTCGTGTCAGAGGGCATCCGGCTTCGTGTCATCCACGATCAGCCTGGACTGTTCACCACGACAGGTCGCTCGCTCCGCTCGGGACGCGCGGCGGGTAGCGACCACTTCATTGTCGTGACCGACGATCATGCGGCGGAGAAGACTGGACCTTGAGTCCTAAACGCCTCTCGTATTAGGCTCCGCTGCGTCGGGACATGAGTGCGACGGGTCGTTAGCTCGCGATCCGGCAGTGTGTCGTGGATCCAGACTAAATTGCCTTCCTCCGTTCGCCCAAGCGAGAGCGAGAAGAAGAAGGGTGTGAACGCAGGCCAGAAACGGGGGAGGAGACGAAGCCACGTTCCCACTGCGATGATCACGAAGGCTCCGACGGAAAAGCTTGCAGGCGTCCGTGAGGTATCATCGTCAGCACTATGAAACCCACAACAATTGGCGCGATGTGGATGGTTGCAGCGTTCACACCGGTCGCCCTTCCTACCGTGGCGGCGGTCATAGTCGCGCCGACCGCGTTGGCCGAGACACCGGCTCAGAGGTCGGCATCAGTCGATGCCCGGCAGAAGCTCCTCGACGACGTAGCGTCGCTCAACGAGAATCTCGTCGAGTTCGCGCTCGAGGGCAACAGCGCGAAGATCACGGAAACGGCGAAAGCGATTGAGGTATCGCTGTCAAAGCTCCGAACGGCCCTGCCTGCGACGACGTTCACCGCAGTCGAGTCTCGGGTGCGCGACCAGGGAACCGCCATCAGGACGGGCAACAGAACCGCTGTGGCACTCGCCTCCGTGGAGATCTATCGGCAGCTCCAGGAAGCGATGAATCCAAACGCGCGACCGGTGCCCGTTCAGGTGCCGTTATTGGATTACGCAGGGTTCAAGATCCTCGCGCTGGCGAAGGGCGATGCGGTCAACTGGACCAGTATTGACGCGACCGTGAAGGAAGCCGCTTCGTTCTGGAAGCAGGTGGAGGCGCGCATCGGTTCAGTGGCACTACGGAACATGATCGGTTCGATCATGACAGGCCTCGTCGATGGAGCAGCCATGAAAAACTCCACATACACTGCCTTCGCCGCGAAAATGCTGCTCGAATCGGTGGATCTTCTCGAGGGGCAATTCATGCCCAAGTGAGGGTCGATCACGGTTCATCTATTTGGGGCGCAAGGCCGAGGGAGCGACGCTTTTCTGCATCAGAAGATACCCGTCTCCCCACACGATGTTCGTGCTCCAGATGACATCCGCGCGGCTCAAATCGCCCCACACGATGTTCGTCGCGCTCAACTCTCCCCAGAGAACGTTGGCGCCCCACACGATATTCGTGCCCCAGACGATATTCGAACCCTGTAGCACACCGACGAGACCGCTTCCCCAGACGATGTTATTGGCCCAAACGTCGCTCGTTCCCCAAACAATATTGTTGCCCCACACGATGTTATTGCCCCAGACGATGTTGTCGCCCCAGACGATGTTGTCACCCCAAACGATGTTCTGGGACCATAGAGGGACGTTCCGGAACAGCACGTCTCCGCCAATCACCGCATCGCCCCAGACAATTCGTTGCGACCACGTGGTTGGCTGCTGGTCAAACAGCGTCCACGGTGCGATGCCAGTCGTCAACCAGGCCGCACCCGGCGGCATGGATGGATCGATGGCGCTCGCAAGCGCAATGGCGCCGCCCGCATTGATCTCGCCAGCGCCCTGCGTGAGGACGTCATAGGGGCTCCCGGCATCATCGGCCAACGTCGTTGCACTGTACTCAAGGATTGCCTTGATCGTGTTCGGGGAGAGCCGCCCAGAACCCTTCTGATCCCATTGGCCTTCTTGCTGCCATTGACCTGTCGCGCGGAGATTCGCGTCAATGACAAGCGCGACGACTCCTGTCGTGACACCCGCGGCCATGCTCGTGCCGCTCAATTTCAAGAACGCGGCTCCATTCGTCGTGGCCACGCGTAACGCTGGCAGCGAAGTGTAGAGGCTCGAATGGGAGACCGCATTCGATATCAGTTTGTGCCCAGGGGCCACGAGGTCCGGCTTCGCGAACGCGTCATACCAGGCCGGTCCACGCGAACTGAAGGAAGCAACGCGATCGTCGGCCCGGCTGGAAGTGCCCTGCGTGATCGCAGCACCGACCGTAATCGCCGAAGGTGCATTGCCCGGGGACGTGATACCGGCATACCCAGTCGTCCCCGTAACCGGGTTCGTGCCGAAGTTGCCGGCCGACACAACAACGACCAGCCCCGCCGCGACAGCCCGCTCAACCGCTTGAACGAGGGGATCGGTCGAAGCGGGCTCGAAGATAGGATGGCCAAGCGATAAGTTGATGATCTGGACGCCCAAGGCATCTTTGTTGGCCGTGACGAACTCGAGAGCGCTCAACACGTCGCTGGACCGGCCGACACCGTGAGCATCGAGAACCTTGATGCCGACAAACACCACTTGGGGCGCAACACCCACCAACTGAAGGTTTGAAAGCAGACCAGCACTCCCGATCAGTCCGGCGATATGCGTCCCGTGACCATAGTCGTCATACGGCACCGTTGCGATGCCGCCGTTCGTGAAGTCGTAAAAGGCGGTGATGCGTCCAGCAAGATCGGCCGTCGGCGCGATTCCAGAGTCGATCAGGGCCACGCCGACGCCGGCTCCGGTAGGCACGTTTTCGGCTGCGGAGGCTGGCAGACCAAGGATCTGGCGAAGCCCGCCCTTCACTCCTGCGACCGTTCCTTCCTGCCATCCGAGTGTGGCATCGGTGTCAGCACGGACCGTCGCATCGAGCGAGATTGACTGCACGCGAGGATCGGCCGCGAGGCCCACGATGTCTTCCGCGCGCAGCACGCCGCTGAGGGCGTTCTGATGCTGTCCGACCTCGTCCCTTCGAGCCTCAAGCGTGCGCCGCACCGCTTCAGTCGCCCCTGCGCGCATTGTTACGATGACGCCGAGCTCTTTCTCCCCTGTGCTCATCGCCTGCTGAACGGCACGATCGACCTTCTGGAGTTGATATGTTTGAGCCGCGAGGGGACGGCCCCACAGCAGGAGCGCCAGCGCGACACCCGCAGTTACAGCGCGAGTTCTGATCATGTTCCGTTGAGTCGCAAGAAGGACACCAACTGCTCAGGTTGTCTGCCGATGGTCGGGTATGTCGTTCAAAGTCAGTCATTTGCGCAGCTTTGCGCGCAAAGACGGTGCGGAGAGTGAAAAGGCGCGGTTTGTTCCCTTCTGGCACAGAAGGACGATTAACGCGCGAGGCTAACCGGGAGAAAAGCCCCTAAAGATTGCGCAATTCACGCGTAACGACCTCATGTTCCTTTTACGAACACACTGTGCTCTAAAGGCACATTGAGTTCGTTGGGCGGACGGGAAGGAACGGGCGCCTCACGTCGGCTGATAAGGGTCGTTTGCGATCGTGAACGCTCCACAACCAGACCCAAGCCGCGATCCAGCCTCGCAGGTTACGAATCGGAAATACCGACGCGCAGATCGGCGCGCGTTGAGTGACGCGTTCGTCGTGGATGCTCGCAGCAGCACACTCGTTGACGGCCGATGCTGACGTTGAATAGGCTCGCACGCGGAGTATGACGATGACGCACTACGTGGCGTGGGTTGTGGCTGGAATCCTGGCCGGCTGGCTCGTTGGCCTCGTCATGCGAGGCCGGGGATATGGGTTGATCGGTGACCTAATTCTGGGATTGCTGGGTGGCATCGTCGGTGGATTCCTGCTTCGAGGGACCGGTGCTTCTCCGACGAATACTTCGTGGCTCGTCCATGTTCTGGTGGCCGCGATCGGCGGTATCACGCTGGTGGCCTTGTCGCGGCTGCTGCGCCGGGTATGAACTTGTTCAGGCCTAGATCGAGGGGCCTGTCCCCGGCGTTCTCCGCAGGCGCCGCGCGCGCATCACCAGAGCGCAGAGCGTCCCGAGTATAGCGACGGCGAGAACGACGTGTTCAACGGCCACCAGTGTCGTGCGAGTCTGTTCGAGATGAGGTCCTACTCCACGTCCGATCGCGTATCCGACCCCGACCACGACCGGCACGTACAAACAGGCGCCGAGGACGTTCGCGATGAAGAAGGCGGGAGCGGGCATGCCGGAGATCCCCGCGACAGGCCCAGCGGCGAACCGAAGCCCCGGCAGGAACCGTGCGACGAAGACCGCCAGGGCGCCGTATTTCAGCACGAAGCGCTGACTGGCTTCCAGCCTCTCCGGGTTCACCCAGAAGCGCGTCCCGTACTTGCGTGCCCAAGCGCCGCCGAGACGTCGACCCAACCAGTACCCAATGTTGTCGCCAACTGAGGCGCTCGCGATGCCGACCGACAGCACCAGCCACAGTCTGAGATCGCCACGCCAGACCAGATAGCCGGCCAGCGTGAGGATGGTTTCCTCCGGCACGGGAAGGCCAACATTTCCGAGCACGACGACCGCAAAGATTGCGGCGTATCCCCAGTGTTCCACGAAGAGCGCAAGTCCGCTCATCAACGGTTGTCCGGGGATCGACGCGGGTCTTCAGCCATGCGGGCCCAGGAGACCGAAAAGCAGCACGGAGAGCACGAAGAGCGTGATCGCCACGAAGACCACGTCCCGTTCAAAGAGAAAGATCACGACTGAGAACACGACCCGCAGGATTGGCGTTGCGATCAACACGAGGAGCCCAAGCATGATCACGCTCCGGGCCTCGAAACGAGCCGCGCCGCTGACGATCCCTGACACGCCTCGAAGCGCTCGCGGCTCGCCGTGAAACACGTCAAAGGGGGTGATCAACGTACCTTCGGTTGGAAGGAACTTCGCGCCACCGATCAGGACGACTAACGCTGCGGTTATGACCCCGAAGCGTAAGAGTGACGCCATCGCCGCTTCTGCACGGTCCTTGTGGACCGCGAGTCGTGGTTGAGTCATCAGAACCCGCCTCTCAGACCCTTGACGATCATCTGAATGGCAAGGGCGCCGATGACCACTCCGAAAATCGTCCGGAGCCGCGCGGAACGGCTGCGCGTGAGGACGGCGGCTCCGGCGGTAGCCCCAGCCAGCACGCCCAGCATCACGGGCATCGCGAGCACCGGGTCAATGTACCCGCGGTTCAGATATACGCCAGCACTTGCCGCCGCGGTGACGCCAATCATGAAGTTACTCGTTGTCGTGGACACCTTGAAGGGCAGGCGCATGACCTGATCCATGGCCAGGACCTTGACGGCGCCGGACCCGATGCCCAGCAGGCCCGACAGGGCGCCCGCAGCGAGCATGACGAGGAAACCGAAGGGCACATGTGCGGCGTCAACTACTTTTGCCGGGCGTGTTGCCTCATTTCGAAATGCTACCGCCTAAACAGGGTCAATCGGTGTGCGTTCTGAACGGCCAGCGCCGGAGCGCTGTTAGCGCGGAGGCGCCCAGCGACACTCCGGAACACTGGTGGCCGACACGCACCCGGAGCTGCCGAGGGCGGATTGCGGTGCGACAAATCACAGCCGCCGTTTCGTTGACTAGCCGCCTCCGCGCCGCCGCGCCTCATGCAGCGTCCTCTGATGACGAGGCGAAGACCAAGTGGCGCGCGGCCGCTTGGCGCCCCTCCCTGACCCGGCGTTGAAAGGTGCGCAGCTGACCATCCGGGAAAACGCCGGGCAGTTCACTCTGGAGGCGGACGAAGAGTTCCCTGCCGACACGGTCGGGCTCAGCCTCGAGCCACGTGCGCACGCACGGCCATACGCGCTCGAACGGATCTATCCGGGTCCGCCAATCACGCGTGGGCCGCGGCTCGCGGCGATGGGTGGCGCGGACCTCGCCGTGTTGCCACGCCGAGGCAAGACCCTTGAGGAAGCCCTCGAGGTTTCCCTCGTGGCGAACCGCGACGTGGGTCGTCTGCCCAGCGGACAGCGCGGCCAAGTGGTGTTGCACAGATCGAATCTCCTCCAGCAGCCGTAACGGGTCGAGTTGCTCGGCCACCGCGCGCAACCGCTGCTTCATCTCAGTACTGATGGCCACGCAGGCAAGGAGCTTTGCGTAGGGCGTCTCGGGTGCGTGATAGGTCTTGCGGACCTTCGCCCCGATCCGGATCTTGGACGCCAGCTTGAAGGAGGGCTGAAAGAAATTCACGAAGAGCCGAGAGGCGGCGTAGAGTCGCGAGAGCGCTTCGGCCGCGGCGAGTCCCTCCAGGCGACGATAACCCACGAGCCGGCGCACGACCGAGCCGTTCTTCTGCTCGACCCACGCCTGATCATTCTTGTGATACGGGCGGGAGCGGGTGCACGGAATCTCATGCAACCGACAGTAGGCTGCCACGGTCTCATTCATGAACTCGCCACCGTTGTCGGTATCAAACCCGCGCAGGGGAAAGGGCATGCTCGTGAGCAGGTGGTCCAGCGCCGCCGCGACCAACGCGCCGTCGCGGACGACCAGCGCCACACACTCGGTCCATCCGGAGGCGACGTCCGTCAGCGTGAGCGTGTGTACGAAGCTCCCAGCGGCGGATTCGCCGCCGTGGCTCACGAGATCGGCCTCCATGTCGCCGGGCAGCGACTCCTCCCACTCGGCGAACGTGCGCACGGGCACATTCCGTTGCACGGTCGGCATCGCGCGCCGACGTACGTCTTGTCCGGAGACCGAGACGCGGGTGGGGCGCAGCAAACGATCGAGCGTTGCGGCGCTGGCGGACAACACGCGCACACGCACGGTCGAGTCCAACGCGAGGTGCCCGTGGCGCTCAAGGGCCGAGACGAGAATCGGCAGGAGCGGTTTGAGCCGCTTGCCACAGACGCGGTCAGATGCTTCCCACAACACGACGATCGCCGCCCGGACGGCGTCATCGTACACAGGGAGACGCGCACGTCGGCCGACACCGCTCGCGACGGCCCGCGCATTCAACAAGCGAATGGCGTGCTTGCGGTGATAGCCGGTCACCGCCACGAATTCATTCAGAATGCGGAGTTTCTCTTCCTTCAGGCCGCCTCGATACCGCTCACGAATCGCTTGCAGCAGATCCTGGCGGGTCTCCGCGTTGATCGTCCGTGCCATCGTGTCCTCCTTGGGTCTGCCACAGTGGTAGCAGACTTCGTGAGGCAACGACCGCCATTCGGTAACAGAAAGGGCGAGTCAATGCGCCGGGTAGCGACAACTATTTCTGCCGGTGAGGGGCCAGCAAAGGAGTGTTGCCCACCACCTGGCAACGCTCGGTTGTTGTCGTCGGCCGGTCGGTGGCCGTAGAGCACGTCAGCGCCGGAGCGCCGATAGGCGCGGAGGCGCCCAGGGTCATCCTGGAATACGGGAGCGCGAAGTACACGGTCGATCAGTAGGCGCCCGGCTCATGGTGTCGAGTGAGCTGCAGGTTTCGTGGTCTTGCCGCGGCGGGTCGCCTGCTCGGTCCGGAAGCTGGGGACGTCAAATTCCAGCAGCACCGAGTGATGCACCAATGGCGTAACGCAGATCCACGCCAAAGAGCAGCGTGAGCATAGGGACAATAACAACACCCCCACCCAGACCGGTCAGCGCGCCCAGGAACCCGGCGCCGATGGAGCCAGCCGCGATGAGTAGGACCAGTTCGTAGTTCGTCACGTCGATTCGAGACTCTCTCTCAGGCTTGCTGATCAGCGAGGCCGCACTGACCGATCGGACAAGACAACCAGGCTTCCGCGGGATGAGTTCAGGGCAGAGCAACCGACGTGACGACTACTCGGAAATCCTCCCCCTCCCACCGGGCTACCTTCGGCCAATAGAACGTGAAGTCGATGGCCGTGCCGACCGGGAGTGCGTTCGTTGGCAGATCGACGACGTGCTCCCCAAGCTCAGTGTCCCAAGAGGGTGCGTCGCTCACCGTGCGCCAGCCATCTGGGCTCCAATGAACCGAACACGGGACGAGCGTTTCGAGACGGAGATTGAGACCAACACGGATGGTCCGCAGTCTATGGTTGAACCGCCAGAAAGCGTACTGTGCTGGCGTTCGGTCGACGACGTATCGCTGCCACGTTTGTGTGGGCTGATCGAAGACGCGCCCGTCGCGCAGCGATCGCACGAGCTTCAGATGCTCTGCGTGTGCCCAGACGAGCGGCATGGCCGACCCCGAAGGCCGGCCGACGAACAACTCCCGCCCGGGAATGTCGGGGCCATCCCACACCTGCTCGGGTAACAAGCCACCGTCGCCGGCACTGGCTTCGAAGGCGCGAAGGAGACGGCGGGCCTCATCCAAGCGACCGATGGCGATCTCATAGTGGGCCCGTTCGCCGGTCAGCAGCGGCCAGGGACGTCCGATGCCGACGCCATCGAAGGCCGCTCCGTCGGCATGTTCGCCGTATCCGTCGCCGTTATATCGTCGCCAGACGGGTCCAAGCGGCAGGTCGACCTTCAGCAGCGCGTCGATCACCCGAACGGTGTTGAGGATGCGCGGATCGTCAGGGGCTCTCAGCCCGAACCGCACCAACGCCAGCGCGTCAGGGCTCACGATCTCGCTTGCCTGGACCTCGGGCTGTGGCCACGGCCGGTTTTTGATCGGCACGAACCCGCTCGCCGGAGACGCGGCATCCGCCGTTTCTGGCGGAGCAATCCTGATGTAGTAGCCGTCTACGCCTATCTGCTGCGCGAGCGTGGTCCCTCGCACGTAGATGCACGAGTCCAGCCCGTCGTTCCACGCGTCGGCGGTTTCCCGCAGGTACCGTCCAACGCCCGGCTCATCGGCGCTGTCGGCGAGATCGGCCGCCACCAGCAGCGCCGCGACTTCCGCAGCCACCGTGAAGGGCGAGAGCCCGGCGTCCTCTTCCCACCGGTCCTGCTCCGTCGCCGGTCCGTTCCGCACCAGAAACCCGGCAGCTAGGCGCACCATCGGCCAGAACTCCCGAATGGCCTCGCCGTCGATGTGTCCGTCCCGTTCGAGCAGGTCCACGAGCAGAATCGGAAAGGCTGTTTCGTCCAACTGAATTCCGTGCCAGTAGGGCTGCCCATTGACCCACATGTTCTGCGGCCATGATCCATCCGCGTTCTGCGTCACGCGCACGTACTCGAGCACACGGTGTGCGTCACGATGGGCGCCGACCGCCAGGAGCGCCCCCGCGGTTTCGACGAGATCGCGTGGCCAGACGAGATGGTATCCACCGAGGTCGTTGTCGCTCTTGGCATTGCCCCACGGGATCGACAGGCTCGCGATGATGCCGCCCGGCAACCGTTTCTCCTCATGACATCGCAGGACCGCCGCGCTCGTACGCACCGGGGCCCGCGCCGCTTCCTCGATGTTGGCCAATGGCTGAAGGCTCTGTTGCCAGGTGGTCCACTCTCGGATGTACGCCGTTCTCGCATGGGCGAAGCCATCGAGCAGGCTGGCCCGCGCGCGATGGCCCGCCTCTGACGGCGAAGTTCCGAACGCCAGTGCGATCACGAATGAACCTCCGCCGGTCGTGAGATCCACTTCGCCTGTGAGCGCGACATTTCCGTTCTCGGCGCGGTCATAGGCCATGGTCATCGTCTTGTGCGCGGCTAGGATCTGCCACCCATCGGAGAAGCCGACAAAGCCTGCGGAGCCGCGTGTCCAGTCAGGGCCACACGCGACCGCGAGCGCGATGCCATCTCGTTCGGCGAACAGCATCGGGACGCCTTTGTACTCGCCCACCCACGCGGTGTTGCCCCACCCCCCGTTTGTGAGATGGGGCGCGAGAAGGACATGGACCTGAAAGTCCGATGAGGCGCCTGCCAACGGCTGGAACTGCGTCTGCTGAAGGACGACGTCGCGGTGTGGATCCGCAAGCACCTCCTTGACGATTCGATACCGTCCTCGTCGGCATGTGTTCGTCAGGCGAAACGCGGGCACGCCTGGTGCCAGCCATTCCAGAGTGCTCATGGTGTCGCGCTTCTCCTCGGAGAAAAAGTCGCGGCGGTCGGTCACAATCAAGCCGAGATCGCGGACGCAGGCCTGATCGAGCCGCGGATAGTACACCTCGTTGAGGACACCGTGGCTCAACGTGAACCAGACGCGGCTGGTGACTTGAAGCGCGGTACCCACGGCGCTCTTTGCACTCGAAGTCCAGCGAGGGGCAATGCCCGGCCACCCAGGTGCGTAGCGAACCGAGTCGGTCACCGGCTGGGCCTTCCACTGGGACAAGTCCGATGCTCCGCCCCTTGCCAGAGCCGAACGCCACCGACAAACGCGTCGGCGTTGCGGCCTCGTCGGACGCCACGTGGCAGGTGGCGCAGCAATTTCACGTTTCCGCCGCCGACCACGACATCGTCCACCTCGAACGCCGCCCGCAGCAGGGTGATGACCGCGAACACGTGACGGCGCCATTTCTTCGGGCCGAGCCGCTCGAGTCCCGCTTCGCCCACATACTCTTCGTAGGTTCGCCCCTTTCTGTAAGGCAAATGTGCAAGCTCCATGGCCTCCAGACGGCCATCAAGGATCAGGGCGGTGCCGAGCCCCGTGCCAAGTCCCACGAAGAGCATCCGTCCACCCTTGTAGCTCCTCATCCCTTGCATCGCCGCATCATTGATGATTCTGACCGGACAGCCGAACGCGCGTTGAAAATTGAAGCCCACCCACCCTGACCCCAGGTTCCTTGGCTCGCTGACTGGCAGGCCATGCAACACGATGCCGGGATACCCAATCGAGACCACGTCGTATGTCCAGCCGCTGATCGCCGATCGTACCTGCCGAAACATTTCCTTCGCCGTCATCTGATGACCGGAGGGAATCTTGATCGGCGTCCGACGACGGCCCGCGATCACCTTCACGTGTGTGCCGCCCACATCAATGATCAGTACGATCATGGCTCGCTAGACTGTGCCACGAATCCGAACGGCCCTCGTCCTCATACCGTCGCGCAGCACCCTTGTGGGTGACGATACCCCCATCGCCAAACAGAACCAGAGGTGCCTTCTGGCAGCAGTCTTCAACCAAAGGCGTTGGAGTTGGGCCTCCGCAAACTCACATAGCGTTCACTCAATGCACGAAGCCCGCGGGCCTGGTCAGCCTAATTACTTTGGTCCCTGGAACAGCGTCGATACTGAAGGTGCTGCACCGCTTCCTGCGGATCCCTCTCGTGACAAACTGAAAACGATGCCACCCGACGCGCCCCCTGCTATCCCTGATGGTTCGAACACGGTCTCACTCTGGGGCAACCGCAACTATTTATATCTGTTCGCTGCGCAAATCATCTCTCTATTGGGCAGCGGCGTGACAACCGTCGGACTCGCGTTGTTCGCCTATCGACTGACGGGCGGCGCATCGGCATCGGCAGTCATCGGCAATGCTTTGATGCTTCGCATCCTCGCGTTTTTGCTGGTTTCACAACCCGCGGGAGTCATCGCCGACCGCGTGAGCCGGAAGAAAGTGCTTATCGCCGCCGACGTTGTGCGGTTCGCTTTACTCACGGTATTTCCCTTCATCACCACGGTCTGGCAAATTTACGCGTTGATCTTCCTCATCAACGCGGTCACAGCGTTCTTCACGCCGACGTTTGAAGCGAGCATCCCCGAAGTCGTTGGGAACCAGCACTACGTCAAGGCGCTGTCGCTGTCCCGTGTGGCCGTTGACGTGGAAGCGGTCGCCGCGCCCGCTGTCGCCGGCCTGCTCCTCGCCAGGTTCGGGTTGCAGTGGGCCTTTTGGTTCGATGCCTTGACGTATCTTGTCTCGGCCGTGCTGCTGGCGTTTACGGCAATGCCCTACGTCGAAAAGGTCGCTGCGCCGCTCTCCCGGCGCATATTTCTTGATGAGTTGCAGACCGGCACGCGGGTGCTCTTGCGCGAACCTTCCTTGCGGCAAGCACTTGTCCTGAGCATTGCCGAGGCGACAGCGGGTGCCGCGGCGATTGTCGCGACAGTCGCCTACGTTCGCGACGTGCTTGGTCGCGGCGACACCGCGTACGCGCTGACGATGGCAGTCCTGGGTTTGGGCTCGACGGCCTCGGCGATTCTATTGGGCCGAGCAACCGGGCGCTACGAGCAGTCTGCACGCGCCAAGAGCGACCTTCACGGGCGCCGCCACACGTGGGCGCAACGCGCGCTCGTGGCCGGCGGCCTGACCCTGGGCGCCGTGCTTCTTCCTGGCGCGCTCGCTCCCCCGTTATTCGTCTTCGCTCTCCTTTGGTTTTTCAACGGTGCGGGTCAGGCATTGATTGCGATTCCGTCTTCAACGCTACTCGCCGAACATACGCACGAACGGGAACGCGGACGCGCCTATGCTGCGCATTTTGCGCTAACGCACGCCTGCTGGCTCGTCACGTATCCGGCCATTGGGCACGCCGCGGTACAGTTTGGCACGCCGGTAACGTTCACCGTGGCCGGCGCGATTTGCGTGCTCATCACCGCTCTCGCAGCCGCACTGGGGCGCGGAATGAACACTGCGCACGTGCATGAGGCGACGTAACGAGCACTAGGAATGGACTCGCACGCGTGACGTCGTAGAGACCGCACCGGAACAAACGAGAGCCTATGCAGCCGAGCCGGGCGGCGGATCTGCGAGTGGTGCGATCAAGTGAAGAGATGCGCCTGCGCTGGGCGCTTCGGCCCTGTGACAAGCCGGCGAGCGCATTCGCCGGACTCTGTCCCCACGATTGTCCCTGAGAGCAGCCAAAACAAGGCCTCTAGAGCCAACGGCAGCCAAATCGCCTCATCGGAGAAGCTAAAGAAATGGAAGGATTTTCGAGGAAAATCGATGCTGGCCGAGAGGCGGGCTTCCGTTTAGCAAACCGCACCATCAGGCTGCCTCACGGATGAGCCAGGGTCGAAAATCGTCTCACGCCGTTGCGCCGTGTGTGGCGAGCTCGACCCGGTAACCCAGACTTCGGAGCTCGCGGATCATCTTGCGCGCGCGTACTTTCTTGGCCTCGGTGCTGACGGCCGGCCCGCGTTCCTCATAGCGGATGCGCTGATGGAGCATCTTCCAGATCAAACGGCACAGACGATGGGTGATGGCGCCGATCGCCTGGGCATGGCCGAGGCGCGGGACCAGCCGGCGGTACACGACGTTGAAAATCGTCCCTTTAGCCTTCACCGCGGCATTGGCGGCTTGGTTGAGGACGCGTCGCATCTGGCGATTGCCTTTGGGGCAGCGGTGGCTGTAGTTCACGCCGGCACTCTCCTCGTTACCGGGGCAGGCGCCCATCCACGAGGCGAGATGTTTCGGTGAGGGGAACGTCGCCGCGGTGGCGCCGACCTCCGCGATGATCTGCTGCGCGGAATCGACCCCGAGTCCGGGGACCTCGGCGAGGCGCTGCACCGCGTCATGGTGTGCCGCGAGCAAATCGGCCATCTGCTGATCGAGTTGGCCGAGGTGATCCTCGATCACGCGCAGCTCTTCCAGCGTGAGCTTCAGCAGCCGACGGTAGACTGGATGCAGCGTCGGACACACCTGGAAGGCATCGCACAATTGCTCCGGCGTGGCGCGCAAGCGCGGGGCCGCGAGTGCCGCAAGGGCGGCGGGATCGGTCGCGCCATCCGCAAGCGCCTGGAGCATGCGGCGGGCGCTCGTGCCCAGCAGATCGGACACGACGCTCGACACCTTGATGTGCGCTTCCTCGAGCAGCGCCTCCAGCCGATTGTGAAGCTGCACGCGGTTCCGAGTGATCTGGTACTTGCGCCGCATCACGGTTCGCCAGAGCCGCTGCTCCGCGTCCGGCACAAAGCTCAGGGTCAGTTCCTGGGCGACCAGGCGCTTCACCAACCGTTCGGCGTCGGGAAAGTCTCTCTTGCGGCCACCGGGGCCCCGATTCGACTGTGCCTGGGCGAGATGGAGCGTGCCCGCGAGGCGCGGCGCACCGTCCCGCGCGCGCCGCCGGGGGCGCCAGTGCTGTTCCAGGGCTTCCCACACCGGCCGCCAGTACTGCGCGGTCGACTCCATGACGACTTCCTCGACCTCGTGCTCGACCAGCCAGTCGGCCAACCCGCGCAGGTCGGCCGGCGTTGTCCCGACCTTCTGGCGCTCGAAGTAGAAATCGCCATCGACCTCGACGTCGGCCACCACCACCGCCAACATCTTCTTGTGCACGTCAATTCCCGCGATCCGGTCCGGCATCGGTCTCTCCTTGGGAGAGCGGAGAGCGTGCCTCGTCGTATCAGTCAGGGTCGCGGGCTGTCGTCGGTGCCCTGTGGAACTCGACGACGCCCAATTATTCGGTCAATCACGCACGCTCCGGATCAAACAGTTGCTCGGCCTCGACGGCTCCACTGGCTCACTTCGATCTCGCCGCTCTCGGCGCTATTCTGACGCACTGATTTTCATGGCGTTTCGCGGGCCGCAGGCCCAGGTTAACCAGTTGCGGAAATCGTCCAGTGTGGTGAGCCAAACCTATCAACGACTTCCGAGCGCTGCCTTCTGAGACGGGTTCGGACTGTACCCAAAACTGTACCCCCTCGAGCCGACCCACAAAGCTGGATGGGTGCGCATCCGCCTCTGGTTCGCGCACGAGTTCAAAGCCCAGGCCAGGCTCATGTTCGATACAGGCGAGCCGAATCACCTGTCCTCGCCTGTTGGCCGGCCAGCATTCCGATCGACGACACGATGAGGATTACCGCTACCCGAGGTACGGGCGTGACCATAGCAACCCCTCACATGAATTGCGCTGCGCCGTCGCGCGACGCGCGCGAAGGGCCTCTTCACGCGCGCCATATCAGGCTGACGATCGTGATCGCCCGCATGTCGACTAAAGTCCGCACGCTTTCTTCAGATTGTCCACCTCCACCGGCGGCCCAAAACGAGCCAGTCGTTGAAGACGGGCATTCATGAATTGCGAGTCTTCGCACAGCGGGGCCGGGATCGTGACGTACGTCATCGATGACGGCGGTCCGAGATAGAGGAGCGCATCGAACTGGTCTTCCATGCGCATCTCCTTCCACTCTTCCCGAGGCAGTGGAACGAGCTGACCAGTACGTACGGCGAACCGGGTTCCATCGCTCAGCCCACGGTTGTACATCCCGAAGTCTCTCGCCCCCAGCGTCGTGCCGTGCATGGTCGCGAGGCTCGGCACGCGCCACGACGCGATGCCATCCGGCAAGGCCGTGTCCTTGTCCAGCAGCGTCCAGACATTGAAGATGCGAACGCCAGCATCGCGCTCCACCAGGCTGACGACCGTCTGCGCCTGCCATGTCGACATGTCGTAGTTGCTGACGATCTGACGACGCTGCAGGTGGCCTTGTCCGTAGATGACGAGTGCACGGCGGCCGCGATCGAGGACCTGCCGTCGAATCAGATCGGCGGGGTAGGAGTCTCGTAGCTCGATCCAGCGACGATGATCCTGGCTGGATGTGACGTTGTCCCAGTCAATCGGCGGATCACCGGCGATCACGCGCAGCTGTCTGGCGTCGCTGAGCGACGCGTTGACCGTACGGACCGCGTGAATGAAGTCGTCGGTGTGCCCGCTGAGACCGCTGTTCGCCACCGTATGGTCTTCCCACGCTTTCCGCAGGACCTCGCTCGGAACATCCTCGCCGCGGACGAAGCGATCGATGGCGTCCTGATACCGTGCGCTCGCCGTTTCGATGACGATGTCGTTGACGGTTGCCGCGAATCGAGGATCGCGGATGAGCGAGAGGAGGAAAGTCTGGACCTGAGCGTTGCCGTGTGGATCGCTCAGCGCGACGACCTCGTGCGTGCGAAACGCATCGAGGATCGCCGCAATCGGCTCGACCGGCACGGCGGGTGAGGGTGGCGCGCTCTGGGCCGCGGCCGATGGCGCCATCGAGGTCGTCAACAGCCCTACGACGAGCAGTCTGGCGAGCATCTCCCTATCCCTCCTTCTTGACGTCCCCACCCGGCGGGTCGCCGGTCAGGGTCGACTGACGCAGGGCCGCGGCGCCCATCAGACCGCCCATGCCCATCGACTCAACCGCGCTGCTCGGGATGAGCATGAGCGCGCCCTTTTCCTTGAGTCCTTCGTACAGCATGTTCATGGCGCGCAGATGGAGCGCGGTCGGGTTGTGCTGATACGACTTCGCCGCCTCCGCGAAGGAATGGGCAATCTCCATCTCGGCCTGCCCGAGGATGATGCGCGCCTGCTTTTCCCGCGACGCCTGCGCCTCGCGCGACATGGCGTCCTGCAGCGCGACTGGGATGACGATGTCGCGCATCTCGACCGACGACACCGTCACGCCCCAGGGATTGGACCGCGAGTCGATCAGGGCCTGCAGCTCGGCTTCGATCTGCTCGCGGCCGCGCAGCAGGTCGGCGAGCGGCGTTCGACCGATGATGTCTCGGAGCGCCGTCTGTGCCGCCCAGCTCACGGCCTGCGAGTAGTCCTGCACTTCGAGCGCCGCCTTCTGCGCATCGTGGACCATCCAGAACAGGACGGCATCGACGTTCACGGGTACGGTGTCGGACGTCAGCGTCTGCTCAGCGGCGAAGCTCGTGGTGATCGTCCGCTGATCGATCCAGGACGACACGCGATCGACGAACGGCACGACCCAGAACAGTCCGGGCCCCTGCAATCCGATGAAACGTCCGAGCCGCAGGACGATGCCACGCTCCCATTGCTCGGCGACTTGCGGCGCTTGCATTAGGACGAGGCCGACGACCAGAATCGCGATCGCTGGAAGCAGGCGGTGCGAGGGCAGCCATACGAGCACCGCGAGCGCGATGGCTGCAAGCAGGAGAGCGATCGCAATGACGTTGCGGCCGCGGGGCAACACTCCAGGGGTTATCATTTGTGCTCCTTTCGATGTGCCTGAAGGGCCGTCAGCACATCGTCGATGGTGAAGCCGGCCGCGTCAGCATCGGCCAGGACGCGGGTAACAAATGTTCGGAGGCGGCGTTCATGCTGCCGCGGGGGGTGAGCCTGCGCGGGCGTGGCGGTGATGAACGATCCAATACCGCGGCGGGTCTCGATTACGCCGGCGCGTTCGAGCTCGGAGTAGACCCGCGCGACCGTGTTGGCGTTGACTTGGAGGTCGACCGCGAATTGCCGGACGGTCGGGAGCTGGTCGCCCGGTCCGAGCCGGCCCGTGGCGATTGCCGCCCGGAGCCCGCGCTCGAGCTGCGCGTAGATCGGCGTTCGGTCACGGGGGTCAATGGAAACGATACCCACGAGACATATTGTACTAGTAGATTAGGACATTATGTCAAGTAGAACATCTGCTCCGGAGCTTGCTGCCATGATGACCGGCGACTATATGAACCTCACGGTGCTGCAAGGCTTCCGTTTCAATAGGTCGTTTCGCCGTCAGAAGTTGAACTACGTCACCGGCCGAATTGAGCCGCTCGACATTACGGGCCACACATACGAGTTCTCGGTCTACAAGCCAGTCGAGGCGGACTGAACTCCAAGGTCCACATCGCCACGTTACGACGTCGTGTGGCGGCGTACGCGGTCGCCGCTGCGAGCCCACCAGTTACGAAGACGACGCCTCCAGCCCCAATTGACTCTCCAGCGTTGACGGTGAGGCTCGTCGGGATTCCCCCCCCAAGATGGTGTCGAGCCACCCCAGAGTAGGCACCCGGCCAGGAGTTTTACAATCCAGAGCGTGGTATCGCGTGACATTTGGGCGCTCTCCAGCAGAACGCCATTCTCGGATATTTCTCCCCGGCCGGAAATGAAATACGAGAAAGATCGGTCCTAGGCGATGGGTGAAGGACAGGCGAGAAACGCGCTGTGCTGGTGTGGTAGCGGCCGCAAGCTGAAGCACTGCCACAGGACCGAAAAGCAACGGACGACTGCCCTAGTTTTCGATTTCGGCAAACCGGTGGCGCCAGACAGAGTCGGCATTGATCCGGCCACCGGCGCGGTGACGTTTTTGAGGGACGGCAAGGTCTTCTCACCGAAACGGGTTGTGCAGGAGACGACCTACGAGCGCAAGAAAGGCCCGAAGGTCGTAAACCGTATACCGTACGATCTGGGACAGTCACCGACGGTGACTCTCCCGGTCGCCCTGTGGCCATTTCAGCGCATCTACGCGATCGACACGAATACGCGCCTCGGAGCAACGGGAAAAATCTCCGTCGGCGTTGCCACTGTGGGTCGCGCCAAGCCCGTCAGCGAGGGCATGACCCTCGTCGGTTGGGAAGCTAACGCAGCCTTCGAGTTTCGCAATGCCAAAGGGAACGCCGAGCGACATGCCTGGCGAACGCTCATCGATCGTGTGCGTCACTCGTCTGACTTTCAGAAAGAGTGGCGCATTGGCCTGATCGTGGATTCTGAGTTGGAGATGCTGACTGCCCTGAACGCGCGCACGCAACCGGTCTGCGATGACTTTCTGTTGCCAGAGAACTTCCAGTTCATTTATGCGAGCAGTGACACGCAGGCGGACAGCGTAATCAACCGAATGCTCGCCTTGAGCGACACCATTGCGGGTCGTTTCGTGGACTGGCTCGTCGCCAAGCCAGTGCCTGACGACGGACTATGTCAGGTCAGAGACCTACCCTTCACGCACTTCCGCTTCTGGGTTCGAGTTCGCGATGACTCAGCCGCATTTGAGGTCATTGACCCGCGTGCGAAAGTGAACTCTTTGATGATGCAGAGTTGACGCTTCGATAGCGCCGGACGCGTAGCTTGTTCATAGAGGCGCTCTTTGCCTGCCCCTCGCGGGGTGCGCAGCGGCGCTGTCGTTGGTCCGCCTCCCCCCCGCCAACACGATCACGCAGTCTCGTCATCACATGCCGAGGCCGGCCTCGTCTGAAACGTGAAGGATCACGATATGCCAGCAACGCCCGACGAGATCCGCAGCGGTCATGCCAAGCGATTCGCGTATCTCAAAGCCGTATACGAGGATTGGCAACGCGTAAGGTCCGGGACGATGCAGAAGCTTGACGCTGTCGTCGTTCGCGACGCCCTCGGCCTTGCCGCGGACGAGGCCGACCGGATCGAGGAGTATCTGAAGGGCCGCAATCTCATCAAGTACATCACGTTTGGACCACTGATTCAGATCACACAATCCGGAATCGACTACGTCGAGCAGGCGTTGGCGGAACCTGACCAAGCCACCCAGTACTTTCCCGCGGTCAACGTGTTGCACATTGAGCAGGTGATCAACTCGCAGATTCAACAAGGCACTACCGACAGTCAGCAGACGGGTCACTGGAAGGGCGTATCCCCGCAGGAGCTTCTCTCGATCATTTCAGAGATTCGGGCAGCGCTGTCGAGCGTCACGCTCCAGGAGGAGCACCGCGAGGATGCTGACGCGAACCTCGCGACGCTGGAGGCACAGGCGAAGAGTCGACGACCGAATCAGACGATCATCCGCGAAGTCCTGACGTCGATGCGTACGATTGCCGAGCAGGTCGGGGCAGCGCTCCTCGCGGGCAAGATTGGCGCTTGGTTATCAGGCGCAGCCGGGACGATGTAGAAGTGGGATGGTGGGGTGCGAGCGGCAATGGCGCTCAGATTCCCTTCTCGTCGATGAACGCCTTAAGAAAGGGATCTCGAAAGCAGCGTGAGCATAGGGCCGCGGTCATCGCCATATGGGCTCACGTGCGCGCCGGCACCGATCAGTGCCTCGTTTCAACCAGGTATCCGGTTCGCCCCGGACAGTCCCAGCCGTCTGGGTTCTTGTGCGGTCGCAGCTTCGAATCGTGTTTTAGGCGAGGGAACCTCTTCCGGCAATATGTGCACTCGTAGATGTAGGTGGGTCCTGTTCTTCGACGTGTGGGTCGTGTCGTTCGGGGTGCTGCCGCTAGGCGATACCCACTGAGTGAGCCGCCACGAGTCGCGGGTGGAATCGCGCCAAGCTCGGTGGCACTGAGCTCGATTTCGTACATCGGCACGAATGTTCGGCCCGTGACGTTTGCGCCCCGCATGCGGTCGAGACGATAGCTGCGCGATTGGCGGCTGTCGGCACGCACCGCGTGTAGAACGATGTCGCCCGCGGCGGTCCGTCGCAGGGAGTACGGCTCGATAGTTCGCACGCTTCGCTCCCCCTGCTCGTTGACGTAGTCAAGATCGACGCAGAGGCGGTTCGACGCCGCGAATCGAATTGCCTCCAGGAACGACGAACCAGGCACGCCTTGCCGTCGCAGATACCCGACAGCCGGCCTGAGGATCGTCTCACCCGCGGCCATGGGTTTTGGCGCCGGCGATGCTGTGACGCCGCCGTCGAGCCACGAGAAGAACTCCGGTAACACGCCCCAGAAGCTGTCGAATGGTGGCAGGACGGGAAGCTGATGACCAAGCATCGCTTCCCAATCCCCGGTGAGTTCCTGCGCCTTGTCCGCAAGACTCGCGAGGGTTGGAACGGGGATGCCCTTGAAGGCGCACTTGCGCCTCAACACGTCGACGACGGCCGCGACGGCCGGCCGAAATTCACTGTGGCGAAACAGGTTGACCACGTCGTAGAGATCGCGTGGTCGCGTCCGCTCGGCGAGTGCGCGAATCTTTTCTGCGAACAGCTCCTCGTACGCATAACAGCGCGCGACGATGCCGCCTTCCGGCAAATCGGTGTATGGATGACCCACCCGCCGGTCAGTGTGTGGAAGCGCCACGAGTTCGTCTGCGGTGAGGTCAAGCTTGATGCGAGGAATGCTGCCCGTGTGTCGGAGTGGACCGTTGTAGTAGACGCGGCCTTCGCAGCTGACGCCTCCCCTGGGGTTCTGAAGGACTTCGAATCGGAGCTGGTCTGCGGCGATCTCGATGCCGGTCTCGTCGTAGACCCAGCGCGCAATCTGACCGAAGGTGTCTCTGAGGAAGTCGGCGTTCAAGTGCGTCCGGTCCGAGAGTGTGAAGTCGAGATCTTCCGAAAAGCGGTACGTCTCGAAGTAGCACTTCTTGAGACACGTGCCGCCTTTGAACATCCAGGCTGGCGCGAGCGTCTGGTTTCTGAAGATGCCGGCCAGCAGCCAGCCCAACACGTAGTCCTTCTCAATGACGTCTGGCGTGAGCGACAGGTCTCCGGCGACGGCGAGTATCTCGGACCGATCAATCATTGAGGCTTGGCGTTCGTCTTCCAGTTTGCGGGCACCCACAGCCGCCAGCGGCGAACGAGGCGCGGGGAAGGGAGTGCCGGGTCGAGCTTCGCGTTGCCCTTCGTGAGACGCTTGAGACATGCCTCCGCCAACGCGGGGGGCGCACCGCCAGCTTCTGCGAGGAAGCCAAGTCGCTTGAAGACCGCACCGTTCTTGAACCGGACCGCGTAGGCGATCAGTTGGTCGACGTCGGCGTCGTCTCGACGAAGGTACGCAGCCATGCAGTCCGCGACGTGCCGAATGCCGCCCCCGACGCCCGGGTCAGCCAGGATATCGACCACTGTCCGATGAACGTCGGATATCTGGATCTTGACGCGACCCCGCCAAAGCGGGCGAGTGCCGAAGAACAATTCTTTCCCAATGTGGCGAACAGAAAAAGATGTGCCCTGAATCGTCTGGTCCGTATGTCGAACCGGCCGAGCCGTGTACACGAAGACGGTACGGAAAAGCTGCTCGGTGAGATCCCAGTGCTGCGCCGCAGTTGCGCCGCCGACGTACGCGGGCTCGAAGAGTTCCGGTACCAGCGTCCACGCGTCTTCGAGCACCTGGTCTGTCGGCGAGGCCGTCAGCGGCACCTGAGCATACAGGCCGCGCCGGATCCGCTTCAGCCAGCCTTGACGATTCCAGCGCGCGAGCGTCTTGGCTGCGACGACTCGGTCCACGTTGAGCGCCTCCGTGGCGTCGTCAACCGTGACGAGCTCTCCGCCTTTCCGCAAGACCGCGGAGAGGCGTTCTCGTCCGCTGACGCTCGGCGCTAAGGTGGAAGTGGTTCTTGTCATCAGCAATACTTCTCTTATATGGGGAATAACTACACTTATAGTATACCATTTAGAGGTACTCTGATACGTCAGTACTTCCCTTAGGAAGGTCATTAAATGACTCAACGTGTAGCGGCGAGGATGTCCCTCAGGCGGGGCTCAAACAACTCGTCGCACCGGGACCTCGAGCTCGAGGTCCTCAAAGAGAGCAAGATCAGGCGAAAGGACGGTCGGCGCACGTGTGCAATAGCACGCAGCGAGCGATTGTTCCAACGAGGAGCTCTCCATGAGTGCGAGGCGACGCCGTGCCCCGGCGGACGAGGGAGACTGTTGGCCCCCCAGTATGTGTCCCCACTGCGGTGGCGCGATCACGACTGGCCAGCGAGTCGAACCATTCTTTCGGATCGTGCGGTACGATGCGCCGCGACCTCATCCAGTCCTTTCGCATCCCATCACCATCCGGGGAATCATCGCGAACGGAACCTCTCGAACCGACCTCTCGGTCCATGAACAGCTCAAACAACGCGCCGCCATGGGCGGCGAGACCGAGCCTGTGCAGTTGCAGGCGTTCGAGGACCTCTTCGTCGGCGTGTTGAGTCAGGCTCTGGTGAGCGAACTGTCCGGCCAGAGCTGATGTTGTGCGGCAACTTAGGGTGCGGTGCAGTGCGGCGGCTGGACGCGGCGACCGCCGAGCTCAAGCGGATGTACGTTGATCCGTCCGTCCGCGGCCGAGGGATCGGGCGCGCGCTCGTCCAGGCCCTTGAGCGCGAGGCACGGCTGCTCGGCACGACAAACGTCGTGCTGGAGACGGGAACGCGTCTCGCACCCGCGATAGGACTGTACGAGGCGATAGGGTACGCGCGCATCCCCCTCTTCGGCGAGTACCTCTCGTCGCCGGACACGAGCCTGTGTCTCGGTAAATCACTCGAGTGAAGTTGCGAAGATTTACTGACCAGCCCCAATCGTCAGCGTGTTGTCAGAACCTCCGGTCTGTCAGGCCGGAATCCACACATTCGCAATGATGGCACTGCTCAGCGTCGATCGCACGCAAGGCAGAGCTTCGGATCCTCAATCGGACCGTCAGAGCACCGGATCGTAATCGCGCGCAGTGCGATAACGAGAGGTGTTGGGGCCGTGCGCAATTCGACGCCCGCCAGCGGGGCTCGATTCTCCCTTACTCGTGCCCGAGCGCGATCACAGGATCCACCGTGCCAGCCCGTCGAGCAGGAACAAGACTCGCCAGGACAGCGACGACAAGAAGGAGGATCAGTGCGACGGCATAGGTGCGCGGGTCAGAGGGTGTCACGTCGAAGAGGAGAGCAGAGAAGATTCGTGCGAGAACAAAGGCCCCTGCCAGTCCGCACGCGGCGCCGATTAGCGTCCATCGTAGTGCTTGGGCGACTATGGCGCGGAGCATGTCGCCGCGCTCGGCCCCGAGCGCCATTCGAATGCCAATTTCGGCCGTGCGTTGGGCCACAGCATACGAAAGCACGCCGTAGAGACCGACGGCGGCGAGTAGCAGAGCAGAGACCGCAAACGTTGCCAAGATCGTCATCTGAATTTTCCGGGCGGATACCTCGTTGTCCAGCACATCATTCATCGTTCGGATACTGGCGACAGGCTGATCTGGATCGACCGCAGCAATAGCCTGACGAATGTCGGCGACGAACCGGTAGGGATCTCCGACCGTGCGAACCACGAGCGTCTTCGGCCAGAAGAATGAACCGCCCGGCGCTGATTGTGTGATGGGGAAATACATCTCGGGCCGCGGGGGCGCGTCAAGACCCATCTGCCTCACGTCGCCAACGATGCCGATGACCGTGTACGGCGGTTGGTCAGGCCCTCCGCCTCCGAATCGAATCCGCGCGTCGAGCGCATCGTGGCCCGGCCAATACGTACGAGCCATGATTTGGTTGATGACGACCACTCGCGGGGTATTCGGACCATCCCGTTCGTCATAGAAGCGGCCCCGTAGCAAGGGGACACCGATCGTTCTACCGAGAGCTGACCGAGGCACGGCCGACGATCTACGTGCCCTACGGACAGGGCATTCCCGTCACACCCTGCTGTCTCGCCGTTCGCACCGCCAATCCAGCCGCGGTCGCCAATGCGATTCGCCGTGTCGTTGCCGTCGAGCAGCCGAGTGCCATGGTGACGAGCATTACACCGATGTCGCGATTGCTTGCCGAGCCGCTGGCTCGTCCACGCTTCCAGTCGGCGCTCGTGCTGACCTTCGCAACGCTCGGACTCGTGCTCTCTGTCATCGGCACGTATAGCCTGCTGGCCTTTCTTGTGCGCCAGCGCACGCGGGAGATTGGCATCCGCATGGCGCTTGGCGCGGACGCGTCGAACGTGCGCCGCCTTGTGTTCCAGCACGGGGCCCTTATCGGGTTGGCAGGCGTGTGCATTGGCCTCGCCGCGGCCGCGACGGTCGGTCGACTGGTGCAGCCTCTTCTCTTTGACGTGAGCGCCACCGATCCTCTCGTGCTTTCCGGAACGGCGACGGCACTGCTCGTCGCGATTCTCGCCGCGACGCTGCCAGCAACGCGCACCGCAGCCCGCACAGATCCGCTCATCGTGATGCGCGGTGACTAGTTGCGCGCAGCTTGGGATCGGGACGCGCCGGCTGGGGCGTCCGCGAAGAGAACCTGAACCGCGCATCCGGCGTCCGCGGCAGTACGCTGTTCGCCGTCTGGAACGTATCTACATCGCATACGTCGCGCCCTGGTGTCTTCTCGCCCCCGCACGATCTCGGGGGCGCCTTCCGAGGTGCCGGAACCAACGTGCTGGCGATCAAGTTTGAGTTACTGGTTCGCTCCGTAGATTCGACCTCGACGCTGTCAGGCAGACAATAGGACCGAGCCACTCGTCCTCTGGAGTGTGTCAAGTCTGTCAATAAGTACTGAGATATTAGACGTACTGACTTATGAGTGCTACCATGAGAGAGTGCATCCCATTCAGCAAAAACTGCTTGAGCTGTCTGCGCGCGCCAATCTGGCACGCATGACCCTACGCGACATGGCGGCCCAGATCGGCTTGCCCCGCGAATCGCCCCAGAAGATCAAGCATCACCTGCAACAACTCCAAAAACGGGGCTTTCTGACGATTGATCGCACCGCCGGCGTAATGGAACGCGCCTCGGCGAAGCCAGGATGGGCGAAGGGGCTGCTCACCAAGGCCACCACGCTCTTTTCCATTCCAGTCATCGGTACTGCAAATTGTGGCCCGGCCGAGTTGTTTGCCGAACAGAACTTTCAAGGCTTTCTGCGCGTCTCTAGGAAACTGGTGGGTCGATCCAAGCCGACTGGTCTCTACGCGATCAAGACCGACGGCGCATCCATGAATCGCGCGGAGATCGGTGATCGAAAGATCGAAGACGGTGACTACGTCGTCGTGGACAGCAATGACCGCAATGTCCGCACCAACGACGTCGTGCTCGCCATCATTGACGATAAGGCAACGATCAAGCGGTTCATCGACGATCGCGCCAACGGGCAGGTAGTGCTGCGAGCCGATTCATCGGTCAACTACGCGCCGATCCATCTGCATCCCGACGACGACTTCACGATCAGCGGCAAAGTAATCGCGGTGATTAAGCGAGCTCGGTAGCATCGGAGGAGGACACGGTATTGGCCGCACAGGCCATATCGGAACAGGTGAAGGGGGATTTCATGCGGAAGTATTTAAGCGACCGTCGAGAGTTGATTCAAAACAAGACTGGCGATTGGTATGCGAAGCGACACCCGGACGGAACGTTCAAGTCCATGGATGAACGTGGGCCATCTCTCCGGGCCGACATTCGGCAGCGGGCAAGCCGCGTGGTGCCGTCGGGATTTGGCGATTCGGGTGATCAGCGACGACGGAGACGGTAGTGCGCAGTAGGATTCGGATGGGCGAGGAAGTAAGCCTCCCGGGCGCCATCACGCTGATGCCCGATGAGCAGGAGCTGTACGAGCAGATCGAATTTAACCCTAACAGCCTTTCGCCGGGGTTCTCAGCACGGTTGACTCGATCCTGTGATGCTGCCAAGCCGCTCGCGCTCTCGCTGATTCGGCGCGACGCGATTCCAGCCATTCGGTGGACATATTTTGTGAATCCTGAGTACAACGTCGGGTCGAAGAGATCTCGTTTGGAGATCTTTGAGAGTAACGGGACGAGCGGTGAAGAGATTCTCGAGCATGGTCACTTCCTCGAGTACCTCGACTACTTCATTCACGGGCCGAAGTTGCCAGTGTCCGTGAGCGACGGATTCTGCGACCTGATCAACCGTGATTGCGACCGTTCTCAGCTTCGAACATATGCCAGGAATCAGATTCGCGCACATCGCCTCGATCGGCGTGGTGCTGCAGAGGAGTTCTACAAACTCGCGCTGGAGTGCGAACTTACGGAATGGGACGCGAGGAGCGTGCGCGAGGCCGCACTGTCGACAAGATAGCGGTTCTTGAGCGGCGTCCGTAGCTGTTGTTGGCGGAAGGATGCGCGTGATGCCTGCACAACCGAGGATGGGGAGTTCCTCATCCCCGGCCTCTGGGGCATGCACTCCCACCACCAGATGACCGGCGTCGAATTGCTGGACGTGCACCCGGCAAACGGCGTGGTCGGTACCCGCGACATGGGCTCAGACGTTAACTTCATCCTGCCGCGGCGAGACCGCATCAACCGTGGCGAATGCAGGGACCGAAATCGTCGCGGCTGGACCAATCCTCGATGACCGTCCCCCCGATTAGCCGTTCCGGCGCCATGTCACCAACGCCCAGGAGGCCGGCAAGCGGTCAGAGATCTCAAGGCGAGCGGCGTCGACTTCATCAAGGGCACGACGGAACGCCGCGCGGCGCGCTCTTCGCCATCGCGGACGAAGCTCGACACCTTTTGAGAGACCGATCGATTTCCTTCGTCGGAACGCCCACCTGGCTGAGGTGCGCTTCGAGTATCGACAGAAGAACAGCGCGTTCAAGAAAGTCGAGGAGATTCTGGAACATCATCAGCGTTCATGTCCGTCTTTATTGAACATTTCTTACCTGGGGCGCCCGGAAGCTGTCTCCAGAAGTCTCTGAAAGTCTCAGCAAATCTCCCGATGTGTCGCAGGTGGTGGGCGCACCTGACCTGGCGGGGGAGTTCGTTGCTCGTGGAGTCCATTTGGAAGCGGGGACATGAGCGAATGTGACCTTACAGCGTTTGACCTTGCCTGTGCCTTCCGGCGCTCCGCCCAGTACTTCTTCATCCGCGCCGACACTGCTTTCCGCGCGGCTGCTGACATTCGCCTCGTGCGTACTGTTGCGTCGTTGACGGAGCGCCGCAGGGCTCGACGCCCCTGCGACAGTCTCAGTTCAGGGACCTGTCACTGATCCTTGACGCGCAGGTCGTCTGCGGCGCCAAGCTCCCGAAGCGCACTCTTTGTCTCCTCTAGAGCGGACGCGGAAACGCCGCCGGGCGGGACGACGTCGATGGTCACGGCAATGTTGAGGCCGCCGGAGTTGGCGAAGCGTGACAACACCTTTGTGTAGAAGTTCATCCACTTCTGGTGCGGCAAGTTGCCCGACCAGGCGAAGCCGGAGACGGTCTTCGGCTGATGTGGCGGGAGCCTGTCGGGTGGAATCGGCTTGTCAGGTAGAGGATCCTGTTGCGGATCCGGCAGCGTCTGGCCGACCTGCTGGCGCGTGAGATAACTCTCCGCGTCTTCCTTCCGGATCAAGAAGGTGTCCTCAGAGATCTCTATATCGGCAGCGGCCAGCGACCGACTGAAGACAAATGGGTCGTACCGACCCTCCGGCCCTTTGCCAACGTAAGCGACGAGCCCGGCATCGAGGCCCCTTGAGATCGTGTCCTTCACTGTCTCGGGCTTCAGCAGCCGCGGAAACTTTGGCGACGCGTAAAACGCATCGCGCACGGCCTTCGTGCTCCACTCGGGCAGAGCGGGCGGCCAGTAGCGGGTCAGACGTGTTGGCGCGACGCCGTCCACGACGATGTCCTCCTGTTTCAGCCGCGACAGGATCAGATCCGTCAGTGAAGTGGCGGCGCTCGAATGGATCAGGCCCAGGTCGATCTGGCGGAGCGTGTTGTCCTCCGCGAGGATGTACACATTCTTATATGTGCGCCAGGCGGACTCCCGAAGGTCGCGCTCTGCCTTCTTGACGTTTTCAGTCAACTGGCGCCGCTGAATATCGTCCATGCGGGTTGCGTCGGTGTCATTCTCGATGTCGCGCCACGCCAGGACGCGCCGCGCTTCTTCCCGCAATGGCGCCGCATCTTGAGGCACCGCCCAGATCAGCGCGCTCTTGAATGTCCGGGACGACGAGCCGCTCTCGTTCGTCATGGATACCATCAGCTTCTGAGTCGATGAATCCGAGGCGGCGTTCTCCGGCGGCATGACGACCAGCGTCAGCACCGGTCGGTCAGGGATCTCGCCGCTCTTCCTCGGGAACATCGCCGGCTCGACGCCGCCGACCCTCCCAAACGACTTCTGAATCTCCGCCCGCGCAATCTCGTCGATCGCGGGGCCGGACACCGTCGCGCGAACATCTGCAAACCGCTTATTCAGGTTCTCCGTGAAACTGAACCGATAGCGGTTCTTATCGGCCGTCAGGTAGTAGCAGGCGTCAACCAACGCCTCAAGACACTGCTCGACGTGTCCGATCTCGAGGTCGGGTTCGGCGACGGCGAGCCGAATCTCGGGCATCGTCGCATCCTTCCCATGCTGTTGCCCGCCATTCGACTCGAAGAAGACTGCGGTCGCCACCTTTCGATGGAGTCGTGCTTTCTTGACGTCCGGTGCCGCCTCAGCGTCGAGTCGCAAGGCATGCGCATGATCCTTGCCGATGATGTCTGTGGTGACGGCGGCCTCGAGCCGCGCCTCCCCTAACTGCTCGAAGACGGCTTGCCGGAACAACGGGTCACCAAGTGGGGCCGTTCCGAGCGAGATGAGCGGATCCTTGTGGTCACCCTTGTAACCAGCCACATATGCTTCCGAAACCCAGAGTGCCAGCAAGCGCAGGATGCCACGAGTCTGCTGGAAGCGGGGCAATCCCTGCCATTTCCGTTCGAAGACAGACAACACCGACGGGTGAAACGGGTACGAAGCTTTCAGGGCCTCGCGCGAATGCTCGACCGCGAACCAGTCCGGAATCTGATTCCTATTGGCATGGAACCAATCCTCGTACTCCTGCACCGTCGGGATGGCGTCACTCGGCAATGAGCTCCATTCGAACAGCCGCCGCCGGATGATCTCGGACGTCTCTGTTTCGGCCGACATGATCATGGCCTTGCCGAGCCGGTCCAGCAGTTTCTTGAACCGCTCGAAGTCCGAGTGATCCTCGGCGTTCATCTCCAGCTCCGACGCGGGAATCGAGACGGCCAACACGACGTTGTCTCTCGCTCGTGCGACCTCAGACAGATTGTGAACGAATGTATAGAGCTGCGCGGCAAGGCCGCTCTTCCGAGAGCGGCTGATGTAATTCATCAGCTCGTCAACCAGAATAAGGGCCGGCGCACCAGTTGGCAGCATCCGTTCGATCACGTCTCCGCCGGGGGCCGTCAGCGCCTTTTCGTGCTCCTCGACCAGGCGAAAACCCTCCGCGCCGCCCAACTGGAAGGCAATCTCTCCCCATGGCGTCTTCCGAAGCGGCGTGCCGTCGCTCCCACCTCGACCCGTAATCGAGTCGAACTCCGTCCCGACGAAGACCGCAGTACCGGACTTCGGGACCGATCCGACGTTGGCGTTGCGAAGGATGTCGCGCACGCCCTTCCAATCGTTTGCAGCGGCGCCGTGGGTCGCCAGGTGGTACAGCAACGTGAGGGCATGCGTCTTACCGCCACCGAACTGGGTGGACAAGTTGAAGACGGCTGACGTTTCCACTTTCACGCCGGACAAACGACGAACGACCTGGGTGGTGAGGTCCTTCAGGTTCGCCGTCAAAAACGTGCGCTCGAAGAACTGGTCGGGCTGCTGATAGACCGCCGGTGCACGACCGTCACGCACGTGATCAAGATGGACCGCAAACTCTGACGCGTCGAGGGGCTTTCCCTCGCGCAAGTCTTCCCGGGGTGTCACGACTTTGTACCAGGGTTTCAACGCCATCTTGACCTCAGCCGCTCACGCGCGCGGCAAACGCTCGAATCGTCCCGTGTTGGTGTTCAGCTTCCACGCCAGAAAGAACCCGTTCGGGAACGTGTCGGCCTCATCCCGCGATCCCACAATCAGGATGGTGTCTCCTTCCAGTCCCGTGCGAGCAGAAATCGGCATGACGCCTACGACACGCCGACCGAGCCACACAACCAGAGGCGCTCCCGCCGACGGCTCCGAGCGATAGCAGAAGACCAACCTTAACTGACATCGAACGCACAGCACCTTCCAAAGGGAATAGGCGACACGCTCGTCCGAAGGGGCGTTCTCCAATTCGCACACCGCGACGGGAAATCGCCATCCCGTTTCGTCGGGCGGAAATGCCATCACATCCTGGCCGAGGTACTCTTGCTGCTTCAAAGGCAGCACCGTGCAGGCATGTCCCTTCGCCGCTGTCGGCAGGCCCAGTCCGTCGAATGCCCGGACGACGACGGAGGTCAACGCGCTTGTCCACTCTCCGAGATTGGACGCCAGCGAGGCGTCTCGCAATCTGTCGCCAATAGCCCGGTCTTCACTGAGCGTCGCGTAGAACTGCAACATCCAATCGGCAGAGAAGCCCGACTTCATCCGAAGCCTAGCCCCTTCTTGCGGGCTAGTACGCCTTCGACCCACCGACGCTCATCCGAACCTGCTGGACATAGCGCGGCGAGAGCCTGCGAGAGCTTCCAGAACGGCGCCTGCTGACCGACGCCGTCCTCGACGAGAAATCGCTTCAGCGCCTCGCTGCGGCCGGAAGCAAAGAGGAGCATTGCCTGATTCACGCGGTCGAGAGTGGTGGTGCCCGCGCGTGGCGCGCCCACGTCTCCCCAGCCCTGTTCCTGTGCGGCTTCCTCGATCTCGACGAAGAGCCCAAGCTGTTGTTGCTTCTTTGCCTTCTTGCCAGCCGGCACGGCGTCTGACTTGCCAAATAGGTAAGCTGCCCGCTCAGACACTGGCAAGAGGCGCGCTTTGTCGCCCTTCACCGCGACGACGTGTGTCAGCTCTTCGAGTTTGGCGCCCAGCCCCTGCGCGATCTTGCGGGCTGCATCAAACTCCAGGACGTAGCCTCCCGCCCCTTTCTTGGTGCCGACGTCCTCATCGTCCTCGTCTTCTTCGCTGTCTTCGCTGGGCTCATCGCCCTTGTCCTCTTTCCCGCCACCCAGGGTCCACAACCAGATCACCGCCAGCCGGGCATCGGGTTCGAGGGAGCCGGAATCGCCATCGCCCAGAACGGTCGAGAGCGCTTCGCGCGCGACGGCGGCCCATACGTGTTCCAGATACTCCTTTAGTGTCACGGTCTCGCCGCTCGCCTTCTCGACGCTGGAATAGCGGGAGAAGATCTCGAGTGCTGGCCCGAGACAGGCGAAGATTGCGTCCGCGCCAACAACTCCCTCCTCGACGAGTCGCGGCATCCATGCGTGAATGCGCTTCGGCAGTTCCTGCAGTATTTCTCGCCAATCGCCGATCTCATCTACCCGAACTGAACCATCTCGCTTTTCCCTGGGACGACAGACCAGGTGAATCGACGACGCCAGTGCCGCCGACTCCTTAGCTCTCAGTCTGTTTCCGCTCTCAGTATCGATAGGCCAGGATGCGGTCACGACCCATCCGGCATTGATCAGGCCGGTAAGCATGGCCTCCCACGCCTCGGTTTCTTTGTTCGCAAACACGAAGACGCCCAACCCATTCGGTTCGCAGACTCGTCTCGCTTCAGCACAGGCCAGGCTCATCTGCTCCTCAAACCACTTATTGTCTTTCTCGCGATACATCGCCGCCCTGTGAGCCAGCGATACCAACTCTCTCTTCTTTTCCGTGAGATCTGGCTTCAGCAAGTCGTCGTGGTGCCCGACAAGGCTTCGCTTGAGCCATGAAAAGAAGAAGTCCGAAAGGTCCGCGTAGGGAATCGCGGCGTAGTACGGAGGGTCGGTGACGATGGCTTGCGCTGAATCCGTTGGAAGTGGATGCGCCGTTGCTGATGCCTGCTGAATGCGGCCTTGGTGCGTCACTGAGGCCACGTGGTCCATCACTTTGATGGTGTAATCGACACTCGTGGCCCAACCGCTGCCCACGTCAATACAAGGACTCATCTCGGCAAATTCCCAACGGGCTGGGAGAGACTGCCCCTGATTGAAGACCTGCATGATGCAACCAGTGGTCGCGTCCCAGATGCAGTTGGCTGTACAACGGACTGCGACTCTGTCGACAATCAACGCCAAGCACGTCTTGACGGCTTCAGCCAGCCCCGCATCCTCGCCGTCTCCTTGCTGCTCGACTGGCAGCTCGCGGACCAGCCGCGCCAGAGTCGCGAGCGTCAGCGCTTGCCGAGGAGAGAACAGGTCACCCCACTCGCGGATTCCGTACAGAACCACATTGAAGAAGCCGCGAAGGTGGTTAATCGGACCGTTAGGAACGAGCGACAGCCCCTGCGGATTGCTTTCTTCGCGGCGATCCAATTCCTGCTCTGCTGCATTCACGGCCGCTGCGTCCGCTTGCGTCGGCAACCTAAAGAACTGACCTTTTTGACCGAGCCGGTTGGTGACCACAGCGACTAGACGGGCGCCCTTTGCTCCTCCAGATTTTGCAGACAACTGAATCCGGACTGACTCCACTGGCGTGGTGTAACCACAGACGGGACACGTGGCCGCGCCACCAGAACACGTCCCCTTGGCCACATCTGATGACTTGGCCGACTGCAGGATTGAAAAATCGACATGCCGCTCATCGAGATGTGGCGCAACTCGAAGTGCGACTGAATGCCTGGCTCTCTTGGCCAACCATAACGAGCGGAGCAGGGGCACTTCCGCGCCGCAACCTGGACCTTCACACCGAACGGTTCGAGCCCAGAGATACGCGATGGGAGTAGCACCGTCTGAGTCGGTTGGATAAAACTGCGTGAGCTCAGCCTCAGCTTGATCCTTGATCTTGTCGCCCCACCTCCTGACAGCGCTCGTAAGACGCTGTCCGTACTTGGGTATGTATTCGAGCACAACCTTATTCAGTAGGACGGCTACTGGATTCAGGTCACTAGCAAAAGCGTCCGCGCCAACTCGCAGAGACTCCAACGGGATTGAACCGCCGCCAGCAAACGGGTCGACCACGAGCGGTCGAGTGCCCGGGGTGCCACCCAACGACTCGTGGGCAACCTGGGTGAGCGCCCGGCTGGTGTCGAGGTATTCGCGGGCGGTGGAGTTGTCCCAATTCGCGAAGTCGGCGATGAAGTCCAACAAAGCGCCGCGCAGCTGCATCGGCTCGTCGAAGAGCGCAGGCTTCTGGCGCGCGGCTTCGAACCGCGGACGGCTCTCGGCGCTGAGCAGCTTCTGCCGTTCGTGGGAGGTCCACGCGAGCATTTCGCGTCGCGCGGCGTCGACGAAACCCTCCGGGCACGGCGCCTCATCTTTGTCTGGCGCCGGGTTCGGCCATAACGCCGCACAGACCACCGCCCGGCACGCCGCCAGCGGCCGACGCGCCCACCAGATGTGTAGCGTCGAGATGTGGCCATGACGAATGGATTTCTCTCGCCTGGCATGCGCTGAGATTCGCTTGATCGGAAGGTCGACCTCGATAAGCCGCTTCGGATACCTCACGCCCTCACTCACCCGCCGCCTCCAAGATCACCTTCGCGGTCACGTAGAACTGCTCTACCCTCACGACAGGCTCCCAACCGAGCCTGGCTGGATCCTGGATGGTGTTGAGGCTTGGTGTCGTAGCGCAGTTGAAAACGACGTAGAGCCAGAAGTCCTCGCCGAGCCGCTGTGCAGTCCGATACTCGTTCGCGGAAAGCGCCACCTCCCCAACGCCGGCTCGGCCCTTGACCTCGAGGAACCGAGCTGCCACAAATACACCCGGCTCTGTCGGGTGCGGCTTTCGCGACAGCAAGTCGTATCCCCTGCTTTCTGTCTCGACACTCTCGACAACCCAGCCGAGAGATCGCTCGTGCTCCATCGCGACGCGCACGGCAATCTTCTCGATTTCCTCATCTCGCACCATCGGCGCAATGCCTGGCGACAGGCGCTCGGGGTGTGGCAGAGCCCACGCGCGGCCAAGATGGCGAACGTCGCCAATGGTGCAATGGCGCTCCATCTCCAACTCCGCGCGCCGCCGCTCGAGACGCCCGTTCAGCTCATCGAGGTGGCTCTCAGCCAGTGTGATGTTTCCCTCAAGACCGGGCAGGTTTTCGCCGGCAATGCGTCGATTGAGAAGCTCAGCGAGGACCAACTGCTGGCGATTGATCAACTCATGCAGCGAGATCTCGATGTGCTCGCGCACGGTGCGGCCCTCTTTGGCGCGCTGCTCGGAGACTTCTGTCAGGAATGGCTTGAGGGCGTGCTCGACCAGGAACGTCTCGATCTTCGTCCGGTCTGGCAGTTCCGCGATCTGCGGAGCAGAAGCCTCCTTGCTCGCCGGAAGCAAATCCAGGAACAAGGTGGGCTGTCGCACACTGAGCGTTCCTCCATGGTCCGCCCTGACGACGAACAATCGTGTGTGCAGCGTGTGCCCGCGGCCGTCCTTGATGGAGGCGGAGAACACATCGAGCCGGTAAGGCTCCTTCGTCTGGAGGTCCCAGAAGAGCGCGCCTCGCAATAAGTCGGCCGAGACGCGGTCCGAGACGTCGGTTCTCACGGCCTCGAAGAGCGGGTGGCCCGGCGTCACCCACTCCAGCGTCGCGTCTTCTCCCAACAACCGCTTGTCGAAGACCACGCGCTGATACTCGCGGCCAAGCCGCCCGAACCGGGGCTCCAGCCGGTCGGCGATCGTCGTCAAGGTTTTGGGAATCTTGCCGACGCGATAGACGTGTTCCTTTCCACGAACCGGGGATGGCAGCACACCGGCGATGGGAGCCGCTGCGGTGAAGAAGTCCTCAACCACTTCCGGCACCAGCCGCCGCTCCTTCGCCTCCACCGACTTGCCGACCAGAGCGGAGAGGTTCAACTCGCGCTTTGCCAAGCCTTCGAGCGTCGACCCGGTAATGCGCTTGAAATGTTCGGGATCGATGTCACGGACGATTCGATCCGAAATCGCGCTCTCACTGAGACGCCGCGCGTACATCTCGCGGAACATCTTGTCGAGCGCATTCGACGGCAGCATCTCGCCGATGACGTCGAACACCTTGTCGCTGCCCAGCTCGTCTTTGATCTCGGCGAGCCGGAACAACAGCTTGTCGAGCACCCGCCCCTCGCGGGTGTTCACGGCGACGAAGTTGAAAATCAGGCAGTCCTTCAACTGGCCGTACCGATGGATGCGGCCCATGCGCTGCTCGAGGCGCACAGGGTTCCAAGGGATGTCGTAATTGATCAGCAGCCAGCAGAATTGAAGGTTGATGCCCTCGCCGGCGGCCTCGGTCGCGACCAGCACCTGGCATTCCTCGCGGAACTCTCGCTCGGCATAGATTCGACTTCCCGGCGTGTCCCGGTCGCCTATCGGCATGCCTCCGTGGATCTGACAGACCTTCAACCCCCACTCGCGCAACTTTCCAAGCGGCCGGCCGTCCCGACCATCGCCAGCCAGGTAGTCGAGCGTCTCTTTGTGCTCCGTGAATACCAGCAGCTTCATCCGAGGGTCATCGAAGATCTGCTGTTCGGTCAGTACCTGCTTAAGCCGAGTCAGCTTGGATTCGACCTCCCGCTGCTCCAGGGACCGCGCCTGATCAATGAGCTTCCCGAGACGTTGGATCTCCTCGCGAAGCGAGACGGGATCGACGGCTGCGACCACACCCTCAAGATCAGCAACGATCTGCTGTTGCTCGTCTTCTGGCAGGTCGTCGTAGTCGTCGGGAAGATGTTTCTCGATGTACGACTGGCGGAACTTGTCCGGGTTGTCAAGAATCCCCTTCCGCTTGTCGCGCATCCGCTCGAGGCTGCGACGGACGGCGTACGTACTGGATGCGAAGCGCCGCTGGAGCATCGCCATCGCGAAGCCAAGCGCCTGGGCCTGCGTCGCCTCTGCGGCAGCCGCGCGGATGGACTGGTCCTCGACATACCGGGTCAACGCGTCGTAGAAATCGAACTCCTCGCCATCCAACTCGAACTTGGCCGTGCGCACGTCGCGATTGGTGAAGAGCTTCCTGACTTCGCCGGTCTCGGGATCGGGAAACTGAACCAGTGCTTCCTTGAGGCGGCGCAAGTAGAACGGCGCCTCGTGTTTTCGCATCGCCTCCTGAAGGCTCTTGACGTCTCCGTAAACGTCGCGATCGAGGAGACTCAGGAACAGCCGGAAGTTCTCCGGATCCCCCTTGTGCGGTGTGGCCGTCATCAGCAAGAGATGATCAGTCCGCTCGGACAGGGCCTCGCCGAGCTGGAACGCCAGCGTCTTCTTCTCGTGGCTGTAGGCGCTCATCTTGTGCGCCTCGTCCACGATGATCAGATCCCAGTTCGACCGAAGCAGGCTCTCCTTGGCGTCAGCCACCCGCGAGATCCAGGACACCGACGTGACCACCTGGTTCTTGTCCTGCCAGGGGTTCTGGCCGTACTGCGTGCGCAGCGTCTCGCCGCGCATCACCTGGAAGTCCTCGCGGAACTTGTCCCGCATCTCCCGCTGCCACTGGAAGGTCAGGTTGGCGGGCGCGACGATGAGCGTGCGGGTGACGAGGCCGCGGATCTTCAGCTCCTTCAGGAGGAGCCCGGCCATGATGGTCTTGCCTGCGCCGGGGTCGTCGGCCAGCAGGAACCGTATCCGTGGCAGCTTCAAGAAATACTCGTAGACCGCCTCGAGTTGGTGTGGCAGCGGGTCGATCCGGGCGATCGACAGGGAAAAATACGGGTCGTACTCGTAGGCGAGGCCGAGCCGAGCCGCCTCGACGCCCAGCTTGAAGCGGAGACCTTCGCCATCGAACGTCGGGTCCCTCGAGAGAATTGTCAGCGCCGCCAAGTGCGACTGATCGAAGACCCGGTCGACGAACGCGCCGGTCTGGAGCCCTCGGCCGATGATGCGCACGGCGCGGTCGAGCCGCATCGCGGCTACAATTTCGACCGACTCCGGCAATAAAGGCCCCTGGAGCGTGGCACCGGGGCAGAGATCGTCGAGGGTGGGAGGGCGCATTCGAAGGACGCGGTCATTGTAGCTGCCTGACTGACTACGGCGCGGACATGGTAGAGGCGTTCGCGAACGTCGCTGACCCGAGATTACATTCCGGCCCTACGTGGAAACTCCGCATCTACGCGATGGCTCACCGGCGGCGCGGGTCTCGGAGATCGCGACTGGGGCGATGAATCACGTCCCTAACCCAAAAGGGTGATTTGTCGAACTGGGCGACGACATCGCCTGCGTACAGGCGTAGGATTCTTCCATCGTCGTCTGCTCCGTAGAATTCGTCACACGGCCCAAACGAATGGGTCTCAGGATAGCGGGATCCTCGCGTATGGATTCTCGTGAACGATCGTCCTGATGACATTCAACGACACGTCTCGATCGGTGTGCTCGTTCATGAGACTCTCCACGCTTCCGCCCTCGCGCTAATGCGGCCGACGATCGAGGCCTACGTTCGTGGATCGTGGTTGCTGTACGCCGCGACGGATGACGAGTTGCACAAGGCCGGCAACGACCAGTTCGCCAATGACTTCTTCGGGAAGATCGTTGCGGACCTCGAGCAGCCCGGCCGATTCGATCACGGGGCCCTCTCGCACCTGAAGGGCGACACCTGGAAGCGCCTGTGCAGCTACACGCACACGGGCTACCAGCAGATCGGCGCGCGGTTGACTCCAAGCGGGCTCGGATACGAATACGACGAGGGCGAGATTCTCGGCGCGCTCAACCTCGCCGATTCGATCTCGCTGATGTCGACGATCGAGCTCGCGGGGCTCGCCAAAGACGAGCAACTGCGTCTCCGCGCCTTGAACGAGATGCGCTCGATCTAGAGTCGTCTGGGCCGAGCGCGCAAGTTGATTCGCGCGAGGCTCTAGGATTGGCCCAAGGCCATTGAAGCAGCACCGTCGGAGACGTTCACATGAGCGTTCGCGATCACTTATACGCACTCGGTCGATTCATCGCCTCATACGGGTTCTGGATTGCAGTCCTTGCAGCTACGAACATAGCCCTATGGGTCGGGATGGAATGCGCGTGGCACACCTGGCCTCCGGTCGACTTCTGGGCGGTTCGGGTATCTGGCGTCGGGTCTCCTGCTGTTTGACAACCTGTGCGTCGTCTGGTGGTACGCGCATACGGCGCGCGAACTTGGCGTAGCGACCGGGCGACAGGCCGTCGCCGCCGAACGTCAGATGGTGGTGACGGAAAAGCAGCTCGCGCTCGCCCAGCAGGAATATCAGGACGCGTGGCTGGAACGATGGCGCGAGAACAAGCCAGTCGTGTTCTCGTAATGGGGTTCGGATGGGAACCCAGAGATCAAGAACGCGGGAGCGGGTATGGCCGTCAACGTCTACGTGCTGGCACCGAGTCAAGGCGGCGGCCAGCCACGGCGTGAGGTCCTCGGGGCTGTTGGGTCTGGCGAGGTGGTCAGGATTCGCGGGAACGCCGAACAGCTAATACGGACGCCGGGGCATGTGCTGATCGCCGAGGGTATTCCGACTCGGACGCGACGCTGGAATCCATCACTGAATTGGCAGGTCCAGGCCGGGTTCGAGCATAGGCTGGCCTATCCGACAGAGGAGACGATCGAGGTGCGAGACGAGAGAGCGAGCTGACAATCGACCAGTACCTAGACGCTCATCGCGATGATCTGCTCCGAATGCTCGAACGGAGATGAAACTCGCCCGGGTGCGCGAAGACACGGCTAGCGTGCTTTGAGGAACTTTACACGGCAATTCCTGCAAATTTCACGGTGCAACCTTCCTCATAACCCCGGACCGGTACAGAATTCATCTCTCTGAACCAGGAGGCGGCGGGCGTGCTGCCGCAGTCCAGTCCAGGAAATCGCCGGTGCGCCACATTGACTGGCGCCGTCTCTGGAACTAGAATCGCGCCCTCTGACCACGGGGCTTGTTCAAACACGGATTACTTCACTTGATTCAGGGGAGACAGGCAATGAACGATGTCATTAACTTGCTTGACCTTGACCCCATCAAGATCAAGTTGATGGATCCGACAGACGGTGAGGGTTGGTCGCGCGCAAAGGCGGAAGGGATCGACGTTGAGTACCGTCGGTTCTTGAAACTGAACCTTGAGCACCGGCCCGATGCGCCACCGATCGTTCCGACGAAGGACGTTGATACGTTCTGGCACTACCACATCCTTGACACGATGAAGTACGCCGAGGACTGTGACGCAATATTCGGCCGTTTCCTTCACCACTTTCCTTACTTCGGCTTGCGTGGGGAAGAAGACGCGCGGAGTCTGTCCAAAGCCGTCTCGGCAACCAAGCTCGCTTATCGACAGACTTTCGGCGAAGGCACGCCAGGCGCCGAGGCCGCAGATTGTCAAACTGGTTGCGGGGAAGTCGTGTGCAAAGCGGGGACATGCAGCTCGATCGAGGTTTCTCAACAGGCGCACGCGCGTCCTCGATTTGCTTCTCCGTACGTAGGCTCCGCAAATCACGAGTAACCCTTCCGAGGTCGCTCCCGCGAGGACCGTCACACCGAGCGACCTCGGTTCACGCTGCACAGGGCTCCGGGCGCGCGGTTGCGGCATCCTATCGCACCATGACGACCCCTTCGGCTCCAGACGAATACAGTGCGGTCGCGGAGTTCTACGACGCAGTTCCGCACTACGCGGCGCGGCCGGATGTTGCGTTCTACGTTGAAACGGCGCTTACCTCTGGTGGTCCAGTGCTGGAACTGGGCTGCGGGACCGGGCGCGTTCTCTTACCGATAGCACGAGCCGGAATTGAGATCGTGGGCGTCGATGGCTCACCAGCGATGCTGAACGTGCTCCGGATGCGCCTCGATACAGAGCCGCAGGCCGTTCATGAGCGCGTGACGGTTGGCGACGGTGACATGCGCCGGTTCCATCTCGGGCAGCAGTTTGCATTGGCGTTGATTCCGTTCCGCCCCTTCCAGCGCCTTCTGACCGTCGAGGACCAACTCGCCTGTCTCTCGACCATCCATCGACACCTTCGCGATGATGGACGACTGGTCTTCGACATCTTCAACCCCTCGCCTGGCATGCTGAACGCTCACATTGGGGAGGAACTTGCCGATGGGCCGGAGTTCACGATGCCTGATGGACGGCGCGTAGTCCGCAAGATGCGGTTGCTGGCGCATGATCGCTTCGCGCAGGTCATTGAGCGCGAGCTGGTCTACAACGTCACCACACCGGATGGAAGTGCGGATCGCTTCGTTCACCGCTTCTGGCATCGCAACACCTTTCGATTCGAGATGGAGCATCTGCTCGCGAGAGCGGGATTCGAGGTAGAGCACGTCTACGCTGACTTCGAAAGGAATCCCTACGGCTCGAAGCACCCTGGCGAGTTGATCTTCGTCGCCGTCCGTCGATGACCGATTTTAGAGGAACCCGTCTCGCTGCGCGCCCCAACGACCCGTGCTGGCGGCACCAGTCGAGGAGGAACGGGCGCAACTCGCGGGGCACCTCAGGGTGAATGTCGAGTGTGGCCGCCGGCTGGGCGGAGACTGTCCGCTAGGCGGAGGGCGCGTGGGTGCTGCGCTGGGCTGAAACCGCACCGGAGAGTCAGGCAGCAATTCCCTCGAACCTCACGCTCCAACCTTCCTCATAACCCCGTACCGGTACCACATTGATTACCGCCTGAACCGCGGCTTCCACGACTCAATCATCTCTTCTTCTTCCTGCAGCTCCTCAAGATCCGCCGCGCCCTGCGCGCTGAGCACAGTGAGGGTGCGGCCATAGCCGCCAAGACCGACAACCTCCTCCGTGAGCGCCACGCTGTGGCTGCCGCCGATCCAGTCCTGGAGCTCTGAAGTGCCGGCCGTCCGCTCGGCGCGGGTGACGCGATCGCGATCCTTGTTGAATATTTCAGTCGCCGTCCCCGACGGCAGCGCCTCGCCCTTGCGAATCCGGTTCGGCCCGGCGATTTCCAACAAAGGCTTCGACATAAAGCAGTAGTTGACCCTCTTGCCCGCGCTCACCACGACCGCGACGGCTTCCTCGGCGCACAGCGCGTACCGGATGGCCGTCGCCGTGAGCGACGTCACGCACAACGCCGACAGATACTCAACCGCCGCGAGCCCCTCGCCGGCGCGCCCGGCGGCGGCGGTGAACAGCACGTCCGGCATCAGGAGCGCGGCGGCGAAGTGATCCGCCTCCAGCTCGTAGCGATCAGCCGAAGAAAATCCGGCGTGTGATTCGTGCACCCCGTCGGCGCCGATGACGGCGTCGACATGGCCCTCGAGAAAATAGTGTCCGAGCTCGTGCGCGATGCTGAAATTCTGAAATCCGGGGCTGTCGATATGCGTGGCGTAGGCGATGGCGAAGTTGTTCCCTTGGCGGATCAGCATCCCGGAGACGCCCTGCGCGCTGGCCGGCTTCGCGACGACCCCGATGCCGACGCTGCGCGCGATCGCGATCGGGTCGACTGGCAGCGTCACCACGCCCTGCTCGCGGATGACGCGGTTGGCGGCGAGCGCGGCGGTCCATGCGAGGTCGGCGCGGTTCATGTCATTCCTCGCTTTTTGATTTCCCTTTCGCCAAGGCCTTGAGAAGGTTCTCGGCGATCTCGCGGTCCGCGGTGCTCATGCGATCCAGATGCCGGTGCAACCGATCGGCTCCCGCGGTCTCCTGCATCTGGTCGACGCGTCCGAGCAGGTAGTCAGTGGTGACCTCCAGCGCGTCGGCGAGCCGGCGGAGATTGTCGAACGACGGCTTCCTGGTGCCGGTCTCGAAATGCGAGATGGCGGAGGGCTGCAGGCTGGAGCGTTTGGCGAGGGCTTCCTGGCTCAGTTCGCGCTGCGCGCGCGCAAGGCGGAGGCGTTCCGGAAAAAGATCGGTCGGCCGGCTTGACGAGGTCATGACGATACCGTATAGTTAATGATGACGACACCGTCTATGGCCATCGGGCCTTTTTCCTTGCCCTCAGGCTAGACGAACTCGTCAGAGTGTACATGACGTAAAAGGCAAGAACAAGAGGAGGACCAATGGCAAAGAAGGACATTCACGTTGTGCCGCGCGATAGCGGTTGGGCAGTCCGGCGCGAAGGCGCCGAGCGCGACTCATCCCATCACGACCGCAAGAGCGACGCGATGGAGGCGGCGCGCGACACGGCGCGGCGCGACCGCGTCGAGGTCGTCGAGCACGGCCGCAACGGCCGCATCCAGGACAGCGATTCGTACGGAAACGATCCGCATCCGCCCATTGACCGCAAACACTAAAACAGAAGGAGAACGCACATGCTGCAGGACCGCGAACACGACGAGCGCGGCCACGGCGCCGCCGCCGAAGAAATCGAAGAGCTGATCGATCTCGAGGAGTGGGCCAAGGCCGGCAAGACCCCGAAGCCGGCGAAGGTCTACCGCATCCGCATCGACAAGGAGAAAAAGGACGTGACGGTGCCGTCGATGACGGGCCGCCAGATCCTCGGCCTCGTGAACAAGACGCCGGAGAAATACATGCTGTCGCAGAAGATCCACGGCGGCGCACCGGTGCCGATCGACGCCGACCAGACGGTGCGCTTCGACACCCCGGACATCGAGCGTTTCCAGACGCTCGCGCGCGATCCCACGGAAGGCTGACATGACCATCGAACTCGCGGACGGCACCAAGGTGCGGCGCGACTTCAAGCTCCCCGAGGAGGACGCCGGGTGCCTCGACGCGCTCGGCTTCAAGTGGGAGACCGTGGTCGAGGGCGGCACCAAGTGGCTGATCATCCACGCCTACCCGATCCCGGACGGCTACAACCACAGGACGGCGGTTCTCGCGCTGCGGATGCCGCCGTCCTACCCCGACGACCAGATCGACATGGTGCATTTCAGCCCGGCGCTGGCGCTCACCAGCGGCAGGGCGATCCGCCAGCTCTCAGGGCTGACCATCGACGGCAAGGCGTACCAGCAATGGTCGCGGCACCGCACGCCAGAGAATCCGTGGCGCGCCGGCCTCGACAATGTCGGCACGCATCTGCTCCAGGCTGACGACTGGCTGCAGCGCGAACTGAAGTGACGTGGAGCCTCAGGGATGCACGTCACTTTACGCCTCACACAGACCGATCATGCCGCGCTCAAGCGGCACCTTCTGCCCGGCGACGGCCTTGAAGCGGTCGCCATCGCGCTCTGCGGCCGGCGCAGGAGTCGCACGCGGCACGCGCTCACGGTGCGCACCGTCGTGCCGGTCCCGTACGACGAGTGCAAGGTCCGCACGCCCGACCGCATCATCTGGTCAACGCAGCGGCTCGTCCCGCTGCTCGAGGAAGCGGCGCGGCGCGACCTCGCCATCCTAAAGATCCATTCTCATCCAGGCGGCTACCCGCAGTTTTCATCGGTCGACGACGAGGCCGACGCCGACCTGTTCAACTCCGTGTTCGGCTGGACCGACAGCGCGTTCCCGCACTCGAGCGCCGTCATGCTGCCGGACGGGCGCATGTTCGGGCGCGCCGCGATGCCCGACGGCACTTTCCAGCCTCTCGATTCGATCCTCGTTCCCGGCGACGACCTGCGATTCTGGATTCCCCACGGCGACGAGCGCGTCGCCGCTTTCGCGCAGCGCCACGCGCAACTGTTCGGCGCCGGCACGACCAACCGGCTGCGCCGGATGGCGGCGGCGGTGATCGGCTGCTCGGGGACCGGCAGCCCTCTCATCGAGCAGCTCGCGCGGCTCGGCTTCGGCCGGCTCGTGCTTGTCGATCCCGACTTCATCGAGGAGCGCAATCTCAACCGCATCGTCAACGCGTGGCGCGAACACGCCTATCTCAAGCGGCCAAAGGTCGAAGCGATCGCCCGCGGCATCGCGGCGATGGGCTTCGGGACGGAGGTCGAGATCATCCACGCCGACCTGGCGACCCCGGCCGCCGTGAAGGCCGTCGCGGAATGCGACGTGCTGTTCGGCGGCATGGACGGCGTCGAAGGCCGTCATCTCCTCAATCGTCTCGCGGCCCACTACGTGCTGCCGTACTTTGACGTCGGCGTCAGGCTCGACGCCAACGGCAAGGGCGGCATCGACGAAGCCTGCGGCGCGGTCCATTACCTGCGCCCCGACGGCTCGACGCTGATGGACCGCAACGTTTACACACTGCCGCAGTTGAAGGCGGCCGGCCTGCGGCGCACCGACCCCAATGCGTACCGCGACCAGCTCCGCGCCGGATACATCCACGGCGTGGAGGAAGACCGTCCAGCCGTCATCAGCATCAACATGCAGATGGCCAGCATCGCCGTGAACGAATTCCTCGCGCGGCTTCATCCCTACCGGCACGACGACAATGCGGAATCCGCAATCGTCCGCGTCAGCTTCATCCAGGGCGCCGAGTACCGCGAGCGCGAGCCCGCCCCGTCCGGTATGTTCTTCCCGCATTTGGGGAAAGGAGACGTCTCCCCGCTTCTCTCGATGCCGGAGCTCAGCGAGCCGGAGGAAGCGGCGTGAAATGGTTCGTCTCAATCGCCGAATCGGTTCGTCGCAGAGTTGACCGCCTGCGTCGCCGCCTGACGGCGAGAGTTCGCCGCGCTGCGCCGCGCCTGCGCTATGAGCGCGTCGACGAATTCCCTGATCGGCTGAAGCCCGTCACGCTCTACGTCGCGGGCGAAGAGCCGCACGTGTGGGCCGCCGCCATGCTGTGCCCCTGTGGCTGCGGCGACGTGATCGAGCTGAACCTGCTTGAGCAGGCGAGCCCCTGTTGGAGTGTCCGGCAACACCGTGACAGCACCGTGAGCCTAACGCCCTCCGTGTGGCGAACCAAAGGCTGCCGCAGCCATTTCATCCTTCGCAACAGCCGCATCGAGTGGTGCCGATCGCGAGACGATTATTCTTCCCGGCGACTTCGGCGGCATTAGAAAACCGCCGCCGAACCGGGTTCTACTCGCACGCCTGCGCCAGCCGCCAGCTTCGGCGTCGCTCGCCGCGCCTACATCCGAATGTGTCGGTCATGCCGTGGTGTCGGCGAGATAGCTCCGCTATCGGCACGCCGTCGTGCTGGGCACGATCACACCGCAACGCTCACCGGTCGCTTCGCGTCGCGCCAGCACCGATCGCTGGCACGCCCGGTGAGAGCCGCCGCGGTGTTCGGCGCGCCGATGGCAGAGCCGTGAGTGCTCCAGACGGGTTGTCGGGTTCCTTTGGGCGCGAAGGAACCACGGATAACCCGTCCAAAGGAGGACAGCATGATTGCCGACGCACTCAAGAAGATCACGACCGACGCCCTCGACAAGCTGGCCGCGCTCCTCGATGAAGGCCACAGCGACCAACTCACCGCCCTGCTCAAGACCATGGCGCGGTTCCACAAGTATTCCTGGCACAACGTCTGTCTCATCTCGACTCAGCGTCCGACCGCGACGCGCGTCGCGGGCTTTCAGACGTGGCGCACCATGGGTCGCTTCGTTCGCAAGGGCGAGAAGGGTATAGCGATTCTGGCGCCCATCGTCGGCCGACGCGAGGCTGCGTCCGCGAACGACAACGCGCGAACTGTCATGGGCTTCCGCGCGGCGTACGTGTTCGATGTCGAACAGCCCGACGGCGAGCCCCTGCCGACACCTGGCGAAGCTTCAGGTGATCCCGGCGTCAAGACGACCTTGCTCAAGACCGCGATTCTCGAACACGGCATCGCCCTCGAATCTGTCGACGACCTTGGCGGTGCCCTGGGCACGTCAAGCGGCGGACGCATCCAGCTCCTCACCGGTCTCTCGCCCGCCATGGAGTTCACGACCCTCGTGCACGAATACGCGCACGAACTCTTACACCGCGCCGACGACCGATCGGCCTCGCGCGACACGCGAGAACTCGAAGCGGAGGCCGTGGCCTTCGTCGTCGGCGGGGCCGTGGGACTCAACACGTCTGGCGCATCACGCGACTACATTTTGCTTTACCGCGGCGACCGCGAGGCGCTCTCGGGTTCGTTGGACCGCATCCAGCGCGCGGCGTCGGTGATTCTGGCGGCCGTCAGCGCCGGCGGATAGCGATCCAGTTGGTCGCGCCCAGCCGGCGCGTCGGTCGTGCGCTGGCTGGGCGAACCTCACCGTCGGTCAGTTCGTGAGACGCGACATCCCCAGAGCCGCGCAAGGCGCTCCCGCTCGATTCCCCCGCAGCGTCCGACCAGTTCAACGCGATACCCGGCATGGTGTCCCGGTGGTCTGCTGTTTTCGCGTACCTTCGGACGAGGTGCGCCGGCGTCGCCACGCGACCAGCGTCGGTCCGGCAGAGCCGCGCCAGCGGAACTGCGTGCTGTCACGCCCGTGCCAACGGCCCGCCGCTTCGCCGCCGCACTCCGTCCTCGTGTCCTGACACCCGGCCACGTGATGGTGGGTTCCTCAACCGTTGCGAAGGAACCACACGTCACGGTTCCGAGGAGGACAACATGGCGATGACCGCAACGACCACCCCGAACCCGCCCGTCCCCTACACGCTCCTGGTCATCTTCACCGTGGACCCCAGCACCGATGCGCACCTGCAGGACCAAGAGGCCATCCGCGACGAGGCCGAAAGCTGGCTCGCGAGCCTCGACGCCACCGTGCACGGCAGATCGGAAGAGCGTCGGGT
>ORMF011603464.1_pt1 | contig 51372 bp, 52 predicted proteins | sample 1779871 | NCBI WGS metagenome assembly ORMF01 (sample SAMEA104232316, study PRJEB22302) | groundwater metagenome | biome: forest; feature: aquifer; material: groundwater | place: USA | collected 2011-08-07 | depth 5.4 m | reverse complement strand
GTCGAAAAGGACTCGATCGCGCTGATCCGCGCCCTGTGGGACCTGGCCCTTCTTGGTGCGACGCATCCAGCGCACCTGGTACACGTTCGTCCGACGGCAGCGCGGGCACTGGAATTGCGACGGACGCTGCTCCGGCTTTTCCGTAAAGAACTGTCGCTCGTCCACAGAAGCATCTTAGCTGATAGACTGCTCTCGTCACCTTCGCATGGCCGACGCTACACCCCCGACGCTTCCACCCGAACTTCCCGTTCTTCCGCTCCGGCGCACCGTTGCGTTTCCTCTCACCTTGCAGCCGCTCGCGGTCAATCGAGCGGTGTCGGTTGAATCGGTAAACCGGGCGCTCGGCGCCGATCGACAAGTCCTGCTGCTGATGCAGGAGACCGACGCCGACGATCCCGGGCCCGAGGATCTGCGGCGCATCGGCACGGTGGGGGTCATCCGTCAGATGGCCAAGATGGGTGGCGGGATCAACATCATCATCGAAGGGGTCGCGCGCGTCCGCGCCGATGTCGTCACCCGCACCGGCACCTCTCTGCGGGCTCAGATCACGCCGTTGCCGGAAAACGTCGAACGCACGATCGAGGTGGATGCCCACGTCCGGCGCATCCAGGAGCTGATTGAAAAGGCGCTGTCGCTCTCCACCGGATTGTCCGAAGAGCTGCGCGGCCTCGTGATGAACATCGACGACCCGCTTCGCCTTGCCTACGTGCTCGCCTCGCTCATCGACATGAAGCCGGTCGAGAAGCAGGCAGTCCTCGAGGAAGAAGACCTGGTCAGGAAGCTCCAGGCGATTGTGGCGTCGCTGACCCGTGAGGTCTCGCTGCTCGAGCTGAAGGGCAAGATCGAGTCGCAGGCGCAGCAGGAAATGAGCGACGCACAGCGTCAGTACTACCTGCGCCAGCAGCTCAAGGCCATTCAGCAGGAGCTGGGCGAAGGCGAAGGCAACGAGATTGCCGAGATCCGTAAGCAGGTCGCGGACGCCAAGTTGCCCGAGGCGGTGAACGCTGTCGCCATTCGAGAAGTTGACCGGCTGGCACGGATGACGCCCACCTCGCCCGAATACCAGATGATCCGCACGTACCTCGACTGGCTGCTCGATGTGCCCTGGGCGGCCATCACCGAAGATCGCATCGATCCAGTCGAGGCGAGAAGGGCCCTCGACGAAGACCACTACGACCTCGACAAGGTGAAAGAGCGCATCGTCGAGTACCTCGCCGTCCGGAAGCTGAAAGGGGATATGAAAGGACCGATCCTCTGCTTCGTGGGCCCGCCCGGTGTCGGCAAGACCTCGCTCGGCCAGTCAATCGCGCGGGCGATGTCGCGCAAATTCGTGCGGATCTCGCTTGGCGGCATCCGCGACGAGGCAGACATCCGCGGCCATCGGCGGACCTACATCGGCTCGAGTCCGGGACGCGTCGTCCAGGCGTTCAAGCAAGCCGGCTCGATGAATCCTGTGTTCATGCTCGACGAAATCGACAAGATCGCCGCGGGGTACCAGGGGGATCCGGCCGCCGCACTCCTCGAGGTGCTCGATCCCGCACAGAACCATGCCTTCCGCGATCACTACCTAGAGATTCCGGTCGACCTGTCGAAAACCCTCTTCATCGCCACTTCCAATCAGCTCGGAACAATCCATCCGGCCCTGCTCGACAGAATGGAGATCATTCCGCTGACCGGCTACACCGAGGAGGAGAAGGTTCACATCGCGCGGAAGTATCTGCTTCCGCGGCAGCTGTCCGAGCACGGCCTTCCGGAATCCGCCCTCGATCTGACCGATGGCGCCCTCCGCACGGTCATTTCGGAGTACACCCGGGAGGCTGGCGTGCGGAACCTCGAGCGGCAGCTCGGGACCATCGCTCGGAAGGTTGCCGCCGCTTTCGCCTCGAGGCCATCGGATGCTGGGCCGGCGGAGACGACTGTGGTGAATACGCCCGAGGTCGACCATTACCTGGGACTCGCCCGGTTCAGGAAAGAGGTGGCCTTTCGGACCTCCCGTCCCGGCGTTGCGACGGGCGTTGCCTGGACGGAGGCCGGGGGGGATGTCCTGTTCGTCGAGGCGACGCTGCTGCCGGGCGGCAATCAGAACATCATCCTGACCGGGCAGCTTGGAAACGTCATGCAGGAGTCGGCACGCGCCGCCCTCAGTCACCTGAGGGCCTCGGCAGGTTCGCTGGGCCTTGCCTCTGACTTCCTCGCAAACCACGACCTGCACGTGCACGTGCCGGCCGGAGCGATTCCCAAGGATGGTCCCTCGGCAGGGGTCACGATCGCGTCCGCAATTCTGTCGGCGGCGCAAAACAGGCCGATAAGGCAGGATGTGGCCATGACCGGCGAGATTACGCTCACGGGCCTGGTCCTGCCGGTCGGCGGAATCCGCGAGAAAGCACTTGCAGCCCGGCGGCTTGGCATTACAACCTTCATCTTGCCGGCGCTGAACGAGCCAGAGCTGGCCGAGCTGCCGGAGGAACTGCGGCGCGACATGCGGTTTGTCCCGGTGGAAACGCTCGAACAGGTGCTGTCGGTGGCCATGCCACCGGAACCGCCTTCTCCTGGAGCCTGATTGTCTAACGCGATCGTCTTTTACATCTCGGGACACGGATACGGCCATTCGGCCCGGATGATCGAGGTCATCAACGCAGTGTTCGCACGGCGGCCCGAGACGCGCATCGGGGTCCGTACGGCGGCGCCACGGTGGCTCTTCGATCTGTCCGCCAAAGGGCGCATCAACTTCAGCCACCTCGAAGCGGACACTGGCGTCGTCCAGATCGACAGCCTGACGCTCGATGAAGCCGACAGCGTCCGCCGGGCCGCGGCGTTTCACGCCGACCTCGTCACCCGCGCTGCCAGCGAAACACGTCTCCTGCGGCAGATCGACGCCGGCCTCGTCGTCGGGGACATTCCCCCGCTGGCGTTCTCGGTGGCAGCGTCAGCCGGCCTGCCGTCGGTGGCAATTGGGAATTTCACCTGGGACTGGATTTACGCGGACTACCCGCGCGTCCGTCTCGCGCCGACGCTGCTGCCGGCGATCCGCGGTGCCTATGCTAAGGCGACCATGGCGCTGCGGCTGCCGATGTCGGGCGGTTTCCAGAGCATCGCGAATGTGAAGGACGTGCCGCTTATCGCGCGTCACGCGACGAAGAGTCGAGAAGAGGTCCGCGCGGCGCTCAAGCTGCCGGCCAGCAAGCCGCTCGTCCTTGTTTCATTCGGTGGGTATGGCGTGCCGTCACTCGATGTCGACGCTCTCGCCAAGGTGAAGAAATACACGCTCGTGACCACGCGGGCGCGCAAGGAAACGCCAGCCGAGCGGAAGGGCCCCTACATCAGCCTCGACGAGGAGGCCATCTACGATGCTGGCGTGCGCTACGAAGATCTCCTCGCGGCCTGCGACGCCGTCGTGACTAAACCCGGCTACGGCATCATCGCCGACAGCGCCGCCAACGACACAGCCATCCTGTACACGTCGCGCGGGCACTTTCCGGAGTACGACGTGCTCGTGAAAGAGATGCCGAAATACGTTCGGAGCGCATTCATCAGCCACGACGACCTGTTCGGCGGCAAGTGGGAATCGCATCTGGACAAGCTGCTGGCGCAGCCGAAGCTGAAGAAAGCGCCCGATACGACAGGCGCGGACGTCGTCGCAGAGATCCTGCTGAATACACTGGATAAGCCGCCGAAGCGGCCGCGCGGCCGGGCGAAGGCGCGGGCTTAGTTTCCAAGGTGGAGCAGCCCTGCAGGGCTGCTCGAGTTCCTAGCAGCGCTGAAGTGCAGCGCCACCGCACTTCAGATCAGTCCTTGATGCAGGTCACCAAGGACCACATCTTCGGCACATTCACCTTCTGAATCGAGCTGGGGCGGAGCTCGGCTTGGGCCAGGAAGCCGGGCAGATCGAGGTCGGACTTGAAGCCGATGTGCACCGTCAATGGCGAGATCGCGCGCTCGAGCCGCGAGACAATCGGATTGTCGCTGCGAAAATGGTTCAGGATCACGATCTTGCCGCCGCGCTTGCAGACGCGGCGCATCTCGCACGCGACCCGCACCGGATCCGGAACCACGCTGATCAGGTACGGTGCGTACACGATGTCAAACGACTCATCGGGAAATATCAGGTTCGCGGCGTCCATCTCGAGCAGCCGAACATTTCGTAACCGCTCACGCTCGATACGCTCATGTGCCTTTTCGAGCATCGGGCCGGAGAGGTCGATCCCTGTCACGTGGCAGTTCCGCGGGTACAGAGACGTGTTGATTCCCGTACCAACGCCGACCTCGAGAACACGGTCTCCACGCCGGATGCGCATCTGCTCGAGGGCGACGACTCGGCCGGGATGCAGGGCAGGGCCGAAGAAGAGATCGTAGACCTTCGAAAGCTTCTCGTAGACGCGCTCGACGAACGCGTTCTCCACGGCGATGACGGACAGCGCCCGCGTCGCGGCATCCGATCCGAAATCGTCCTGTTCGCGCTCAAACAATGCCATTGGGCCTCCGATAGCGGGGCGTTCGCAACTCACTGATACGTATCAACTTCTGTTCCACGGCGGGCCTGCCGCAGTGAGATGGGCCGTTCGACTATATAGTGTCGCCTGCCGTGCCACAACCACAATCCCGTGGCCGATCCTCGGTGGCGCGGCGCTTCAGCGCTGCGAGAAGCAGCCCTGAGGGGCTGCTCCACCACATCTCCCTACGAACGAACCGCGTCGAGCACTTCGAGCGCTGCGTCGATGTTCATCGATGGGGTCGCGACGTGGACGCCCTGAACGAGTCCTCGGAGCGACTGGCCCACCTCGCGCGCGATCGCAATACCTTCCGCCGCGGCTGCGTCGTTCTGCCCGGCCCGGCGCATGCGATCGAGAATCGCACCAGGAACCTGGACGCCCGGCACTTCGTTGGCCATGAATTCAGCGTGCAGCACGCTATCGAAGGGCCAGAGGCCAATCACGATCGGGATACGGAACGATTCAATGCTTCGCAGGAAGCGCTCGACACCCGCGGCATCGAATACGGGTTTCGTGATAGCGAACTCGGCGCCGGCTTCAACCTTGTAGGCGAACCGGCGCCGCTCGGCCTCGGGGTTCTCCGCGCCAGGATTGACCATCCCCCCGATGGGAAACGCCGGCGGGCGGCCGATCGCCTGCCCGCCGATGTCGAGGCCACGATTGAGTCTGGCGACGACGTTCGTCAACCCGATGGAGTCGACATCGAACACAACAGTGGCGTCCGGATAATCGCCCACACTTCGCGCGTCGCCCGTCACCAGCAGGAGGTTGCGGATACCCATCGCGTGCGCGCCAAGCAGATCCGACTGCATGCCAAGCAGATTTCGGTCGCGGCAGGAATACTGTAAAACCGTCTCAATGCCGGCTTTCTGCTGAACCAATACCGCCAGCGCCAGTGCGCTCATCCTCGCACCGCGGGGCCCCTCCGGAATGCTGACCACGTCGACGCCGCGATCCTTCAACAGGTGCGCCCGTTCGACCGTTTCCGCGCAGAAGTGGCCTTTGGGCGGCAGGAGCGACACGAGTGTTGCGAACCGTTCCTCCGCGAGCGCGCGGCCGAGCGCCGACTTCTCGCTGCGTGGAATCGCCGGCTGCTCGCGGGCAGAGGAACTTGTGGGGCCGGAACCCGGCGGGTTCTCGACGGCAACCACCGCCGCGCGGGCTGCCGAGGGCGCAAGGGCTTTCACGGCCACTTTGATCTGCCGGATATGCTCGGGCGTCGTACCACAGCAACCGCCTACGAGTCGCACCCCCTGGGCAATGAAACGGCGAGCGTACGAGGCGATGTATTCGGGCGACGCCAGATAGATATTGCGACCCTCGATGTCCCGCGGCTTGCCGGCGTTCGGCTGGGCGGAGATCCGTGCGCGCGTGGCGGCCGCTATCCGCTCGACCGTCTCGAGCATCGGCGCCGGGCCGATGCTGCAATTGACCCCGATAATATCCGCGCCCCGGCGCGCCAGCTCGGGTCCAAACTGCTCCGGCGGTGTCCCGTCGAGGCTGTTACCGTCCTCTTCGATCGTCATCTGCGCCACGATTGGGAGACCGCACACGGCGCGGACGGCAGAGATCGCCGCGCCGAGCTCGTTGAGATCGCGGAAGGTCTCGAGGACGAAAAGGTCCACGCCCCCGTCTACAAGGGCCTGCGCCTGCTCTCGGAAGTGGGCCTGGGCCTCATCAATGCCGGTTTTGCCCCAGGGCTCGATGCGAATCCCCAGCGGACCCAGAGCGCCCGCAACGTAGGCCTTCTCTCCTGCCGCCGCCCTGGCGAGCCTGGCGCCTTCGACGTTGATGTCGTGGAGACGGTCGGCGAGGCCGAAAGCGCGCAGCTTCACACGGTTCGCGCCAAACGTGTTCGTCTCGAGGACGTCGGCCCCGGCGCGAACGTACTCCCGGTGGACGTCGGACACGGTATCCGGCTGTGTGAGATTCAGCGCGTCGAAACACCGGTTGATGAAGACGCCCTTCGCATAGAGCATGGTCCCCATCGCCCCGTCGCACACGAGCACACGTTCGTCGATCGCTTGGAGGAAGGGCTTCACGTGGCTTTGGGCTCTCGGCTTTGGGCTTTGGGCTCTAAAGCCGAGAGCCGAAAGCCAAGAGCCTGATTATCTCACCTGCTCGATTTTCTCGTATTCCAGCGTCTCCGCGTCGATCAGGAGATAGGACCGGTTGATCCGGTCGATGCACACCGACCGAACTCCCTCGCGCTCGGTCTCCACGAACCGATGATGGTGCCCGCACAGATGGAGCCGAGGCTTGAGCGCGGTGAGCACCTCGTTGATCGCGGACTTCCCGGCGTCGCGCCGCCGCAGTGCCTTGTCGGGTGCAGGGTCATCGGCCAGGATGAACGGTCGCGGCGCTTCATGGGTGAGCAGGACATCGACGTGCTTCAAACGGATGCAGGCCTCGACTTCCTCCCGCACGAAATGACGCCGCTTGTCGTCACGTGGCGTGTGCGGAAGGCTGGCGGCTGGCGTAGTGAACCACGTTGGCGCGTACGTGCCGCCAAGTCCGGCCACGCGAAGTGGTCCGACCGAAGTCGCCGTGCCGTTGGGAATGAAATGAAGATTCGGCACCGCATCACGGCCCGCCTCGAATGCCGCAATCCGATCGAAGTTCTCGTTGTTCCCTTTAATCCAGTAGAGCGGGGCAGACGGTTCGGGATAGGCGCCGCTGCGGCTTGCCACATCGCCGACACATACCCAGAACCGCACGTCCGGGTGCCGTGCCAACGCGGCGGATAAAGCCTCGAAGTTTCCGTGAATATCGGCAACGGCGCCGATCAGCATTTTTGGGTAGGCAGGTCTAAAGACCCGCCTCTACGACAGTACGTAGAGGCGGACCTTCAGGTCCGCCTGGCTCACGATGGTGGCGCTGGAGGCGCCACCAGCAAATCCGTCTTGTCCCAGATGAAGTCATCCTTGCTGTAGACAGCCAGCTCGTAGTCCTTCCCCATGAAGATGGCCGAAACAGGACAAGCTTCCTCGCAGTAGCCGCAGAAGATGCAGCGGGTTTTGTGAATCTGATACACCTGGGCGTAGCGCGGGCCGGCCATCACGGTACCGTCGTTCTCCGCCGCTTCGAGGTAGATCGCATCGGCCGGACACGCCACCGCGCACAGCCCGCACGCCACGCATTTCTCGAGCCCGTTCTCGTCCCGCATCAGCACCTGCTTGCCGCGGTACCTGGGAAACATCGGGACTTTCTGGTCCGGATAGTTCACCGTGATGGGCTTCCGGAACATGTGCTTGAAGGTGGTGGCAAAACCGATGACAAAGGCGCGGATCATGGAGATGGGATTCCTCGGGCTACGGGCTGCAGGCTGCCGACTTCAGGGGCTTCAGGCCGGCCGCTGGAGGCCTGTAGTCTGTAGCCCGTAGCCCGATCATACCCTGTAAAATTGGCGCGGTGTTCCAAGAGCCCAAGTTCCTCTCTGCCGAGCAGTTCCTGCTGACGACGCTCATCGTCAAGCTGGCCGTGATGGCGGTGCTGTCGACCATGGTGGCCCGATACCGGCGGTTCCGGCACATTCTGATCTTCGAACGCCGCGCATGGCCCGACCGTCTTGTCTTCTCTCTGGCGATCGGCATTCCCCTTATGGCGGGGGTGACCGCGCGTCTGCTGCTGGGGTACAACGCCGCCGATCTCACCCTCGAGGGTCCCTTCCTGGCCGGACTGATCGCCGGGCCTTATGCGGGCGCGCTCGTCGGACTCCTGGTCGGGGTTCCGGCCTCGATTGCCGGCGAGTTCATCGCTATTCCGTTCGCGGTCGGCTGCGGGTTCGCCGGCGGCGGGCTGAGGGAAGCTTGCCCGAAGGAAGCGATCTGGCAGTTCACGCCGTTTGTCTTCGTGGACCTTCGAAAGCATCTGTGGCAGATGGTGCGGAAGTTCGAAACGAACTGGCAGCTGGTGCGGTTACTCGCACCCGTAGCGCTGGAGCTGCTCCGCCAGGCGCTCGGCAGCCGCTTCGATCAGCACCTGTTCTATCTGAGCGCGGGGGCTGCATCACCGTGGATGACGCTCCTGGTCGTGCTGGCGACCGTGCTCGCCGTCGCCACGCCAATCAAGATCTGGAACAGCGCGCGCATCGAGCATCGGCTGCACGAGCAGGAGAAACTGCTGCTCGCGGCGAAGATCGAGTCGCTCAAGAGCCAGATCAACCCGCACTTCCTGTTCAACACGCTCGCCTCGATTTCGTCCCTGATTCGATCGCAGCCCGAAACCGCGCGGATGCTCATCATGAAGCTCTCCGGCCTCCTCCGCCGTCTGCTTCGGAGCCAGGAGCACTTCGTGACACTTCGCGAGGAGCTGGAGTCGATCGACGAGTATCTCGATATCGAAGTGGTCAGGTTCGGCCCGAAGCTGACAGTGCGCAAGGAGATCGGCCCTGACACGCTGGACGTGATCGTCCCCAGCATGATTCTGCAGCCGCTCGTGGAGAACTCCATCAAGCATGGGCTCTCACGAAAGGTGGGCCCCGGCTCAATCACGATACGGAGCCGGCGGGAAAACGGCCGTGCCATTATCGAGGTCGACGATGACGGCATGGGGATGACCCTGGAGCGGCTGGATCAGCCGATGTCGAGCGGGATCGGACTCGCGAACGTGCGCGAGCGGTTGCGAGTGATTTACGGCGCCACATACCAGCTTCGAATGACCAGCGAGCCCGGCAGAGGGACCTGTGCGCGCATCGAAGTGCCGGAGCTCTCCGAGGCCGAAAAAATCACCGCTTGAGATGAATATGCTGCGTGCAATCGTCGTCGACGACGAGCAGCTGGCTCGCGAAGAGCTGTGCTATCAACTCGAACAGCTGGGTGAGGTCGAGGTCGTGGCGCAGGCTGGCAACGGCCTCGAGGCGCTCTCGGCCATCGAACGCCATGACCCGGACCTCGTATTTTTGGATGTCCAGATGCCCGGCCTGACCGGCTTCGAGGTGGCGCGGCGGATGCTTGGCGAGGAGCCGGGTGCTGGCGTGGTCTTCGTAACCGCCTATGATCAGCACGCGATCGAAGCGTTCGAGGTCAACGCCGTTGATTACCTGCTCAAGCCCGTGGATGCGACGCGGCTCGAACAGGCCGTCCAGCGCGCCCGCCGACGCCTGAGCTCGGGCCGTCCGCCCACCGCCGCCCCGCTGACAGATCAGCTCGAACGGATCGTCAAAATGATGGCGGAACGGCAGGATCGTCGCGAGCAAATCGCCGTCAAGATTGGGGAGCGTTTCCTGCTCGTGAAGGCCGATGACATCATCTATGCGTCTTTAGCCGACGAGTCGATTAACATAGTGACAGGCCAGGTAGCGGGCACGTCCAACGACCGGACACTTGACGACCTGCAGGCACGGCTCGACCCGGAGATTTTCTGGCGAGTCCACCGCTCACATTTAGTTAACATTAACAAGATAAAGGAGATAGTCCCTTGGTTCAGCAGGAACTACATCCTCAGGATGAAGGACGCGAAGGCGACCGAGATCCCGGTCAGCCGCTCGCAGACGAAACGGCTCAGGGAGTATCTGAAACTCTGATGCTCTCCGACGAGCTGCCTGAGGGTTCGAGCCAGCGCGCTTCCGAGCCCCTGACGATAGGGCCCGACGTGGACGCCGTGCTGGCCGAAACGTCTGTGGACCCCGCCGTGGTCGCGGTATCCGCCGGTGACACGGCCGACGCGCCGGCGGAGCTGCGTATGGACTTCGATCCTCAGCCGAGCGCCGCCATGCAGCGTCTGCACATCATCAAGGAAGAGCTGATCGCCTGGTTCAAGACGCTGGCATCAGCTGCTGTCTACGCCACGCTCATCGTGACCTTTGGCTTCCAGGTTGCCCGTGTGGAAGGCCAGAGCATGGCCCCGACCCTGGCCGATCAGGACCGCCTGATCGTGAATAAGTTCGCCTATCGCATTGGCGAGCCGCGCCGCGGCGACATCGTGATGCTGTACTACCCACTTAATCCGGACAAGTCGTTTGTCAAGCGCGTGATTGCCGAGGAGGGCGACACAGTGCGCATCGTCGACGGCGGCGTGTACGTGAACGACGTGCCCATGCGCGACGATTTCGTTCCGCCCGAGTTCCGCAGCCACGATGATTTCGGCCCGACCGTCGTGCGCGAGGGGTACTACTTCGTCATGGGCGACCATCGGAACAACAGCTCTGACAGCCGCCATTGGGGCGAGGTCCCCAAGAAATACATCATCGGTCGGGTCCAGATCCGGTGGTGGCCGTTGCCCACAGCGCGAGTGTTCTGACGGCTTAAGGCTCAGGGCTTACGGCTCATGGGGCTGAAGGCTTCGAGCCCGTCCTGCGTTTCCATAAGCCCTAAGCCTTGAGCCCTCAGCCAGTCCCCGATCGCTACTCCGACGTCGTCCGCGTTCTCTACCGCGTCTTCGTCCTGAACATCGCGGTTGCCGCTCTCAAGATCACTCTCGGGTACCTCACCGGGGCCGTCTCGATTGTCTCGGACGGTTTTCACTCCCTCACCGATTCCGCAGCAAACATCGTGGCGCTGGTCGGCGTATCGGTCGCGCGGCGCCCGCCCGACGCCAACCACCCGTACGGCCATCGCAAGTACGAGACGATCGCCTCCGTCGCGATTCTGCTCTTCCTGATCATCGTGCTCGTGCAGGTGGTGACGTCGGCGCTCGATCGTCTGCGGTCCGGCGGGACGCCAAAGGTGTTTCCCGAGGGCATCGGCGTGATGGTGTTCACGCTCGTGGTGAACCTGATCGTCGTGGCGTACGAGCTTCGCGCGGGACGGCGTCTGAACAGCGAGGTGCTGCTCGCCGACGCCAAGCACACGAGAAGCGACGTCATGACCACGCTGACGGTGCTCGGCGCGCTCATCGGCGTAAGCGCGGGATATCCGATTCTTGATCCGGTCGCGGCCCTGCTCGTGGCGGGATTCATCGGCCACGCGTGCTGGGAGATTGCCCAGCACGCCTCGCGCATCCTCTCGGACGAAATGGTGATCGCCGAAGGCGACGTCCGCGCCGTGGTCGAGTCGGTGCCGGATGTGCTCGGGTGCCATCACATTCGCACCCGGGGCTCCTCCGATCATGTGTTCGTCGACCTGCACGTCTGGCTCGAGCCGTTGACCCCGCTATTCGCGGCGCACGCCACCTCTCATCAGGTCAAGGACGCGCTGATGACGCGCTACCCGCAGATCCAGGACGTCGTCATCCATATCGAGCCACCGCCCAAGGGCGGTTCGACGTTCTAGGTACTGCGTGCTTGGTCGAGCTGGATCAGAAACTGGCCCGCCTCGAGGCGCGGGCAATGCAGATGCACCTGCGTCGGTATATGCCCCGAACTACCTGCTGGATCGCACGATCGGCGCGGTGCTGACCTTCGTCGGCACGCGGATGGCGGGGCGGCAGTGGCGGAACCGCATGAACCGTCGCGTGCGCATTCGCGAGGCGCTCGCCTCGGGCGGCTGGTAGGAGCGGGAAAGCCGAAAGTAGGCGCCCCGGGCAACGGATCGTAGGGCGGGTCCTGTTCTGGGGCCCCGCCGTCCGAGTCCCGAACATAGAGTGGGCCGCTACAACGTAAGACCCGGCCTACGTGCGACCAAATCGCGCAACCAGAAAGTCCATCAACCGCAGGCTTGCCGCCGACAGCCGTTCTCCCCGCCGCAGCAACACACCCGAATGAATCGGGCGGATGGCTCTCTCCAGCGGCCGGATCTCGACCTTCCTGCCGCGAGTCACGGCGCCCGTGGGCAACAGCGGCACGATGGCCACGCCAAGGCCGGCTTCCACCATGCTGACGACGGTTTCGGTACTCGTCGTCTCCAGCGCGATGCGCGGCGAGAGCCCCTTCGCGTAGAAGGCATCGAGCACGTGCTGCCGGCCAGTCGATCCGCGCTCGTACAGGATCAGGGGCTGATCGACGAGTTGCTCGAGGCGCAGGCGGGATCGCGCGGCGAGCGGATGGCGCGGCGGACAGATCAGGCTCCAGCTCATCGCGAACAGCTCTCGGTACTCCAGATTGGGTGACGGCTCATACGGCGCTGCCAGGCCAAAGGCAACGTCCGGTTCTCGAAGCAGGGCATCCTCGACATCGCGTTCGGTCATCGTGCTCACGCGCACGTGAATGCCAGGATCCTGCTTCCTGAACTCGGCGAGGACGTCGATCAACAGGTACCGGATCAGATACTGGCTTGCCGCGAGCCGGACTTCGTGGACGCTCGCCTGTTTCTCGAACGCGAGGCACAGCTCCCGTGCGTGCTCGAGGAACGCGAGTGCTTGCGGGACGAACCCTCGTCCCTGTTCGGTGAGCACGCCCGCCCGCCTTGGCCCGCGATACTTCCGATACAGCTCCACCCCAAGTTGGCCCTCCAACGCGAGGAGCCGGCTGCGCAGGCCTTGCTCCGAGATGCCGAGCTGTTGTGCCGCCGCGCGAATCTGCCCGTGCCGCGAGAGCTCGACGAACGCGCTCACCTGATCGGTCGTGAGATACGGGAGCAGCGATGTTGCCATCGTCGTTTGAATACACCCAATGACGTTACCGGCGCAATAATTAACAACTATGTCGTTGCTACTCCACGCTGCACACTGACGTAGGTAGGCCGGGTCCTGTTCTTGGGACCCGGCTTGATGGTTGTTGTCGTAGGGCGGGGCTTGCTTTTTAGACCCGCCGTCCAGCCGGGTCCAAAGAACAGGACCCGGCCTACGTACCCAGGAGGCACGACATGCGAGGCGGATTGTTTGGGGTCGCGGGAGCGCTGGTTATGACGGCCCTCGTGTCGGCGGGAGGCTGGGCGGTGGTCACCGTTCAGGACGTTCCGCGCTTCGCCGTGGCCGGCCAACCGCTGGACCTGACGTTCGCCGTCCGCGTCCACGGCATGCACCTGACGAGCGGGCTCGGCGCTCGAGTGCTGGCGCGTTCGGGCCACGAGACGACCCACGCGGTGGTGAAGGCCGCCGGCGAACGAGGCCACTACCGAGCAAGGCTGATCCTTCCGCGCCCGGGCGAATGGACCCTGACCATTCACAGTGGCCACGGTGCTAACGACGCCACGGATCTGGCGCTGACGGTGATCCCCGCGGGCGGTCAGGCGCCTGTACTACCGCCTGTGCAACGAGGACAGCGGTTGTTCATCGCCAAGGGCTGCGCCGCGTGTCATCGCCACGCGGCTGTTGGTTCCACGGGGTCGCATGGGCCCAGGCTGGACGCGAAGGTACACGATGCTGCGCACGTTCGGGTGATGCTGTTGAACCCGCCACGGCCCGATCGGAGCGCGCCAAATTGGGAAATGCCGAACCTAAACCTGACGGAGGACGAGGTCACCGCCCTCGTCGCGCTCCTCGCCGACGCTCGGTGGCGCAGCCCTTCAGGGCTGCCTGTCTCGCAGCGCTAAAGCGCTGCGCCACCGCTCAAATGAATCCGGCCGACAACGAGGTGCCTGCCAATGAATGCTCAGCGTCTTCTTATCTGTGCGACCGCGGCGAATTTCGTGCTGTTGATCTTCAGCCTGGCGCCGACCCGACCTGCGCTCGCTCAGGACACCGCGCGTGTCCTTCGCGGTCATGCGCTCGAAATCGTGGACGGCCAAGGCCGCGTTCGGGCCAGCATTACGGTTAATCCATCAGAAACCGTGGAGGGGAGGTCGTATCCCGAGTCAGTCTTGCTTCGACTGGCGCAGCCGCAAGGAGGCGGGGTCAAGATTCAAACTTCGAGTGATGGATCCGGACTTCGTCTGGGTGACGGCGCTGAGACGGGCATTGACGTTTCGGTCAAGCGCAGCGGCAGCTTTGTAAGGGTGACCAATGCCGATGGACGCGAGCACCTTATCCAGCCATGAGCGTCTTACGACTTCGCAGCAGCTGGGACTGGCCGTTTGGGTGGTGACGGCAGTCTCGCGAAGCGGGCCTGAACTCCCTATGTACGGGTGTGACAGCGCCCGACGCGCCTACTTCGCGCGCGAAGCGAGACTGAGAACCGCAGGGATCGTGCGGACCTTGGAGGCGTCGCAGCCGGGCAACAACTGCACCATCCGTGGATGCCGGTCTCCGGCGTAGCAGCCGGGAATCACATAGAACGTCTTGGGGGTCGACGATGACCGGTGGAGCAGCCCTTCAGGACCGCTCACGGCCGCGGTTGCCGACGACTTCCGCTCCATGTTTCGACGATACGTAATGGTCTCGTGCGGGACGATGCTCACGTCGAAGGAGAGGTCGTCGTAACCAGCCTCGCGCAACTCGACGCGATGTAAACCCGGCTCGAGCGAGCGGCCCGGAATCAGTCGCCGTATGTCAGCGACGTTACCGACGTACGCGCCATCAACATACACGTGCGCATTTGTTGGTTGCACCTCGAGATCCAGGTATCCGTTCGCGGAGCGGTTTTCCGTCTGATGCATCGAACGCCGCGATGGACCGAACTTCCGATAGCCGTGCCCATGGCCGTGCCCATAACCGTGCCCATAACCGTATCCATAACCGTATCCATAGATCGGCGAAGACCAGACTCCCGTTCCGGGGAGCGGAAGCCGGCCAGGTGCATAGGTATCCCGGTCTGCGCCAAACTGGTCGTCCCGCGGGAGGGAATGCACCTGCGCCGGATCGGGCGCCCTCGAGGCTTCGTGGCGAGCCGGCAACGATGCGCTGCCGAGGCCAGCGACCTGCGCCCACCCGCTTCCCGAAACAATCAGCAGGCTGACGCCCACGGCCCAGGCAACCCGCGCACGCATATCTGTACTATACGCCCTTGCGGCGGGCTCTCCGTTTTGGGCCTTGGGCTTTGGGCTTTCGTTGGGATTCGGGATCTGGGATTTGGGATTTGACGTAGGTCCCACTCCGGCCGCCGCTCTTGCTCATCAAGCAGACGTCGTCGATGACCATCGCCTTGTCGACCGCCTTCACCATATCGTAGATGGTGAGCGCGGCGACCGCCACCGAGGTGAGCGCTTCCATCTCCACACCCGTCTGGGCCGTGGTGCGAACGCGCGCCTCGATGCGGTATCCGGTCCGTGTCGGCGTCAGTTCCACGCTGGCGTGCGACAGCGGGAGCGGATGGCAGAGGGGAATCAGCTCCGACGTGCGCTTGGCAGCCATGATGCCGGCCAGCCGCGCGGTCTGGAGCGGATCTCCTTTGGCCACCTGGCCGCGGCGAATCAATCGGCGCGCAACCCCGCTCATGTGAATCTCGCCGCGGGCCACGGCTTCGCGCGCCGTCACGGGCTTGGCACCCACGTCCACCATCTTCACGCGCCCCTGCGCATCGACATGCGAAAGCGCGCGCTTAGCCACCGCTGTCCCCCTGCGCGAGATAGAACGACAGGCTCTCGAGCGACACGGTGAGGTCCACGCCTTTGAGCTTCACGTCCTGCGGCACCTTCAGCGCTCCGGGTGAAAAGTTGAGCACGGCTTTGATGCCGGCCGCCACCACCTGGTCGACCACGGCCTGCGCCGATGCGGCCGGCACGGCAATGATGGCGATATCGAGCCGGTCGCGCCGGGCGATCCGCTTGAGCTCGCGGATGTCCTGGATCGGCACGCCGCATCGCGGCGACCGTTCGCCGATCTTCTCCTTCGCGGCATCGAAGAGCGCGGCGATCTCGAAGCCCTCGTGGCGGAACCCGGGATAGTCGGCGAGCGCGAGGCCGAGATTGCCGGCGCCCATGATGGCAACCCGCAGCTTGCGATCGAGCCCGAGAATCTGCCGGAGATGGCGGCGCAGATCCTTGACGTAGTACCCCACGCCCCGGACGCCGAACTCCCCGAAATACGCCAGGTCCTTCCGGATTTGCGCAGCGTTCAGATGGAATTGCTCGGCCAGCGCCTGGGACGAGATGGTATCCGCCCCGGAGGACTCGAGCTCGTTCAGGCATCGCAGGTATACCGACAAGCGATTGGTCGTGAGTTCGGAGATCTGAGCGGGCACGGTGCGCCGCTTGTTCACTCGGTTCACAAGTGCCCGCGATTGTAAAAGAAAACGGCTTTCCTTTACCATCCGCGCCATGCGTGAGCCAGATTCGCCTCGTGTATTTCAGCCCTACGTGCCCGCCGCTCAGTCGCCCGCAGAGTTCACGCTGAAAGCCATCGTGCTTGGCGCATTGTTCGGCCTCCTGTTCGGCGCGTCGACCGTGTACCTCGGCCTCCGCGCAGGACTCACGGTCAGTGCTTCGATCCCAATCGCCGTCCTCGCCATCTCGGTGCTGAAAAAGCTCGGCGGCTCCACGATTCTGGAAAACAACATCGTCCAGACGATCGGTTCCGCTGGCGAATCGGTCGCCGGCGGGGTCGTCTTCACGATTCCGGCGCTCATTTTTCTGGCGCCCTATGGCCCCTCGTATTTCAACTACCTCCAGATCACACTGCTCACACTGGCCGGGGGAATCCTGGGCGTTCTGATGATGGTGCCGCTGAGGCGAGCCTTGATCGTGCGGGAGCATGCCGTGCTGCCGTATCCAGAAGGCACCGCATGCGCTGAGGTGTTGGTAGCGGGGGAACGCGGAGGCAGACTGGCTGCGCTGGTGTTCGGTGGGCTCGGTATCGGTGTCCTCTGGAAGGCGCTGTCGTGGATCTTCAACGTGTTCCGCACGGAGGTCGGCTACTCGGCGCCGCGCGCCAGCCAGTTGCCGAACGCCACGCTGAGCGTCGACATTTCGCCTGAGTATCTCGGCGTCGGCTACGTGATCGGGCCGAGCATCGCCGGCACGATGTTCGCTGGTGGCGTGCTGTCGTGGCTCGTGCTGCTCCCGCTGCTGTCCATCCTCGGCGCCTACATGCCCGTGCCCTTCCCGCCAATTCACCCCGACTTCGCCGTGAACCCGGTCACGGGGCGGCCGTTCCTGATCTCAGAAATGGATCCTGGGCAGTTGTGGAGCGCATACATCCGCTACATCGGTGCGGGCGCCGTGCTCGCGGCTGGCCTCATCACGCTCGCGCGCACGATCCCGACCATCATCGAGTCGGCTCGCGGGAGCTTTCGCACTCTGAGCACTGCCGGTATCACGGGCGCAGAACAGGTCCGGACCGAGCGCGATATCCCGATGACCGCGGTCCTCGGCGGCTCTCTCCTCCTCGGCATCTTCCTCGTGGTTGCTCCCGGTCTTCCAACACAGGGCAATATCGTTGCGGCCCTGTTGATTCTCGTGTTCGGCTTCTTCTTCGCAACGGTCTCGTCCAGAATCACGGGGCTCATAGGGTCCTCATCCAACCCGATTTCAGGCATGACGATCGCCACCCTGATCCTGACCTGTGTGCTCTTCGTTGCGCTCGGCTGGACGGGTGACGTGTATGCCCCGATCGCCCTGTGCATCGGCGCGATTGTCTGCATCGCCGCAGCCAACGCGGGCACGACGTCCCAGGATCTGAAGACCGGCTACATCGTTGGCGCCACGCCGCTCTACCAGCAACTGGGACTCATCATCGGTGTCGTTGTGTCGACCCTTGTCATCGGGTTCACCATGCTGTACTTGCACCAAGTATTTGGGATTGGTTCGGAAGCCATCGCGGCACCACAAGCGACGCTGATGGCGACGCTCATCGACGGGCTGCTCGGCCAGAACCTTCCGTGGGGACTCGTCCTGGTGGGAGTGTTCCTCGCGATTACCCTGGAACTCTGCGGGATCGACTCGCTGTCGTTCGCGGTCGGCGCCTATCTCCCGATCGCCACTACCTCGCCAATCTTTGCCGGAGGGCTCGTGCGCTGGTGGGTCGAGCGGCGCACAGGAGAGTCGCAGGGGTCGGATGTTGGTGCCGGAACCCTCTTCAGCTCCGGCCTGATTGCCGGCGGATCGATCTGCGGCATCCTCTTCGCCGTCCTGGTGGGCACGAACACGATTGCGCCGTTCCAGGCGGTCGGAGATGCTCTGCCTTTCCTTCACGCCAACGATCCTGTGGGCCATCTGGCCGGCGTGGTGCTCTTCTTCGCGCTTGCTGCCATCGTCGCCAGGGCCGCGATGCGGCACGTAGAATAGAGCCGTGGATCGTGTCCCTGACGCGCAGGAAGCTTCGCGGCGGTACGGCCCTCAAGGAGCCGCTGCTCCACCACTGGGATGGGCCTGCCTTGCGGTGTGCGTGCTGGTGGCCGCCGCGGCCTCCGCACAGCCTGCCGGCCGACGGCTCGCAACCATCGAAGCCCTCCGCCAGTTTCCAGGCTTCTATCACCTGCAGAACATTCTGGTCCGAGGCGAGCTCGTTCAGGACGACGGCCGAGTCATGCTCCGAACCAACGACAACGAGATGCGCGTCCTCCCGAAGCCGGGGATCACCGTCACAATCGGAACAGTCGACGTGCGTGGCACATTGATCGACGTAGGGCGCCTTGAACCGGGCGACCCGCGCCTGACCGGGTACCAACGGCTCGATGATAGCCGCTGGCCGAAACCCGGCGAGGAACTGCTCTTCGATGCATCGGACTCGACACCGGCCCCGCCGTCTGGGCCAGCAACACTCCGGGCGCTGGCGCTCGAGCCCGCTCGATTCGAAGGCCAGAAATTGACACTTGTCGGCCAGTTTCGCGGCCGCAATCTGTTCGGTGACCTTCCTGGAGCCCCGCGAAAGAGCCAGTACGACTTCGTCCTGAAGTCCGGCGATGCCGCCGTGTGGGTGGTCGGTCTGAGGCCTCGAGGCAAGGGATTCGAGCTCGACGTCGATGCGCGCGTCGACACTAGCCGGTGGGTCGAAGTCACCGGCGTCGCACGCCGAGCCGGCGGATTGGTCACCGTAGAGGCCACAATGATCGCGCCTACCACGGGGCCGACGCTGCCAGCCGAGCGTGAGGAACTAGTACCGGCGCCACCGCCACGGCCTGTCGAAGTCGTCTTCAGCTCACCCACCGAGGGCGAGATCGACGTGCCACTCGCCGCAGTTGTTCGCGTCCAGTTCGCGCGGAACGTAAAGCCGGAAACCTTGAAGGACCGCGTGAAGGTGACGTACGTGCTGGCCGATCCGAACGCGAAGCTCCCCCCGATCGAGTGGCAGACAACCTACGATCAGGCGACGCGAGCACTTGCGTTGACCTTTACGACACCGCTCGAGCCACTTCGCACGGTGAAAATTGAGCTGCTCGAAGGAATCCTCGCCTTCGACGAAGCGCCCCTCGTCCCGTGGACGCTCACATTCACGCTAGGAAGCTAGGGAACCATCCGCCGCAGGGTCCTCCGCGAGCAGCCGTTCGATTTCGGCACGGACTCGGTGGATGACGACGTCCCGGTCGGAGACCATGAGTCCCGCGGTGACGACCGGCCGGCCAATACGTACCGTGACCATCACCGGCCGGACAATTGGGCTTCCCTTCCGCATGGAGGCACGGCCACCATGGATTGCCACCGGCACGATCGGCGCCTGTGCCTGCAGTGCCATGATGAACCCGCCTTTCTTGAACGGCAGCAGCTTCCCCGTTCGGCTGCGCGTGCCTTCCGGAAAGATGAGGAAGGAGTTGCCTGCCGCGAGCGATTCGGCGCCCCTGGCGATCGACGCCACAGCTTTCTCGCGGTCGCCACGCTCAATCGGGACGAAGCCTCCCACATCGAACACGGTCCCCATCACCGGAAATCTGTGGAGCTCGGCTTTGTACAACACGTGCAGCCGCCGGTGCAGCGCCTTGAAGAGCACGGGCGGGTCGACGTTGCTCTCGTGATTCGCGCAGAAGACCACAGCCGTGCCGGGGATATTCTCCCGTCCGATGACTCGGTAGCGGATCCCTGCGAGGCGCAGGGCGAGCCAAACGCCTGCATGGCCGAGCGCATACAAGCCGCTCTTCCAACGGAACACGACTGCGATGACAAGGCCAAGCGGGCCAGCGACGGCAATATATCCGAGGGTCAGGAGGTAGGCGATGACCGATCGGGCCGTCGCCACCGCGGTGGGCAGCATGGGGAGGGATGATAGCAAGGCTCTCGGCTCTCGGCTTTCGGCTTGAACAAGAGCCGAGAACCACAAGCCCAAGAAAATCCCGGGCCGGTAGAACCGGCCCGGGCACGCGTGCAGTACAGGGTAATGAGGAGAGGAGAATCTACGAGGCGCGGGCGGCTGCGCGCCGCGGCGCGCTTACGGCAGCCAGCGTTTTTACGGCCATGGTCTTGGCGGCGGCTTTCCCCGTCTTGGCGCGGGCCGTAGCGCGGGCCACGTTGCGGGCTTTGACGACGAAGCACTGCTCGAGCGCATGATCGACTTTCGCTTCAACTTCCTGCGCTTTCTGGCGCATGACCTCAGAGACTTCGGAGATGATGAGCGCTTTGGCGCGATCGAGCATCCGTTTTTCTCGGAAGGACAGGCTCTTGGACTTACTCAGGAACGTAAGACTCTTGAGGACGTCAGCCATGTCGTAAATCGAGCCGGTTCGCATCTTGTCGGAGTTGTCCTTGAAGCGACCCTTCCAGTTTTGATGGTTGTCGATCTTCCCGTCGCTCAGGAGACCGAACAGCCGCTCGACCTCTTCGTCCGTAATGGCTTTCCGAAGACCGACGCCGTCGACGTTGCTCACCGGGACGAGCACCGTGGTGTCGTTGGCCACGATGCGAAGATGGAAGAATCCACAGGTCGTTCCAAGAATCGTTTTTTCCTCAATCCGTTCGACGATGCCGAGTCCGTGGTTTGGGTAGATGACCTTGTCGCCGACCTGGAATGTCACGTGTCCCCCGCTGAAGGAAGTATTGGTAGGAGCGAGTTCCGCCTGAAAACAGTATCCAAGTATAGCCCACTCACCGCCCTTACTTCAACGGAAATGGCCCAAAAAACAGTTGTTTTTGGCATTTCAGCCCCTGCAAGCGCCAGCAGGGGTACGAGCTGTATCAGGGGAGAGACTGAACCGAGTCCCCCTAAATCCGCGTGGAGGTTGGATTTGGGGGAATTTGCATGAAATTACACATCTGTTAGTCGCGCGCCATCGCGAGGTCGACGATCTCCTCGACGAGTTGAGTGTAGGTTCGTCCCGCCTTCCGGGCCGCCATCGCCAACTCGGCGCGGGAGCTCAACCATGGGTTGGGATTCACTTCGATGACGTGCACCCCGCCATCAGGCTGCAGCCGCATGTCCACGCGGCCATAGTCCCGCAGCTCCAAGGCCTGGTACGCGGCGAGGGCCGTCTGCTGGAGCGACGCGATGGTCTCTTCGGGCAGATCGGTCGGGACCAGCGATTTCGTGTCGCGATAGGCGGCGGTGCCCTTGCCCCACTTCACTTCGGCGGCGGCGATGCGGGGCGTGCCTACCGGCAGCTTTGAGAGATCGAGCTCGACGACCGGGAGCGCCTCCGGCTTGTCGTTGCCGAGGATGCCGACATACATCTCGCGACCTTCGATGTACTCCTCGATAAGAAGGGGGGAATCGAAATGCTGATGCAGCCAGTCCATGCGCTCCATCAGCTCGCGAATCGAATGCACGACCGCGCTGAACTCGATGCCAATCGAGCCGTCTTCACGCGCGGGCTTTACGATGACCGGAAACTGCAGGTCATGGGAGAAATCGAGGCGCCCGCGGTAGGAACGCGCGAAGACCGGCGTGTGAATACCGTGGAACGCGAAGATTTTCTTGGCAACCGCCTTGTCCTGCGCGAGCAGCAGCCCGTGCGTGCCCGATCCTGTATACCGCTTGCCCAGCAGCTCCAAGAACGCCGCGATCTTGAAATCGGCTGTGTCATCGTCGCCAAAGGACTCGGAGAGGTTGAACACGAGATCGCAATCGATCTTCGCGAGCATCACAAGGCTTTTGGTCGACCCGTCGAGCTCGTGCATCAGAGGCTCGTGTCCGAGCTTCGTCAGGACCTCTGAGACCTCGTCCTCGACCTCCTTCTTGTCGAGCGTCCGGGTCACGGGCGACTTGTCTGCGCCGGCAGGTTCGTCGTCCTCGTCGACCAGCACGCGGTCATAGAGGACGACGATTTTGAGTTTACCCATGAACAGGCTTTCGGCTCTTGAAGGCCAGAACCGCTAGTCGAATCGACCTCGCAGAAGATAATTCATCGCGAGCGTTGTTGCCAGCGCCGTGACCTCCATGAGGTAGCGCGCCTCTTCACCAACCAGGCCCCACAGTTTCATCCGTTCGCAGTTGCGCACGATCGATTCTACGAGGCCGCCCACGATCGGACGGCGGACGCCGGTCCAGTACGCAATCTTGTCGACGAGCTCCGACTTGTACTTCGTGATGATATCCGCGGCCGGCTTCGACTCCTTGCGGCGGCGCGGGAGGAAGATCTTTCCGAGGTGGGCATCGAGCGCGATGTCGATGCGCGCCCGCCGCTCCTGGTCCGCCTGCCGGTAGAACTGCTCCACGGTCAGGCCGATATCCTCCGGGGTGATATCCACCTCGCCGGTGTTGACGATGGGGTCCACGCCGGCCAGGGCGCGCGCGACGCGCTCCACATATCGAAGCTTACGCATGGCCGGCCAACCCTTGTACTGACGCCGCCAGGGGCTGCGCGGGGTCAACCAGACGGCAAACGTCTCCGCGAAGTCCTCATCAGGGTGTTTCTGCGCATACCACCCCTCGATGTGTCGGACAAAATTCTTGCTGAACGGCACCGGCCGGTAATCATCCCGATACGGTCGAAAGAACGGTCCGAACAGACGCCGCCACTCGGGCGTGGTGTACAAGCGGTAGGCGTAGTTGAAGACGTGGCCTGCCTCGTGCCGCATGTACATCATGATCTGGCGCTCATCCTCGAGACTGTCGACGGCGTGTTCGAGTCGCCCGAGCTTGGGATCGGCCAGGTAAAAGGGAATTCCGAGCACCGGCTGCTGATCCGGGCAGCCCCATTCATCAGTCAGATAGCAGACGGGCCGGAATTTCTTCAGGCCGCGCCGATCCAGCTCGTGATAGAGCTGCCGAACGTAGCCCTCCACGGGCGAGCCTTCCACGCGCAGGCCGAGCTCGCTGACTTTCTTACCGAGCACGCCGCGGATCTCCGGGTCGAGGGATTCGAACTTCACCATGGCTGCAGGCTACCGGCTACGGACTGCTGGCCTGACCAGAAGCCGCCTGAAGTCTGTAGCCCGCAGTCAGTGGTCGTCATCGTCGCTCCTCCATCAGCGCCAGCATGTTGCCCTCCGAATCGCGAAGGAACGCCATCCAGAGCTCATGATCCGGCATGCGTGCGATGAGGTGGGGGGCGTCGACGAATTCAACGCCTCGCTCGGAGAGCCCTGCGTACGCCGCCGCAATGTCGTCGACCCGGAAGTACAGAATGGAGCCGGGAGGGGCAAATTCGGAGCGCTCGGGGAGGCCGAGCATGAGCCGCACACCGCCGGCGTCGAAAAAGGCGAGGCCGGGAGGCGCCTGAAACAGCAGCGGAATGCCAAGAATGTCGCGGTAGAACGCGACGGCCCGCGCCACGTTCTTCACCGTCACTGCGATCTGGCCAATGGCAGACAAGCCGGCGAACGTTCCGATCGTCATGGCCTGCTTCTCATGTACATGTCCGATCGAGCATAAATCGAAACCTCCGCAGCGCGCCGCGGAGCGCCTCACCCGGCACGCGTCATGCACCTTTAATCCTAGATCTCAAGGGGGTTGACCATGCCGATTGTGTCGCTGCGCGACCTTTACATCGCTGAGCTTCGCGACCTGTACGACGCCGAACAGCAGATCGTTCAGGAATTGCCGGCGATGGCCTCGAAAGCCACATCCAAGGACCTCCGCGATGCCTTGGACCATCACCTGAATCAGACCCGGACTCACGTGCAGCGGCTCGAGCTGATCTTTCAGCAGTTGGGTCTCTCCGCTGCAGGCGAGCCCTGCGAGGCGATCCGTGGCCTGGTGGCCGAAGGGCGCCGCCGTCTCGGGAATTGCGAGCGCGGCGACGTACTGGACGCGGCCATCATCGGGATGGCTCAGCGCGTCGAACACTACGAGATTGCGGGCTATGGGTGCGCCCGCACCTACGCGCGTACGCTCGGCGAGAGCACTGCGGTGGATCTGCTGCAACAGACGCTCGACGAGGAGGGAAAAACCGATCACCGGCTGACCGCTCTGGCGGAGCGGGGGATCAATCATGCCGCGGGAGAGGACCTCCCGACCGGCGATCCGCGCGTGCGCTCGCGGCTCCGCTATATCGACGTCAGCGACCTCCGTGAATTCCCGCACCGGGGCTTCCGCGTCGCCAACGAGAGCCAGGAAGATCTCGGGGTACTCGAAGGCTTCATTGTCGAACGCCATTCAGGGCGCCCAATCTACTACGTCGTCGATTCCGGCGGCTGGTTCGTCGGGCGGCGCTACTTGGTGCCAATCGGCATGCTGCGCGCCGATGAGAGTGCCTGCGCGCTGCGTACCCATCTGACTCGCGAAACGATCCACCGTTACCCGGAATTCAACGCGTCGGCATTCCTCTCCATGAGCGACGAGGAGGCGCATCGTTACGAGCACCGCTTGCTGAGCGTCGTGGCGCCGGAACTGGCGCGCCGCGGAGTGACGCCGGAATACGACGATCTACCGGAATACCGTCCGCCGACCTGGCTTATGACGGGTGTCTGGATGACCGACGGCATCGGATTGTCGGCAGTACCGCCCCGCGCGTCATCGGACCTCGATGAGCTGCGCCGCCAAGCGGAAGCGCCGCCTGGCCGAACCCCGGCGCGGCAGGACTATCCGGAAAACGAATTAATGATGGCGCGTGGCGAGCGGGAGGAGTCGGTCGGACCAGCTGCTCCGACACCGGACAGTGGCGAAGTGCGCGCGCGTGAAACCGAACAGCCGAAGACGACGGATCCCAGGCTGGAGAGATACAGGGAGCGCTAGTATCACGCCGAGCACTCCCCATCCATCACTTCGGGCTTGAACTCGGTGCTCTCGGCCAGATCGACGAAGTCCTCGGGAAGCGTGTCCTGCGGCGTCATCCGTTCCAGGTCCACGAGGACCTGCTTGACGCGCAGGAGATCGACCCGCATGAAGAAGCTGGTCGCGCTTTCGCCCTCCAGCCGGTCGGATCGATACAGCGCGATCAGCCGCTCGAGGGTGTCCTGCAGCCGGCGGGCGGGCACCTTCGCCGCCACCCGGCCGAAGTGAGCCCCGTCGTTGTCCACGCCGCCGCCCACCATCACGAAATACTGCGGCACCGGCCTGTTGCCCACCTTGCGGACGCTTCCCTGAAAGCCGATCCCGGCGATATGGTGCCGCCCGCACCCGTTGGGGCATCCACTGATCTTGATCTGCACGTCGGGCGCCGCCGCGACGAGATCCGGCCGGGCGCGGAGAAAGTCGCCGAGATACTTCCCGAGGCCGCGTGATTGCGTGACCGCGAGCTTGCAGGATTCCGCACCGGGACAGCTCGTAATATCCGCAATCGTATTCGCGTCCGGCAGCCCGAGCCCCGCGGCGCAGAGCTGGCGGTACACGGCCGCCACATCTCCAGTGCGCACCCAGCGAAAGACGAGGTTCTGATCGGCGGTCACGCGGACCGCGCCATCGCCGTACGCCAGTGCCAGGTCGCCCAGCACACGCATCTGGGAGCACGTGAGATCCCCGAGCGGAACCGTGGCCGTCACGATGCGGTAGCCATCCTGCTTCTGGACGTGAACGTTGGTGCCCACCCAATGACCGTAGTCGCCGTTCATCATCGGAAGCATCGGGCGGACCTCGGGCAGGATCCCCGGTCCCACGACCTTCGATGCCATCACGCGCGCGGTCGTGTCGAGCGTCGAGGGAGCCGCTGCCCGCTCCCATGCGGGCGCCGCTTCCACGGGCGGCTGTTCCGGATCGAACGGGAGGCGCGCGCCGCCCTCCGCGCGGAAGTCCTCGAGGGCGCGCTGGAACTCGGCGTGCCACCGTTCCATTCCCAGCGACTTCATCATGAACTTCATCCGGTTGGCCTGCTTGTGCTTGTAGTCTCCAAGGCGATGGAACACGCGCAGGATGGCCTCGGCCACGTTGAACATCTCACCCGCCGGCAGGAACTCGTACAGGACGAACGCGGACTTGCACATGATCGATGTGCCGCCGCCGACCCGAACCTGAAAGCCCCGCTGGGCCGAGGCGCCCGAGCCCCGGATGGATGCGCGAAATCCGAGGTCGTGAATCGATGTCTGCGCATGGTCCTCGGCGCACCCTTCCCACGCAATCTTGAACTTCCGTGGGAGCGATGCGCTCAGCGGATGGCGAAGGAAGTACCGGGTCATCGCTTCCGCGTACGGCGTCACATCGAACACCTCGTCGGCCGCGACCCCGGCGTACGGACAGCAGGTGATGTTGCGCACCGAGTTCCCGCATGCCTCGCGCGTCGTCACGCCCGCCTCTGCCAGATGCCGCATGGCAGGCTCGGCATCGTGCAGCTTGACGAAATGGAACTGGATATTCTGCCTCGTGGTGATGTGGCCGAAGCCGCGGGAGTACCGCTCGCCCACATCGGCGAGGGCCTCGAGCTGCGCGGCGCTCAGCACGCCCTGCGGAATCTTGATACGCAGCATCTGCACGTCGCCGGTCTGGCGCTGGCCGTACGTGCCGCGCACCAGCCGGAACGCGCGCCACTGGTCGGCGTTCAGCTCACCCCGTTCGAAGCGCTCCAGCGTGGCGACGAACTCGTCGATGTCGGCCTGATCGGCGAACGAGAGCTGCGCTCGACCGAGTACTCTCGAATCATCACTGACGGCCATGCTGCACCTCCGCGCCCCTGCTGTCGTGCGTCGTCATCTTCGCCACCATGTCCCGTAGTCCCACCACTTCACCGACCACAATGACTCCCGGCATGCCGCTCGTCTCCGCCGACGCGAGACCTTCCAGCACGCCGGTCCAGACCGACTGGCCAGATGACGAGGCGCCCGCAATCACCGCTGCGGGTGTCGACGTTTTCCAGCCGCGTTCGAGCAGCGACGCGGCGATCTCCGCCCGGCGCGCCATTCCCATCAGCACTACAAGCGTCAGACGATTCGGCTGCACCGCATCGAGAATGCCGTCCAGCACACTCAGGTGATGTCCCGACACCACCAGAAAACCCGAGGCCACACCGCGGTGCGTGACCGGAATCCCTGCAAGACCCGGCGCCGCCAGGGCGGCGCTCACCCCCGGCACGACCTCGAAGGGCACACCGGCACTGGCCAGCGCGATGGCTTCCTCCGCACCGCGGCCGAACACGAATGGATCGCCAGCCTTCAGCCGGACGACGCGCTTGCCGCGACGGGCAGTTCGAATCAGCAGCGCATGAATCGTGTCCTGGCAGACGCCCTTCTCACCCGCCCGCTTCCCCACGCAGAAGCAGCGCGCACGCGTCAGCGTCGCCAGCGAGGCTCCGTCAGCCAGCGCGTCGTAGTACACGACGTCCGCCTCGGCTATCCGGCGGGCGGCCCTCACGGTCCAGAGGTCCGGGTCGCCCGGGCCCGCGCCGACCAGTGAAACGAAGCCCATGACGCTCATCGGGCGCTTCCTGTTGGGCGGACCTGCCGCCTTCGTGACGCAGCGCGTCGGCGAGCCTAGCCGTAGCCTTCGGCGGAGGCGGGAAGGTCCGCCCCTACGACCGCAACCCCTACGACCGCAGCCTCGGATGCGCGTGTCGAGCGGCGGCTGCTGTACAGCTCGTTCAATCGATCCAGCAGGCGCTCGCGTCGCGCCTCCATCGGCACACCCTCACGGCGCCACACAGCCCGCTGCTCGATCGTTTCCCTCACCCACTCTTCGACGTCCTCGGGCAGGATGTCCTCGATCGCCTCCCGCAGCAACGCCGCCAGTGCCGGCGCCAGCCCCGAGGTCGAAATCGCTAGGACGAGGGCTCCGCGCGAAATAACGCTTGCTGCGTAGGCGGAGGCGTGACCGGGATCGTCGACCGCGTTCACGAACAGCTGCCGCTCCGAGGCCGCCGCGCTGACAGCGCGATTGACCTCGGGAGGGGCCGCGGCCACCACAAGCCACACGCCCTCGAGATCGTCGACGGCGAACGGGCGTTCCCGCACCGTCACCGGCTGGCGGCGAATGGCGGTGCAGACGTCAGGAGCCACCACGATCACGCGGGCGCCGGCATCGACCAGATGTGCAACTTTCCCAGCGGCCGCGGGTCCGCCGCCCACGACCAGCACCGGCCGGTCCTGCAGCTTGAGGAAGAGCGGAAACAGCGGCTCCATCGTCATTCATTGGGCCGGCTAGAGCCGGCCCCTACGTGAGTTGTCGTGGGGGCCGGCTTTAGCCGGCTCTCTTCGGAACTCGAGACGAAGGTCGCGGGCACGACGTGCAGGCCGCACTCGGTCTTGTCCCGTCCGCGCCAGCGGCCAGACCGGCCGGACTCCCCTTCGCCGACCGGCGAGGTGCAGGGCTCGCAGCCGATGCTCGGGTAGCCGGTATCGTGCATCGGATTGTACGGCACGTCATTCGCCCGCAAGTAGCTCCACACCTGATCGTTGGTCCACGCGACCAGTGGGTTGATCTTCACCAGCCCGAACGCGGCATCCCACTCCACGGGCTGCGCATTCCGGCGGGTCTCGCTCTGCTCGCGCCGGATACCGGTAATCCATGCTGCCCGGCCGCTGAGCTCGCGGCGCAGCGGAACCATCTTTCGAAGCCGGCAACACTGGTCGGGTGCTGTCTCCCACAGCCGGTCGATTTCCGGCGCCGGTCCGGAATCTCGGAGTAGGTCCGTCCGCATCGCGGCGATCTCTACGCCGTACCGCTTTTCCAGGCGAGACCAGAGCGCGTAGCTTTCCCGAAACAGGACGCCGGTGTCGATCGTGGCGAGGGCAATCGGCAGCGTCTGCCGCGCGATCATGTCGAGGATGGCGCAGTCTTCGGCGCCCAGACTCGTGGCGAACACAATGGACGTCCCGAACCGCCTCGAGCCCCAGACGAGGAGCTCCTCGGCTGACATCTGCTCGAGTGTGGCGCGCTGCCGTTCAATATCTGGAGGTAGCATGACGAATTCCTCTGACTGCGGGCTACCGGCTGCGGACTACGGACCGCGTCACGACTGCAGGCCGGCAGCCTGCAGTCAGTAGCCAAATAAAAACGCCCGGACCATCTGGCCGGGCTCTGGTCTTTCTGATCGGGTGCGCCGCTCTCAGGCGCGCGCCGCCTCCGACCATCGTCCTGATGCCCAGGCTGTGGAAATCCGACAACAACAGCAACAACAGCGACCGGAATACTCGGCCCTCATCGCGATACTCACGCGCGGCCGGCGGCTGCCATCGCTGCCAGCGCGTCGCCGGCCACGGCTTCGAAGTCGCGCACGCTGCGGCCAACGCGCACAGCGCTGGTAACCCGGTCGCGCATGACCTCCGGCGTCTTGTATCCGTTGCCGGTAATGACGACCACAATCGATTCGTCGCGCGGAATAGCGCCGCTCGCGATCAGCTTACGTGTGGCGGCCAGCGTCGTGCCGCCCGCTGGTTCCGTGAACACGCCTTCGGTTCGAGCCAGCAATTCGATCGAGTCGAGAATCTCCTCGTCCGACACCGCCACGCCTCCACCACCGGTTCGCCGCACCGCCGCTAGCACCTGGAACCCGTCGGCCGGATTCCCGATCGCCAGCGACTTCGCGATCGTCGCAGGGCGCACCGGGTCCGGGAAGTCCATGCCAGCCTCGAGCGCGCGGATGACGGGAGCGGATCCTTCAGGCTGCGCGGCGTAGATCTTCGGCAGCGGACCCGAGACAAGGCCGAGCGTCGTAAACTCTTCGAACCCGCGGAGAATGCGCGGCAGCAGTGTGCCGCCCGCCACCGGCGACACCAGATGCTGCGGGAGGCGCCAGCCAAGCTGCTCCGCGATCTCGAAACCCATCGTTTTTGCGCCTTCCGCGTAGTAGCTGCGAAGGTTGATGTTGGCGAAGCCCCACCCGTATCGATCCGCCAGCTGTGTGCACAGCCGGTTGACGTCGTCGTAGTTGCCGTCGACCGCGAAAATCTTCGGCCCGTAGACCGCCGACCCCAGAATCTTGGCCGGCTCGAGATCGTGGGGGATGAAGACCATGCACGTGAGACCGAGCCGCGCGGCGTGCGCCGCCACACTGTTGGCGAGGTTCCCGGTGGACGCGCAGCCGAACACGTCGCAGCCAAGTTCCACGGCTCGCGTGGCCGCCACCGAGACGACGCGGTCCTTGTACGAGAACGTCGGATGATTGACCGAGTCGTCCTTGATGTACAGCTCGTCGACGCCCAGCTCACGCGCCAGCCGGTCGGCGCGAATCAGCGGAGTCATGCCGGAGTGAAAGCCGGTGCGCGGCGTCTCAACGGGCAACAACTCCTGGTATCGCCAAAGCGAGCGCGGCCGTGATTCAATCAGCGCCCGAGTGACCACCCCCTGCATGGCGTTGTAGTCGTACGTCACGCGAAGCGGACCAAGGCATTCCCCGCACACCCAGAGCGCCTCGGCTGGGTACTGCTTGCCGCAGAGATGGCACTCCAGTCCGGTCACAAAGCTCATTATCGTCCTTTCGACACCAGCTCGGGCGTCGCCGCCCGCCGCGGCTCGGCACCCACGTTCCTGACCGTTACGCCACATCCACTGTGCCGGTAGAGCCCTTCAAGTTTCTTCGAAATCGGATCGAATCCGGCGCTCGCCAACGCCACGATTGACGGCCCCGCGCCCGACAGGCAGACGCCGAGCAGATTCGGATCCTCCAGCGCCAGTGCAGGTCCGAGCTCCGGAACGAGCGCGCACCGCGCCGGCTGGTGCCAGCGATCCTTCAGCGCTTCACGCATGCTGCCGGTGTGGCCGGAGGTGACCGCGTGCAGCAGCCGCGCGACGCGCTGCAGGTTGAAAACGGCATCGGCCCGCGATAGCGTCGCCGGCAGCACCTGACGGGCTGCCGCCGTACGAAGCGCGCGCTCTGGCGTCGCGATGACGAATCGGATGCCGGCCGGCCAGTCGAACCCGACGACGCTCACGCCGCCGTCTTCGTGCTGCATGGCCGAGGCTAGCCCGCCGAACAGCGCCGCGGCGGCATTGTCAGGATGCCCTTCCAGCGCGCACGCAGCCTCGAGCATCACCTCGCCGGGCAAGGGCGCCACACATCGGTCGAACAGCTGGAGGCCGGCAATCGTTGCTGCCGCGCTGCTGCCAAGCCCTGACCCGATGGGAATCTCGCTGTCGACCTCGACGAACACCGACGGTAGCGGCCTGCCGGCCCTGTCGCCCATCGACCGGTACGCCCGCTCGATACCGTTCTCCACAGGCATAGCCGGATAGCTGCGGAGGGCCGCAACGCGTCCGAGACCATCGGCCTTGACCTCGACGATCGTCACGCGCAGGTAGAGTTGCACCGCCACGGCCAGCGTGTCGAAACCTGGTCCAAGGTTCGCCACAGATGCCGGCACGGCAATGTGCGTGTTCGTGTCCACGAGCGGAGCGGAGGTCGTTTTCACCACGGTCACCTGGCGTGAGCGCCTACTTGCGCGTGCGCTTCCGGTGGCTTCGCCACATCCGGCTCCTTCAAGAGGTGCCCCGTCAGGAGGCACGCAACGCGCTCATCTTCGCGAATCCACCCGGCGAGCCGCAGATCGCGCAGGCCCGCGAGTGCCGCCGCCGATCCGAGCTCGCACCCGATACCGTCCTGCCCGATGATCTTCCGCGCCTCGGCGATGGCATCGTCGTTGACATCCACCGCGGTGCCTCCTGTGGCGTGCAATGCCCGTGCAGCCTTTCGCCACGACACCGGGGCTCCGATGCGGATGGCCGTCGCGATGGTCTGCGGATCGAGGACCGGCGACAGCCGTTGGGCACCTGAACGCCACATGCGCACAAACGGGTTGGCGCCTTCGGCCTGCACGACCGCGAGACGCGGTAAACGATCGATGAGGCCCAACGCCTGCAGATCATCGAGGGCCGCTCCGCACGCCGCCAGGTTTCCGAGGTTGCCGCCCGGCAGGGCGATCACGTCCGGAGCGCGCCACCCGAGCTGCTCGATCAGCTCGATGATCGCGGTCTTCTGCCCGGCGACACGGAACGGGTTGAGCGAGTTGAGGACATAGGTTGAGGTATCCGCCGTCGACAGCATCTCCGCCAGCGCATTGTCGAAGCTGCCGCCGACGCGCACGAGCTCCGCGCCGTACGCCTCCGCCTGTGCGACCTTGGCGGCTGCCACCGATCGAGGCAGGAACACCCGGGCACGGAGTCCCGCGCGAGACGCGTACGCCGCCATCGACGCCGCCGTGTTGCCCGTGGACGCGCACGCCACCACGGTGGCACGACGCATGGCCGCCCGCGTGACCGCCACGGTCATGCCGGTGTCCTTGAACGAGCCGGTCGGATTCCAGCCGAGATGCTTGATGACCAAGTCCGAGAGGCCCGCAAACTTCGCGGTGATGAGCCCGCGGAGCACTGGCGTGTTTCCCTCGCCGAGCGTCACGATGTCCGAGAGGTGCGACGTCACGGGCGGCAGCAGCTCCCGGAAGCGCCAGACGCCACTGCGATCTGCTGGTTCCATCGAAGAGCGCCGCGCCGCCCACAACGCGCGCAGCTCTTCGCTCGGTGTGGTGGGCCGCTCGGGAACGATCTCCACAGGCGCGCCGCACTGTCCGCAGACGCGATCCTCGCGCAGCTGGGACGCGGCGATGCCGCAGGGCTCACTGCACTGCAGCAGCATGATCCTCTCCTGGCAGTACCGGCAGCACGAGCGGCGCCTCCGCGTGAAAACTCTCGTCTGTGACGTCGTGCAGTGCGTCCTGCAGTGCCGCCTCCTCGCACGGCTCCACCGTGACGACAAACGGCAGATGGTCTTTCGGGAAGCCCGGTTCCTGAAGCACCGCATCCACGTTGATTCCGTGCCGCGCAAGCGCCGCCGTGATCGCCGCGAGGATCCCCGGCCTGTCCTTGACCACGAACCGCAGGTAATACGAGCGCGGGTGCGGACGAACGATCTGTCCCGGGAGCCACGTCGCGTCAACCGGCGCCGTCCGCCGGTCGCGCCGCGTCAAGGCGAGCAGATCCGACACGATCGCCACCGCGGTGGGGTTGCCACCGGCGCCCTCGCCGCTGAACGTTGTCGCGCCGCCGTACTTGCCAGTCAGCATCACCAGATTCTGAGCACCTTTGTTTCGAGCGAAACTCGAATCAAGCGACACAAGGGCGGGGCCGACAAACGCCTGTAGCTGGCCGTTGCCCGCCCACTCGACCATCGACAGCTGCCGAATGGTGCTGCCAAGGCGCTTCGCGTACCGGAAGTCGACGGCGTCGATGCGGCGGATCGATCCGGTCGGTACGTCCATCGTGGCCACGTGGCGGCCGAACACGACCCCCGCCAACAGCACGAGCTTGGCAGCGGCGTCGTGACCGTCGACATCGGAGGTTGGATCTGCTTCGGCAAACCCGCGACGCTGCGCTTCCTCGAGCGCCGCGCTCATCGAGTCGCCGGAGGTCATGCGGCTGAGGATGAAGTTACAGGTGCCATTGAGGATTCCGGTGACGCTGGTGAGCGTATCGCCGGCGAGCCCGGCGCGAATGGCGTTGATGATCGGGATGCCGCCGGCGACTGCCGCCTCGAAGCGAATCCGTCCGCCATGCGCGGCCGCGAGCGCGATCAGCTCCGGCGCGTGCGCGGCCATCAGGAGCTTGTTCGCGGTCACGACGGACGCGCCGCGCGATAGCACCGTCCGGATCCAGTCATACGCGGGCTCGACGCCCCCGACGGCCTCAACGACTATATCGGGATCGGCTGCCAGCACATCGTCGAACCGCTCGGTCCACGTGACCGACTCGGGCGTCCACGACACGCGCTTGCGGTTCACGCCTCGGTTGAAAACGTGAGTCAGAACGAGGCGTGAGGACAGGCCCGTCCTCTCGAGCAGAATGCGAGCGATCGCTTGGCCAACCGTGCCGAAGCCGAGCAGCGCGACGCGCAGCGGCACCCGGCGCACGTTGGCCGCGGCTTCCAGCTCAACCTCCCGCTCCACTCGCGTTGTCGTCACACTGAGACTCCAGAAACGAAAAAACCCGCCGACCGTCCTGGTCGGCGGGTTTCTATCCTTTTAGTGCTGCTTGCCCTTAGAGTGTTCGTGGGAAAGCAAACCCGCGCCGACCAGCAAGCTGGAAACACCGACATGCGCACATCGCCGTTCGGCGATGAGGGCGAGTCGACGTCCTCGTAACGAGATAGGCTGACGTGCGAGACATTCCCGAGCATGTTACCCCGGCCGCGCCAGAGGGCGCAAGGCCGAAATCCCCCTAAGCCGTTGCCCCGTAATGAGTATTCCCTGTTGACGGCTATGATGCCCACCCTGGCTGGCGCTTCGGCGCTTCTGCTATTTCTGTCCCAGACGGCGACCGTATTGCCGGCCGCGCAGGGAGCCGCCGGCCCGTACACCGTGGCGCAGGCCGAGGCAGGGGCGCTCAGCTACGCGGCCGAATGCGCGCGCTGTCACGGCTCGAAGCTTCAGGGCGGATTCGAGGAACCGCCGCTCGCGGGCGAGCGGTTCATGGCCAAATGGGAAACGCAGACCACACATGATCTGCTGAACTTCATCGCGACGCGTATGCCGCCCCAGCGACCGGGCTTTCTCGGGGAGGCCCAGAACCTCGAGCTGGTCGCATTCATCTTGCGCAGCAACAACATTCCGAGCGGACCGAATCCGATGACGCGGAACACTGCAGTACAAATCGGAAACAAGCAGCCCTGAAGGCCCGCCGTCGCGCGCGTACGCGCTATGGCGTGGTCGCGCCATAGCGAAGCGGAGGCGGAGCTGCTCCACCACCACCCGGTCGCCGGTGGTCACGCTCGGGCGTAATCTCAGCAATTCCAGGACTTTTGTTGGTTTTCCATTAATTGTTCGCTATTCTGAACGAGCAATTTGCCGCCAAAACAGGCCATGGAATCGAATCTCGTGCCGAACAACTTGCAAGCAGAAAATCAGCACAGCGTGCACTTCTACCGCGACGACCACGGATTGTGCGACATCGTGGCCCGATTCATTGGTGAAGGCCTGAAGCTCGATCAACCGGGGATCGTCATCGCAACGACGGCACATCGCAACGCGATAGCGCGTGGACTCGACATCGACGGCTTCGACGTGGAGAGGCTGCGTCACACGGGTGACCTCCTGCTCCTCGACGCACGTGAGACGCTGTCAGGGTTCCTGATCGGGGGGAAGATCGACGACGCCTGTTTCCGCGCCAATGTGGGCCGCGTGATCATGCAGGCTCACCGCGGGCGGGAACAAACTGTTGTGCGCGCCTATGGTGAGATGGTGGACGTCCTCTGGAAAGACGGGAAACCGCAGTCAGCCATTCGCCTCGAGGTCCTCTGGAACGACCTGGCGAAAAAGCATCGGTTCTCACTGCTCTGCGGCTATGCGATGGGCAACTTCTTCCGGGAAACGACGGGCGCCGGGTTCGACGACGTGTGCGCCCAGCACAATCACGTCGTCTCCCCGGCCCTCGCTGACGCGTAGCCCTACTTCTTCACCACCTCGAACCCGTCCACGTGCACGTCGAGAAGATGATTGATGCGGACGCCGACGAGCCCGTCCGTCTTCAAGTTCCCTTTCGGCATCGAATGCACGACGGTGCCGTTCACGACATACGAGATGGTGTTGCCCGCCACCCGCACCTCGAGCGTGTTGGCTGACTGCCCGTCCGTACCGGGCTGCTTGATCGCCTCGTGGGCCGTTCTCCCTTGTACGTTCGTGACCATCTCGCCGGCGCGATGCCGGACCTGGTACATCCCGTTCTGAGCCACTACGAAGTACGCGTAGTTCTGATTCGTACCCTCGAGCTCAGAGCCGCCGAATATCAACCCGTAGTAATTCACATGGCCGCTCGGCTTCATCAGGTGGAATGTTGCCTTCGCGGTGTAGTCGCCGGCCCCGGTATTGGCAGCGTTCCAGAACGTCCCTGCCGGGCCGCTTGTGACATGGAAACCCTTGCCCATCGCCATGACCTTGATGTCGGGGCGATCATCTGGATCCTCGGCACTGGTGCTCTTGTCGATTCGAACCTTCCAGCCCGGGGGCGCCTGCGCCGCCAGCGGTGCGGCGACACAGACAAGGAGCGCAATGATCAGAGCACGTCGAAGCATGGGGAAGTCTCCTGTGTAATACCCCGCGTCGCGGCGGGAACTGACGGTATTATTCTACAGCCACACCGTCGAGTGGGCTTGCGAGCCGAAGCTCACGCTCGGTGCGCAAGCGTGGGCGAAGGCTGGTGCCTGAGGAGGGAATCGAACCCACACGCCGGGTGACCGGCGGGAGATTTTGAGTCTCCTGCGTCTGCCAGTTCCGCCACTCAGGCTAGAGGGAGTGCGGTCCCCAGTATACCGGCGATAGCATCACGTCTTAGAACGGGCGGGGGGCCCGATGACATCCGCAGCCAGCTCAGGCGTCGGCCAGTTCGACGCGGGGGGCTGGGCGGCCTCGCCGGAAGAGATCTTGGACAACCAGGTATGGGAGGCGCCGCCCGGGGAAACACGGAAGTGGCGTTTGATTCGGTCCAGCTGGGGCCGTGAGGAAACGCTGTAGGATCGAGTGGCTTCAGCCCCGAACGCGACGTCCCATGACCTACATTGGTTCTTCGATTTTCATCCAGGGCGAGATCACCAGCGCCGAGGATCTTCAGATCGACGGCGGTGTCCACGGACAAATCGTGGTGCGCGATGCCGAGCTGACAGTCGGCCCAGGCGCCCGCATCGAGGCTGAGGTCCGCAGTGCTCGCGTCACGGTGCGTGGTGCTGTGCTGGGGAACATCTCGGCCACCGAGCGTATCGAGCTGGCCGCCACCGCGGAGGTCACCGGCGATCTGAGCGCGAATTTTGTCGTGCTGGCCGAAGGCGCCCGCTTCAACGGCCGTATTGACATGGACCGGCGGACCATCGCTTCTCGCGTCGCCCGCTTCAAGGCGGACACGACGACCTTGGCCGGACCGCCTCATAACGCCCAGATCGTCGCATGACATGACATGCGGAAGAGATGGAATTCGGCAGGGCATTAGGCGCGGCTGATACGATTGAGTGATGGAACAGACTCCGGTGGCCCTCGATAGCCTCGCCGTGCTTGACGAATTGTTGCGGGACTCGGAACCCCTGCCTCTCTTGCTGTTCAAGCACAGCCAGACGTGCGGCATTTCGGCGGAGGCGCTCGATGAGCTCGAAGCGCACATCGCCGAAGGCGGCGCCGCGGTTCGTTATGCGATGGTCACCGTTCAGACACACCAGGAACTCTCGAATGTTGTCTCCTCCCGGCTCGGCATTCGCCATGAGACCCCGCAGGTGATTCTCGTGCGCGACGGTCGAGCCGTTTGGACGGCCTCGCATTTCCGGGTGAACGCTGTCGAGCTCGCCCGAGCCATCGCCGCTACCGCAAGCTGAACCTCACACACGTCGCGCGATGACGCTCGCGACCATCTTATTTTCGAAATCCCCTTCGCGGTACTTGACGACGCTCAGCGGCGCAACGAGCTGCCGCAGTTCCCCCTCTCGAAGCAGGAAGTCGGGGTTCGTGGGCTTTCCCCGCGCTGCCTGCAATGTGGTGAACGTGTCGTAGAACAGCACGCCGCCGGATCGCAGGGCCCGACGCAGGGCCGCGAACAACGGCCGGTGCAGATAGTGGACGACGACGATCGCGTCGTACGCCTCCTCGCCAAGGGATACGTCGCCGGTCTCGAGGTCGACCAGGTCGGCGTGTAGCGGCAGCCGTAGCCGGCGCGCCTCGGCGTTGACAAACGCCACCGCTTCGGGGTCGCGGTCGATGGCGCGAGTCTGCAGGCCAAGGCCCGCAAGCCAAAGGGCGTGACGACCGCGCCCACATGCGACGTCGAGCACCGTGCCCTCTCGCGGGAGGAGCGCGGCGTTCTCAGTCAGCCAGCCCGCAGGGGTATCGCGCGTCATCCTCACCTCGAGGGCGGACTTGAAGGTCCGCTCCTACGGACGATATTCGGGGTTATGCGCACGGACGATACTTGGCGTGCCTGCGTAGGGGCGGACCTTCAGGTCCGCCCAACCGTTTCGCCGAATTGCGCCGCGATTGCCCGACCAGCTACGTAACCGCTCGACCAGGCCCACTGAAAATTGAAGCCACCCAACCGGCCGTCAACGTCGAGGATCTCGCCTACCAGGTACAGACCCTCGCACATGCGCGACTCCATCGTGGCCGGGTCGATCTCCTCGAGCGGGATTCCGCCCGCCGTGACTTCCGCGTGCCCATATCCGCGGCTTCCCTGCACGTCGAGCTCCGTCTCCACCAGCAGCCGGGAGAGCCTGCGGCGTTCCTCGCGCGAGAGATGCGCTAGGGTCACGCCGGACGCAAGCCCCGCGGCCGCGACCCAGGTGTCGGCCACCGCCGTCGGAAGCGCGGATGCAAGCACCGAACGCGGTGAGGCGCGGGGACGTTCGAGTGCCATCCGCTGCAGCCAGGCATCGGCGGATTCGAACGTATGTTCCGGCATCACGTTCAACGTCACACCGACCGCGTGGCCCTCGAGGATGCCGCGGTGCCAATGCCGCGAGGCGTTCAGCACCACGGGACCGCTGGCGCCGAAGTGCGTCCAGAGCATCGCACCTGTCAGCCGCACGGCGAGACGACCGTCTAGTCGTACGGATAGCGCAGCGGGATGCGCCACGCCGGACAGCTGCGCGTGCGGCCCATTGCCGAGCAGCAGCGGCGCCAGCGCGGGCGTGGTATCGACACAGCGGTGACCACACCGCATCGCTAGCTGGTACCCAAAGCCGTCGCTGCCCGACTTCGGCAATGAGCGTCCGCCAGTGGCCAGCGCCACCGCGCGAGCCGCATAGACGGCTTCGGCCGCGTGGACCTCGAAGGTGTGTTCGCGCCGTGCCACGTCGGTCACGCGGGCTCGAGTGTCGATCCCGATGCCAAGCCGATCCACCTCCGCCAGCAGCGCGTCGAGTACCGTCCTAGCGCTATTGGTGTCCGGGAAGAGCTTCCCGTCCTCCTCCTCGTGCAGTGCAACCCCGAGCGACTCGAAAAACCGCGTCGCATCCGCCGCTGGAAACGCGCGCAGCACCCGCTTCACGGTGCGCGAGGATCCTCCCCAGAAATCCTGTTCCGTGACGATGCGGTTCGTCACGTTGCAGCGAGCCCCACCGCTCACGAGAATCTTCGCACCGACACGCCGGGCTCCATCCAGGCAGACCACGGCCAACGGCGGCGCGCTGCGGGCGGCAAATATGGCTGTGGCGAGCCCCGCGGCGCCGGCGCCCACGACGATGAGGTCAACCGTTCTGCGGCTCGTGATCATGATGTGCGAGCAGATTGGATACGGTTCTGGTGGAAGGGTACGCAAGATGCACTATCTCGCAACGAAAGGGACGCGGACCTCCGCGGCCCGCCCACGTTGAGAAACGAGAGCGAGGAGAGCATCCGATGAAACGTTCCAACCTGATAGCGACCGCGTGCTTCACGGCGGTCATGGCCACGCTGACGCTGGTGAATGCCAACGCCCAGTGGGCTGACGCCATTGAGAAGTCCATTCTGACCTTCAGTGCCCCTGTCGAGTTGCCGGGCATGACGCTGCCCGCCGGCACGTATGTGTTCAAGCGTCCGGACCCGAATAGCAACCGCATCATTCAGGTCTTCAGTGAAGACGAGAAGAACATCCATGGCATGTTCCTCACCGTGCCGACACAGCGCCTGGAGATCACCGATGAGAACGTTGTGACCTTCCGCGAGACCGCCCAAGGCACCCCGCCTGCGGTGCGGTTCTGGTATTACCCGTCGCGGCAGATTGGTCACGAGTTCGTGTATCCCAAGGACCAGGCACTGCGAATTGCCGCGAGGACGGGTGACACAGTCCTGTCCACCGACGCCGCGGTCACAGCGGACGCGGCTGTGTCTCCCGTCGGCGGCGACGTCGAGACGCAGGCCTCCGCGGACGTTGCCCAGCAAGACGCTGCCGTCGAGCCAGATGCCGCAGTGACGCAGTCGGCCGACGCCGCGGCGGCTCCCGCTGCTGACGTCCAGGCCCAAGCCACGCCCGAGCCGATGCGGCAAGATGGGGCGGTCGGTACCTCGGGGCGAGCGGATGCCGACGCCGCCGAACTGCCCAGCACCGCAAGCCCGCTCGCGCTGAGCGGACTCCTCGGACTGCTCTCGCTTGCGGGAGCCGCGACGCTGCGCCGCTTCTGGTAAGTGAGAACCCGCGCTGAGGGTGAGTCGCCGGATCGACGCGCCCGGACGCACCGGGGATGCAATCGCGACGGTTGCATCCTCGGTGCGTTGTATTGTGATCGGCAGACCCGATGATTCGACACCTTTCCATTGCGTTTGTCACGACGGCTGTGGCGACGATGGTCGTAGTCGCAACGCCGGTGACACAGGACCCCCCCACCTTCCGGGCTGAAGCCAACCTGGTCGTGCTGCACGTCAACGTGTTCGACAAAGGCGGACAGGCCGTCGACGGCCTGTCACGGGAGAACTTTTTCGTCTACGAAGACGACCGGCCGCAAACGGTGAGTTTCTTCACAGGCGAAGACGTGCCCGTTGCCGTCGGCCTCGTGATCGACAACAGCAGCAGCATGATTCATCGTAGGGACCTCGTCGTGGCCGGCGGCATGGCCTTCGCCAAATCGAGCCATCCTGAGGACGAGCTCTTCACCGTCAGCTTCACGGAACACGTTCGTCGCGGGCTGCCGCCGCAGGTGATGTTTACGTCAAGTCGCTCGATGCTGCAGGCCACGCTCGTGAGCCTGAGCCCCGGCGGGAAGACTGCGCTCTACGATGCCATGATCGAAGCGCTGGACCACATCGAGCGCGCCACGCACCAGAAGCGCGTGCTGATCGTGCTGAGCGACGGCGACGATAACGCGAGCAGCCATACCGAGAAGCAAATGCTCGCCCGTGCTCAAGCGAGCGATGTGATTATTTACACGGTGGGAGTGAGCGACCCCACCACGGCAGAACCGGGCGACGCGGGCCTGCTGCGCGACCTCGCCGCCGTGGGCGGCGGCAGGGCCTACTTCCCGAAACGCGACCGCGACATCGTCACGCATTTCGAACAGATCGCGACCGCCATCCGACACGGTTACAGCATCGGCTACGAGGCAACAAGTGCTCCAGCCGGAGCCCACTCTCGGCGCGTCAAGGTGATGGTGAAGGTGCCCGGACGCAAGGGGCTCACCGCGCGGTACCGTCAAGGATATGCGACGCCAAACGCCGCTAGCATCCAGCGATGAATGGGGGCCGTTGCCCCCGCATGCGTTTCTGCGAGGCTACGCACGCGGCCCGGAGCGACGGCGCGTGATCAAGTGGCTCGAGCGCGTCCTGCTCGTAATAGGCGTCCTGTCGCTCGGCTATTACGCGTACGTTTCCGCTGAGACCGTACTGTATCAAGCGTACGAAAACCGCGAGCTCGACGCCATCTTCGAGTCGCGGGTCCCTGCCGCGCCATCGCCGGCGAACGCGGGCGCCAGCACCGTCACGCCGCCGTCGCTCGGTACTCATCGGAAACGGCAACCCCTGACGAAGGGTGGCGTGATCGGTCGAGTCGAGATTCCTCGGCTGGGCGTCTCCGCAGTTGTACGATCGGGCAGTGATGCTCGCACGCTTCGTCTCGCGGTGGGCCACATCCCCGGGACATCGCTGCCCGGCGAGCCTGGCAACGTGGGATTGGCCGGTCATCGCGACACCTTTTTCCGCCGGCTTCGCGACATTCGGAACGATGACGAAATCAGGGTGACCCGCCCAGAGGGCGTGTTCATCTATCGCGTCCTGCGCACCGAGATCGTGCAGCCTCGCGACGTTTGGGTCCTCGACCCAACACCTGACCCAGCCTTGACGCTCGTCACGTGCTTTCCGTTCACGTACATCGGGTCGGCACCCCAACGATTCATCGTGCGCGCGGCGCTGATTAATATCGCTCGGGCAGACGCTATAAGTGGTAAGGAATTAAATCCCCCCATTCTCGATTGAGACTTCCTATCAAGGGTGCCGCGGCGGTTTGGCGCTCAGAAACGCCGAATCGCCGCTCCAGCACGGCGGCAGGGACGGCTCGATGAGCGATGGCGCAAGGGCCTCATCCGGAAAACCGTCTAGCTGAAACCATCCGCCCGCTAGATGCATTGTTTGACCTCATCATTTTGGACGTCCCGCCGGGGAACTGGCCGGAGGCACTCAGCGCCTCGATCGCCGCGCGCCACCTCATCGTACCGGTCACAGCGGAGTATCTGGCCATCGAGTCGCTGGCGGAGTTTCTCCGCTCCTATCGCGAGCTCCGGCTGAAGCACAAGGGACTGGCCACCCTGCTCGGCATCGTGCTGACGATGGTAGACAACCGGGCGCGGGTCACACGCGAGATCGTCGAGATCCTGCGGAACCACAACCCGGAGGGTGTATTCCGCACTGAAATTCCTTGGGAACTCCGGGCAGTGGAGGCGCCCTCGCACGGGGAGCCGCTGGTGCGGTACGCGCCGAGAACCCCTGCCGCCGCAGCATTCCGACGGCTCGCGGCGGAAATGCTGCGCCGCCTCGCGCGCCACACGCGAAGCTAGGTTTGGACCGCTATGCGGCTCGTTACGAGAAATTTTGTACTCGTTGTGCCCCGCATAGCGGTCCTAGGCGCGCGAAGCGCGCCAGAACGACGCTGTCTAACCAGCCGAGGGCTCTGCTGGGATATCAAGGGCAGAGCCCGTGGCTGGTTGCTAAGCGCACGACGGTTGCTTTACGATGCGCCCGGCAGCAATTGTTTTAATTAATTACGTAAACACGTCTTTAGTGCACCAATATTAGGCCCCCATTTCCCATGCCCACCCGACCTACGGCAAAGTCCCGCAGAATCGGCAAGACCGGCGAAGAGATCTTCGCCGCTCCTGGAAGCGAGGCCGCCGTCACAGCCCTGCCGAAGAAACGCGGGCGCCGCCCATCACATACCGAGCACTGGACGAAGGTCACGGTCGTGCTGTTCGATCGACAAATCGTCTTCCTGGATCGGCTGGGGGCAGACATCCGCGCCGCGAGCGGCGTCGCGATCAGCCGCGCGCACGTGATCCGTGCGCTGATCGATGCGCTGAGCGAGTCCGATTTAGATCTGACGGGGACGCGGTCGGAAGCCGATTTGAAGGCAATTCTCACGGCGCGTCTCGGTCGCTACCGCGCCTGATCGATCCGCGTCCAGGCTGCCGAATTCGCACTCGGTCTCACGTCAAGTCATTCCCTGACGTTTTCCATCGCACAGGGCCGCTGGAGGGAATTTTTCTGTCCTGCTGCTCTACACCGTGAAGCGCCAGCACCGCTGTGGGCGTTCGCGGTTGTGTCGATCGGTCCGCTGTTACTCGAAGCGTCGTAGACAGGCGGACCTTCAGGTCCGCCCGGGGGTAATTGCACCGGCGCGCCAATCGCCGCGCTGAAGGGCCGCAGGATTGTCGTGGCGAAACGAGCTGAAGACCAGTCCGCTGACGCCCGGAATCGCCTGGAGTCGCCGCTCGACGGCCGGGCTGCGCTCGCACCATTGGCGAGCGATCAGGAGCGCGCGTCCCGCGCGCGACGACTCGGGCGCGTAGTGCTCCCGCACATGCGCCTCGAGGGGCGGGAGGCCACTATCCTCGAGATAATTCTGCACGTAGCCGGTGCCGCGGTGCATCGGCCAAAGCCTATGCCACATCGATGGGCATTGGCATGAGTTCTGATCAATCACCAGTGCGTCGACCGTGCCCTCACGCAGCCACTCGCGCCAGGCCAGCGTGGCGTTGCCAAGTGGCGGCCCTAGAACATCGCCCCGCGGAACGCCAACGGACAGGCGACGTCCCCGCGCCCGCAGCGCCTCTCGCAACTCACGCAGAAACATCGTCAAAGACTCGCCAAGCAGATCGCGCCAGGCGTGGACGTCGAACGATTGGGTCAGAATGTCGCGTCTGTGGCGCCGCAGGAACTCCTGCCGCACCGGCTCGTTAAACCCGAACTGATCGCCGTGATCTGCCGGACGCGACTGCGAGCGCAGGCAGACAAAGAGTCCCTCGAACACGGTGCCTTCCAGGAGCTGCAGCCAGCGATCGATGAACGCGCGGCGAGCGCTGGCATACGCCAGGCACACCACGCCCCATTGGCGCATGCCGCGGCGATCCACCATCACCCACTCCGGATGTTCGCGTGTGAGGGTGCTCTGCCAGGCGACATGCTGTCCGTGCATCAGGTTGTGATGGCTGACAGCGCGTGCGCGTGGAGGGGCCAGCGGCCAGCCTTCGTCGAAGAGGCTGACATACAGCCACGGGACGAGGCCGGCGTCGCGCGCTAGGGATGGCACGATGGCCAGATCGTTCCAGCACAGGCGGCGCGCCGCGTCCTGCGACGGATGACGATATCCTCTCGCGGCGGAGAACCGTCCGGGGATCCGCGCCCGCAACAGCCGCCAGTGCAGCGCCGTGGCGCCAAGCTCGCCACGCCAGACCGCCATCCGCCTGTTCACAGCCTCGGGCGTGTCGAGCCGTCCGTCACCGCTTCCGAACGTGAGGTGATCGGCCCAGGAGATGCTGACAACAGCCATTACTCTGGACGCGCATGTTCCCGGCCGGGCATGAGCACCACGCGGCCGGGGGTGTGGTCCTCCCGGGAACAGGAGTCACCACGTATCGCGATCTTGCCAACGACGCGGCCAAGGAAGTCGCGGCCCGTCTCGACGGTGCAGCCGCAGGCCAACTGCTTCTGTGAAGGATCGTTGCTCACAGCGGTCGCTCCTCTACTCTTGTTCCACCCATCCGTCGCGCGTCAGAACGCCACGGACCTCGTCGGCACGGGCGATCGCAAGATCGATCGTCTCGTAGTTCTCCACTCGGTCCATCCTCCCATCGACGAACCACGCGACCGTCGTCTGCTCGGGGCCGGCAAAGATCGTCGCGTGCGCATGCGAGGAGCCGCGCCGCAAACGCCAGAGGGTGGCTGGTTCCGCATCGTTGGCCACGGAGGAAGTGTACCAAGCCTGGGCTACCGACTGCAGGCTACGGACTGCTGGCTACTGACTACAGACTACAGCGCCTTCAGGATCCGACCCGCAGCCAGTAGCCGGTAGCCGGTAGCCGGTAGCCGATTGGTATGATGACCTTGATGGCTACAACCGTGAGATTGCACAAGACGGTCGGTGTTCGGGTTGGCTCCGTCACCGTCGGCGGCGGCGCGCCCGTAGTGGTCCAGTCGATGACGATGACGGATACTGCCGACGCAAAGGCCACGGCGCGGCAGTGCATCGAGCTTGCGGAGGCCGGCTCCGAGCTGGTGCGCGTCACGGTCAACCTCCCGGAGGCAGCCGCTGCCGTTCCCGAGATCAAGCAGCGGATGCTCGACGCGGGCTGCACGGCACCCCTTATCGGTGATTTCCACTACAACGGCCATCTCCTCCTCACGCAATTCCCGGACTGCGCGCGCGCGCTCGATAAGTACCGCATCAATCCGGGCAACGTTGGCACCGGCCGCCGGCGCGACGAGCAGTTCGCGACGATCTGCAAGGTGGCGATCAACCACGATAAGCCAGTGCGCATCGGCGTCAATGGTGGGTCCCTGAATCAGGAGCTCGTCATGGCCAAGATGCAGGAGAACAGTGACCGGAGCCTCGGGCATTCATCCGAGGAGATTGTCAACGAGTGCATGGTGCTGTCGGCGATCGATTCGACGGGCCTCGCGATCGAGACCGGCCTGCGGAAGGACCAGATCATCATCTCGTGCAAGGTGTCGCGTCCTCGGGATTTGATCGCCGTCTATCGCGAGCTGGCGCGCAGAACGGACCAGCCGCTGCACCTCGGACTCACCGAGGCGGGGATGGGCCTCAAGGGACTGATCTGGTCGGCATCGGCGATGGGCGTGCTGCTGAATGAAGGGATCGGCGACACGATCCGCGTTTCGCTCACTCCAAAACCCGGCGGCGATCGCCGCGAAGAGGTGTACGCCGCCTGCGAGCTGCTCCAGGCGCTCGGGATCCGGTCGTTCGCGCCCAGCGTGACCGCCTGCCCAGGATGTGGCCGGACGACCAGCAGCACGTTCCAGGAGCTGGCCGAGCGCACCCAGGATTACATTCGGGAGCAGATGCCGGACTGGAAGCGCCGCTACGACGGCGTGGAGATGCTGACACTCGCCGTGATGGGATGCGTCGTGAACGGTCCCGGGGAATCAAAGGCCGCAAACATCGGGATCAGCCTGCCCGGCACGGGCGAGGCTCCACACTGCCCGGTCTACATCGACGGCGAGCACTTCACGACTTTGCGCGGCACGTACGACGAGCTGGCCGCCGGCTTCCGATCGCTGGTGGACAACTACGTCGCGACACGATACGCGCGAAAGAGCTAAAAGCTTGGATAACGACGTCGCGGAGAACCCCGCCGAGGTTGAGGCGGCATGGGCAGGTGAAATCGAGCGTCGAGTTCGACGCGTGATGGCGGGTGAGTCGACCGGATTGCCTTGGGCTGACGTTCGGCGACGGGCTGAAGCTGAACTCCGGAAGCGGTGAACTCCCGCGTTCAGTTTGAGGACGAGGCGGATGCTGAATACCGCCTCGCCGGCCGATGGTACGAGGAACGCCGAGAGCACCTCGGCAGCAGCGTGCGGCGCCTACGGCCGCCACGACTCTGCTCCGTCGGTGCGCGCCGCTCGTCGGCTGCAGCGGCTTGTTTAGGCCGTGACCTCTTCGTACGAGAACTCCGGAATCCCGGCTCGTTTCGACGCATGTTCGACCGTGATCGCGCAGATGTTCCCTTCTGCATCGACGTCGAGGAGAGTGTTTTCGTCGCTCAAGCCGTCTAACGCCCGGCGCTCAGCCGCGAGCCGCGCGCGACGACTTCCGCGATTTACCTTTGCGCTTCGCGCGGCTCGTCGGCTGCAGCGCTCTGTTAGGCAGCGCGTCCCCGATGCGCGTTTCACGAGAGACCCGGTCGGCGAGAAACACCTTGAGCAGTGATTGATACGGCACGTCGCGTTTGTTGGCCAGAGCCTTCAGCTCCGCCAGCAACGCCGAGGGCAGCCGCAGCGAAATCGTCTCGGTCGACGGCTTCAGGTTGGGAAACACAGCGACCTGTGCCGTGCTCCAGTCGATGAACGGACCTGTGTCGTGGGTTTCCCAGTACTGGCGTTCTTCACTTTCAGAACCAAACGCCGGAATGACGTTACGCCGTCGCTTGTTCATAGCTACTTCTCTCTCGCCGACTCGCGGTGAGCGCGCATGAACTCGTCTTCCTCGTCCTGCCTCGGGCGGCGAAGCACCAGTGTCTGTGGCAAGGTAACCAGCACGAATGTAGTCTTTCCGGAACTGCAGCGGAGAGACCCGGTGGATATTCAAGCGGCATAACGACCAGCGCTCACCCGCGCCGATTGCGGCGCGCGAGCGACGCGGGCGGCGTCGGGTGCAGCGCCGTGTTATGCGGCCCCTCGCTTCTACTCCGGATGGCCGAGAGCCGGAAGTGCGACCTGACACGCGACCTTCAGCTTGGGAACGTCTTGGTCGACGGCTCGGTACACAAGCTTGAGGTCGATGCCCAAGTAATCGTGCACAAGGACACTCCGAAACCCTGCCAGTCCCTTCCAGTCGACCGACGGCTGCGACGCCTTCACGGCGTCACTCACGTGCTGGCTCGATTCGGCCAATGTCTGCAGATTCCGGATCACGCCATCCTGAATCAGATGCGAGGCAAAGAAACTCTCACGGCCGCCGGCCGTGTACTCCTCGATGCGGGCAATACAACGCAAGATGTGCTTCAGGTAAACGCGGGTCGTCTTTCACAAAGGGACGGCCTCTTCAAGCACTCGCTCACGCAGCAATTCATCGAGGCCTCGCTCCGTGACAACCTGTACCCGACGACCGAGGAGTTCTTCCAACTCCGCGACCAGCCCGCCCGGAAACCAGGGGCTCGGATCGGGCCCCACCTCGACGAGGAGGTCGACATCACTCTGCGGCCCGGCATCCCCACGCGCCATCGAGCCGAACACGCGCACGCCTGTCACGCCGTGCCTGCGAGCCAGCCGGAGAATCTGTTCCCGTTTCGTTGTTACGAGGTCCACCATCCGGGCCTTGCTCCTTCGAATTCAGTGTACCGTCTTCTGCGTCGTGTCGTATCAAGCCGCATAACTGCAGCGCTGAGCCGCGGCGCTCCAGAGTTCAACCGCGCCGTCGGCTCGAGCGCGCCTTCCCGCGCTGTGTCAAAGCCGCAAGCAGAATGATTTCGACGTCAAGTGAAGCGTCGACTTCGGCCAGCAACTCTTCGGCCTTCGAAGACCGCGTGAGCGGTTACGTACCTGCTGCATGCATCGCACTGCGCGACCGAACAATTAACCCATCAACACCTTCCCACTCACACTCGCTTGATCAAAATCTCACCGCCGGTGTTCTGCCGATTTCCACGACAACACTCCACGGCCGACCAGGTCGATAACGGCCAAACATGCCAACCGTCATGTTTACCGTCCGCCACTGCAGTCCAATTTCGCCAACAAAATGTCCGCTGTCATCGGTGGGCCACTCGTAGCCCGCCATCGACAACCATTCAACGTACCGGCTCAACGATGGAGTGTAAAAGGCGCCTAGTCCGATTCCGCCGCTGCCTGCGAGAGCCTGGACACCCGGCACGCCCCCTACCAGGGGTACGTCCGGCATTGCAAAACGCATCGAGATGCCCTTCGTGTGGTCGCGGGCGTCATACCGCGCCGAGATGTCGCCAAAGAACTCCGCCGCACTGCTCGCGATGGCCCGCAGCGGACTAGACGGTTTGATGCCGGATTCCCGCAGGAGGCTTTCGAGCGTTCGCCTTTTGCAGCCGGGGTATGGTGTCGGTTCGAGTGTCGCCTCTGACTTGTAAGTCTTGCATTCGGTCGGAAGATGACGCAGCTTGTAACGAAACATGGTGAGACCGTACGGCGAGCGATTTTTGCTACCGAACGCCCCCACGGCCAGACTGTCTGCTCCCACTCTGGTCTCGGGCCGGCGCGGTTTAGTCATCCCCGACTGATAAGCCGGCGAGCCGACAACTCCTGACCCAAAGATGTCCCTAATCCCCCATGCGTCTCCAACCCGAAAGTTGATGTCATATCCCATCGTGAGCATGCCATCCGCATTCCGATCAGGAGCCGTGGCGTGTTTGTTTTCTTCGACCAGGACCGTCATCGGGAGCGAGAGGTCGGCGCTCGCGGTGATACTGCCCGAGAGATTGAGAATGTTGTCCAGACGATAGCTTCCGTGCGCCCGCCCAGTGATCCTGTCGATATGGACGTCGAAGGCGCCAAGTTCAGAGCGTGATGGGCGGATCGAGAGATCAACCGCGATCGATTCCAAGTCATTGGAGTGACAACCCCCGCCAATGTCTTGAGGGTAGTAGAAGAAATAATCGATGCGCTTGAACTCTTGAATTCTGGCGACAATCCCAAGCAGATCGTATCCGCGACTGATTGTGGTCGTTCGGTAATACACGACCGGTCCGTTTGTGACGATTGGATCACAAGGCATCCTTGCGGGAATTGGCTGCGCGGCAACCACCAAAAGGAATTCATCTGGAGAGAACCACAGCACAGGCGCAGCTAGATCAGCCAACTGATCATCTGACAGCATCGCCCCATGCCATAACAAGCTGCCGTCGCTTGACCCGGTATCGCCCACGAGTCTGATCGAGGCGATGAACAGGGCTGCGAAAAGTGCCGCAACACGAACGGCGTGTCGGTAATACCCAGAACTCATATGAAATGCTCGCAGCCAGTCACATTCGGACGGTGCAGCGTCGAGTCGACCTGTGCTCCGTTGTTTATGTTCACGCAACACCGCAGCGGGCTAGACAGAATGACTTCCGGAGCAGGCTGACCTCCAGGTGTCTCGCGGGTTAGCCTGCACCGGCCAGAGCCGCACCGCTGCATGGTCCGCAGCGCTGTTTCTCCCGGAGGTCAGCCATGGCCAAGTCTACTCCGCTGTTCGTCGGGCTGGATGTTCATAAGGATTCGATCGCGGTCGCGCACGCGCAGGGCGGCCGGTCCGAGCCGCCGGTCTTCGTCGGGGCGATCGGTCCGCGACAGGCCGACCTGGATCAGTTGATTCGCCGGTTGCAGGGGAAGGCGTCCGTGCGGACATTCGCCTACGAGGCGGGGCCCTGCGGATACGGCCTGCACCGGTAGCTGACAACCAAGGGGCTGGCCTGTCAGGTGGTCGCGCCCTCACTCATCCCGAAGAAGCCGGGCGACAAGGTGAAGACCGACCGCCGCGATGCCGTCGAGCTCGCGCGGTTACTGAGGTCGGGCGACCTGACCGCCGTCTATGTGCCGAGTGTCGAGGATGAAGCGGTCCGCGACCGCTGCCGCGCCCGCGATGCGGCGCGGGTCACGATGAAGGACGCCAAGCTCCGGCGGAAGGCATTCTTGTTGCGACTCGGCCTGCACTATGTCGGGCGAGCTGACTGGAACGCCGCCCACTGTCGGTACCTGGCGAAGGTGGTGTGTCCGACCCCCGCCCAGCAAATCGTGTTTCAAGAGGGGCTGCGGGCCGTCAACGAGCACGTCGATCGGCGGCAGCGGATCGAAGCCGAGCTCCGCGATCTTGCGCCGCACTGGCGACTCGCGCCCGGCGTCGAGGCGCTCCAAGCGCTGCGTGGTGTGCAGTGGGTCGTGGCGATCACCGTCGTCGCGGAGCTCGGCGATCTCACACGCTTCGACAATCCGCGACAGCTTGCTGCCTACGTGGGCCTCATCCCGTCGGAGTACTCCAGTGGCCGCACGCGCCGCCAGGGCGGGATCACCAAGGCGGGCAACGGACGGGCGCGACGGGCGTTGATCGAAGCGGCGTGGGCCTATCGACATCCCGCCAAAGTGTCCGAGCACATCCAGCGCCGCATCGACACGCTGCCACAACCGCTTCAAGCCCTCGGCTGGAAGGCGCACGTGCGGCTGTGCAAGCGCTTTCGTCGCCTGACCGCGCGCGGGAAACACCCCAACGTCGCGGTCACCGCGATCGCCCAGGAATTGATCGCCTTCATGTGGGCGATTGCTCGCGAGGTTCCCGTGCCGGCGGCGTAGCCACGCCCAGGGCGAGGGAGAGGCGCGGGCCCCGATTGTGGCGTAGCCCTCGACGACGTTAAGAGGCGACGCGGTCGACCCTCGTGCCTCGACCGAGGCAGGCGCCGGACGGATCTCAGTACGGTGGTACCCAATCCACG
>ORMF012039611.1_pt1 | contig 51503 bp, 55 predicted proteins | sample 1779871 | NCBI WGS metagenome assembly ORMF01 (sample SAMEA104232316, study PRJEB22302) | groundwater metagenome | biome: forest; feature: aquifer; material: groundwater | place: USA | collected 2011-08-07 | depth 5.4 m | reverse complement strand
TTGGACATTTTGGGAAAAATGAGCTTAAGCTCATTTTTCCCAAAATGTCCAAGCTTGTCGACGACTTGCTTTGAGGTTAATCCTTGATTTTTATCAGATTCTAAAGATGTTATGAGTTTTGGAAGCTCAACATTACAACAGTTTTTCATTTCAGTATTCAATACAAATATTACCTTATTATAATTTTACATATACAAATCGAGAGCCATTTGGTCCATATCATTCCAAAGAAGCATAGCGGGTTCATTTAAATTATGATCGTATCCTAGTACGCTCATGGCAGCAGTCCCAAGTAGAATATTTTTTGCGAATTTCGTATCTATTCCTATCCATCTTAAGGCAAAAATTCGAAGAAAATGGCCATGTGAAAAAATCAAGATATCCCCATTTCTATTTCTGATTTCTGATATTATTACATCTGCTCGTTTCTCTACATCTTGGATTGTTTCTCCATTGGGGCAGCCATGTTCAAATAAATTCCATGATGGCATTTTATCTTTTATTTCTGATGTTTTAATCCCTTCGTAATTGCCGTAATTCCATTCTTTAAGTTCATTTCTTACTTCACATATATTTTTATAGCCGGCAATCTCGCATGTTCTAAGAGAACGTTGTAATGGACTTGAAAGAACAGATACAAATTTTTTCCTAGAGAGATATTTTTTTAAATAACCAGCTTGTTCTTCACCTTTTTTAGTCAAAGGAATATCTGTAGTTCCAGTATGCCTGCCTTGAAGAGACCAAAGTGTCTGACCGTGTCTAACTATGTATATTCTTGGTAATCCTTTGTCCATAAATTCCCATCACAAGGTAAGTACTATTTTATAATATTAACGAATTGCATGATGTTAAAAGTTAACTCATAAAAATTAACTTTACCAGCTTTCCTAATTATGAAAAGATAAAATTTAAACTACTTTTATAGAGATCTAATTTTAATAGATTAAAAATCAGGAGGATTTATGGATGGTGTTATTGATATCGTATGCAGTAAAAAATTGACTTATGAACAAAAAATAATGCAGCTTGCCTCTTTAGCTGAAAATTCAATAGAACCTATAGCATTGTCAGATATTGAAAGTGAATTTATTTCAAAAAAAATAATATGTACAATGTTTGAAGGAAATGCTCCATACAGACCGCGCTATATATGCCCTGATTATGAAAAACTTTTTAAAAAGGGGTGCTCATTTCTAGAACTTTCTGCCCCGAGTGATATTTGGGAAGCAATAAGCAATCTTCTTATTTTTTATAAACATGTCCCGTCAATTACTTCTATGCCTGTTTATATGGGTGATTTGGACTCACTTCTTGACCCATTTATCAAAAGCAAAGAAGAAGGATATCGTGCTGTTAAAATTTTCCTAAAACAGATAGATAAAACTTTTACTGACTCGTTTTGTCATGCAAATATTGGACCTAAAAATACATTAGCAGGAGAATTAATACTTAATGCAGCTTATGAGTTGAACTTACCAACCCCAAATCTGACATTGAAATACAGTGACGAAACATCCGATGACTTTGCAATAAAATGTTTATTAACTGCAATGAAAACAGCTAAACCAAGCTTTGCAAATGATGCTGTTTACAAAAAAGAGTTTGGCGGAAATTATGCTATTGCCAGTTGCTACAATGGTCTGCCTTTTGGAGGTGGAAGCTATACTTTAGTTCGTTCAATTCTTCCAAATTTAGCTAAAGAATCAACATCTATATCTGACTTTTTATATAGACTTCTTCCTCTACTTGTTAAAAATCAAATTTCAATAATCGAGAAAAGAATTCGTTTCATTGTGGAAAAATGTGGTTTTTTTGAAACAAATTTTCTTGTTGTGGAAGACTTTATAAATTTAGATAAATTCACCGCTATGTTTGGGATAGTTGGACTTGCCGAATGTGTTAATTATCTGTATAAGCTTGAAGGCAAAACTTTACGTTTTGGCCATGATGATGAAGCTGATAATCTTGGGTTAAAGATTATTGATCGACTTAATAAGTTGATAAATGAGTATGATTTGCCTTACTGCAAAATTAGTAAAGGCAAGGCATTGCTTCATGCTCAAGTTGGACTTGCAGACGACAAAGGTGTATCACCAGGTTGCAGAATCCCAATCGGTGAAGAGCCAGAATTATGTGAACATGTAATAAAATCTGCAAAATTCCACAAATATTTTCAGAGTGGAATAGGTGATATTTTTGTATTTGATGACGGCTATAAAAATAATCCTGAAGCTCTCTTGGACATACTGAAAGGAAGCTTTTCTCAAAATATGAGATATTTTTCACTTTATGGTACAGATACAGATGTTGTAAGAGTCAGCGGTTACCTTGTTAAAAAAAGCGAAATGGCAAAACTTGATAAGAATCAAACAGTACTCAGAGATACTACGGCTCTTGGACTTGGTCAAAGAGATAACTTAAAGTCATTAAATAGAAGGATAATAACAGGCAGTAACCTTCGATAAAATGAAAAATCTATTTGTAAATAAAATAATCCCGTTTTCAAATGTCGATGGACCTGGCAATAGATTTGCTGTTTTTCTTCAAGGCTGCAATCTAAATTGTGTTTACTGCCACAATCCAGAAACAATCCGTCATTGTATAAATTGTGGAAATTGCATTGACGTATGTGATTCTAAAGCTTTAAGCTTTAGCGATAAGAAAGTTAATTATAGCAAAAAGCTTTGCGCTGAATGTGATAAATGCATACATGTTTGTCATTATCTTTCATCGCCAAAAGTTATAGAATATACTGCTGAAGATATTTTAACAGAACTTGAAAAATATTCTCATTTTATAAGCGGAATCACAATAAGTGGTGGCGAATGCACGCTTCAATCTGAAGCAATAAAACGATTGTTTAAATTATTAAAGAAAAAACATCCACGCCTTACACGATTCATTGATACTAATGGGTTTTGGAACTATTTCGAACTTTCAGAACTCATATCGTTAACAGATTTTTTTATTTATGATGTAAAAGCTTTTGATAAAAATGAACACAAAAGCTTTACTGGAGTTAAAAATGATATTATCCTGTCAAATTTGAAACAGCTTCTTTTTAAAAATAAAATATATGAAGTCAGAACTGTAATTTCTCCTGGGCTTTTTGACATTGAAAATACTATTATAAATGTGTCGAAGCTTCTTAATAACTCAAGTGTAAGATATAAACTCATTAGATTTCGTTCGCATGGAGTTAGAACTCCTTTTAAAAATTTAACAGAGCCCAATGATGAATTTATGATAAATCTTAGAAATATCGCACTTGCCCACCATGACAAAATTGTCACGGTATAAAATTAAACTTTAAATCGCTTAACTTGACGTTTGAAATTGCTTATTGCAATGTTAGGTTTTTTATAGTGTGATATAAACTTTAAACATTTTGAAAATGGGAATCTTACCTAAAATTATAATGAGATTGATAAGATATTGTTGAACTCATCCTTGCATTAGTTATTTAAAACAATTCACAATACTAACCAATCTAAAAACCATTAACTAGAAGAAATGGAGAAAAAGATGAAAGAAGTAGTAATCGTAGCAGCAGGAAGAACTGCAATTGGTTCATTCTTGGGAACACTGGCTAACATTCCAGCAGCAGAACTTGGAACTATCGTGGTTAAAGGTCTGCTTCAAAAATCTGGAATTAAACCTGAACAAGTCGACGAATTAATATTTGGGCACATTCTCTCAGCAGGATGCGGACAAGGTACAGCAAGACAAGTTGCAATAAAAGCAGGAATCCCTGATACAGCTACAGCATTTTCTATAAATATGCTTTGCGGTTCTGGATTGAGAACTGTAGAATTGGCAGCTCAGCAGATTCTTTGCGGAGATGCTGAAATCGTAGTAGCAGGCGGCATGGAAAGCATGGATCAAGCTGCTCACGTCCTCAAAGGCGCACGTAACGGCGTTAAGATGGGCGACTGGAAGCTTGAAGATACAATGATCTGTGACGGTTTAACTGAATATTTCAATCAGTATCACATGGGAGTAACAGCTGAAAATATTGTTGATAAATATGGTATTTCCCGTCAGGAACAAGATGAATTTGCTGCAAATTCACAGAATAAAGCAGTAGCTGCAATAGCTGCTGGCAAATTTAAAGATGAAATTATACCTGTAGTTATTCCTCAAAGAAAAGGTGATCCAATCGTATTTGATAAGGATGAATACCCAAAGGCAGGTACAACTGTAGAAACTCTTTCTAAGCTGAAACCAGCATTTAAAAAAGATGGTACAGTTACTGCAGGTAATGCATCAGGTATCAATGATGGAGCTGCAGCTGTTATCGTAATGTCAGCTGAAAAAGCAAAACAACTTGGAATTAAACCAATTGCCAAAATTGTTTCTTACGCTTCAGCAGGAGTAGATCCAAAAATCATGGGAACAGGACCAATACCTGCATCTAAGAAAGCTCTTGCTAAAGCAGGCTGGACAGTAAAAGATTTAGATCTTATTGAAGCTAATGAAGCTTTTGCAGCTCAAGCTATTTCCGTAAATAGAGATATGGCTTGGGATACATCTAAAGTAAACGTTAATGGCGGCGCTATCGCTCTTGGACATCCAATTGGAGCATCAGGATGCCGTATTCTTGTAACTCTTCTCCATGAAATGAAAAAACGCGGTTCTAAAAAAGGTCTTGCTACTCTTTGTATTGGTGGCGGAATGGGAACAGCTGTTTGTGTAGAAATGTAATTTTAACTTAAAATAAAAGGATTAAATATCATGAAAGGTAAAATAGCAATAGTAACAGGCGGAACACGTGGTATTGGTGATGCAATCAGTACAAGATTTTTGCAAGATGGCGCTACTGTAATCGCAGTTGCAACAAATCAAGCAAAATGTGATCAATGGGTAACTGCTAAAAAAGCAAAAGGTTTTGCTAACGTAGAGGCATACGAATGCAATGTTACTGATTTTAATGCATGTGCAGCTCTTGTCAAAAAAATAAAAGAAAAACATGGAAAGGTTGATATTCTTGTTAACAATGCAGGAATAACAGCAGATGCAGGTTTTAAAAAGATGACAAAAGAGCTTTGGGATAAAGTTATATCAACTAATCTTGACAGCCTTTTCAATATGACTCGCAATGTATTTGAAGTAATGACTGAAAATAAATATGGAAGAATTATCAATATTTCTTCTGTTAACGGTCGTAAAGGATGTTTTGGACAGGCTAACTATGCAAGTACAAAATCTGCTATGTACGGTTTTACCAAGACCCTTGCTGCTGAAGGTGCAAGAAGCGGCATAACTGTAAATACAATTTCTCCAGGATACATCAATACCGATATGATGAAAACCATTCCTAAAGATGTTATGGATTCAAAAATCATATCGCAGATTCCTGTTGGAAGACTTGGAGAACCTGAAGAAATTGCAAACGCTGCTGCTTTTATAGCAAATGATACTGGATTCTTAACAGGATCTGATATTTCAATTAACGGCGGACAATACATGTATTAGTATCTAATTGATAGACACTAGATAAGTTAAAGACCAAAGAGACTTTTAAAATAGTTTTCTTTGGTCTTTTTAATTTTTAGAATTTAAAAAGAATGGCTTAAATATCATATCTCTTGGCTATTACTGATGGATACCCTCTTTTTTTTGAGATATTCATTGCTTTTATATCAAGGCTTTTTCGCTCTTTTAACGATAATTTTTCTGTAACATTTGTCGTTAGAAGCGGATTGTTACTTGTTATATGACCTTCGGTTTTTAATTTATTGATAATATTTTCTGCTGCCTGAATGGCAGAAGAAATTTTGACTATTTCTACTGTAGCGTATCCATCTATAGAGAAGCATACATCTGCTGTTCTCAAACATGGATTTTTACCTGGAATTTGCTGTATGCCGTAAAAAGGCTTTCCTGCAAAAACAGCATTTGAAAAACTCGGTATGTATTTACTAATGAATTTAATCGATTCTATTGTTAATTTTTTTATTTCAGTAGTGTTGTTTTCGAAATTTTCATAATTCAATAAAAAACTATCAGGATATATCTCAAAAAGTTCTTTCGACGAGACAGTCCGCCCATTTTTAAATAATGATATACCTTCGCACATGCAGTGAATTTGAAATAACCCATCACAATATGGAGTTAATTGCCCCATCCCATTAACTGTTGAACGTTTACCATGAAATATTAATTCTGGCATTTTGTGCTTTTGCTCCCAAAAGGCAAGATATGAAGCTTTAAATTCAAGTATTCTATTTTTAAATATTCCAAGCATGGAATCAGTTAAAGCTGATTTATAACCACAAGCGTTAATTACGTAGTCAAAGTGTTCTAGCTCTTTGCATTTAGAATCATGTTTCTTACAGGTTATAGAAAAGGTATTTAGATGCTTTTTAATGTCGGTAACTGATGTGCTAAGTTTTAATGTACAATTTTTCCTATTTAATAAAATATAGTTAAGGAGTGCTGAAATCCTAAATTGGTTTATTCCAAACTCTTTAACTGAAAATATAGGAAATTTTAATCTGCTCAAATCCATAATTTTAAAAGTAGAATAGATTGATGAGAGATTACTATTAAATTGATTATTCCCTAATGCTAATTTTAAGCAATCATCATAAGAATACGTGGAATAATAATTTAATGGTTCACCTAAAAGAGCAAGAGTACTATCTTTAAATACAATTTTGCAGTACTCTTCCTTAAGCAATTCAAGCCTATCGATTAGAGTATTAGGGGTGCCATCATCTTCAGTAGGAATTGTTATAATAGTTGGACGTGAGTTTATCGCATACTCAAGATACTTTTGCGTTTTTAAAGATTGAGTTAGTAAATCGATGCAATTCTCATTGCTAAGCTCTCTGTATAGGTTGCCGCCAGTATGCAAATGACACATTGGAGGGCCACTTACAATAGAAGTTCTTTCCTCAAACAGTGATACTTTAACATCAAATGTAGAAAGCTGCTCAGCTATTACAGACCCAGCTATTCCGCCTCCAATAACAGCTATTTTAAATTTATTATTCAAGTTGCGAAACCACAATAAAGAGTATTAAATAATATCTTCAAAGATACTATCTATATACATTTGGGAATTAAATGGCTGGAGGTCGTCGGCTTGTTCACCAAGTCCAATAAAAAATATTGGAATTCCAAATTCTCTTTTAATTGCCGTTACCATTCCGCCTTTGTATGAGCCGTCTAATTTAGAACAGACAATGCCGTTAACACCACAGCTTTTAGTAAACTCACGTGCCTGAAAAAGAGCATTAGAACCTATACTGCCATCAACGACAAGCCACACATCTTGTGGTGCTTCGGGGTGTAATTTGGAGATGGTTCTTTTAAGCTTTGAAAGTTCATCCATTAAGCCAGATTTTGTGTGCTGCCTGCCAGCTGTATCTATTATTAAAAAATCTGCCTTTTTTGCAAGTGCAGATTGCACTGCATCATAAGCAACAGATGACGGATCTGCCCCACTAAATGATGAAATCACATTGCTGCCGACACGTTCACCCCAAAGGTTAAGCTGTTCAACAGCAGCAGCTCTAAAGGTATCACATGCAGCCAGCATAACTTTTTTGCCATCTTTAATTAAAATACTTGCTAATTTACCAGCAGTTGTAGTCTTGCCGCATCCGTTAACTCCCACAAGAAGTATAACTCTAAGATTTTTGCTGTCGGATCTAAACTCTAAATTATCTTTAAAAATTGCGGCAATTTCTTTTTTCGCATCATTAAGCAATTCTTTACCTGAAATATTTCTCCCACGGTTTTTCTTGCGAATTTCATTAACAATATCAGTAGAAACAGCAATTCCAAAATCAGATTGTATCAGTGCAGATTCTAATGTGTCATAAGTAGTTTCTGTAACAATCTGTTCAGTATCAGAAAAGCATGATGTAACTACTTTTGAAAAAGAAGAAGCTGTTTTTTTAAATCCGTTATGAAACTTGGAAATTAGTGACTTCATTCTTTAACAGCCTCTCTTGCCGATCTTTGGAGGGTATTCTTTATTGAATTTAAGATACCGTTAATAAATGGGGCAGTATTTGGAGAACCGTACTTCTTTCCAAGCTCAACAGCCTCATTAATGCTAACTATTGGCGGTACTTTCATGCTGAAAAACATTTCATAAACCGCTATTCTCATGATGTTTCTATCTACAGTATCCATTCTGTCGATGGTCCAGTTCGCAGAAAAATCTACAATGTGCTTGTCTATTGTTTCAAGGTTTTCCAGTATTCCTGTAATAAGCCTCAATGCATCTTTATATGTTCTCCTAAATTGAGTCATATCAGGCAGCTTGAAAAAATCAGAATCTCTTACCTCTTCTGAAAAAGTTTTTATAGCAGTTTCGGTATTCTCAAATTCTGAGAGATCATATTGAAATAAAAACTGCATAGCCCACTCGCGGGCATAATGCCTGAAATGAACTGGTGTTTCTTCTAAATTACTATTCAACTGAGTATCATTCATTTTATCAAATCTTTTTGTTCAAATTAGCCATTTCAATAGCGCAAAGTGCTGCATCGCCACCTTTATTACCAGCCTTTGTGCCGCTGCGTTCTATCGCCTGTTCAATATTATCTGCAGTAATAACACCAAAAGCAACAGGCACTCCAGAATCAAGCATTATATTTGCAAGAGCTTTAGAAACTTCTGCGTTAATGTATCCAGCATGCGGAGTGGCACCTTGTATTACAACACCAAGTGCTATTAAAGCATCAAATCTCCCTGACATGGCAATCTTTTTTATAGCAAATGGAATTTCAAAAGCACCTGGAACCCAAACTACTTCGATATTTTCTTCACTTCCTCCGTGGCGGATAATCGAATCCAAAGCTCCTGTTAAGAGCTTCGAAACAAAAAACTCATTAAAACGTGAACAAACAATACCTACTCTAAGACCTGAAGCTGTAAGCATTCCTTCATGAATTTTTACTTTATTTATGGACATAAAATACCTTTTATAAAATTATTTTCGTGGTGGGAAATCGAAAGAAAAAGAAAAGAGATCTGCAAGTTCATCGCAAACAGCTTGTTCATTTGCACCTGAAACAAATACGTTAACTTCGTCGCCTTGTTCCAATCCCAAACTCATCAAGCTTAAAATGCTAGTTAAATCGGTTTCACCTTTTGCTGTTTCTATTTTAAAATTACAATCTTGGTGCTCAAGTACTTTTTGCATTATTCTACTTGATGGGCGACAATGGATTCCAGCCTCATTTTTTACAATAACTTTACGATTTACCATAGTTTTTCCGTCTTTTATGAAGTTTATACCGCGCATCACGATAACCATATTATTCAACTATGCCTACTTCAAAACCTGCACGATATACAATAAATAACTATATTGCGAATGAATAAAATATTATGAAATGATGCCAATGCAAGAAGCAACCTACATCTTAACATACTTTCTAATATATTTTTAATAAAAAAGAATTACAAAACGATTCTCCGACTTTTAAAAAAAGAAATTGTTTGTAGAATTAATTTGAATAAAGAACAAATGACATTAACTTAAAGACTTGTATTTATTTTAGAAAAATTAATTTTTATAACTTATTGATGATAAAACTAATATTAGAGTAAATACAAAAACATATCAAATGACGGTACCTCTTTTTAATGAATTAATACAATTTTTTACAAGGTTTTTTAAATGAGCAAAATATTAATGACTGGAATTACAGGACTTGTGGGAAGTGCGGTAGCGACTGAACTTCTAGCTAGTGACCCGCAGTTACACATAGTGGCTTTAACAAGAGGTCAAGGAAATAAAAATGCTCAGGAACGCGTAGAAGAAACATTAAAAGAACAATTTGAATTTGACGGAAGATCTGAATTGGCTGAAGAAGCTATTACACGCGTCACTACTATTCAAAGAAATATAGCAAGCCCGCTAGCTAGCGATGAAATAAATTCACTAAAATGGATAGATAAAATATTTCACTGTGCTGCTAATGTAAATCTAGGAAAAGATCCTTATGGGATAACATATAGAAGTAATTATCAGGGAACCAAGAACATGCTGCAAACAGCTAAGGCTCTCGGGATTAAAACATTTCATCAAGTAAGCACAGCGTATGTAGCAGGAAAGCATATTGGCATCGCAAAAGAAGATGGTCTAATACCAAATATTGACTTTCACAATGCTTACGAAAAAAGCAAGTATAATTCAGAAACTCTAACGCGCAACTCTGGTTTAGAATATTCTATTTACAGACCATCTATTATCGTAGGCAGGTTGTCTGATGGAAAAATCAGAAAACCGCTCGCTTTCTACAGAATTTTAGAATTCTTTGCCAAATTAAAGAAACAACAGTGCGTCAAATACAACATTAAACCGCATGAAAAACTAGACGTACAACTTAAAGTGCACGTAACACCATCCGACAAAATATATTTTGTGCCGATTGACTATGTTCAAAAAAGCATTGCAAATTTATTCCTTTTACCACCTCAAAATAAGACTTATCATATTACAGGAAATGGTCCAGGTTCGGTAATGGACATTGAAAAAGCAGTTCAAGCTTCTCTACAAATTACTGGACTTGGTATAGCAGCTCCTGGTGATAAAATGACAATAAAAGAAAAAATTATTCACAAGTTTATCGGAGACCTTCTCCCATACTTTGAATCACAAATCACATTTGATGTTACAAATACTAGAAATGCACTTGGTGATGAAATGCTTAATTGGAAGGTAGATGCTGATAAAATGTTCATAATTGTTAATGAATATTTTAAAAATGCATTCCCTGAAATTATTGCACTTGAGAATCATTAAGTTTAACATGCCAATAACTAATTATTTTAGAAAAACTTATATTAATGTTGAAGCTGTTTTATCGCAAATTAACCGATTTGTAAGATAGCTTCACTATGGTTTTACAAGCTTCAGCTATGATATAAGCTTTTTCACCGCCCCCATTTTCAAATTTATTACTAAATAATTTATTTTTTAGACTATATGCACCCAAAACACAGTGAAAAACACTTAGTATGTTCATATCGCCAAAATAATGAGAATAATCAACATATTCTTTGCAATCTTTACAAGTATTTTTTTCTAAAAAATTAACACCGCCTGAATCATAGAATAAAGAGGAGCCAACAAGATTTGCAGGCATCTCATTCTCAATACTGATGCTGCAGTAAGAATTTTCGTGTCTTTTTTTACTTAAAATTAACGTCACTCCACCTTCACCTAAGATGGGCATTTCGGCAGCGTTGTCTCGATAAAAACCATTTTTAAAAATAGCACCGAGTATACATGTTATTTCATCACAAAAACATAAAATAACTTGTTCCACATCGGTCTTACACAGAATAGAAAAAGCAGTTAAAAGAGAATTGTGAAATGGAAATAGAAAATTACTAACGCTAAGGGTTCTGCATTTTAAATTTAAAAGTTGAACGATATAAGAAAGAGCTGCATTATGTACAGAATGAGAAAAATCTGTAGGCGACACTCCAATTTCACCAAATTCCAATAACCCGTCAAGGAACTTAAAAGTAGTCGCATGTGGACCAAAAGAACTTGATAGTATCGCTGTTGTTTTAGATGCTTCTATTTCTGATCTGCTCCTTGTTTTGTAATCGGCCAAAGCTTCATTCACAGAAAGTATTGCAATTTTAGTAAATCTATCAGCCCTTCTAACTTTCTTAAGTAAAAGGCTCTCTTTTAAAATATTATCATCTACAGTAAAAGCATTTACTTCATAAAAATCGTTATTTATAAATTTAAGTTTTTTTAAAACAGGCTGTGGTCCCAAAAGTGCAGAAATATTATTATCTATCCCCTTGCCTAATGTTGAAATAATTCCTAAACCTGAAATATAGCATTCCATAATAAACCTTTCGTAATTTTAGAAACCAATTAACAGTGCCGAATTATTTCCGCCAAATGCAAGAGATGTAGAAATTGCGTATTTTTTTTCAATTTGCGTAACTCGCGAAACAGGTGCTATGCCGATTTCTTCATCAAAATCAGAGAATCCTACGCTTGGCGGAATCCATCCGTCAGTGAGGTTGATACAACAAAAAACAGCTTCAATTGCCCCTGCGGCTCCCAATGTATGACCTGTTACTCCTTTAGATGAATAAAAAGGAATTCTCTCCCCGAAAATATTTTTAAATACTCTTCCTTCAACCTTGTCATTATCCTTTGTAGCAGTCCCATGTGCGTTGATGAATGAAATATCACGTTCCTTTATTGATGCTTTTAAAAGTAGATCTTTAATGCACCGTGCAAGCTCACTTCCTTCAGGTTTAGGAGCTGTTAAATGATATGCATCGGCAAAAGATGAATATGCATACATCTTTAAAGGTTTGTCCAAGCCTCTTTTCCTTGCGAAATATTCATTTTCCAATATTAAAACGCCTGCCCCTTCTCCAAGATTGAGACCATTCCTAAACTTATCAAACGGTTTACAATAATCTGATGACACTACGCTTAAGCTTCTAAAACCAGCATAAGGCACTAAATTTAACTCATCAGCCCCTCCTGCAATCACAATATCGCAAAATCCTGCCTCTATCCATTCAAATCCTATTCCCAAAGCATCTGTACTTGAGGAACAAGCATTAGTAACAGTAACAAAAGGCCCTTTTGCATTAAGTTTATTTTTTACAAATTCTGAAGGGTTATTTGAAAAATATTTTAGTACACTTTTATGGTCTAAAGAGTCAGACGATTTCAATTTGGAATAAAAATCAATATCATTTAATTGACATGAAATAGTTGTTCCTATAACTACTCCTATGCGATTACTTTTTAATGCTTCAGATGATAACCCTGAATCTATAAGTGCCTCATTTAGGGCAAGTTCAAGTAGTTTGTTAGTTCTGTTTAAATCAACATTTTCATTCAAAGGCAAAGAGTTAACGGAAAAAATAGGATAATCAAACTCAGTTTTAAATGGTTTATTGCCTTGTGAAGGTCTAATTCCTTTTTTTATAAAAGAAATAGTGTCAGCAACGTTCATACCAGCAGCTGACACAACGCCTAATCCTGTAATGCAAACAGACATTTTATCCTCCCCAATATACAAATCTTATCAGAATCATTTCGTCCGATTTGCATAAATGTATTTTGCCAAAGTGTCTAATGAATAAAATATTTCTCTGGCCTTTGCCGAGTCTTTGATTTCTATGCCATAATTTCGTTGAAGCAAAACAACTATTTCAACAGCATCAAGAGAATCAAGCCCAAGTCCTGTGCCAAAAAGAATTTCATCATCTGATATATCAGTATCAGGATTCAAATCCAAAGAAAGAGATTCTACGAGTTTGCCTTTTAATTCTTTTTTTAACTCAAATAAAGCTTTTTCATTACGATTCATTTCAAATACACCTACATGTTTTACTGTTTTCTTTTAAAATACAGCAAATAATATTATGCCACACTTTGATTTATCAATTATATCATGACCTGATGATAACTTTATTCTGTTGTAATAATCTATAACAACCTTAAAATAATATATTCAGCATCAATATTGCAGTCATATCACCATAATAACCAATACATAATAAATATGAATGCAAATTTTACAAAACCTATTGGGAATATGTATATAATCAAATTATTGTAACAATGTAAGAATAAATTAACAAAGGAGTTAATACATGGAATACCTATTTTACACGCTGGCTGTTATCTGCATAATAATCTTCATCCTCGGCATGATTAATCCTAAATTTGCAATTTATTGGAGGAAAGAAAAAACACGATTACAGGTTTTTACATGCTACTTCGTAGGCTTTTTAATTTTTGGCTGCATCGGAGCAACATATCAACACAATAAAAAAGTTGTTTATGCTCCATCATATATTCAAAATACAGCAACTCCAGCGTTACGCTCAGGAAAATAAACAAATTTAAAACACAAAAAATAGAAAAAGGACTATTTATAGTGAATATTTATGAAAAAATGGTTGAATTAAATTCCAAAAATGTCTCATTTGTACAGGTTACTGTGACTGCCAAAGAAGGGCATGGCTCTCAAATCCCAGGAGCTAAAATGCTTGTAACTTCTTCTGGAAATATTTTTGGAACTATTGGCGGAGGTGCAATAGAGCATCTGGCTGTAAAAACAGCAATAGAAATGATTCAAAAATCATCTACACCTACTACATTGACCTATCAGCTTAGCGATGACAATCAAATTGTTGATTCGATTAAAACAGGTATGGTATGCGGAGGCAGTATGTCTCTATTTTATGATTGTGCTCTCTCTAAACCTAATTTATATATTTTTGGAGCTGGCCATATTGGAAAAGCTATGGCATCTATCATAAAAAATCTTGAATATAATTTGACGATTTTTGACTGTAGAACAGAGATTGATTCAAATATTGATGGTGCAGACTCTGTCCTAATTGACGATTATGTTAAAATAATTAATGATAACAACATCAAAGATGACAGTTATATTGTTATCGCAACACATACCCACGAATGTGATTATAAGATACTTTCAAACATAGTTTCATCTTCTATACAATATAAATATCTCGGTGTTATAGGCTCAAAAAAGAAATCACGAATAATATTATCAAGATTAAAATCTGAAGTGAAAGAAATTAGTTTAGAAAAATTAAAAAGCATATACTCCCCGATAGGTCTTAAAATTGGAGGTACTACCCCGCATGAAATTGCCGTGTCAATAATAGCGGAACTTCAGGCTGTAAAAAATGGAATTTCTGAAATTAAACATGCTTCGGAACTGAATTAATAATAATAGTTATAACTTAAATATTGTTTATATAATTATATCTTACTAAGTTTAAATGGAGACTGATTATGGAAGCTGACCAAAAAGTATTAATGGTTGATGCAGGGACATCATTTTACAGAGTAGACAGATACAAAATAGGCGATTATTTTGGACCAATAGATTTGGGATTAAAGCTTTCTCAAGATTACAATAGCTTAAACATCGGAATAGGCCTTCTTGCTGGCTCGATTTTTCCAGGCTCAAACAGGTTAATGTTCACAGGTATGTCGCCATGCTGGCACGGCTTTTACATTTCCTCAATGGGTGGTGCAGGGCTTGTATTTGAAAACCTTGGAATAAACATGCTATCCATAGTAGGAAAGGCAGCCACGCCATCAATTATGTATCTAAACAGAAATCATGGAGAAGAAATTAACGTAGAGATACGCCCTGTTCCTATTCATAAAATTTGGGATCAGGGGCGAAAAGGGCTCTATTCGTTAATGGATTACACATATGAACAGTTCGGGAAAAGATATGCAAACGATCCGAGAATACTTACTGTTGGCCCTTCTGCTGAAACTACAGATGTTGGTGCAATATGTTCAGTACCTATAAAAAATGGCAAATTAACATTTGTTGATACTTGGGCAGGCAGAGGTGGTTTTGGTTCTAAACTTTACAGAGAACATCACATTGTTGCTGTTATTTACGGTGGTACATTCATTTATGAAGACTTTAGAGATAGAAAAGTGGCAGATGAATGGTTTGTCAACAAATACCAGAAAAAACTTGCAGTCAAAGACATGGAAGCTACTGCAAAATATAGATTTGAGCCTAAGTTCAAAACGGGCGGTACATTTGGCGTAAATTATTCACTGTTAAAAGGCGAAATGATGTCATTTAACTACAACAGCATATATTGGTCTGAAGAAAAACGGTTAAAAATCCATAACGATTTTGTAGTAAATCACTATTTGAAACAATTTAATGAAGAAACAATTGACAAAAAACAACAGTCAACATGTGGAGAACCATGCGTAGCTGTATGTAAAAAGATGAACGGTGAGTTTAAAAAAGATTATGAACCATATCAGACAATGGGGCCTCTTTCTGGAATTTTTGACCAAAGAGCTGCAGAACGTCTCAACCATCAAGCCGACATGCTGGGATTTGACGGAATTTCTGGTGGCGGTGTAGTTGCGTGGCTCTTAGACTGCCTTGATAAACATTATCTCACAATGGAAGAAGTAGGGGTAACATCACTGCCTGAATTTGATCCCGACAACTTCGATGTTGTAAAATCCTCTAATCATAATGCCGATATAGGGATTGAAATATTAAATTCTATCGTGGAAAAAAAAGGTATTATCGATTTATCCAAAGGCGCAAGAAAACTTGCTAGAGACTTGGCAAGAGAAAAGCACAATAAAAAAATCTTAGATGCATTCTTATTTATTCCATTCTCAAGAGGCGGCTGGATGGTACCAAATCAATATTGGGTGCCTGGTGCGATATCACCTATGGCAATAATGGGCAAATACTATATGCATTACGGAAACGATTTTCTTCCACCATTAGAACTAGGAAAAAAAGACGCTTCCAGACTAAAAGGTGAAATGTTGTTGGACAACCTTGGCATTTGCAGATTTCACAGATTATGGGCAGAAGAAATGATGCCTGAAGTAATAGGTCAGTTATACAACATGGAAAAAGAGTATATAAGAAGCTATAAACTCACAGCAAAGCGTATCGCAAGCAGAAATGCCTCAGTTTTTTGGGAATCTGAAAAGTGCGTAGACTATATTCACACTTTCTTAAAAAGGAAACGTGACGTAGGCGGTTCACAAGACCCTGAACTTCTTAAGTGGATAGCAGCTTTCGATGAAAATAAAATCGAAGCCGCCAGAAGCTTTTGGTATGAAATTCACAGAGGAATCCAGGAATCAATGGATGCGTATGAAGTTTGTGAACTTATAAGATAACTTATTTATATTTATCATAACGGCATAATGGAATTCCATTATGCCATTTTTGTAAAATAAACATGCAAATATCACTTAAAAATTTTATTGAAGCTGCCTATATAATCAGAGATACAATGAAAATAATAGGAAGTAAAAACGTCAAACCTGCTGCATTTAGAATCTTTTATGATGATCTTTCCGACTTGATGTCAGGCGGTACAGGTCACACGATGAACATCTGCAAGGTAAATAATATACCGTTTATTGATCAACGTACTTGGCTGAATTGGCTTTAAGATGGTGCACCCGGCGGGAGTTGAACCCACTACCTACTGCTCCGGAGGCAGTCGCTCTATCCAAATGAGCTACGGATGCTTTATTGTAAGGTTTTAATAATAGACGTTTAACTTTTTATTTCAACCTTACTGCCTCGATTTAACTTAAGGAATACTCAGAAGCAAAATAGTTTAATCTAAATTGCAAATCTCCCTGTTCAGCCTTATCTTAACAAGTTTTTTATAACTGATGTTATGCGAAATATTAATAACAAACAGAAAAGGTGAATACTATGACTTCTATTTATGATGTCTCAGCAAGAGAAATTTTAGACTCAAGAGGAAACCCAACTATCGAAGTTGATGTTGTTCTGGAATCAGGAGCAGCAGGCTCTGCCGCAGTTCCATCTGGAGCATCAACAGGAGAAAATGAAGCAGTAGAGCTTCGTGACGGCGACAAAAAACGTTACCTTGGCAAAGGAGTTTTAAAGGCTGTAGAAAATGTAAATGAAAAAATATTCCCAGCAATTGAGGGAATGGATGCACTAGATCAAGGAGCAATAGACAAAGCATTAATAGAGCTTGACGGCACAAAAACCAAAAGCAACCTTGGAGCAAACGCTATTCTCGGAGTATCTCTGGCTGTAGCAAAAGCTGCTGCAAATGCACTTGAAATTCCACTTTACAGATACATTGGCGGAGTAAATGCAAAACATCTTCCTGTCCCAATGATGAATATTATTAACGGCGGTGCACATTCAGATGCTCCAATAGATTTCCAAGAATTCATGATCAGACCTGTAGGAGCTCCTTCATTCAAAGAAGGATTAAGAATGGGTACAGAAGTTTTTCATGCTCTTAAAGCTGTTTTGAAAAAAAGAGGATTAAGCACAGCAGTTGGTGACGAAGGCGGATTTGCTCCAAACCTAAACGGTGTTGAAGATGCTCTTGATGTAATTATTCAAGCAATTAAAGACGCAGGGTACAAGCCAGGCAGAAAATCTGAAGGTGGCGATATATCAATAGCCCTTGACGTAGCAGCAAGTGAATTTTATAAAAACGGCATTTATGATTTCAAAAAAGAAGGCAAAGGAGTAAAAAAAACATCAGAAGAGATGGCAAATTACCTAGCTGGCCTTATAAAAAATTATCCTATCGATTCTATCGAAGACGGGATGTCTGAAAATGATTGGAAAGGATGGAAGGTACTTACAGACAAAATCGGCGACAAATGTCAACTAGTTGGTGACGATCTTTTCGTTACAAATGTAGATTACCTTTCAAGAGGTATTAAAGAAGGTTGTGGAAACGCAATACTAATCAAAGTAAATCAGATTGGAACTCTTACTGAAACTCTTAACGCCATAGAAATGGCACATAGAGCAGGCTGGAATGCCATAGTAAGCCATAGATCGGGCGAAACAGAAGATACAACCATCGCTGATATTGCTGTAGCTACAAATGCTGGTCAAATAAAAACAGGTTCAGCAAGTAGAACAGACCGCATATGCAAATATAATCAACTCCTGCGCATTGAAGAAATGCTTGGAGATACAGCTATTTACGGATAAAACATATTTTTAAATACACTTAATAATGCAGAATATCAGCTCAATATTTGGTATTCTGCATTTTTCTTTTTAAACTTTCATGTATATTTTTAACTCTGCGATTAAAGCTATAACTTTTATTAAATCGCTACGTACTAACTTAAATTAAGGCATTTCAAATAATGATTATTATATTAAAAAAAGAGGCTACAGAAAAAGATGCGCAAAAAATTCTTGACAAAATAGCATCACTTTCACTAAAACCATTATATATGCCTGGAGTTGAAAGAATTGTCATTGGAGCAATAGGCGATGAACGTAAAATAGCCTCATTAAGGCTAGAAAATAATCCATGTGTTGATAGGATAAATCCTATACTTACACCGTACAAAATGGTCAGCAGAGAATTTTATCCAAATGATACTGTGGTAAGCATTGGAGGAACAAAATTTGGAAGCGGCCATTTCGGAATTATCGCAGGTCCATGTGCAGTAGAAAGTTACGAACAGCTTAAAAGCACAGCTGAATTTGTGAAAAAAAATGGTGTAAATTGTTTGAGAGGCGGAGCATTCAAACCAAGAACAAGCCCTTATGCGTTTCAAGGCCTAGGGCTTGAAGGCTTAAAGATTCTTAAGCGTGTTTCAGAAGAGTTAAAAATCTCAACTGTTACTGAAGTTGTAGAAGTAAGTGATGTGAATGCTGTTGAAGAGTACGCTTCGGCTTTCCAAGTTGGAGCACGAAATATGCAGAATTTTAGGCTTCTTCACGCCTTGGGTCAAAGCAGAAAACCTGTTATTTTAAAAAGAGGAATCGCCGCTACGGTAAAAGAACTACTTTTGGCTGCAGAATATATTCTATCCGAAGGCAATCCAAATGTAATTCTATGTGAACGAGGTATTCGCACATACGAAACAATCACACGAAACACATTGGACCTTAATGCCATTCCCTACATAAAAGAAAAAAGCCATCTTCCTGTAATAGTAGATCCTTCACACGGAACAGGTGTAAGAAATTATGTAGAACCGATGGCTAAAGCTGCCATTGCGTGCGGAGCTGACGGCTTAATAATAGAAACTCACTGCAACCCAGAAGAGGCATGGTCTGATGGCGATCAATCATTATATCCTGAACAGTTTAAAAGCTTAATTGAAAACATTAAACCATATATTACCCTCACACATAAACAATAAATAAGGAGACAAAAAATGACAAGAAAAATTTTCACGGCATCTATTGCAACATTTATTGGAATTATCTTTTTAACCTCAACATCGATTTTTGCTTCATCAACAATAACAGAAGTCAATGCACAATTTAAAGATACAACTGCTCAACCTAATACACCGTTCAGGTTTTGTCTGTGGCCAAATACTGCATGGCCGAAAACTCCGCAGGAAGTTACAGGTATAAGCTTGGGTGTAATTAACTTCGGCGATAAAAAAATTGTTGGCGCAGATATTGGAATAGCGAATATGCCGCAAAGTGTTCGAGGCGGACAGGTCTCTTTCTATAACAAAAGCCTGTATCTTGAAGGCGGGCAGGCAGGAATTGTAAATTTCAACAATACAATGCTCGGCGGTCAAGTGGGAATATACAACAAATCAGATGATGTAACGCGCGGTGGACAGCTTGGAATCGTCAACACCTCCAAAAACTCGCAAGGCATTCAAATCGGAATAATTAACTTCATGGATAACGGATTCGTAAAAGTATTCCCATTCGTAAACATGCCAAAAAGCTGGTTCCACGAATAAAAATTTCATAGCAGCCTAAATTAACTAATGTGGGTCAAAGATCGATAGAATGTCCGAACAAGTAGTTTCAAAAAAAAGAGTTGCTGATCATGGCGAGGTTTATACTTCAAAACGCAAAGTAAATGCCATGCTTTATCTGGTTAAACAAGAAACTAAACGTATTGATTCTCGTTTTTTAGAGCCTGCCTGTGGTACTGGTAATTTTCTTGTTGAAATTTTAAGAAGGAAATTAAACGCTGTTTCTGAGGGATATTGTGAAAATCAAATAGACTTTGAAAAATACGCAGTAGTAGCAATTTCATCAATTTACGGCATTGATATTTTAGAAGATAATGTATTAACATGCAGAAATAGATTGTACTATTTATTTGAAGAGATTTACAAAGAAATGTATCAAATAAAAGCTAAAGAAGAATGTTTTAAAACTGTTCGCTTTTTATTGCAGAAAAATATTATACATGGTAATGCGTTAGATTTAAAAACAGTAGGATGTAAGCGTGAACCTATTGTCTTTTCAGAATGGTCAGCTATAAAAAACAGCCTTAAAAGAAGAGATTATACATATGAAGAACTTTTAACACACGATGAATTCGAACTAAACGCATTAATTTCAGATGAAGGAAATATGGGGTTTATACCGAAACCTGTTAAAGAATATCCATTAACTCACTTTTTAAGGATCAGCGATGTTTAGAGCTCAAAATTACAACCCCGATGTGTTAAGCTGCCTTGCCAATTTAAGTAGTGATGAAGTTTTTACTCCACCCAAACTTGCAAATGAAATTCTTGATATGCTGCCACAGGAATTATTCAACAGCAAAAACATTACTTTTCTAGATCCTGTTTCAAAAAGTGGAATTTTCTTGCGTGAAATTGCAAAACGATTGATAAAAGGTCTTGAAAAAGAAATTCCCAATCTACAAGAAAGAGTTAATCATATTTGCAGCAAACAACTGTTTGGTATTGGTATAACAGAATTAACTGCTTTTTTATCAAGACGCTCAGTTTACTGTTCAAAAAAAGCTGATGGGAAATATTCTATTTGTGATAGTTTCAACTCTGCTCAAGGAAATATTATTTTCAATAGAATAGAGCATAAATGGATAGATGAGAAATGTTTATTTTGTGGTGCAAATCAATCTAATTATAAAAGAGGCGATGATCTCGAAACACATGCATACCAGTTTATTCACACAAATAAGCCTCAGGAGATATTTAATATGAAATTCGATGTAATAATAGGGAATCCACCATACCAACTCGAGGATGGCGGACATGGTAAAAGTGCAGCACCTATTTATCATAAATTTATCCAACAGGCTAAAAAAATGAAGCCAAGATATTTGTCAATGATCATTCCTGCACGATGGTATGCTGGGGGTAAAGGACTTGATGAATTTAGAAGTGAAATGCTCAATGATAAACATATTAGAAAGATTGTTGATTTTGAAAATTCACAGGAAGTTTTTCCAGGTGTAGATGTAGCTGGTGGTATTTGTTATTTCCTCTGGGATAGAGATAATGCAGGTAAATGTGAATTTGTAAACCATTACAAAGGAATTTCTGTAAAATCTATAAGAAATCTAGATGAATTTCCAATATTAATTCGGCATGGTAAAGCTGTTCCTATTATAAAGAAAATATTAGAGTTTGAGAATAATAATGGTAACAAAAATGTGCTAAGTGAAAGGATTTCTTCAAGAAAACCTTTTGGATTGCCGACAAATTATATACCTAAAAGCAGCGGAATTCCATGCTGGTTTACACAGAGAATTGGTCTTAAATACGCTGATTTACATGATATAAAAGATAATTTAATTTGCATTGGAAAATGGAAACTTTTAATACCTAAAAGTCCAATTGCAGGTCAGACTGATTTTTCAAAACCAGTTGGATTTTATTATGAAGGAAATATTAGAATAGCAAAGCCTGGGGAATGTTGCACCGAATCCTGGCTGGTAGCATCTGCTTTTCTTACAGAAGAAGAACTCATTTCTTTCAAATCATATTTATTTACTAAAATTGTAAGATTCTTGTTGTTGCAAACAGTTGTTTCTCAAGATGTGACAAAACAAAATTTCATTTTTATCCCTGATTTAGATAATTATACTGAGACATATACAGATGATATTTTACGAAAAAGATGGAGGATTACAGAAGATGAGTGGAATTTTATTGATTCCAAAATAAAATAATGTGGAGTTAGATTCATTAGCCTAATGAGAGTACTATGAAGATAGGAAAAGAGAACGAAATATTGGAATTCAAAAAAAGTTCTGGTGAGCTGAAAGAAGGAATTATTTCTATTGGAGCCATTCTTAATAAGCATAAAAGCGGCGAACTTTATTTTGGCATTCGCAACGATGGCTTAGCCGTTGGGCAGGACGTTACCGAGAAAACACTTCGAGATATCAGTCAGGCTATATCCAATCATATAGAGCCAAAAATATTTCCACACATAACTCATATTGTAATAGAGAATCAAAATTGTATTCATGTTAAGTTCGAAGGAAACAATGTTCCTTATTTTGCTTACGGCAGAGCGTATATGAGGGTTGCCGATGAAGACAGAATAATGACGCCAAAAGAATTGGAAAGCTATATTTTAAAAAGAAGCAAAATTACTGAAAAATGGGATACAGAAATTGCTGAAGGCAATATAGAAGACATCAATGAAGATATTTTAAAGAATTTTCTGGAGCGTGCAAATGTTGCAGGAAGGGTTAATTACGCTTTCACAAACAAGAAAGACATTTTAAATAAATTAGGCCTTCTAAAAGGCGAAAAGGTTAACAATTCAGCCAGTGTTTTATTTTCTGAAAATGCAAAACTCGAAATTCAAATGGCCATATTTGCTACAAGTGAAAGATTGACTTTTAACGATATACAACGGCGAAGCGGAAATGTTTTTGAACTCATTGAAACTGCTGAAAAATATATCAAGAATAATATTAAATGGCGGGTTGAGCTTGATGGTTCAATCCACCGCAAAGAAGTACCAGAGGTACCGTTGGACGCAATACGCGAAGCCATAGTTAATTCTTTCTGCCATAGAGATTATCGTGTTTCGCAAAATAATGAAGTAACTATCTTTAAAGATCGCATTGAAATATATAATCCAGGAGCTTTTCCAGAGGGATTAATTCCGAATGATTTCATCGAAGGGTCAGAACGCTCCATAAAAAGAAATCCTCAAATAGCCCAAATGCTTTATTATTCAAAAGATGTAGAAAGTTTTGGAACAGGTTTGAGAAGAATAACCGCCACATGTAAAGCTGCTGATGTCAAAGTAGCTTTTCAAATGTTAAAAACAGGATTTGCCGTAGTTTTTTACCGTTCAGAAAACTTAAAAGCCGATAAACCGCCGATAAAAGCCGATAAACCGCCGATAAAAGCCGATAAAAAACCGAAAGTAATCTCCAATTTAGATAAAATTATTGAATACTCGAAAAATAATGATTACCTGACGAATAAAACAGTCAGGGAAATTATAGGCTGTTCAGAATCAACAGCTAAAAGATTATTAAAGAGCTTGGTTGAAAAGAATATTCTATCTGCTGTTGGGGAATTGAAAACAAGAAAATATTTTTTTAGTGGTGGTAAAGGTGAGTAAAAAAGAGTTTTTTCCACTCCGTCCAGAGATTAATCCTACAATATACGCCTATAGCCTCGTAGATGTAGAATCACATAAAAATCGCATAAAGGTAGGCTATACAGAACGCAATGTAAAAAAAAGAATAAAAGAACAACTTCAGACAAGTGGCATTAAATATAAAATTCTTTTTGAAGAGTCCGCCATGAAAAAAGACGGTTCTTCGTTTACCGATCATGAAGTACACAGGATACTTATAAAAAGAGGTTTTCTTAATCCTGAAGGCGAATGGTTTATATGCACAATTCAAGATATAAAATCTGCAATACAGACAATTAGAAACGGAACACTTAATGAAGTTCAAAGATCTTTGGCATTCTCAATGAGACCTGAACAAAAGGAAGCTGTCAATCAAACGATACAGTATTTTTGCAGCTTTAAAAAGGAAAACACAAGCAGAACACCTCATTTTTTATGGAATGCCAAAATGAGGTTTGGGAAAACATTTACAGTATACCAATTAGCAAAAAAAATGGGATTTATTAAAATTCTCGTTTTAACATTCAAGCCTGCGGTTCAATCTGCATGGGAAGAAGATCTAAACACTCATGTTGATTTTGAAGGTTGGCAATTTAAGACAAGTGAAACTTTGAACAAAATCCCTATAAATGAATCAATGCCTTTAGTCTTATTTGGTTCTTTTCAGAACTTTTTAGGCAGAAATCCAAGCACAGGAGGCATTAAAACTAAAAATGAGTTAGTTCACACAACTAATTGGGATATTGTTGTATTCGATGAATATCATTATGGTGCGTGGCGTGAAAATGCAAAAGAGCTTTTTGAAAATGAAGAGAAAAGAGAAATTGAGTTTTGTGAAGGCGAAGGATTAGAGTATTTTGATGAAGAAATTATGCCAATTACTACACATCATTATCTATATCTTTCAGGTACTCCTTTCAGAGCTATTGCTTCAGGAGAATTTATAGAAGAACAGATTTATAATTGGACCTACACAAATGAACAGAAAGAAAAAGAGAATTGGATTGGTGCAAATAATCCTTATTTATCACTGCCAAGAATGGTAATGATGACATATCAGCTGCCAGATTCAATTATTGACATTGCAAAACAGGGTGAATTTAATGAGTTTGATTTGAATATATTTTTTTCGGCAGAAGGTGAAAAAGAAAATGCAAAATTTATCTATGAAGATGATGTTCAAAAATGGTTAGAACTTATCCGAGGAGCATATCTAGAAACATCTCTGGACGACCTTAAACTTGGAGCAAAAAAACCGCCAATGCCATTTTCACATGCCCCATTATTAAAAACTCTCACTCATACTTTTTGGTTTTTACCATCAGTAGCATCTTGTTTTGCTATGAAAAATCTTATCGAACAACGTCAGAATGTTTTCTATCATGACTACAAAATAATAGTTGCAGCTGGAACTCAGGCAGGCATCGGAGCGGATGCACTGTTACCTGTTCAAAACTCAATGCAAGATCCTTTAAATACAAAAACTATCACTTTATCGTGCGGAAAACTTACAACTGGAGTTTCAGTAAAGCCGTGGTCTGGGATTTTCATGTTGAGAAATTCTTCCAGTCCTGAAACTTATTTTCAAGCTGCATTTAGAGTTCAAACTCCATGGACAATTAAAAACCCAGATGGATATTCTCCTAACGAAGAACTAATTATGAAAGAGGAATGTTACGTGTTTGATTTTGCTCCAAACAGAGCATTAAGGCAAATAGCTGAATATAGTTGTCGATTAAATACAAAAGAATCAAATCCAGAAAAAAATGTTCAAGAATTTATCAGCTTCCTCCCTATTTTGGCTTACGATGGCAGTTCTATGAAACAAATAGATGCTTCTGGTATACTTGACATGGCAATGAGCGGAACTACTGCAACACTACTTGCAAGAAGGTGGGAAAGTGCACTCCTTGTCAATGTAGATGACAATACACTTAAACGCCTCATGAATGATAAAGAAGCAATGGATGCATTAATGAATATTGAAGGATTTCGCTCATTAAATCAGGATATTGAAACCATCATTAATAAATCAGAAACCGTTAAAAAAGCCAAAAAAGAAGCTAATGATAAAGAATTATCGAAGGAAGAAAAGAAAGAGCTTTCTGAAGAAGAAAAAGAATACAAAAGTAAAAGAAAACAGATACAGGAAAAACTAATTAAATTTGCTACTCGTATTCCCGTATTTATGTATTTAACTGATTATCGTGAAAGAACTTTAAAAGATGTTATTACCCAATTGGAACCAGCTTTGTTTAAAAAAGTGACAGGCCTTACCGTAAGAGATTTTGAACTATTAGTAAGTTTAGACGTGTTTAACAGCTCACTAATGAATGATGCTGTATATAAATTTAAGCGCTATGAAGATGCCAGCATAGAATACGCAGGAATAGATAGACATAAAGATGATAATATCGGTCTTTATGACACTGTTATAAGTCCTGCAGATTATCAATTAATATTTGAAAATTCAAATATCACAAAGAAGATGTAAATCTTGGGAACAAATAAATCCTATAGATTATCTTTCTTATCCTTATCTTTTTGCTTCAGCCTGGCATTATGCATTGCTTCTCGTAAGCCGCCATTTTTTAAAAAGTCTTGTTCAAGGCGTTTTAGCTGTTTATCAAGTAGATAATTACACTGACTGATAAGACAAATCATTATATTTGAGACAATTTTAGGCTGTCTTGTTTCGAAAAATTTTCTATATGTTTCATAAGACTCATCAGACTTATACGTATTTTATATTTCATCAAGATCTTTTTTGCTTTTCCGAAATCAAAAAACGGATGGCTTCCGAAGCACAAAGGCATCCAAAGATTGACGGCATATAAGAGATTGTGCCTACAACTGTTTTACAGACTTTTCTATCCTCAGAAAATGCAAATGAGCTGCTTTTAGTAGTACCATATCCAGTTTCATGTGAAAAAACTACTTTTACTCCTTTATGGATACCTACAACTCTCAGTTTCTTTCTAACAGATTTAGCTAAACCACATCCGTAAGTAGCTGAAATATCATCTACTTTTATCTTTGAAGGATCAATTTTATCACCAGCTCCCATTGAGCTTATAAATTTAATTTTAAGCCTTAAACAAGCCAAAATTAAACTCAACTTTGCGCCTATCGTATCAATAGCATCAATAACATAATCATAATTTCCCTTTTCGAGTAATGAAACAAATTCATCTTCTTCAATAAATCTGTCAATCACCTGCACTTCAGCATCAGGATTTATATCAAAAAGCCTTTTCCTAATTACTTCAGCTTTCGACATTCCAACTGTAGAAGTAAGTGCTGCAATCTGTCTATTTCTGTTTGTAGTATCTACAACATCACCATCGATAATTGTGATTTTTCCAACTCCTGCTCTGCAGATAAATTCAGCAGCAATCCCGCCAACACCACCAAGACCTACAATCAACACATGAGAGTTTGTTAATTCGTCCAACTTATCTGAACCTAATAAAAGTTCAGTTCGTTCATTCCAATTTTTCTCATTCATTTTTTCACCATTGTCTATATAAAGAATACCTTTTCTCTATTAATTACTAACTCTTGAATAAGTATCTCTAAATCAATTTCCTTAATCTTTGCAATCAAATTATACATAGATTTTATAGCCATATCGGCATCATCTGTTTCTATAAAAAGACGCGAAAGAGGGATATCTTTAATAATTTTATTAAGCTTTTTACTATTACCGCATACAGCCTTTGGGAAAAAAGAAATATAGCAACCATATTCTAAAAATTTTTTGTAATCTTCATAGTTGCTTGAAAAGCCATGTATCACAAAATTTGGTATATTTTTAAAATTTCTGATAATTTCAAGAACCTCAAATGAACTTTTTACTGAGTGTATAATAACTGGAATGGAAAAATTATCCGCAATTTTTAAATGTTCGTCAAAAACACTCTTTTGCAAAGAGTAATCGATAGCAGTAATTTTGTCCAAACCGCACTCCCCAACTGCAGCCAACCTGCCACTTAAAACAGCTTTTTCAACCGCACAATATTCTTCTTTTAATGTATCAGGATTTATAAACCATGGATGAACAGCAGATGATAAAGAAATTTTATTAAAATCGTAATTAAGCTGTTTAGGGAAAATATTTAAAATGCCATCAAACGCGGAATTTAAAGATTCACGCCTATGTGTATGTACATTAAAATAACGTTCCATTAGATGATGCTACACTAATTTTTTAAAATATGAAATCGTCTTTTCCAACCCTTCTGTCAAACCAATAGTCGGTTCCCATTTCAATAGTTTTTTTGCAAGGGTTATATCAGGTTTCCGTTGTATTGGATCATCTTTTGGAAGTTCATTATAAACTAATTTGGACTTAGAACCCGTTAACTCAATAATCTTTGAAGCAAGTTCTAATATCGTAAGTTCTGTAGGATTGCCAAGATTAACTGGTCCAAACGTATCGCGAGAAGTGTTCATCATGCGGATCATACCGTCTATAAGGTCATCGACATAGCAGAAACTTCTTGTCTGTTTACCCTTCCCATAAATTGTAATATCCCTGTTTTGCAGTGCTTGAACAATAAAATTGCTCACGACTCTGCCGTCATTTAAGCTCATCCTAGGTCCATACGTATTAAAAATTCTTATAATCTTAGCATCAACTCCAAGCTGATGTCTGTAATCATAGAAAAGCGTTTCAGCCGCTCTCTTACCTTCGTCATAACAGCTTCGAGGACCTATTGTATTAACATTCCCCCAATATGATTCAGGTTGAGGATGAACAATTGGATCGCCATAAATTTCTGAGGTAGATGCCTGAAGAATTGGGATGTTAAGCCTTTTTGCGATGCCGAGCATATTAATTGCTCCCAATACACTTGTTTTTGTTGTCTGAATGGGATCGTGTTGGTAGTGTACAGGAGATGCAGGACAAGCTAGATTAAAAATTGAATCTACTTCAAGGTAAAGCGGCCATGTAATATCATGTCTTATAAGCTCAAAATTAGGATGTCCTATGAGGTGTCTTATGTTTTCTTTGTTACCAGTAAAAAAATTATCCACACATATTACATCATAATCCAAAGATAGGAGCTTATCGCATAAATGTGAACCCAAAAATCCACCACCACCTGTAACAAGTACTGTTCGTTTAGTATTATCGTCCATTAATTCACCATGTTTTCATTATTTTAATAATATGCGTAACATTAATTTGAAAAATTAATTTAATCATAGATATATTGTATAGTCAAAATAAATTTCTTTTGGTAAAAAAACAAAATATTAAGGAATAAATTAATGATTAAACTAGATTTTAAAAAGTCAGATGACGGCCTTATACCAGCTATAGCTCAAGATTGGCAAACTGGCGAAGTACTTATGTTGGCGTACATAAATGAAGAGTCATGGAATGAAACGCTGAAAACAAAAGTAGCTACGTATTGGTCACGCTCAAGAAAAAAACTTTGGAAAAAAGGCGAGTCATCAGGGAATGTTCAAGAAATAAAAGAAATTTTAATTGATTGTGATGATGATACCGTTGTTTTTAAGGTAGATCAAATAGGCGGAGCTGCATGCCATACAGGGCACAGAACATGCTTTTACAGAAAGCTAAATGATGCTGGAACAGATGCGGATGTAGTCGGAAAACCACTATTTGACCCTGATAAAGTCTATGGTAAACATTAGTATAGCCACTTAATTTTAGGTTAAGATTGACCGTAAATGCTGATCCCCCCTTCGAAATATTGATGCCTTAAATGCTCATATCTTAAATGAGTTTTTACATCAATATCATTTTCATACTGATTTGGCAATTTTTCAAAGAGGGTGTTATAAAGTAGGTTAAAAATAACAACTGACGTCATTACTGCTTCTTTCTTACTCATTTTCTTCGTAATAATATGAATAATCAATACCTTTCATAAACATTTCTCTGTCGTTAATTTTAGTAGTCAAAGCATTTTCTAAAAGCTTTCTTAAAACATCGCTTTTTCTAGAACTTAGCTTCATTCCATTCATATAATCCTGTTTACTTATTTTACTCCAATCCACACATTTTTTCAGCCGCTTAAGGTAGCTTCTGACATTGTTTCTATTTGTTTTAGTGTTTGGTCTAAAAAACGTGAAACAGCAAATTGAAAACCACCTTTTGAAATGTTTTTTTGGCGAATTTGTCCTGCGAAATCATACAAACCGCCAAACAAGTATGCGTGTATCTGCTGCAGTCCCTTAAGTGTGCCAACTTCAAATTCATCAATCAAATTGCCTTCAAAAAGGGTGTATGCTTTTTTCTTGCTTTGTCCATCAAGAGTGTTGTCGCTGTATAAAAACCAATCCAAAAATTTCATTGCCCTGTTGTTAGGGAAATGTTTTGCTAATTCAACCACTCCGTTAATCCAAGGTATCGGTTAAACGCTGTTTTCCATCTGGGGCGAGTAATTTCAACTGGGTAGCAGCACTAACCACTTCGTTTTTTTCTTTCTTTAATTTGGCTTTCAGATATTTCCAATAATTACGGATTTTGGCATACTCGTTTTCTTCATTTAATATACCAACAATGTCCAATACCGAAAACCACCACTTGGCATTTGCATCATCCCAAACGGCTCGAACTTCGCGGTCGTTAAAAAAACGTATAGATTTTTTTGAGTAACTCATACTTCTATTTGTCTGTTCATCAATTTGCGCAATAAAATATCTTGTTCCTCACGGAGTTTGTGGTGTTTTGTTTTTGTAAAACGTGTTTCAATTCATTTATGGCTAATATCTGGTTATAAAAATTGATGAATGAATATATGCCCTATCTCGCATGGGGGTGGATCTCTTACATTCCTTGTGAGATTATTTTTTGTAATTCTGCCTGGAATTCATGTATATCTTCTTTTGTTGGTTCGCCAGCTGTTTTATCTAGAGCAAGCCTTCCCATTTGGTCAATCATCCATTCAGCTGTCGCTCCTGAAGCAAATTTTACGGAACCATTTGCCAATGCACCAGGTCTTGTTACTTTGCTCATCTCTACAACAATGTTTCCATCACCTTCCAATTCTTCACCAGCAAGTTCTTTTTTCTCCTGTTCTTTTTTCGCTTTTTCTTTAGCTTTTTCAGCGGCAATATCAGCTTTTTGTTTAGCCCAGTCAATATCTTTTAACTCAGATGCCAAAACTCTAAGATCTAAAAAAGTTATTTTTTCATTTTTTTCACTTTGTAGTCTTTTCTGAATCTCTGATAAAGAGATACCCTGATTTAACAGTTTACTGATAAATTCTTTAATCTCAATTGTAATCATAAGCTAAAACCTCAATTAATATATTTTATTGTTCTTATTTTGTAAAGATATTCGCAGGAACTCTATTTTCAATTTTTCCTATCTGAATAGAGTCAAAATTTACTTTTGTGATCCAACCTGGCCCATATAATTTAAATGAACTAACTGACCATGAATATTCAGTTTCAGCTTTTGGATCCTTCAAATTAGTCATTGCAATTTTTTCAAATGAATCGACAATCATCGTTCTATACGGAGTTGTGTCAAAAGAATCTTTAACTTTATTATCCTCTTCTGGTTTGCTTTCTTTTAATTTAAACCATTCAACTTTTAAAGGGTAATAATATGATGTGCTTATATATACTTTAACCTCTTCCGAATGATCTTGGTTCTCCAAAAGAAAAACACGACATTCTTCAGTCATTGTTGTAGTCTCAGGTAATTCTTTCACAAATTTCCAAAATAAAAATCCCAATGTTATATCATCTGGTCTGAGTCCATAATCGCCTATGGAAACCCCACTGTCAATGTTATCCAATATAAGTGAAGTTTCACCTGTTCCATATTGCTGAGTCAAAGAATAGGAAGTCTCATCATTCAAAAAAATTTTGGCTATAACGTTATGAGACGTGAAACGAAGGCCTATTTTAATTGGCTCCGATATTGATTTTGAATCCCTTCTTAAATTTGAAATAGTTCCATTTAAAATAGCCCATGTCCCAACAGGGTGCGTATTCCTTGCATAATTCAAAAAATCTTCTGAGTTAATTTTATTTGCATATGTAAATGGCAAAATTATGAAAAAAGATAACGAAACAAAAATAAGTTTCAAATTTATTATTCTTTTATCATACTTCATATATAGTTTCCCTTTTTCAACTGCTTTTATTTTTTTGGAATGAATAACGTTTGATCTAGACGTATGCTGTCATCTTTCAGACCGTTAGCTTTTTTAATTGAATCAACTGACACATTGTAAGCTTTAGCCACTGCACTTAATGTGGCACCTGCTTGAACTTTGTATGTATAAAATTGCCCTGAACCATATGGAGGTCCTCCAGTTGATGTGGTTGGTTCTGCCTTTGAAGCTGTAGCTTTATTGATGGCTTTACTTGTCTCATTTGCAACCTGTTCCACCACTTTATTGAGATTTTGATTCGTAGTTTGTGCTAATTGCGACATTTCCTGTTTTAATGCGGTTATTTGCTGTTGAAAATTTTGATTATTTGACTTTTCAGAGGCAAGAGCTTTCTGCAGCGAAGATATTTCATAATTATACTTATCCTGCTGCTCCTGAAGATTTTTCACTTTTACATACAATAAATTCATATTTTCTTCATTATTCTTCATGTAATTATTTATTCTGAGCATAAAACTTGAACTGCTTTCAGCATTTATATCATATAAAAAGCCTGTAAAGAAAAATAAAAGAAGCGAAATGGTAATAAACTGCTTATATGCTTTTTTGTGGAACAAATTTTCTGACATCTTTACCTCCTGCAGATATTCAGTTTAGCTAAAAATGGGTTAATGAATGCGATTGTTGAGATACTTTTGAGCTATTAAATTTTTTGCGATTTTTTTTTAATTTTAAAGGTTAAAACTCTTCTTTCGTCAGCTTTTATAATTTTAACATTTATATCTTCATCAATGTTAATTTCTTCCCCTTCATCAGGAATCCTTCCGAGTATATTGGAAACAAGTCCTCCCAATGTGTCAAAATCTTCATCCTCAGGGATATTTGAATGTAAAAGCTCATTAATTTCATCGATGGATATTCTTGCATCCACTACAAATGAACCATCTTTAAGCATTATTGGATCTGCTTTATAGTGTTTATCGTGCTCATCGTGAATCTCTCCAACAATTTCTTCAATTATATCTTCCAGTGTCACAATTCCTGCTGTCCCACCATATTCATCTATAACAACAGAAAAGTGGTTTCTTGATTTGCGAAATTCGGATAACAGTTCGCCAATACCTTTTGATTCAGGAATATAAATTGGTTTATGAGAAATATCTTGAAGTGAATTAACTGTTGGCAGAACCAAAAAGTCCTTTGCTAAAATAACACCTGTTATTTCGTCTACTGTTTTATTATAAATTGGTATTCTGCTATGTCCTGTTGAAATAAATAGAGCAACAGCTTCTTTTGGGGAGGCAGCAGCAGGAATACCTATAACATCTACTCTTGGTGTCATAATTTCTCTGACAGAAGTATCATTTAGCTCAAAAATGCCTTTTATCATTAGTTTTTCATCTTCTTCAAGAGACGTTACAGCACTTCCAATAAGTTCGTCATTTTCAATAAGAGACATGATTTCATCTTCAGTAGTTATTATTTCATCTTCATCGGTCTGCTGCATCGTTTCCACTCTATTTTCTATTAAAGTTACAACCCTTACAGATGGGAACGTAATAGTTTTTGATAATAAGGCAATAATAGGTATTGCCAGTTTTAAAAGATAAATGTCGAACTTATTCAGGCTGAATTTAGCTAAAGATTCTGCTACGGTAATAATTACAGCTATTACTATTACCGATATTATTATACAATAAATGAAAGATAACGAGCCTTTTGAATAAAAGGCTTCAATCAATCCATCTAAAAGTGTTATTTCAGTTAATACAAGAAAAATCCCATTAACAATTGGGAAAGTAATTTTATATGAATTTCTTTTCTGCAGCCAATGGTCTAGTTTTTGGGCAGTGATCTTGTCATCAGTGTCAATTTTTCTTATTTTACCTTTTGTAATGTTCAAGAGAGACACAAAGGCAATTCTCATCCATATAAATAGCAAAGTAAAAATGATAAACAGATCAAATGTCATTATTTCCTCTATAATAAAATTATAATTCGTTGAATATAAATATCTCTGACAATACGAATTCAGACTTTAGGTTTTTCATGATATAACTTTCCCTCTTTCTCATTTTTATTCTATCTTTTTTCTCAATATCATCATATCCAGACATATGAAGAATTCCGTGCACAATATATAAAGTAAGCTCTTGTGCAAAATATGCATTGATTCTTTTTAACGATTCTTCATAAGCCTTATAGGGATAGATAAAAAGTTCAATTGCAATATCGCCTTCGTCTTCCAAGTCATCTCTATAGTCAAATGATATAACATCAGTTGTGCCCATGTGACCAACATACGTTTTATTAATTGAAGATATAGTTGAAGCATTTACAAAGTTAACAGCTACAGACGAGGCACAAGGCAATTCTGTTTTTGAAAGCTCAAGGATTTTTGTGATTAACTTTTTTACCTGACTTCTATTTATTTTCAAACTTGTGTTTGGTTGATTTGAATAAATCACTTTCGTCGTCATCATCGTCATTACTTGCTGGATAACTGATTCTTGTATGAAGCATTGAATTTAACGTTTTTATGAAACTTTTTTTAGCTTCAGCTAATTCATGCAACGTGAGATCAGCATTATCCAACTGCCCTTCCTTCATTTTTTTTCTTACTATTTCATTAACAAGTGTTTCAATTTTGGATGGTGTAGGTTTATCAAGACTTCTTGAAGCAGCTTCGCAAGAGTCTGCTATGCTGATTAACGCTACTTCTTTATCTATAGCAGAAGGCCCTGGATACCTATATTCTTTCTCTGATATATTCGTGTTTCCATTATTTTCTTCAATCGCTTTTTTATAGAAAAAATAAACCAAGTCTGTACCATGATGTTGTTCAATTGCAGCTCTAATTACTCCGCTCAGTTTATGCTTTAATGCAAGATTTATTCCTTCTTTGACATGATTCATTATTATCATCGCACTCATTCCAGGCTTTAACCCTACGTGCATATTTTTAGTGCCAATATTATTTTCTGTAAAATATTCAGGTTTGGACAGCTTTCCAATGTCATGAAAAAGAGAACACACCCTGGCTTTAATTGGATTTGCTCCTATAGCTTTAGCCGCCTGTTCAGCCAAAGTAGCAACAATAAGACTGTGATGATATGTTCCAGGAGCCTCAAGTTGAAGCCTCATTAATAATGGATGGTTGTAATCACATAAACTTAATAAACTCATATCTGTACTTATTTTAAACACAGATTCAATAACAAACAAAATAGCCAAAGATAAAATTGAAGTAACTATTGCACTTAAAAAGCTTAAAACGATAATCCATGTTATTAATTCAGGAGTCTGCATTACAATTTTTAGTAGACCAAAAAGCTGAAGTGGAACAAATGATATTGTTATAGCAATAACAGATTTCGCAAAAAATTCTTTATAATTTTTACATTCATGCACGAAATAAGAGATAAAACAGCTAACCATAATTCCTATAATAATTACGTAGTAACTGTCAAGGCGCACAGCAGCGACAAGACAGACAAGAATAGTGGCGAAAATTGCAGCTCTTAACCCTATTAAAACACATATAAGAACTGGAGCTAATCCTAATGGCAGCAAACATACAATAACGTCAGATGGCAGATAATAACCAGAAGCTAAGAAATTAAAAAAACTTCCTGACGCATAATTGGCTAAAATGGCAATAATAATAACAGTAGCTATAGCCCCAATTTTTTGATTGCTTTTGAATATGCTTGGATGAAGATGAAAAAACAGTAAAACAGTTAATAAGATAAGAATAAAACTTAGAATGAAGTTATAAGTTAAATTTTCCCAAAAATTTTGCAAATCTACTTTTTGAGTCAACTCTGTTTCGTAAGCATTAAATCTTTCTAATACTTGTGGTGTAACCTTTTCTCCTCTTTGAACAATAACATCACCTTTGCCAACGTCTTCGTAAATCATATTTTTACGTGATGAGGATACAATTTCCTTTTCAACATTTGTCAAAGTCGTATTGAAGGACAAGTTACTTTTTATAAATAAATTCCCAACATCACACAGGGATTTATTTAATAATTGCCTGTTTCTTGGCGAAAAATCATTGGAAACTTCATTTGCAAAAAGCAAAGATGCACTATTCATTGTTAATAGTAAATTTGCAGGTTGAGAAGGTCTAATATGATTATTTATGTCAATAATACTAATATTAATGTCTTTTGAGTTAACATTTGCAAGATCTTCATTATTTATTATTCCAGAGTATACGACAGATGAGAGTTTTTCTATTAGCATCTCTGTTTTATTTTTATTTTGTGCGATGGATAAGAGAGGCTGCAATGTATAATCAGGAAGTTTAAACGAAGCAAGAATTACTTTTGCTTCACCGTCATTTTTGGCAGCAGCAAGTGAGTTAAAAAAACTACTTACATTATTGAGCATGCCTTTTGAAGCAGTATCGCTTATTTCATATATCAACGGTACAGATGCTGCTGCTAATTGTTTTTTTTGACTAGTAGCCTGAGTATTTAAATAGCTGAAACTGAAATCAGAATATATAGTAGTCGGGGCTTGCTGTCCTAGCACTAAATAAGAAGCTGTTGATATTGTATTAGAGGGCAATAGCAGTACTAACAAACAAAAAAACCACGCAATAGCAACTATTAATAAGCTAATCCATTGAGATTTATCGAGACTATGAGCAAAAGTACTGTCTTGTCTTAATCTCATTTTAGATATGGCAAGCCCTTCTTTTTCAAGCCTTCTCCGTTTTTTACTTTTTGAAAAAAAACTAAACATCTTTCATTATTCCTAAGTGCAGTAAAAATTTTAATGCACAAACATAATTAAGTTTTGAGGGATGAATTTAACTATCATTGACATATTTAAGAGGGTTTTGTTGTAGTTTTATACGATGAATAAGCATTGATAATTTTTTCTATCAACGCATTTCTTACTACGTCTGATGGAGCAAATTCTATAAAAGAAATTTCTTTTATAGAATTTAATACCTGTCTTGCATGCAATAAGCCAGATTTTTTAGTTTTAGGCAGATCGGTTTGCGACGGATCCCCAGTTACAACACATTTTGAGTCAAAACCTATTCTTGTAAGCATCATCATCATTTGCTCATTCGTTGTATTTTGAGCTTCATCTAAAATAATAAATGACTTATTTAAAGTACGTCCTCTCATAAATGCCAATGGGGCCACTTCAATTATATTTTTTTCAATTAACTTATCAACTTCACCAAAGTTCAGCATATCATAAAGTGCATCATAAAGAGGTCGCAAATAAGGTTTAATCTTTTCTTCAAGCGAGCCTGGAAGAAAACCTAAATTTTCTCCAGCCTCAAGCGCAGGTCTTGTTAATATTATTCTTGTAACCTCTCCAGAAAGATAGGCTGAAACGGCAAGTGCCATAGCAAGATAAGTTTTACCAGTTCCTGCAGGCCCAAGCCCAAAAACTATATCATGATTTTTTATAGCTTTAATGTACTTGCATTGATTTGGCGTTCTAGGTATTATGGGATTTATATTTGATCCTACTTTTATAGAATTAAGAAAAAGCTCTTTAACTTTAAAACTCGTTTGAGAAGTGTTAAAGCCAATTATCATGTCAAAATCTTTTTCGTGAATTAAATAGCCTGTCTCATGAATTTTTATTAATTCTAAAATAGAATCATAGGCAGTTGCAAGCGCATCATTATTTTCAGATTCAATTTTAACAGAACAATCTCTTGCTACAATTTTAACACCGAAACTTTTTTCTGCTTTTTCTCTGTTTTTAATAATATTATTTGCAAAAATATTATTAAGCATTGCAGGTCTGTCTAAAAATATTTCTTTCAAAGCCATGATTTAAATCTTGGTATAATGAAGCTATTTTTAAAATGGCTATGTTGCCAATAAAACAGCTTCAGGTTTTACATAATTTCTTCTAAATTTTATAAACACAATTTATTTATTTGATGGTATCTTTAATACAATACCTGCTTTTAATGAGCTTGAATTAGGCAAAGTTAATTTATTAGCTTCTTCGATTTTTTTCCAATCTTTTCCTGTCCCATAGAACTTCTTAGATATGCTCCACAATGTATCACCTTTTTGTACAGTGTAGGACTGTTCGCCTGTAGCATTTGGTGCAAACTCAGTTGGTACAGGTACCTCTTCTGTTTTAAGTGAGCTATCTGATTTCCCTGCATCAAATAAATTTACAGTGTCAGCATCAGGTACAGCTGCAATTCCAGAAGTTGGAGTATTTGTCCCTTTTACCTGTGCATTCGAGTAAGGCGGAGGTGTTGGTGGCGGCTCCCAATTTTGATATGAACTATTTATATATGTTTTCCACTGATCTTCTTCTTGACCATACTGTGACCTTGCAAGTTCAGGAGCACAGCCTGCAGCTAATAGTGTAAATCCTCCGAGTACCGACAGATAAACAATAGATTTTTTCATTCTGTTTTAATCTCCAATATCTATTTACGTAAAAAACTTTGATAAACTATGTTCCAATTATGAAAGTATACATAGTTTTTCAAAGTTTTCACTATATAAATGGGCTGGTTATTTGAATTTTTTTAGCAATAAAGCAGCATTATGGCCACCAAATCCCATATTAACTTTTAGTACTGTGTTAATCTTGAGCTTTCTAGGAGCGTTTGGGGTATAGTCAAGATCACATTCAGGATCAAGTTCGCTGTAATTCAAAGTTTGCGGAACTATATCTTCAGATATTCCTTTTACTGCACAAACAGTTTCTAAAGCTCCTGCTGCCCCCAAATTATGTCCTATAGAACCTTTTAAACTGCTTATACTGATACTTTTTGCATGATTTCCAAATACAGTTTTATAAGCTGCTGTTTCAAATTTGTCGTTTAAAGGCGTGCTTGTTCCATGTGCATTTATATAATTCACATCAGTAACAGGTATTCTTGCATGCTTAAATGCCATATTAATAGCTTGTACTGCTCCACTTGCACCTGGTGCTGGTGCTGTAATATGATGTGCGTCTGCAGATGCCCCATAGCCTACAATTTCGGCAAGGATATTAGCACCGCGTTTTTTGGCATGTTCAAGTTCTTCCATTATTAGTATTCCTGAACCTTCTCCCATAACAAAACCGTCTCTTCCTTTGTCGAAAGGTCTGCTTGCAGTTTTAGGGTCATCATTTCTCTGACTCATTGCCTTCATTGCACAAAATCCACCAAAACCCACAGGTGTAATACTTGCTTCTGCTCCTCCAACAATCATAACGTCTGCATCATCGCGTTTAATCATCCAAAACGCTTCTCCAATGGAATGCGTTGAAGATGCACATGCTGTGACAATTCCCATATTTGGCCCTTTAGCCCCATATCTCATTGCAATATTTCCTGCAGCTAAGTCTGCAATCATCATAGGGATAAAAAACGGAGAAACCTTGCTTGGTCCTTTTTCACGAAGTATATCTGCCTGTTCCTGCATAGTTTGAAGTCCGCCTATACCACTACTTACAAGCACTCCTACTCTTTCAGGATTAAGTGATTCCGAAATGTTTTTTGTAATACCAGCATTTTCAAGAGCTTCTTCTGCCGCAGCTATGGCAAATTGACAAAACGGATCAAGGCGTCTTGCTTCTTTAATCGGCATATATTTTTCAATATCAAAATTTTTAACTTGCCCGGCCATATGGGTCCTAAATGGGGTAGGATCAAAATAAGTAACAGTGTCAATTCCAGTTTCGCCTTTTAAAATTAAATCCCATGTTTCTTTTAGAGTATTCCCCAAGCAGGTTACTGCTCCTAAACCCGTAATTACAACACGCCTTTCCATAATCATCTACCTTTGTGTATTCTTAAAAGTTGCATCTCTTTGTCTGATAGTAAAAAGGGGCACGCGTATGACGCAAATGCCCCTATGGTAAACTCTGAGATTGTAATTTATTGAAGGTGTCCTTCAACATATCTGATAGCATCACCAACAGTGGTAAGTTTTTCAGCATCTTCGTCTGGAATATCTGCTCCGAATTCTTCTTCTAAAGCCATTACCAATTCTACTTGGTCTAATGAATCTGCACCAAGATCTTCAATAAACTTTGCATCTTCTGTTACCTGATCAGGTGAAACACCAAGCTGATTTACAACAATTTCTTTTACTTTTTCAGCAGTTGAAGACATTTAAACTTCCTCCAAAATTAATTTTTAATTAAAATTTCTGATACTTTATATTAATAATATTTATTAACTATAAAACAAATCATTTTTTAAAATAGTTAATATTTGCCAAAATTACAAGTCACTAACTTCTTAAATTTAAAAGATAAGAAGTTTTTACATTAACATTCCTCCGTCAACGTTTATAACTTGACCAGTGACATAATCCGAATCAGGCGAACACAAGAAATAAACAACATTGGCTACATCAGAGGGAGAACCTGCTCTTTTCATTGGTGTTACCATCATAAATGCCTGCATAGCTGCTTCTGGAAGATGCCCTGTCATTTCGGTAGCTATATATCCAGGGGCAACTGCATTGCAGCATATATTTCTTGATGCAAATTCTTTTGCAACACTTTTCGTAAATCCAATCAATCCTGCTTTTGATGCTGAATAATTAGACTGCCCTGCATTTCCCATTCTTCCTACAACGGAAGAAATATTTACGATTTTGCCTGATTTTGACTTCATCATTGCTCTAATAGCAGCTTTAGTAAAATTGAATGCACCAGTTAAATTTACATTAAGAACTTTTTGCCAATCATCTGAACTCATTCTCAAAAGCAACGTATCTTTTGTTATGCCGGCATTATTAACCAATATATCAATTTTACCAAAGTGTTCAACCGTTTTCTTAATAGCTTCATTAGCATCATCCATAGATGATACATCTGCAGCAATTGCTATTGCGTTTATTCCTTTTCCCTGAAATTCTTTAGCAGTTGACTCTGCTATTGAGAATTCTCTATCTACTATTGACAATGAAGCTCCTTCGGACGCTAATCTTTCGCATATGGCTTTTCCTATACCTCTAGCTCCGCCTGTTACAACAGCTACCTGTCCGTTTAATGTTTTACAGCTCATTTAAATTCCTCATGTTAAGTTTATTTACAGTTTAAAAGCGTTTAATGTTTCTAATGAGTTAATATTAATCGTATTTATTTCAGGTTTAATTCGTTTAATTAAACCTGTCAATACGGTTCCTGGACCAAATTCTATTATCGTGTCTACTTCAAGAGATGCTATAGAGTTAACGCATTCAATCCATCTTACACTTCCTGTTACCTGACTGATTACGTTATTTTTTAGCTGAGATGACTCTTTAATAAGTTTTCCTACATAGTTTTGTGCTACTGGAATAAGAGGTGTATTAAAATTAATATTCTTAAGGTACGCTGAAAGCTTTTCTTCAGCAGGTTTCATTAATCTTGAATGGTAAGCTCCAGCTACATTAAGTGCTATGACTTTAGTAATTCCTTTTTCTTTTAGTGCAGCGATTGTTTTAGCGATTTTATTTTTTTCTCCGCTTATTACTATTTGGGCAGCACTATTGATGTTTGCAACATCGACACTGTTTGCAAGGCATGTTTCTTCAATTAGACTCAATTCACCCTTCATTATACTTGCCATTGTTCCTTGCGTATTTTCACATGATTCCTGCATAAAGGCAGCTCTTTTTTCTATTATTTTCAATCCTGTTTCAAAGGAAAATGCCCCTGCTGCAGAAAGTGCACTTAGTTCGCCAAGACTAAGACCTGCAGCTGCAATAGGTTTAATTTCAGGGTATTTTTCATTAAAAGCAGCAAGACATGCCAAGCTCATAACATAAATAGCAGGCTGACAATATTTTGTTTCTGTTAATTTTGTGTCAGGACCTGAAAAACATATATCTGAAATTGAGAACCCAAGAATTTTATCAGCTTTTTTGAATAGTTCATGTGCTGTTGAAATAGTATCAAAGATATCTTTTCCCATTCCTACTTTTTGTGCACCTTGTCCAGAAAAAACAAAAGCGGCTTTCATGATATTCTCCATGTTTTAGTTACTAAATTGTAAATTCATTTTCAATGATTAAAATATAAGATTTAAATTTTAAGATGGTTTACTGTAGTTATAGACAGTGCTGTATATTAAAATTTAATTATTTAAAATAATACTAAATGAAAGAAAAGGCAATTGTTAAAGTCAAAACTTTGAATTTTGGATTTATTAATGAAAATTAAAATCAAATGTTATTCTTGTCTTTTCACTCTTTTTATAGATTCTAAATCAACACATATCGTTTGTGAAAAATGTGGCAAACGCATTGAAAGAGAAGCGGGAATTATTAGGACAGGTACAGTTTTATCTGATTTCACATTGCTTAAGCTCGTTGAAGATGGTTCATCTGTCTTAACATTTATGGCACATCAAATATCTTTAGATAGAACTGTTTACATTGAAATATTTATAATGCACGAAAATAATAGCTTTAATGATGCAGTTGATTTTTACAAAAAATTTATTATTTTGACTGATATTACCAGTTCAAATTTACCATTTTTCATTTCTGCAAATATGGAATACGGCTATAACTTTATTGTATATAAGTTTTTTTGTGGCAAAAGTATATCTCAGTGTTTAGATAAGACTGAAACGCTTGAGCCAAATTTAGCTCGTACTATTACATTAGAACTAATAGTTTTATTTGTTAAAATTTTGAGAGAGAAACATCTTTTGACTCATTTTGATGTTTCACATATATATTTAATTGAATCTAATGAGATTAAAATTTCGCATAGAAGCGTTAGTTTAAAACATGTAAAAGGGAAAAAAAGTATTATTAATGCTTTTAAAAAAACATGTGAACTCTATTATATGATGAGAAATTTATCTATTGACGAGCACCAAAGGTATATTGATTTATCTTTTAATAAAGTTAAAAGATATATTTTCAGCAAAAACATAGAACTTCACAATTCGTTATTTGATGACTTTTTTAATTTATTGGCACACCATGAGTGTTAAAATGAAGTTTTTTATCCTTACAAAGGGCATAAAGTAAATGCGTATAATTGTTTTTTCAGATTCACATGCGATCGGCCCTCCTTCAGTTTGGTACTCTTTTTTTGATAAACGGGCAATAGGAATATTTAATCATCATTATTTTAGAAAGCATAAAAGAGGAGCTGGATTATTAAAAAAATTTGTAGAAATAGTTCCATCTTTAAAACCAGACATAGTAATTTGCACAGGCGATATTTCCACCAGCAGTGAACCATCTGAATTTGAAATTACTTGTAAAATTTTAGAACCACTTCTAAAAAACAGTTCATTCGAATTTAGATATGTGCCTGGCAACCATGATTATTATGTTAATGACTCATTTTGCATAAAATCTATGGAAGATTCTTTTAAATATTTAAACAGAGGTAAACAAAAGTTTAAAGATTTACCTTATTGTCTAGATATGAAAGAGCTGAATTTTTGTTTTATAAATCCGTGTAAACCAAGAAATATTATGCTGTCTACAGGCAGGATAGACAAAGAAACTGAAAACTTTGTTATGAATTGGGCAACTGCCTCAAATATCAATAAACCCAAAGTATTGGTTGGCCACTATCCCTTAATAGAAGAACATCCTGTGAAAAGATGCCGACACAAGCTTTATGGTGAAAAAAATATTTTAAAAGAACTTGTTGAAAAAAGAATAGATTTATCTATATGCGGACATGTTCATTGTCCTACGCCGAGAATTGATAAAACAGGAAGAGGGGAAATTATTGTAGGTTCTATAACGCGTAATGAATGTTTTGCTATGATAGATTATAATAGCACATTAGATGTTTTCAGTTATAAGAAAATGATACCTTAACATGTTTGAATAAGTGTGGTGAAAAATGTTTTTAAAGAAAGTTTGCAAAATAGTTTTTCCTTTAATTTTATTTTTACCTTTTGTTTTTTTAATGACATCATGCGAATCATTAACCAAATATGATCCTGGTTTTATTGAAAGGAATTTAAATAACCAACATATTACCAAATTGCGTGTAGGAATGACAAAAGAAGAAGTATTAAGTATCATGGGGTTGCCGTTGATTAACCAGAGATACAATAAACCTGACGTATGGTTTTATTATACAGATTGGGATTGGGCTGATGCAGCTATTACAAAGAGTGAATGCACTCCTTTAGTTTTTGAAGATGGAATCCTTTTGGGATGGGGGCAAAAGTTTTATAGAAATTATGAACAACGTGATTGGCAGTACAATAATAAATCTGCCTTGGAATATGATACATATAGTTATTAAAGTTGATATGGTTTGAATTATGCTTACTTTTACAGATATGAATAAAAGAGGTTTTCTATTAATCGTTTCAGGTGCCAGCGGAACAGGTAAATCAACTTTGTGCAATATGGTAGTTGAACAATATCCTAACATAACATTTTCAGTTTCATGCACTACAAGGAAGCCACGAGTTGGCGAGAAAGAAGGAGTCAATTATTATTTTAAAGATGTTAGTGAATTTAAAAAATTAATTAAAGAAGACGCTTTTTTTGAATATGCCAATGTCTATGGGAACTATTACGGTACCTTAATTAGACCTGTACTAGAAAAAATAGAAAATGGGAATTCCGTACTTCTTGATATTGATGTTCAAGGGGCTATGTCGTTAAAAAAAAGAGCACTTACAGATTCAAAGCTGCCTGAGCTGTTAGAATCAGTCTTTATACTTCCACCGACTATAGAAGAACTTGAGTTAAGGCTAAGAAGCAGGGCTACTGATTCAGAAGAAGTAATCAATAAACGTCTTGCTAATGCGATAAAAGAAATTAACCATTTTACCGAATACGATTATTTTATTGTAAATGACGATATTAATTTGGCATTTGAAAAATTTAAATTAATAATCGAATCATTGTCATTTAAAACGAAAAGAATCAATAAGCCTAAAGTTAAATAATTAAATTATTGTGAAAGATTATGAATAAAGTTGTAGTTTTAGGTGTAACAGGTTCAATTGCGGCCTATAAGTCTCCTGATATTGTCAGCAAGTTGATTAAATTAAAAATTGATGTTCACACTATTATGACGAAATCTGCATTGAAGTTAATAACAGAGCAGCCTTTTTTGACATTATCAAAAAATAGAGTTGTTACAGATTTGTGGGATATACCTGATTGGAAGCCTGAGCATATATCTCTTGCAGACAAGGCAGATCTCTTTTTAGTGGCACCGTGTACGGCTAATTTTATTGGCAAATATGCAAGCGGAATAGCTGATGATGCTTTAACTACATTTGCGTTTTCTCATTATAAAAAAGTTTTGTTGGCACCAGCTATGAACAATATGATGTGGCTGCATCCTGCCGTAAGAAATAATTGTAAAATATTACATGAGCGTGGAGTGAAGTTTATTGGTCCAACTGCGGGAAACTTGGCTTGCGGTACCGAAGGTGTTGGAAAAATGAGCGATGTTGATGATATTGTAAAAGAAGTTGTCAATCTACTTGATGGAATTAAGGTTAAATAATGAATTTTTTAATCACAGCAGGACCTACAAGAGAGAGGATAGACCCTGTCAGATATCTCTCCAATTTTTCTTCTGGGAAAATGGGATATGCAATTGCTGAAGCTGCAAAACAAATGGGAAACAATGTGGTGCTAATCACTGGTCCTGTCGCTATTGAAAAACCAAAAGATATAACTGTAATAAGTGTTGAATCTGCAAACGAAATGTACCTTGAAACAGTTAAATTCTATTCTGATGCAGATGTTATTATCATGACGGCTGCTGTTGCCGATTATACGCCTGTTCATGTATCTAATTCAAAAGTCAAAAAACAAGATGACAACCTAAATTTAGAATTAAGGCGGACAAAAGACATCCTATTTGAAATTGGCAAAATAAAAAACAAAAGTCAGATTTTGGTAGGATTTGCAGCAGAGACAGATAATGTGTCAGAATATGCAAAATCTAAACTTCTCAACAAAAATTGTGATTGGATTGTGGCAAATCAAGTAGGACTTGAAGGAACTGGATTCGGAGCGGAAGATAATAAAGTAACGCTTTTTGCAAAAAATGGAGAAAAATTTGATTTACCTGTGAAAAATAAAAAAGAATTAGCTTTTGATATTTTGAATCTAATCTTGCATCTCTAAATATCATGGAAATTACATTTTCATTTTGAGGCGTAGCATGCATTTTGTTAGGGAAAAATTCAAAACCCTTAGAAAAGAGAAAAAATTATCTATTTCAAAAATTGCTCTTCAAATAGGTAAATCATACCGCACCATAATCGCTTGGGAAAATGGTGAACGAAATCCTGCTGAAACAGATGTGCGTGTTTTAGCGCAAATCCTCAACGTGCATGTAGGTGATATCTCAGACCTTCCTGATTTAAATAAATCTGAACTACCTTACTACCACTCTGCAATAAATGACTATGATGCGCTAAATTATGAAACAGAAAGCTCATTTTCTGCAGAACAAAAAATGTACATTTTAAAACTTAAAAGTGAATCAGAAAAATTAAAATCTGAGCTAAAAACATTAAAACGCTCTTCTTACATTAAAGATGTCAGCTTAAACAGTATCCCAACTTGCGTGTACGTCAAAGATCAAAAACTTAAATATATTTACGCAAACAGTAATTTTTTATCTTATATCAAACTTTCTCTTAACGATATACTTGGAAAGACAAGCAATGAAATTTTTAACCCAAAAGAGATTACTGAATTGAGTCTATTAGAGCAAAAAGTACTTAATTCAGGGAAAGATATAGCATCAAAGAAGATACAGATGCCAGGAGGTGATTCTAAAAGGATAGCCACAATCTATATTTCACCTGTTTTTGATGAGAATGAAATTACTACAAAAATTGTATGCTCAATGAATGAAATAACTCATGATGTAGTTGCCGAAGATAGGCTTCATTTAATAGAAATGGTACTTAATTTACTGTCAGAATCTGTTTGGGTAATGGCATGTGAGCCTGTTCCACATTTTATATTTTTTAGCGCGTCTGTAGCTAATATTTTTGGCAGAACGCCTGATGAATTTTATAAAAATAATAAGTTGTGGATTGATGCCGTTTATCCTGAAGACAAGCAGGAATTATTAAAGATAAACTCTGAAAATAAATTTCCAAGAACAAATGAATATAGGATTATACACAAAAGTGGAGAAGTTAAATGGATTGAATCAAAGCGTTTTCGATATAAACACGAATCGGGAAAAACTATTTTGTTCGGCATTTTAAGAGATATCACTAAGGAAAGAATTTCGATAGCTAAGCTTGAGCGTTTACAGGAAACAGTCAACAAGTTTGATCAATATATTTGGTATGGTGAATTCAAAAAAGATAATATCAACGATTTTGAAATACATTACTCAAATTCATTTTTCTCTAATATCTTCTCGAAAAAAGAGCAATTTACGATTTCCAGTAAATTAGATTTTCTAAAATATGTTCATGAAGAAGATGAACTACTATTGAAAAACTGGCTGAATACAGATGAATATCCTAAATTCATAAAATATAGAGTAATAATTAACGGTAATTTGAAATGGTTTTTTAATAGAATTTTTAAAGATGGAAATAAATGTTTTGGAGCTATTGAAGACATCACAGGCGAGCAATTGCTTATTTATAAATATAAGGTTCTCGATGACATAATTAATAAATCAAATGATGTCGTTTGGGTTGGAGAAAAAATCCCAAATACTACATTTTTCAAACTACTTTACCTAAATAAAGCTGCAGAGAGAATATCAGGGTATACTCAACAAGAATTTTTTGACGATCCTTCACTATCGCAGGGTTGAATTGATAATAATGACGAGAATTTTATTAATGAATCTGTAATCCAGGAAGAGTCACAACTGTTTTATAAATATCGGTTCACCTCAAAAAATGGAGAAATTAAGCATCTACGTACAAGAGTCTTTAGATATGATCAAAAAATGTATTTTGGTTTTATAGAAAACATTACAGTTGAAGAATCTGATTCTCTAATGTTTGAAATTTTTAAAGAGCATTTAAATAATCAGGAAAATGTGTTTTGGATAAAAAAATACAGGCCTTTTGAAACTTACATATTTATTAGTAAAAGTGTAGAAAAACTAACAGGCTATTCATCGTCTGAAATGAATGTTAAATTATGGAAAAGTATTATTCATCCTGCAGATATACCTAAAGTTGAAAATGTTCATTCATTAGTTTACGAAAATAGACCAAGAATTGTTTACCGTATAGTTAGAAAAGACGGTAAAATTGTAAAAATTGAAGATATTAAATTGGATAAAACATCCTCTGATGACACTGGAATTGGAATCGGTATCATCAGAGTTCTTGCATGAAGAAAAACAGTCAACGCTATTCTTCTAGGTGTTCCAACTTTAAAGTTTGAGTAATTTGATCACAAACTTCAGGTGGTCCAAAGTACTGAATTGGTCCAGGATAAAAATACATGTCGTCAAAAGACCATTTTTTTCTGTGACCTATCAATTGAAGATATGGGGCATCTTCGAGCTTCACCAATGCTTTTTGAATAACTGGTTTGTCTTCGCCATGCCTTCTTTCAATGTTCATCATCATAGTTATAGGTATTCCGCCTGCTACCCAAGCATCAATATTTTTGGATAAATTTCTTATTGATGCCATGTATCCTGTTTTATCGAAATTAATAAGTATTGAAGCCGTATATCCTAAGCTGTAACAATAATTAGCATCAAAATTTGAAGGGAAAGCACAACGTCCTTCGTATCCAAAAAAGTGATTTTGAGAATTGAATTTGCCATTATAGAGACCTTCGGCCTTCCAAGCCTTTAGTCTTACATCAAGCATTTCAGTTATAAGCTTTTCTGTTTCTATTCTTGACACTTGCACATTACCGTGAGGATCTCTATCCATGATTAATTGCCGACGAAGATCCATAGGAAGTGTCAGGTAAACTTTTGCTGATTTATCAGAAAGCTTTCTTGTGATAAATTCCATTTTTTCATTGTTGTCAGTGAATGATTCAAAGGCATCATGTTTCACAGCCATTAATTCATTTAACTCTGAGATTAAAAACTTTACTTCAGGAATAAACTCAATTAATCCTTCAGGAATAAGTACAACGCCGTAATTCAACCCCTTTTCTGCACGTTTTGCCACAACATCAGCTACTTGATCTATTACTTCCACAAGTGTCATTTTTTTATCGGCTATTTCTTCACCGATAAGTGTGATATTTGCATGCGTTTGCAGCCCGCATTCCAATGCAATGTGTGATGCTGACCTGCCCATAAGTTTTATAAAATGCCAGTATTTTTTAGCCGATTTTGCATCGCGTTGGATGTTGCCTATAAGCTCTGAGTAAACTTTACATGCTGTATCAAAACCGAATGATGTTTCAATATATTCGTTTTTAAGATCTCCATCAATGGTTTTGGGACATCCTATTACGTTAATCCTAATTCCTTTTTGAGCGTAAAACTCTGCCAATAAACAGGCGTTTGTATTAGAATCATCACCGCCGATGACAACTATTGCCGAAATATTGAGTTTTTTACAATTTTCTGCTGCTTTAAGGAATTGTTCTTCCGATTCAAGCTTTGTTCTACCTGATCCTATAATGTCAAATCCACCAGTGTTGCGGTATTCAGTTAAAAAAGCTTCTGTAATCTCTATATATTTTCCATCTATCAGCCCGCTTGGACCTCCTAAAAACCCATACAGCCTGCTTGATGGGTTAATTAATTTTAGCCCATCAAATATTCCTGCTATAACGTTATGACCTCCTGGTGCTTGCCCACCAGAAAGGACGACTCCTACACTAACTGGTTTTGACTCTTTTTGTACTTTAGACTTTTTAAATTCAATAATAGGCATTCCATATGTATTAGGGAAAAGCTTTTTAATTTTTTCTTTATCTGAGACAGATTCCGTAGGTACACCTTCTGAAAGTTCAATTCCAAACTCACCTCTAAGCGATAAAGGAAGAATAGGTTTATGTTCAAATCTTGCTTTATGTAATATTGAATACTGCATGTTTCCTCCGAAATATTATAAAAGTTCTGCTATTTGAACAGCATTTAATGCTGCACCTTTAAGCAGCTGATCTCCTGAAATGAATATAGAAAGACCTTTTTTGTCATTGCGTGAAATATCCTGCCTAATTCTACCAACTAAAACATCGTCTTTACCTGAAGCATCAATGGGCATTGGATAAATTTTATTTTTTACATCATCTGTAAGTTTTACTCCTGGCGATTTCATTAAAATATTTCGTGCATCTTTAGGAGTGATATCAGATTCAAATTCAAGTAGCAGTGATTCGCTGTGAGCTCTAAATACGGGCAACCTTACACAGGTACAATTTACGTTAAGATCATAGCAATGCATTATTTTTCTGCTCTCGAAGACCATTTTCATCTCTTCTTTTGTGTAATCATTTTCTGTGAAAACGTCTATATGTGGGAATATATTGAAAGCTATTTGATGCGGGAAGATTTCTTTTACCACCTGCTCACCATTTAAAACTTGTTTTGATTGTGTTTCAAGTTCTATCATTGCCTGAGCTCCAGCTCCGCTGGCAGCTTGATATGTGGATGCTATCAGGCGTTTAAGCCCAGCAGCTTTATGCAGAGGAAACACAGGCACAACCATGATAATGGTCGAACAGTTTGGATTAGCTATAATTCCTTTATGCTTTTTTACGTCTTCAGGATTTACTTCTGGTACAACAAGCGGCACTTCATCATCCATTCTGAAAGCACTTGAGTTATCTACTACAACAGCTCCAGCTTTAACGGCGTAATGTGCAAACTCTTTTGAGCGCGATGCCCCTGCACTGAACAATGCTATATCAATTCCTTTAAAAGCATTTTCATCAAGCACTTCAACCTTGTACTTTTTGTTTTTAAAGGTCAAAGTTTTTCCAGCAGATCTTGAAGATGCAAGCAACTTTATGTTTTTAACAGGAAAATTTCTCTGTTCAAGCACTTTTAACATTTCAATTCCGACTGCACCAGTTGCCCCTACTATTGCAACATTGAAAGATTTATTCATTAAGATATCTCCATTTCTATTTTGAAAACTAAATTAAAACCAGTAAAATTAGTGATATAATCAAAATAATCAAGGTAATGTATTTTGAAAGCGGTACTTTTGTACCATCACTTTAACATTTAACTTAATATCAAGGAAATCAATGAGTAAAAAAGAGAGAAAAATCGCAAATCCAGCACCTTTAGGACTTTTGGGGTTTGGAGCTACAACCATTTTGTTAAACTTGACAAACGCAGGATTAACTGAACTAAGTGCAATTGTTTTGGTTATGGGCGTATTTTATGGAGGTATAGCTCAAATTTTAGCAGGAATATTTGAATTTAGGGCTGAAAAAGGCTTTGGTGGTACTGCGTTTATATCTTATGGACTATTTTGGTTTACTCTTGTAGGGTTAATCGTTCTTCCCAAAATTGGCTTTATGCCTGCACCGTCTGTTCAAAGTATGGCGGCTTACTTTATAATTTGGGCTGTCATAACGTTTGGTTTTATGATAATAGCCAAGGATAATAAGATTACTTTTGCAGTATTTATTACTTTGTTTAT
>ORMF011544051.1_pt1 | contig 51565 bp, 40 predicted proteins | sample 1779871 | NCBI WGS metagenome assembly ORMF01 (sample SAMEA104232316, study PRJEB22302) | groundwater metagenome | biome: forest; feature: aquifer; material: groundwater | place: USA | collected 2011-08-07 | depth 5.4 m | reverse complement strand
GGGGCCCGCGGCGCCCCCGGTTGGGGGCGGCGGTAGGAGAAAGGGGGAGCCGATGACGAGCGGGGACTTCAACTACATTCGCGAACTGGTGCGCAATCAATCCGCGCTGACGCTCGAACCCGGCAAGGAATATCTCGTGGAATCGCGTCTCGAACCGCTGGCCATTCAGGAAGGATTTCCATCGTATCAACACATGGTCACGAGCTTGCGTGTCGGTCCGCTCCGCGACCTCCATCGAAAAGTCGTGGAGGCCATGACGACCAACGAAACCTCGTTCTACCGGGACCGTCGCGTGTTCGGGATGCTCGGCAAGTCGATCCTGCCGACGCTCATCGCCGCGCAATCGTCAGAACGGTCGCTGACGATCTGGTGCGCCGGGTGTGCGACTGGCCAGGAACCCTACAGCCTTGCGATGCTGTTGAATGACTACCGGCCATCGGTCGACGGTTGGAACGTGCGCATCATCGCGACCGACATCTCGAGGGACGTCCTCGCCCGCGCGCAGGCGGGCCGCTACAGCCAGTTTGAGGTGAACCGCGGGCTGCCCGCGAATCAGTTGGTGAAGTACTTCCAGAAGGATGGGTCCGCGTGGGAGATTCGGCCGGAGATCCGTCGGATGGTGGAGTTCCGTGAACTCAACCTGATCCATCCCTGGCCCCGTCTCGCGGGCATCCAGCTGGTTCTCATGCGGAACGTGATGATTTACTTCGACGTCGAAACCAGGAAAGCCATCCTTGGACGAACCGGTCTCTTGCTGGATCCCGGAGGTTACCTGCTTCTCGGCGGGGCGGAAACCACGATGGGTCTCGATGATTCGTTCGAGCCTCTGTCGCTCGACGGTGCGGTATGTTTTCGGCGGCGGCCGACAGTCGCCACAGCGCCCGTTCAGCAAGACGTGCACCCGTAGGGGCGTGAGCTATACTGCGCGCCGAGGGTTCACATTGATGACGCGCGCAGCCGCCTCGCTTGGCCTGGCGATTCTGTTCCTCGCTCCAGTCGCCGCTCAGCAGACCGCACTCACTGAGGCGCAACTCAAATCGGCCGACGCTGAAGTTCCACGACTGATCGAGTTGCTTCAGCTGAAGCCTGGAATGACTGTCGCTGACGTGGGCGCCGGGTTTGGCGCGTGGACGATGAAGCCCGCAGGCGTGCCCGCGAACCGCCTTGGCCACGGCGTTCCACCGGACGTGGTGGTCAGCGAAGTCAGCGCAGCACTGACGCATGTCAGGACGATTCCGGCGTGGGCGCCTGACAGCGAGCCCGCGATGCTGTTCCTGGTGCTCTTCAGAAAGCCGTAGCAGTACGCGCGCTGGCGATGCCTGGGCCGCGCTATCGCTTCAGCGATTTCATCCTTTCGCCGCGGCGTCGGATGCTCGTCCACCAGGAGCACGAGCGGCCCCTGATTCCGCGCTATTTCGATCTGCTCGTCTTCCTCATCGAACGCAGGCATGAGGCGGTCCATCGCCGGGACATCTTCGACCGCGTGTGGACCGACGTCGTCGTTTCCGACAGCGCGCTGAGCCAGGCCATCCGCACGATTCGCCGGACGCTCGGCGACGACTCGCGCGAGCCACGCTTCATCCGCACTGTGTCGCGCCACGGGTACCGCTTCGTCTTTCCCGATGTGGTGGAGGAAGAGGACGACGAGTGGCCGTTTCCAGGACGCCTCCTTCCTGCCCTGGGTACAGCCCGCGAAACAGCGGTCGATCCGTTCGAGCCGCTCCTGCTTCGTGTCACGAGTGCGACGGTCAACACCAACGATGAAGAAGAGCAGCGCGAAGCCGCCGAACTCCTGCACGCGCTCGGAACGTCAGAAGCGTTGCGGCGGCTTGGCACACGTCCGCATCATGCGTTCGCCCGCGCACTGCTGCGTGATACTCGCTGGGAGTCGGCGGACGCTGGTCCTGTGCCGCTTCTCGGCCAACCTGCCCCAATCGCCACCGCGCGGGCGCTCATCGGACTTCGGCTGCGGCGCGCGGCACGAGTCGCGGCGGAGCGCTGGGCCCGAGCGTCGATCGGCAGCGGCGTCGCCGGGTTCGTTGGCGGCGCAATCGGCGGACTGATACTTACCGCCGCGCCCGGCAGTGCGGCACCCATCGCGGCCGCATCCGTGCTCGCCGTCATTGGAGGATGCTGCGGTGCCCTAGCCGGCGCGGGCGTCGCCGCGGGATTATCGGTGGCAGAAGCCATCGCACGATCCCAACGAACGATCTCCCTCATACTCGGCGCCGCGATCGGCGGCGGCCTCGTGGGCTCCGCGGTGCAATGGCTCGGTCGATGGACCCTCGCCGCGCTTGTCGGGTTGCACGTCGACACCGGCGGTGGTCTGGAGGGTCTCGTCATTGGGGGAGCGGCGGGATTCGGCTATGCAGTGGCGACGTCGCGCGCTGAAGGCGGGCTTGCGGCGCCTCGGGGTTTTCGGCGATTGGGTACCGCCTTGATCGTTGCGGGCGCGTGTGGCCTTGGCGCATTGGGTGTGACGCTCACCGGACGACCTCTCGTCGGCGGAACGATCCACGCGATCGCTCGAGCGTCGAAAGACTCGCAGGTAACGCTCACCCCGCTTGGTGCCCTGATTGGTGAACCGGATTTCGGCCCCATCTCTCGTGGCATCATCGGAACGGGCGAAGGTGCGCTGTTCGGCCTCGGATTGGCCCTGGGGCTCACGCGTCGACCATAACCCTGCACGATGGCCGACCCTGGCCAATCATCACCAATATCTCACCCAATGCTCACCTGCTGCTCAAGACTTACGTGTCCCGACGATCGATCCTTCCGAGTGCCCGCCGGCCGCAGGTCCGCGGCCGGCGCGATCACCTGGAGGACACTCGATGGAAACGCTCGCACCCACTTCGACGTATCGGCATACGAAAATCCGGATTACGACTGAACGCCCGACCGAGTTCGTCGACGTAACTGACCGTCTGAGGGAGCTCGTCGCAGAGGCTGGCATTCATTTCGGCTTCGTGAACGTCCAGGCCCTTCACACCACCACCGCCATCGTCGTAAACGAATTCGAGCCGCTGTTGCTGGGCGACTTCTCCGCGCTTCTCCAGAACGTTGCTCCACGCGACGCCAGCTACCGGCACGACGATGTGACCGCCCGTACGGTGAATCTGACTGCCGACGAGCGCATCAACGGTCATGCGCACTGTCGCGCGTTGCTGCTTGGCCCCTCCGCCTGCCTCAACGTGATCGACCGCAGGCTCCTGCTCGGACGATGGCAGCGTGTGTTCCTGGCGGAGTTGGACGGGCCGCGCGCGCGCGAGGTTTCGGTACTGATCGTCGGGGAGAGCCGGCAATGAAGGTGAAAATGATTCTCCCCGCGCTCACGGAAGCGACGAGCCCGTTCTGGCGCCCGATCAAGTACTCGCTGTTCCCGCCGCTCGGCCTTGCAACGCTCGCCGGGTATCTCGGAGACGGAGATGCAGTCGACATTCAGGACGAACACGTGGAGAGGCTCGACCTGAACGATGCACCCGACCTGGTCGTGATCCAGGTCTACATCACCTCCGCGTACCGGGCGTATCGCCTCGCCGACTACTATCGCCGCAGGGGCGCTTACGTGGTACTCGGTGGTCTCCATGTGACGTCGCTGCCGGAAGAGGCTGCCCGGCATGCGGACACGACCTTCATCGGACCTGGCGAGGATACGTGGCCGAGATTTCTCACCGATTTCCGGCGCGGCCGCCCGGATCGCGTCTATCGGTCAGCGATCCGGACGCTCGAGGGCGTTCCGCCGACCCGTCGCGATCTGATCAAGCGGCATCTCTATCTCGTTCCGAATTCGATCGTCGTCTCCCGCGGATGCCCTCACGTGTGTGACTTCTGTTACAAGGAGGCATTCTTCGAGGGTGGGCGGTCCTTCTATACCCAAACCGTTGATGCCGCGCTCGCCGAGATCGATCGCTTGCCGGGGCGCCATCTGTACTTTCTCGACGACCACCTCTTCGGATCCCCCCGCTTTGCGGCCGCACTGTTCGATGGCATGCGCGGAATGGGACGCCTCTGGCAAGCCGCCGGCACCATCAATGCGGTGCTCGCGCCCGGTCTTCTCGAGCGGGCCGTCGATGCAGGTCTTCGCAGCCTCTTCGTTGGATTCGAAACCCTGAACCCCGCGAACTTGCTGGAGCAGCGGAAGTATCAGAACCTGCGTCGCGACTATGCTGGGGCGATTCGCCGCCTCCATGACCTGGGCGTGATGATCAACGGGAGTTTCGTCTTCGGCATGGATGCTGACGACGGCTCGGTGTTCGAGCGAACCGTGGAATGGGCCATCGACCACGGGATTGAAACCGCCACCTTTCACATTCTCACACCGTATCCGGGCACCGCGCTCTACGGGCGGCTGGCGGCTCAGGACCGAATCACCATTCACGATTGGGATCGGTACGACACGCGCCACGCGGTATTCCGACCTGCGCGGATGTCGGCTGACGAGCTTGAACACGGGTACCGGCGAGCGTATCGCGATTTCTACAAATGGGGGTCAATCGTGCACGGAGCATCAGCGCACGGGAATGTCGTGGCCGGTGTGCGTCATCTGGCGTACGCGGCAGGCTGGAAGAAGTTCGAGCCGCTCTGGGATCTCATCATCCGCGCGAGACGGGCGACGATGATGTTGCCGATGCTGGAAATCGTTCTCAGCGAATTCGGCACGCGCGGGCCCGGCTCGGGCGAACGTGCGCCTCGCGTGGCGACGGTGGCCGACAGTCCGGCGCCCGATAGCGCCCACACGTCATCAGCGCGGCTGATCCAAGTTCGGCGCAAGCCTTCGGTGGCCACGCCCCCAGCACCATCAGTCCCCACAGCTCCCAGCCGCAGGATGTCATTGGGCAGGTCTCGCGCACATCGGCGAGTTGAAGAGACGCCACTGAGGCGTGTGCTCGAGGTTGTGCGCTCCCGTTCCACGTGAAGTGCGCCTCGCGCGCAGGCAACAGCACCCCTACTGCATGTCCGCAAGCGCACGGCGCGCCGCGAAGTAGCCGCACATGCCGTGCACACCGACGCCGGGAGGTGTCGACGCCGAGCAGAGGTAGAGGCCACGAACCGGTGTCGAGTACGTGCTCCACGTCGGCCGCGCAAACAACTGGCGCAGATCGGTGACACCGGATCCGATATCGCCCCCGACGAAGTTCGCATTGCGCCGTTCGAGATCGGCCGGCGTCGCCACCGCATGTGCCAGGACAAGTTCGTGGAAGCCCGGCGCGAACCGCTCGATCTGTGCTTCAATCCGCGGCAGCATGTCGGCGGTCGAACCGTGGGGCACGTGGCAGTAGGCCCACGCCGTGTGTTTGCCTGTGGGTGCCCGGGACGGATCGAACAGCGTCGGCTGGACGAGGAGCACGAAAGGACGCTCGGCCGGCGGTCCGGACCATGCTGACCGTTCCGATCGGACGATCTCGTCGAAGGTGCCGCCGATGTGTACCGTTGCGGCACGCGCGCACGCTGCCGCCCGCCACGGGATCGGACCGTCGAGCGCCCAATCGACCTTGAAGACACCCATGCCGTACCGAAAGCGCTCGAGGCTGCGTCGATATGAGGCCGGGAGGTGAGCGCCGGCGATGCGCAGGAACGGTTGGGGAGACAGATCGCACAGCACCGCGCGGGCCGGCGGAAGATCGTCCAGCGAGGTTACGCGATGATCAGCCACGACCTCCCCGCCAAGCGTCCGAAGGTGAGCGACGAGCGCATCGGCCAGGCGGTTCGCCCCGCCGCGCAGGAGCACCCAGCCGGCGACGTGCGCCATGGCGCCGAGCACGAGACCGAAGGCCGCGGTCGGGCTGCGATCGAGAGGAAGCATGCCGTGGGCAGCGATGCCGGCAAAAAGCGCGCGCGTACGGTCCTCGGCAAATGTTCGCTTCGCAACGCTCGCCGCCGATCGCAGCGCCCGCACGCCGAAAGCGCCCAAGGCGATTGGATGCCGCGGCCATCGAAGCGGCCCCAGGACCGAACTCTCTATCAGTGGCCAGTCGTGCGTGAGCTTTCCAAACAGATTTTCGTATGCGCGTCGGTCGCAACCCAGGGCGGCTGCGGTCGCGTGAACCGAGCGCTCGATGACCGCCGCGGTGCCGTCGTCGAACGGGTGCGCCACCATCGCGGGCGGCTCGATCCATTCGACGCCATGCTGAGACAACGGAAGCGTGCGGAAGAACGGCGAGGCGACGGCAAAGGGATGGACCGCCGAGCACACGTCGTGGACAAAACCAGGCAGCGTCAGCGCTGCGGATCGAACGCCGCCGCCGACGGTGCGGTCGGCTTCGAACACCGTGACCTTCCAGCCGGCCTGCGCGAGCACGATGGCCGCAGCAAGACCATTCGGTCCCGAACCGATTACGATCGCATCGGGTTGACTTGCCACGTTTCTCGCTCCCCGATCTCTCTTCACCACGACCGATTCGTGATTAGCTGTGATTCCATGGAAGTCGCGCGCGGCAAGGCGGTCGGTCGCGGAGCCGGATTGGGAAGAATTTCAATTCTGACGCAATTTCTGCAGAACGTACGTCACTGGCATCTGAGAATGTAGCATCGTGTCTATTCCGTTGGCCAAAATGGAAATCCCGGGTAGGACACGTCGTAACGGTTATGAGCGCTGACCCCCGGCGTGCGGCCTACCGTCTCGTCCTGACCGGACTGTTGTGCTGGGCGCTTGCGGGGATGGTCTATTCCGTCCTCCGAGTGACGTTCAGGAATCGGCCCGCTTACATCCATGTCAAATGGGCCGACACCATCGATGACTCTGCACGACAGCGACTGGAGGCGCGGTACAGCCTCGCGCTACCCGAGCCGAAAGAGGGTCGTACCATCGGCTACGCGCTCACCGACCGCTCCAGCGAGAACGTCAGAAGTCTCGTTCTCGACCCCGCAGTCGAGGATACCCATTACATCGACAGGACCGGGTTTCTGGTCTTGGACGTTGCCCGGCTCCCGTATGTGACGTCCTACCCCGGGGTGCCGGCCGGCTTGGAGCTCCTGACGATCCTCTGTGTCTTTGGTGGGCTCGCCAGCATGAGTCTCGCTCTGCTCGGGGCTGCCGCGCCAACTCTCATTCACGGGCGCGTCCTCGTCGCCAGGAACGCATTTCTCGACCCACCGCGGGCGTTGGGTCGCGCGTGGGCGGACCTCACGGCCTGGATTGCTGGACGCATTCCCGCCGCGTCCGCCGAGTCGGTCGCGTTGTTCCGGATCGCCTTCGGAAGCGCGTTGCTGATCTTTCTTTTCAGTCGGCCGGTGCTCGCTGCCTGGGCTGTGAATCCGTTGAACGCCCAATCGCCTGCTCAAAGGCTGATGTTGCCCATCTTCGTTCACGCGCCATGGGCTGCCGACTGGCTGCAGCCGTGGGTGACGTTCTGGGGAGCGCTGTTCATTGTCGGCGCGTTCACCCGGACCGCGTTTGCCTGCCTGACTGTTGGCACCTTCGCGTGGGCCCTGCTCTATACCACCAGGATGACGCATCACAGCGTCAGTGCCCTTCTACTGACGCTCCTCGCGCTGCAGTGGTCGAAATGGGGCGATGCGTGGAGCATCGACGCCTGGAGACGCCGCGACCAGCCGTCATCGCGCGGCACATCGGCGCAATACGGGTATACGGTCTGGGCTCCAGGGTTCGTGTTAGGGCTCGTTCTTTGCGCGGCTGCGCTGGCAAAGCTGCGAGAGAGCGGCCTCGCATGGATTCTGAATGGCACCGTGAAGTACCACTTTCTCTCTGACTCGTCACAAGCGATGGTCGACTGGGGCCTTCGGATCGGCCGCCATCAATGGCTCGCGGTATTGCTCTCATTCGGTGCCATCGCCATCGAAACGCTCGTCATCGTCGCCGTCGGCTGTCGCGCCTATCGCTATCGCCTCATCGCGGGGGGGGCCGTGCTGTGCCTTCTGCTCGGCTTCTCGTTGCTGCAGGGCCTCTTCTGGCCGGCATGGTGGATCCTTCTCCTGTCGTTTCTGCCCTGGCACCTCGTGCGAGCACCGGCGGCATCGCCAGCTCCTGCCACCATGCATCCGATGTCGCGGGCGCTGCGATCGGGACCTTTCCCGAAGCTGGCCGTATTCATGGTGATGGCCCTTGTCGCCCAGCAGCTTGTCATATCGCTGCTGAAGCTCGAGGTCTCGCCTCTCCTGTCGACGTACGACATGTACTCGACCACGTACGCCGGTCCCGCCGAGTACGAGCTCAAGGCAGGTCAGACGTACTGGCTTGCCGGTCTGGACGACTCCGCCCAAGCGCATAGATGCGGTATCAGCCGGATGGAGGCCGACACGATCGCCCGCGGCGCGGTCCTCGCGGATCGGCATTTGCGGGAACCGTTGCTGCGCCGCTGCTTCGACCCCTCGATCCGTCTTCAAAGTGTCTTCGTTGAGGTCAGTCGGGTCCACGTGGATTGGACGGAGTGGCGGTGGGTGGAGGAGCTTGCCCGAGTCCGCTTGAGTGAACCGGTAGCACTGGATCCTGTTCCGTAGCGCCGCCGACGGCATCCGCTCCGCGCTCGAGCCATGCGGTTCGCCAGGGTCGCGCGGTTGGTCAGGAGTACGTAAACGCCACCTCCCGAATGTCTGATGCGTCTGGCAACGGAGGCGTGGACGCCACGCGCTGTTCGTACCACGCCACCAGCACCATCAGTCCCCACAGCTCCCAGCCGTACGCCGCGCGTCCGCTGAGGTGGGCATCGACGACCATTGACACTCGATCCGGATCGAGCATTCCGACTGCGTCAACCCGCTCGCGGCTGAGAAGCGTCGTCACCAATGCTCGACCGTCGGTGCGCAGCCATCGGTGGATCGGCAGGCTGAAGCCCTGTTTCGGAGCCGTGGCATGCGCGCGTCCGAAGTGCCGTTCGCATAGCTGCCTGAGAAGCACCTTGGTCCGCGAGCCGTTCACCCGAAGGCGCGCGGGAAGCGCGATCGCCAGCTCCGCGACGCTCGCATTCAGCAATGGCGCGCGGCTCTCGAGGCCGTGGGCCATCGTCGCGCGATCGACCTTCGACAGGATGTCATTGGGCAGGTACTCGCGCACATCGGCGAGTTGAAGAGACGCCACGGAGGGCGTGCGCTCGAGGTTGTGCGCGTCCGCCAGTCGACGCAGCGCATTCGCGCCGGCAGATCGCGCGGCATCGCCGCGAACGAGGGCTGCGGCCGATTCCGGCAACCACGTGCCGTTCCACGTAAAGTGCGCTTCGCGAGTCGGCAACGGCATCGCGCGAAGGAAGCGATGAAGCCTGTAGTCGACGCCGACCTTCACGCGGTCGTTCATCGGCAGATGGCCACTCGCCGCGGCAGCGGCCTTCCACACGCCGCCTGGCAGCCAGGGCCGCAGACGCGAGTGCCAGCGCGACGCAGGATATGTCAGGTAGCCGCCAAACAATTCATCGCCGCCGTCACCGCTCAGGACGACTTTCACGCGCGACGCCGCGGCGCGCGCGACGGTCCAGACTGCCATCGCGGATGAATCGGCGAGCGGATCGTCGAGATGGCTTGCGACGTCGAGAAATTCGCCGAGGACCCCGACATCCAATCCGACACGGGTCAATGGGATGTCGAGCTGTCGCGCGACATCCGATGCCCGAGGCCATTCCGAAAACGCCTGCTCCGCAAAGTCGACGCAGAACGCGGTCTCGAGCCGGCCAAGACGCGAAGCGCTCTGCGCGACGATCGATGAATCGACACCGCCCGAGAGGAACAATCCCACGGGCACATCGCTGCGGAGGGCGAGCCGCACGCCATGATCGAGGCGGAGCTGCAGCTCGTCGAGAAGGTCTCCGTCGGTGAGACCCGCCATGCCGGCAGCGTCCGGGCGCAGCGTCCAATACTGCTCTCGCGCCCTCAGGCCCTCCGGTCCGTAGAGCTGCCATTCGCCGGCACCGACCCGACGTACACGCTGAAGCAGCGTCGCGCATCCCGGGACGTAGTTGAGACAGAGGTAACCGCCAAGCGCGTCGACGTCGATATCGCGCCCCGCAAGGCCCGTGGCCGTCAGTGGCGAGAGCTCCGACGCGAACGCCACGCGACCGCCGTCAGCGGCATACAGGAGCGGCTTCTCGCCGAAGCGATCGCGCGCGAGCAGCAGCGTGTGTTCGACGCGATCGTAGAGCCCGAATGCGAACATTCCTTCGAACCGCCGCACGGCATCGACGCCCCAGTGGCCGTAAGCGGCGAGGATGACTTCCGTATCCGACGTCGTTCGGAATCGAATCCCGGCGGCCCTCAGCTCCTCGCGCAGCTCGGGGTAGTTGTAGATCTCACCATTGAACGTGATGACGTAGCGTCCATCGCCGGAGGCCATCGGCTGGTCCCCGCTCGAGAGGTCGATGATCGACAGCCGCCGATGCCCGAGGAACACGCCGGGCGCGGCCCAGTAGCCGCCGTCGTCAGGTCCTCTATGCCGAAGGAGGTTCGTGATTCGACAGAGCTTCTCGGCCGGAGGTGACGTGCCGCCCGCGTCGACATACCCGAAAATGCCGCACATGAGGCGCGTTACCCGCGCGTGCCAGCGGAGACGCTGCCAGAGACGCCGGTTCTAGAAACGCTGCGAACCAGGTACGGCTTCGCCTGGCCAGGATAGAAGTACATCCTGACCACGACCTCCGACACGAGGCCGAAGAGGAGAAACTGCACGCCGCTGACGAGGAGCACGAGCGCCAGCAGGAACCACCCGCTTCGCTCGCGCACGACAGGCACGTGATAGGCGAGCGTGTAAAAAGCCAGGACAGCGAGAATGATCGCGGCAAGCCCGATGCAGGCGAGCGCCAGACGGCCGAATACACGAATCGGCCGATCGAGGTACTTCACGTAGAAGACCAGGAATGCGATGTCGAGCAGGACATTGAGCGTGCGCGACAACCCGTAGTTGGAGGTGCCAACCGGTCGCTCGATGTTCTTGATCTGGACCTCGGTGATTTTCGCGCCGAGGTTCTTGGCGAGCACCGGGATGAAGCGGTGGTGCTCACCCAGCAGCCGGAGTTGCCGGACGATGTCTCCCTGGTACGCGCGAAACGTCGTCCCGACGTCGTGCACGGTCAGGCCCGTGACGCGTCGTACGAGCCAGTTGGCGGCCGCGGACGGCCACCGCCGCACGACGCCTTCCTGTCGATCGGCCCGCCAGCCGCAGACCACGTCGTACCCTTCTTCAATCTTGGCGAGGAACGACGGGATGTCCTCCGGAAAGTGCTGGAGGTCGGCGTCCATGGAGATCACGATGTCGCCATCCACGTGCTCGAAGCCGACCTGCAGCGCGGCGGTCTGACCGTAGTTGCGCCGCAGCGCAACCAGTCGGATCCGATCGTCCAGCGCCGCAAGCTGCTCGGCGGTCTCAATCGTCCGATCGTCACTGCCGTCGTCGACCAGGACGAATTCGAACGCGTAGCGCGACGCGAGGCTGCGCGCGACGTAGTCGAGACGATGCAGCAACTGGGGCAGCGTTTCGGCTTCGTTGAACACGGGCAGCACGACGCTGACAAGCGAGCGACGTGCATCACGCGCAACTCCGGCCGGCGCGGCGGGGGTGACGCCTGTAATCGGAACCATTTGATACTGCTGGACTTGCGATGGTCCCCTGAAACAGGCCGGCTGTCAACGGACGGCCGTCGCGCCGTAGCGCGACGCGCGGGAGCGGATTACTCCGGCGTCAACAGGTCCTTGACCCAGGGGGGGTCGAGGTAGACCTTCGGCACCGCCATTCCGAGCATCTCGGTCCGAAGTTGATCGACGAGCGCGCGCTGGCCAGGCGTGGTCACGACCACATGCTGCGCGCGGAGCCAGTCGTCCACGAAGACCCAGTCAGTCTGGGCTTTGTAGGACCGGAGGCGCATGTCGGCATAAAAGGACATGGCGCGGATCGACCATCCCACTGAAATGACTGTGAGCAGCACGCAGACCGCGACCGCAAGGTCCGCCTTCATCGGACGGGCCGTCACCTCGGTGACGAGTGCGTACAGCGACACGAACATCGCAAGGCAGTAAAACACCGCGGCCGTGCTCATGATCACGTCCTTCAAGTACGGAAAGCTGATCACCGCGTTGGCCGCGACGACCGCCGCGGATACGAGGAACAACTGATCGCCGTACTCGAACTCCCGCCTCCACCAGCGACGCCAGCGCCGCGCGATGAACCAGAACATGACGGCTGTCGTCAGCGTCGACGTGACGACGTTGACGATGCTGCCAGACTGAAGCTTCGATACAAGCAGGTCGCGGATGAACGCGAAGACACCGTTTCGCGGCTCCGAAAAGAGCACGGTCAGCACGGATGCGGTTACGTTGTACGCGTAAAACGGGAGCGGGTTACCTCCGAACATTGCAAGGAGCTCATTGGCGTCGCGGATACGGAATCCCACACCGGAGCTTCGCTCGTTGAGGGCTGGCGTCCCGATGTGCAGCTGCTGGAACCGCACGTAGAAGTACAGAGCGAGTATCCCCGTCGCAGCGAGCACCGCATTGCGCGACAGCCCCCGGAGGCCGACGAGGTACGCGGCCACCACACAAACCCACAGAAGCAGCCCGAGCTCGTTGGTCAGCAACGCATATGCGAGGACGACGAGCATTGCCGCATCCTTCCATCGCCGCGGCTCCGAGGCGGAGAGGTTGAGCACGCAGAGGCAGATCGCTGCGAGCGTCAGCTTGGTGTTCAGCTCCGTCTCGTTCATGGCGTCATGGAAGGCGGGCGCGCCCATGAGCGCCGCCATCGCCAGCAGAGCCACCCAGAATGTGATCGCGGACCGCACCCGCATCAGCCGTGTGAACGCGAGCATCATCACGAAGACCATTACGACGTGCAGAGTGCGATACGCCAGAAAGTAGTGGCCGCCCGACAGATCGAATACCACTTTCATCGTCGCCCATGTCATCGGGCGCATGAATGCGTTCAGGCGCAACGTCGAGACGAAGATGCCCGCGACTGACGTGTCGATCAACTGCAGCAGGTTGCCGAGGTGGTCGCCGACGTCGAACGGCAGGTGGAACAGGCAGTACGCGATGGAAGCCGACAGCACGGCAGCGGCGAGGTACGCGAGCCGGTGCCACTTCACCGAGGCGATGTCCACAAAGATTGAAGTGCTAGGATATGCGCGTTGCGCGCTCTCAGGGTGTCCGTACTTGCCTTTGTCGTGTGTGGCGCCGCGGCCGCCGGCGTGCTGGCGGCGATTATACCGGCGCGATACGCCCCTATCAATGTCCGCTGGCGACCTGATGTGACGGCGGGCCAGCGCGCTCGGCTCGAACAGCGCTTCCATCTCGCCAATGGCCACCAGACCGAAGGCACGACGTGGGCGTACGATCTTGGCGATTCATCGTTGACGAATATCCGCGCGATTGTCCGCGAGTCCGCCGTCGACGACACTGCACACATCAACCGTCGAATCTTCCGCCCGGAGTTTCCGTTCGATCGCGAAGCACGGATCGTCATCGGGGCAGTAGCGGTCGGAACGTTCGCATCGGTCCTGCTGCTGGTACGATCGAACGTGCCCGCGGCGCTCGCACTCGTTCGATTGCGCGAAGACACGCTGATTCGCCTACTTGGCACAGCACCTGCGTCGCTGCTTGCTCTGGCTGCCCTGCTCCTCTTCGCCGCTTCTGTCGGCTATCGGCCGCTCTGGGCGACTCCAAGTACCACGCTCGCGGAAGCCGCGCGTGGCGGCGATACCGCGACGGTATTCCGCATGTTGAGCGCGGGATCCGATCCGAATCTGGCCGGCCCGGTGGCGTTCGAGGGACGTTCGGAGCCAGACGTCCTCACCCCGCTCGAGGCGGCCGTGGAATCCCGGCAGGTGGAAGTCGTGCAATTGTTGATGGAGATGGGCGCACAGGCGTCCGATTCGGATCGCCAGCGGCTCGCATGCCTTGCGAGCGCGGTCGACGCCCCAGAGGTCCGCGCGTATCTCCACTCGACCATACCGCCGGCCGCGACGCCAGACTGCGCCGTCGTTGCGCTGCCCGCCCACTGACATGCGAAAGCATCTGACCTTCGTCGCGCAGGCAACTGTGTCGGTCGGACTGCTCGCGCTGCTCTTCCGCCGCCTGGATATCTCTGCGCTGCGAACGCTCTACACGACGATGCCCATCTGGTTCTATCTGCTGTCCCTCGCGGTGGTCATGTTGGGGCAGGTGCTCTACGCCTGGCGATGGCGGCAGGTCCTGGCGGCCGCTGGCGTCTCGGTCACGGTCGGCACGGCCATCCAACAGTATTTCATCGGCATCTTCCTCAACAATTTCTTCCCGTCGACGGTCGGCGGTGACATGGCAAAGGTGTATTACCTCGGGCGTCTCCATGGATACCGTCCGATCGCCGCATCGATTGTGGTCGATCGGCTCCTCAGCATCGGCCTCCTTGCCGTGCTGGCGACCACGATGTACTGGGTGGCGCCCGATCCATCGCCACAGTTCGCGGCCACGCGTGCGGCCGTGACCACGATGGCCGCGATGCTGATTCTTTTTCTCGTGCTCGCCGCGCGAGGGACAGGTGGCCTTCCGGAGCGCTTGTCACGTTTCGGCACGCTGGCAGTCGCGCTGGCCGAGCGGGCTCAGCGCTTTCGCCGTGACATGGCCGTTGCCGCCAAGCGACCGCAAATCATCTTGCAGTCTGCCGCCGTCGTGACGACCTATTTCTTCGCGCTGACGGGTGTGTATCGAATCTTCTTTGCGATCAATACAACGGCGCATCCCGCATTTCTGACGCTTCTCACGGCCGTCACGACGGCATCTCTCCTCAGCAACCTGCCAGTGTCTGTCAACGGGCTCGGGCTTCGAGAGCAGTTGCATGCGCTGCTGCTGCAGCCGCTTGGTGTCCCGCGGGAGGCAGCGGTGGCAATCTCCCTGCTGATCTTCGCGCACCTTCTCGTCTCGAGCCTGCTTGGGCTCGTGCTCTGGTTTCGCCTTCCAGCGTTGCCCGACAGCGTGGCGTCGGAAGTATAGAAAAATCCCCGATCCCCGATCCCCACACATAATGTCATGTGCCCTTTCGCACGATCGTCGGCCACCGGCGGCTGCTCTCGCTGCTCGCGCGCGCGATCGCACGCGATTCGATGCCTCCCGCGATCCTGATGGCGGGCCCCGCAGGCGTCGGCAAGCGATTGACGGCGGTCGCAGCCGCCCAGGCAATCAACTGCCTCCAGCCGCAGTCGTCGAGCGAGTTCGAGCGTGACGCCTGCGGCGAATGCGCGTCCTGCCGGCGCATCGCGCGCGGCGTCCATCCGGACGTCATCATCGTCGAGCCCAGCGACACGGGATCCATCAAGATCGAACAGCTCCGCGATGTGATCGATCGGTCGCAGTACCGGCCGTTCGAAGGGCGGCGCCGCATCGTGGTCATCGACGAGGCGGACGCCGCGACGGCGGAGGCGCAGAGCGCGCTGCTGAAAACGCTGGAAGAACCGCCGTCCGCCTCCGTATTCATCCTCGTGTCCTCGCTACCCGATGCGCTGCTCGCAACAGTCAGGTCGCGCTGCCCTCGTCTGCGATTCGGGCCGCTCACGCCCGCGGACATCGTCCAGGTGTTGATGCGCGAGCATGAATACTCAGAGGCCGACGCCCGGGCCGCGGCGGCGGACGCGGACGGGAGCATTGGCCGTGCGTTGGAAGCGCAGTCGGCGGATCTCACCGAGGCACGGGAGGCTGCGCATCGGCTGCTCGAGGAGACCGCGCGGTCCAATGACGTGGCGCGACGCATCAGCCTGGCGCGCGATCTCACCAGCCGCAAGGGGACGCCTTCCGAGGAACGCAGCCAGCTTGCCGTCTGCCTTCGTTCGCTCGGCTCGCTGCTGCGCGATATTGGAATCATCGCCAGTCGGGCCGATCGCCAGTCCCTCGCAAACACCGATCTCGAAGCGCAACTCGAGAGGCTTTCGGCCAGCTTCGATTCCGATCGCAGCCTCCGCGCGTACGAAGCCGTCGATCGAGCGCTTGGCGCCCTCGAGCGCAACGCAAGTCCGAAGGTCGTCGCGGACTGGCTGCTGTTGCAACTCTGATCTCTGTAAACCTGTCCCCGGTAACCTATAGCCTCTGTGTCCAAGCCCGTCATCGCCATCACCGCCGGCGATCCTGCCGGCATCGGTCCCGAGATCGCTCGCAAGGCGGCCGACGATCCACGCGTCCAGGCCGTATGTGACCCGGTGATCTACGGTCCGCCGCCCGATGCGTACTTCGAGCCGGGGGTGTTGTCAGCGGAGGCGGGCCGCGCGGCGTACGAGGCGATCTGCGCTGCGGTGCGGGACGCGCTTGCCGGCCGCGTCGGCGGCATTGCCACGGCACCGGTGAACAAACTCGGCTTCTCTCGCGCGGGACTGGAATGGAAAGGGCACACCGATCTGCTGGCGGCCCTCACGCACAGCTCACTGGCGGCCATGATGTTCTGGTCCAAGCCGCTGAAAGTAGTGCTTGCGACCGTGCATGTGCCGCTGGCGGACGTGCCGCGGCTCCTCACGCCTGAGCTGGTTGGCGATATTGTCAATCTCACCGCTCGTGAGCTCCCTCGCTTCGGCATCGACCGGCCGCGCCTCGCGCTTGCCGGATTGAATCCCCACGCCGGAGAGGAAGGACTTCTCGGTCGGGAAGACCAGGAGGTCTTGCGGCCGGCGGTGGAGGCAGCGCGTGCTCGAGGCGTGGCAATCGATGGCCCGTTTCCCGGCGACACGATATTCGCCCGGGCGGCGCGTGGCGAATTCGACGCCGTGATCGCCTGCTATCACGACCAGGGACTGATTCCCGTGAAGCTGCTTGCGTTCGGGCACGCCGTGAACGTCACGCTCGGACTCCCGATCGTCCGCACGTCGGTCGATCACGGCACGGCGTTCGACATCGCCGGCAAGGGAGTCGCGGATCCGTCCAGCATGATTGAAGCGGTCCTGCTCGCCGCGCGGCTCTCGAAACCGCAGGGCCACCGATCCGCGCCGTAGGTGCGCTCCGGCTTCACGCCGCGGCGGATCGCAATCGTCACGTCCGAGCCGTCGCGGATCTCGAAATGGCCCGCCGGCACATATTCCTGCTGCAGGTAGTTGTCCACGTCGCGATACGCGTTCGCGAACTCGCTTCGTCGCGTGTTGTTGATCAGCACGATCGGAATGTGCGCCTTGCGGATGCGCGCGAGCATCAGCGCCTGGTCGTGCGCGGTTGTGAACGCATCCGGCGGTAGAAACAGCGCGTGACCGGCGCCGAACCGCCGCCGGGCGAAGTAGTAGTACTCCGGCGCCGACCAGGTCAGCAGCACCGCATCGTCCGGTGTCGTGCACGCGTTGAGATACCGGACCGCTTCCGGCAGCTCGCCCGCAGGCCAGAACCGTTGCCACGGCCATTCGCTCCCGGTTTCCCGGATTCCCTCGACCGTGCGCTTCATCACGTCAACGCCGTCGGTCAGACGCGTTTCCTCGAGCCGGAGCGTGATGTTGCCGAGGTCCCACAGACTCGCGATGCTCGCCGCCGCGACGCCAAGCCCCAAGACGAAGGCGGACGCGGTGATCAGGCGCGCGCCGGTCGTCCCTCCGGACATCGCCGCCGCCGCCCGACGGCCGGTCTCTGCCACCACCCAGCCTCCGAGGATTGCCAGCAGCGCTGCAAGATCCTGGATCCGCGAGTCGATCGGATGGCGCAGGACGACGACCAGATACAGGACAAACATCGCCAGCGCCGCTCCAAGAACGGGGACGGTCTCGTTGTCCCTGTGTTGCCTGGTTCTCTTGATGAGCAGCGTGAACGCGGCGATTGCGAGGAGATGGGCGGCGTAGAAGAGCAGCACCGCGGAGTCGACCTTGCTCCACGCCGACACGCCGCGAGGGTCGCTGACAAACGCGAACGGTGGCGGCGCAAGGAACCGCTGGTGTGCCTCACCCTTCGCGAATTCAAGCGCCTCGTGGAAATGCTCGGTCAATCCTTCTGACCACTGCACGAAGATCACGTACGGGATCATCGTGACAATCACGGCGACCGCGTACTCGGCAAGCGCGCGCGCAGCCTGTTTCCACGCGCCCCAGTGTGTCCCTGCGAGTGCCGCGCCGACACCCGCCGCCGTATACACCCCGAGATCGTGGCGGAGCAGCACGGCCACACCCGTCCAGATCGCGAGAAGCACCAGACTGCGCCGGCTGGGGCGCCGCCTGTATTGCAGTATGAGCAGAAGCGCGACCGCTGGCACGAGGATTTTCGGATATGAGTAAAGCCGCGGATACAGCGCCACCTCGAACAGCGCGGCGATGATCCCGACAACGATCGAACCGGCCAGGTCAGCGGCCACCACGAACGTGACGGCGGCCGCGATGGCAAGCAGCACGCAGCTCAGCGCGGCTTCGCTGAACGGCCCTGGTGACATCCACTGCACGATCGCGGAGAGCACGTACATCAGAGGGAGGCCGGGATCGACGAAATCACGCCCCGGCACCTCGCCGAACAGCACCTGCTGCGCCCAGGCGAGATGCATGTAGTGATCGTTGGTGAGATCGCGGACGTTGAGGAAGCGGAAGCCAAACGCCACGACGGCGACGGCCACAGCAATGCACCACACGACCGTGCGGCGAAACGATACGACCATCATCCAGGGGACCGCTCGAGCTGTTTGGTACTAGACATACCACTAATCCGCGCGATCGCCCGGCAGGCGGACGCCGGAACAGTCGGGCCCTGGCCCCGGCGTCGTCGAGGGCTCGCCCGTCGCGCGCATGTCGAGGATCTCCCGGACACCGGAGTCGCGGCGCACTTGCTCATAGCAGCGAAGGATGCGCAACTCGCGCTCGTCGATCACGGCGCCGTGTGCCAGGAGCATCCTCAACGAATCGACACGCTGGGCGCCGACCGCCGCCTCCACCGGCGTGACGACGACGTCGTAGCCGTTGGCCAGGAGCCCGTCGCGCACGCGGGACGGCCGATTTGGATCGGCGCCGATAGTGATGAGGCGCAGCGCCTCCGCGTTGTTCCGCGTGGCGATCGCTTCAGCGAGGGTCACCTGATCGGGGGGCCAGAGGCCGCGGCCCACCAGCCCGCCCGCCCACCACCATGCGCTCAACGCCGCCAGCGCGATGCACGGCAACGCGGCGAGAAACCCGACGACTCCTGCACGAATGCCGAGCCCCGAATCCTGAGTCCCGTCGGTCATCACTCGACCCAGTACCGATCGGCCCAACGCGGCATGAAGGATGGACTCGCGACTGGCCTCAGGATGACTTCGTCCCGGATCTGCCGCGTGATCGCGAGCTCCTGCGGATCGGTCGGCCAGTCGTCCCGCTTGTCGGGACGAAGCAGCTCGACCCAGTCGTTCCTCGTCTTGAAGGCGTCGTACCGGAGCACGTAGTGCACGCCCGCGGCGCGGAACGCCCACAGCCCGGCGTCGGCCATCAGAAACAATGCAATCAGCGCAGACGCAACCGCGCGGCGCTGCGGAATCGTCTGGAACATCGCCCGCGATGCGATGAACGCCGCCACGGCGTAGAACAGACCTCCGACACTGACGATCTCGTCCTTGATGTATGCGGCATTCAGCGCGGCATTGACGACCATCACCGCGCAGGCGACCACGAACATGCGATCGGTGTCGGACCAGGAGGCCCGGCCGACTCGAAGATGCGTCACGCCATGCCACACGATCAGCGCGGTCGTGGCGATCGATGAGACGAGGTTGATGAGCAGCACCGCGTGCGGCTCACCCGTCTTCCACGCGATAGCCAGGCTGTAGACACCCTGGCGCGGCTCGGAGAAGAGCAGCGAGGCAAGGCCGCCGGCGACGTTGTACGCGATGAAGCCGAGCGGATACGCGCCGAAGCGCTGCTTCAGTTCCTCTGGAGAATAGAACGTGCCGCCGAAGCCGCTGCCATGGCCTCCAATACCTGGCGACGAGATATCGAATGCGTGCCGGACGAGCAAATAGATGCCGAGCAGTACGGTGGCGGCAATGACGCTCGATCGTGTCATCCCGCGCATGCCTGCGGCGGCGCAGCAGATCGCGACGACCCACACCATCGCTCCCGATTCGATGACCGATAGCGCAAAGGCCAGCAGCGCGCACACGATGAATGGAAAGAACCACTTCGGCGGCTGCCGGGCGAGCACGAACACCGCGAGCGCGCAGACACCGACCTCGGCGAAATGATTGACGGGAAACGCTTCCTGCAGCATCGCCACAAACGTATGGATTCCTATGAGGACGGGGAAGGCGACCGCGAACGCCGCAAGGTCGACCCAGCGCCGTACGCGGATCGCGAGGAGAAACAGGAGCACCAGCAATACCAGCAGCGCCACGTGCACCGCGCGGAAGACGGCGTTGAAGGTCAGGCCCGTGGACGCGGCGCCCTGCAGGAGCCAACGGGCCTGCTCGTAGCGCATCGGACGAAACGTCGTGCTCGAAAACTGCGCGCTATCTGCGAGGAGACTCCAGGACGACGGGTACTTGGCGCCGATCACGATCGCCTCGAGGCTGTCGGAGACCTGGATGGGAACCTGGAAGACGCTCTCAGCGAGCGGCAGGGTGATCAGTGCAGCGAGCAGCAGGGCGAGAACAGCCGGCCTCAATTGGTCCACGGGAGTCGGACGCCCTCGCATCCGGGCGCGAAATCCGCCGGCGTCTGGCGTCTCAAGTACGCCTCGATCTCAGAGGCGCCCTGCAGCTTCGCAAAGCAGAGAAGACCCGGCAGCGTTGTCGCGTCCACTCGTGCGCCATGATGCTGGAGGAATTGCACGGTGTCCAGCATGCCGCTGGCGACGGCGGCTTCCAGGGGGGTCATCACGTACTCGCCGGGGCGGACGAGACCGGACCGTACCCGTTCCGCGCGGTTCGGATCGACGCCAGATTCGATCTGCCGGAGAATCTCGAGATGATCCCGCACCCCAGCGGCCTCAGGCAGTGTCAAATCGGCCGGGGTCATGAAGGGCGTGTAGCCGAACGCCGCCGCGATGACGAACGCCGTCGATACAAGCAGCCATGCGATCGGCGCGCCAGCGACAGCCCGCGCAAGCCGATCTTCGACCGCCGGCGCCGTTGTTGCCACACTGGCGATCGCCGGCGCGGTCATTCGGGGATGAACCATCTCACGGCCCAGCGCGGCACGAACAGCACGGAGAGCGGGCGTGTGCGCATCGCCTGGTCCCGAAGGTCGTGCACCAGCTGAGCGCTCTGGGTGCTCGTCGGGGTCTGGTGCTGCTGCGCGAGCCATTCGTCGACATGGGCCCACTCATACCGATCAACGGTGCCGATACGCAACATCTGATACTGAGAGCCCGTCGTCCGGATGGTCCATGCGGCGCTGCCGGCGAAGAGCACGACGCTCAGCGCGGTCGCCATGACAGCACGCCCAGGTGGCGCGGTCCACCGAGGCAGCGCGTCGCGCATCGAGGCGAAGACCGCCAATGCGTAGAAGACGCCGGCGGTGCTCATGACCTCGTCCTTGACGTAGCTGAAGCACATCGTCGCGTTGCCCAGCGCAACAGCCACGCACACGAGAACGAGCTGATCGCCATGAGCGAATCGCCGTGCGGCCCATTCCCGACGGCGAACGATTGCGAAGCGGACGAGGAGTCCGGTCGCGACGAGCGCCGAGATGATGCTGGTTGCGACCATGGGATCGACATCGCCGGTGACGAGCCGCTGCGCCAACATCCATCGGCCGTTGATCGGCTCCGACAGGAACACCGACGCAAACGCCGACAGGACGTTGTAGAGATAGAAGTAGTACAGATGCCCGGTGGCGACGAATCGCCTCTCGATTTCCTCGGGCTCAATTCGAGAGAACCCGAAGCCGACCGCTCGCTCGCCGACCAGGGGCGATCCGACATCCCACACCACAAACCGCAGCACCATGTATACAACGAGGAGCGCGGTGGCCATCGCCACCCCGCGCCACGATACGCCGCGCAGGCCCACCAGCCGCGCCGCAACAAAGACGACCCAGACCAGCAGGCCGGAATCGAGCGTCAACGACGCCATGACAAACAGCAACGTCGCCGCGATATCCGCGACAAGCCCTCCGCTGGACTGACAGAGCACGAGCGCGGCGACACAGAAGATCGCTATCTCGAGGTAATGATTGACCGGGTATCCTTCCCACACCATCCCAAGGAACGTATGCATGCCCGCCAGCACGACGACCGCAAACGCGAAGGCCGCCGCGTCGTCCTTTGTGCGCACGCGAGCGGCGAGAGCAAAGAAGAAGAACAGCAGAGCGACGCACAAAACATGGAACGACTTGTACGCGGCCGTGTAGTGCCCTCGGGATCCCTCGAGAAGAAGCTTGATTTGGACCCAGTACAGAGGCCTGAGAAACCCGGCGCCCTCAATCTTGGACATGAACACCTGCCCCGCCGACGCGCCCTGCACCTTCAGGATCGGCACCAGTGAATCGGTGACCTGGACAGGGTTTCGCAGGATGGCAACCGACACGATGAACGCCATGAGAGCCGCGGCACTCCATGCCATCCACGTCCAGAAGGTGGCTGTCGGTTGATCGTTCAGTCCCATATATTGTTGAGGCGGGTAACTATACCGGAGTATCCAGAAACCCTACAACGTCATGGCGACGCGCAGGGAAGGCCGGTTGACGGATCGACGAGCGCATCCGGGCCGAAACGGGGGAGCCAGACGCGCACCCGTGAATCGATCGACGGAACCGAGTGCTCCTCCAGTGCCCGTTCCTTGACCCACCGGCCGAGATCGGGCCACGAATTCTGCAGCACCGTCGAGCCGTCGAGCATGATCGCCGCGCCCACCTGCTCGCGATTCAGCCGGCCGATCGCGCGCGAGACATCAGGAGGTTCGTTGTAGTAACCCGGGATCCAGGTCGGGAGCCCGCCGGCGAACGGCCGGTGCGCAAGCACAGGAATTTCCGGACCGAAACCGCTGACAAGCACGCGATCGCGCGGCCGGGTGCATCGGGTCAGGTACGCGATGAGGGGCGCCAGCGACGGATTCGGCTCGATCTCCGGTGATGCGGACGCCAGCCGCTGTGTCACCCGAATCGCCTGGCGCACGAGCTGCGCCGGAGTCGGGATTGCGGTGCGGCGTGCAGCGACCGGACTGGCAGCGAACAGCATCCCGGCGGCCAACATTGTGACTGCGATCATGCTCGCCGCCCGTGGCCGGAGCAGATGACCAACGACCGCGGCCGTCACCACGGCAATCGGCGCGACAACGTCTGGAAGGCGCGCGGCGAGCACATCACGAAGGAACACGATGTTGATCAGCAGGACGAGCACGCTCGCCGAGGCAAGCTGGGCGGCGCTCAGCCGCGGCCCTCTTCGGAACGACGCCAGCAGCCCAATGACCGGGATCGCGATGAGCACGTAGAACAGCGCGCCAGGAGGTCCGACAGCCGTCCGTCGTCCCTCGGCGGCCACGAAGCGGAGCGCCGACGAAAAGTATTCGGGCACGCCCTCGTACCTCTGCACGTACAGCAACCAGGGACTGATGAACAGAAACGAGAACGCGGCGTACGTCGCGAGCCGTCCCAACGCTTCACGCCGTGCGTCGGCGTGACGAACGATCAACAGGACCGAGTTCGAGATTGCGACGTACGCGACGTAGTCGTGCCGGAGGAGAAACGCAGCCGCCGTCCACGCCGCGAGCGCCGTCAGCCGGCGCATGCCCGGCGCGTCGGCGTAACGCCATGCGAGCCAGATCGCGACGACCGGCACGACCACCTTTGTTGTGTTGTACATCCGCGGATAGATGACGATCGTGATGACGGCCGCGACCACTCCGGCGAGCGTGTTGCCTGTTGCCCGGCGCGCCAGCACGTACGTGATTGCTGCTGTCGCGCACAGAAACAGGATGCACAGGACGACGTTGACGAGCAGCGTGGGTCCAAATACTGCCGCGGCCGCGGTGGAGACGAGATAGGCGAGTGGCTGTCCCGGATCCTCGAAGTCACGTACCGGCCAATCGCCATAGAGCACTTGCTGGGCACGCGCCAGCATGATGAAGTGGTCGTTTTCGATCGCCCCGCTCGTGAGGTACCTGAAGACGAACGCCACGATGCCGATGACCGTCGCCGTCGTCGTTTCCGAGATCCGCGATCTGTCGATCACGGCGAGTCTCGCACTGCCACGATGCCGGTCACGTCGCCGAGGTTCAGTGCGATGCGCGCGTCACGCGCGAGGCGGAGCGGTAACGTGGCCACATGAAGGGCGCGCAGCAGCCTGCTATCGCGTGACAACTGGCCAAGGCGCCGCTCGATGTAGGACAGGCGGTAGCGGCGGCCGACCGTGCGCTGTGCGATCACCCGGAAGCCACACTCACGCAGCAGGCGAGTGAGGTTCGCCGCTGTGAAGAGCGAGATATGCTCCAGCAGGTCGATGTAGTACCAATGCGAGCCGAGCAGACGCGCCACTGCCGCGCCGGCGTCAGGCGTCGTGATGAACAGATGCCCTCCATCCGTCAAATACCGCCGGCTCCGCTGCAGCGCTGCGCGCGGATCCGGAAGATGCTCGATGACGTCGAACATTGTCACGGCGTCGAAACGGCCGACGTACGCGGGGTTGTCTGTTTCGATTGAACCCCGTTCGAGGCAGACATCGAGGCGCTCGCGGCCCCACGCGACCACGGCAGCGCTGGGCTCGATCCCGATGGCCTTGTATTGCTGCTGTGCCTGCTGAATGAAATGACCCAGGTTGGCCCCGACGTCGAGTAACGCGCCTCCAGGCGCCACGAAGCGACGCACCCACTGGAGCTTGGCGCGAGCCGCATCAACGGTTGCCTCATCCCGGTAGTAATCCGACTGGATGTCTGTGAAAAAGATCGGCTCATCTGATTCGTAGATCGATTCGCCTGTGCCCGTCCGTCCGACACCCTGCGGGACCCATGCAAATCGACATGTACCGCACCGAATCAGCTGCCGTCCTCGACTCTCGGTCCATAGAGACCCGGTGCCGCCGCAAATCAGGCATCGACGTGTCCGCCGAAGCTCAGAGAGCGAAGGCGGATCGCGCGTGCCCTCTCGATCAGACGACATTCTGCGGCGCGGGCTGCTCGCGCTTTCGGACGTCGGACCCAATCAGCATCGCGCAGACAAGCAGGCCTGCCACGCTGAGGGTGGTTCCGGCACGCTGTGTCGTCGACGTCAGCTCGAATTCCACGGTGTGACTTCCAGGCGGCACAACGACACCCTGCAACGCGACGTTGGTTCGACGTACCGGCGCGAGGTTGCCGTCGATGCGTGCGTGCCAGCCGGGGTAGTCCGTTTCGCTCAGCACGACGAATCCGCCGCCGTCGCTCGACACGTGGACCGTGATGTGGCCGTCCGAGATCTGTTCGACCGTCGCGCGTGCCGTCCCAGGTGAAAAAGGGCCAGGCGGTGCGCCCTCGTCGGGACTGACGAGGGCGGTCTGGCGCGGATCGAAGCGTGCCCCGTCGGGAAGCTGCGAGCGTCGTATCGCCTCCAGCGCGTCGCCATCGTCGAGCGTCTTCACGACCGGGACGACCCACACCCGCGGCAGCGCGCGCAGGTTCTCCATCACGAAGTAGGGCACCTCGTCGGGACTCTCCTGGTCGACGCGGCGATCGGTCAGGCGAGACGTCGCGAACCGGTTGACCTCGCGCCACCGCGTTGGATCGGAAAGCCACATGCGCGGCGCGCTCATCGGATGCGATGCGCCGCTGTCGTCAACGAGCGTCAGCCGATCGAGGGTGATCCACCCGTTCGTCCCCGGCGCGTCGAGCTCGAGGCGCCCTCCTTTCGCGGCGTGTGGCAGCGCCATGCGCGTGAGGAACCTGAGCGCAGGCGCCGCCGAGGGATCGTCGAACACGTTCGCGGGCACCTGGTGATGCGCGCGCTGTAGAAGTGCGGCGTCCCCCAGTCCCGTCTCCGCGGAATCCACTCCTGCGCGGAGCGACTGCTCCTGGATGACGGCGCCACTGGCGTCCACCATACGCAGCCGCATGACCTCGGCTCCGCTCGGGACGTCTTCGGAGCATCGCAGGTGTGTGACGACTGCGATTGAGGTGACGTTGACATCTTGCGGGAGCGGGACCGCTGTTGATCGCGCGTACGGATGGCCGCAATCGGGCCGGCCAATTGGTATGTCCAGCTCATTGGCCTCCCAGAGGACCCCGTTGCGCTCTATCGTTGCCGTTTCGGCGACGTCGTCGCGTTGCACGAGGATGTACCGCACGGCCAGCAGGTCAAGCGCCACATCGGCTGTTCCGAGGACCGCAGGCCGCACCGAGCCGTTGGTTCCCATCCTCGCGAGCTCGGAGTACCGCTCGAGCAGCATCGGGCCGTAGCCGCCTGCGATCGGGATGTCCCAGAGACGCGCGAAGGCGGCCGGAATCACGGCGTCGCGATGCGTGCCGCCAATCGCGAGCGCCCGCTGGCGGAGCGGCTGGAGGTCACGCTTGATTCGCTGCGCGTGGACGCCCGGCGTGGCGGCCTCTCTCGGGATGGTGATTGGCACGAGACCCGTTGTGGTGACCGGGTACGGCAGCGAATACAGGTTGTCCGCGAACAGGATCGCCATCATCAGCGCCACGGCGAGGACGAAGCGACGCCCGGGCTTCACGAACAGCGCTGCGATGATCGTGACTGCCGCGATGGCCAGCTGAATCCAGACGCCGGGGTTCCACACGGGCAGACGAAACCACTCGAGTCGCACTTCGTATTCGAACGCGGCTGGAGACATCGTCTGGATGGCGGCGCCACCGATGACGAGGATCAATAATGTCGCGGCTGCCGCGCGCACTGGTGCGCGACCGATATCCGCGCGTTGAATCGCCGCGATCCCGTATCCCGCGAGGAGCGCCGCTCCGAATGCGGTGAGAAAGAGATGGCGCGAGCCGACACGGAATTTCTGGTACAGCGGCACTACCGCATAGAGCAGCCGGGGCACGGGTGTCACCTCACCGGCGCTGATTACCAGGGCGAGAACCGCCACGGAGACCCAGTACGCCACTCGCCAGTTGCGCCGAATGAGCGAGGCACCAACGAACGCGAACACGAGCGTTGCGAGCCCGACGTAGGTGGGAGCTTCGCGGCCCTCGTGAAGGATCGTTGGAAAGAGCACTGAAAGCATCTGCGCCGGAGTGTTGCCGTGACCGGTGAACTGACCCAGGTTCACGACCTGCCGCGCCATCAGGAAGCTCGCCTCGACCAATGGGATCGCCTTGATCGACGCAAGCAGTCCGCCGACGAAAAACATCGCCGCCACTGACAGGTAATAACGACGGTCGACGCGCTCCGCAATCCCGCCCACGAGCGCATAGAGCGCGGTGAAGTAGACCGTGTAGATCGCGGGCTGAGGGTGCCCTGAGAGAAACGCAGCCGCGACTGCGATGCCGCCAACCGCGATCCACCGGCGCCGATGGTCACCGCGTATTCCCTCGATTGCGAGGAGGATCAGCGGCAGCCAGGCGAAGCAGTGCATCGTGCCGAGGTGCGGTAGTCGCTCGACCATCGCCTCCGACATGCCGTACGCGAGCCCCGCGAATGCCGCCGCGGTGCGGGAACGCGTAATGCGATAGACATACGCATACGTAAATGACGCGGCGAGCACGAACGCGGAGACGATGAAGCCCGTCCACGAACCCACGATGCGCGCGAAGAAGAAGTGGGGCAGATAGGAAGTGAAATCGCCGGGGTCGGCGAACGCGGGCAGCCCGGAGAACTCGAAGCTGGACCACGTCGTGATCGGCGCGAGGAAAATTGGAAGGTAGTACTCGTAGAGATCCGATTCCGACAGATACCGATGCGTGATGATCGGCCGCGCGAACAGCCACGTGAACACGATTGCGAAAGCGGAGACGACGAGGAACGCGTGAACGGCGGCGGGGTGTCTCGGCCGCGGCGGAGTGCTCATTTGAGAGTGAGCCGCCATCGTACACCAAGGGCCGGGGCGTGAGTTACACTCGGATGTTCTTTCACTCAATGAACGGTCGACTTCAACAGCTCGTGCAGTTTCCGAGGCGTGTGCTCTCGCTGTTTGCCCATGGCTCTGGACGCATCCAGCAGGTCGCCGACGATACCAGGCGCGCGACGAAGATCACCGCGGAGACGGCTGCGATCGTCAGAGACATCGACGAGCGCACCGTGCGGCTCGAGAAGATCCTCGACAAGGATTTGCGCGGCCTCGTCGACGATGTCGAGGAGCTGTACGAGGAGGTCCGCGAGCGCCTGCGGCAGTACAACCTGCAGCTCGGGCGGCTGTCGCGTCTTGCCATCAACGAAGACGAGGCGCCGCGCCTGTCGGGGCGGTCGATCTCCGTCGACAAGGAGTGCGCCGAGCCTCCAGCGTGGGAACCTCTGGCGCCGCACCCGGATCCGGAAGGTCGCGAGTGGTTGACGCTCGACGTGTGCCCGATGTGCGGGCATGGCGAACGCACCATCGTCAACGAGTGGAACAAGCTGATCCTGCTGCGCAAGACACCCGACGAATCGTCCGCTCGGTACGATTTTGCGGTGTGCCACGCCTGCGGCGTGTCGTACGCGAGCCGTCGTCCGATCGGGGCGAGGTACCGGTTTCTGCTGACACACTTCGAGGACGTGACCGGCAAGCACGGAGAGGACGGTTCTTTCACGAACCCGCTGCTGAATCCCTACCCGCTGAGCGATGCCGATCGTGACACCCTGAAACGTCGCGCCGCACCTGGCGTGTACGTCTCCGAGCACCTTGGGTTTCGCTCCAACGACTACCTGGAGGGCCTGCTCCTGGACCGGTTCGAGAACAGCGTCCACCTGGATCTGATCGGCGCCCTGGTTTCTCCACGCAACGCCCGCGTGCTCGAGATCCGCCCGCGGACGGGGATGATCTCCGAGGGATTGCGGCGGCTGTTCGGCGCCGACGTCCACACGATGCCGATCTGGGAGAGCCAGCAGTTTCTTCTGAAGGAGGTGTACGGCATCGAGTCGCCCGGCCTGGTGGACTACGACCAGTTCGACATCGCCGCAGAGGGCCCGTTCGACCTCATCGTCTGCAACCACATGCTCACGCACGCGGTCCGGCCGCAGCGCTTCTTCGATGCGGTGCATCGCCGGCTCGTGCCGGGCGGCCACGTCTACTTCTACAACGAGCCTGACGACGCGGAGTACCTGACCGGCAACCAATCCATGCTGTCGACGCTGAACCCGTTGCACATGCAGTCGTTCGACCAGAAATCATTGGCGCGTGCGCTCGGCGCCAACGGCTTCGAGGTGGTCTTCCACAAACGGCGCAACGAGAATCACATCTGCCTGGCGAAGTTGACGGGGACGTCGTGGACCGCGATGACCGAGCAGGATCGAAAACGCCGCGTTCGCGCCTACCGTCGGGCGCGCGACCGCGCGATTCTCAGCCTCCAGGGAGACCTGCGGGCGCGATTTGCCGGTGAATGGGAGCAGGTGATCGCGCGTGGCGTCGCCGACGGTGTCGTCGAGTTCGACGCCGAAGGACAACTGCGTCTTGTCGCGCGATGACGCGCGAGGCAGACTGACGTGGAGGAGAAGGACGAGCGGGAGAAGGCGCAGCGTCTGATCGCCGAAAACCGCAAAGCCCGTCACGACTATCACATCCTCGAGACCTTCGAAGCAGGTGTTGCGTTGCTCGGAACCGAGGTGAAGGCGATCCGCGAAGGGCGCGTGAACCTGCGCGACAGCTACGCCCGAACCGACCGGGGGGAGGGGTGGATGATGAACGTCCATATCAGCCCATACAGCCATCGCGGCTATGCCGAGCATGCCGAGATGCGGCAGCGCAAGCTGTTGATGCATCGTCACGAGATCCGCAAGCTGATTGGACGGACCGCTGAAAAGGGCCTCACGCTCGTGCCGCTGCAGCTGTACTTCAAGAAGGGCCGCGTGAAAGTCCTGCTCGGCCTCGCCAAGGGCAAGCAGGAGCACGACAAGCGCGAGACGATCCGGCGGCGCGAGGTCGATCGCGAGACGCGCGCTGCTGTGAAAACGCGCCAGCGGTGAGCGCAGCCGGCCCGCCCCCGGTGATACGATCCGCGCACCAATCCTGTGACACACGACGCCCCTCCCCGCGGTCTTGCCCGCTGGGTCAGCCGGTTGCGCAGACGCCTCGACCCGGAAAGCGACGCAATGCGCTCGTCCGTCCGATGGCTCGCGCACAAGCTCCCCGAGCTGTTCGAGAAAGCACAGCGGCAGACCTCCGAGATCCGCGCGCTCCAGCACGCGCTGGACTCGCAGCATCGGTGGATGGGCGCGTTGACCCGAGACGTCGGATGGATGCGCCGCGCAACGACGCGTCAGCGTGCGATCAACAGCGAACTGCTGCAGTTGGCGGGCCTTCACGAGCGCACCGCCGAGCGCGACCACTATCTCCGCGCGCGGATGGGCCGCATGGTCCGATCGACGCTTCCGATCATCGTCGGTCCGTGGACGGGCGAAGTCGGGTTCGAGCTCCTGTACTGGATCCCGTTTCTGCAGGCGCTTCGCGAAACCTATCCCATCGATCCCGACCGGCTGATCGTCGTGTCCAGAGGCGGCGTGTCGAGTTGGTACTCGCACGTCAGCCCTCACTATGCGGAAGCGTTCGTCACCGTCACCCCGGATGCGTTTCGCGAGGCCACCGAAGCGGTGAAGAAGCAACGCAACCCGCGCTCGTTCGAGAAGCGGCTCGTGCGGGCGGCGATGCGCGAGCGTGGCATCCGCCGCGCGCACATCCTGCACCCGTCGATGATGTACGAGCTGCTCTGGGCGTACTGGTCGTACCACGTGACCGTACGGCACGTGGAGACGTTCACGTCGTTCCGGCGCCTCGCGCCTGCATCTGCGTCGATGCTGCCGTCGGGGCTGCCGCGCGAATATGTCGCCGTGCGCTTCTATTTCAGCGACTGTTTTCCCGACACGCCAGCGAACCGCGCATTCGTCCAGCGCGTGCTTGCGTCGTTGATCGCGCACACCGACGTCGTGCTGCTGAACACGCCGTTCGCGGTGGACGACCACAGGGACGTTCCCGGTGTCCATTCGTCGCGGATCCACAGTGTTTCGGACCACATGGATCCGGCTACGAACCTTGGCGTGCAGACCGCAATCATCGCGAATGCGCGAGCGTTTGTCGGAACCTACGGCGGCTACGCCTACCTCGCGCCATTCTGCGGCGTTCACTCGACGTCGTTCTACTCGCGCACGACGTTCAAGCGACACCATCTTGACCTGGCACACCGGGTGTTCGAGCGTCTTGGTTCTGCGCGACTGTGCGCCATCGATCTGCGCGCCGCGGATGCGGTGGAACTGGCGTTCGGAGGCGAGGTCCGCCTGAAGGCGGACACGACGGGAGTCAGCAGCGGTACCGTCCGGCTCTAGCCGGACTGTCCAAGAAGACCGCGCGATTCGAGCAGTCGCTCGATCGTAGTGGCGCACTGCTCTGCATCGGCATCGAGCGTCGTGAGCACGATATCCGGAGAGGCGGGCGGTTCGTACGGATCGTCGATGCCCGTCAGTCCCTTGATCTCCCCACGCCGCGCCTTCGCGTACAGCCCCTTGACGTCGCGCCGCTCGCATTCCTCGAGCGGCGTCGCGACGTAGACGAGCACGAACGACGGTGCGCCCACCATCTCCCGCGCTTCATTGCGCGTGGACTCGTACGGGCTGACGACGGCGCAGATGACCGCTCCGCCATGACGCACGACCTCCGATGCGACGAACCCGATGCGCCGGATGTTCGTATCGCGATCGTCCTTGCTGAAGCCGAGGCCTTTCGACAGATGCGTGCGGACGACGTCGCCGTCGAGAAGCGTCACCGTGCGTCCGCGCAGTTCGAGCCGCGCTGCGAGGATGCCGGCGATGGTCGACTTGCCCGCTCCGCTGAGTCCGGTGAGCCAGATGCAGCAGCCGCGATCGATCGAGAGTGGACGCGGTGTCATCGGGTGTGTCAGCCGTGCTCGGGCGCGGACATCACGGCCAGCCGATGCTTGGGCTGGCCCAGGCTCGTGTGCGGTGCCGGTTGGGTGGCGACGAGTTGAAAATCGTGGAGGCGCATCGCGATGCGCAGATCGTCTTCGTAATGCCGCAGAACGAGATACATGTAGTCGACTCTCTCGCGAAGCCTGGAATAGGGATGACCAGGATGAAGTATGCGTGCGACCGTCAGAATCATACGGTCAGTTCCGGCGCCGCGTACGCGTCGCAGCCCCATGCGGACCACGTTCAACGCCGTGTTGTAGGGACATCGATACGGGGTCACGTGGATCAGGCGTCCTCCCGCGGCCACGTCGCGGGCAAGCTTGTTCGCGAGCTGCTGGGATGTGGCGTCGATTCCCTGGAGCGATGACGACGCGACGAGGAGATCGAAGCGGCCGGCATCGAGCGCCAGATAGTCGTTCCGCACGACAGCGAGCCGGTTGCGATGCGGTGAGTGAGAGATGGCGCCGGTGGCGGCGGTGATATTGACGTCCGACAGATCCACACCGAGGAAGGAGCTGTGCGGCATCATCTCCGCGAGATGAAGGATCAGGGCTCCATCCCCGCAGCCGACGTCAAGCACCCGTTGCGGAGCGGCACCGCCGAGCGATTGGACAACGTGCCTGGCGAACCAGTGGACCTGGGCAGGGTCGGCGCCAAATGTCGCGTTCGCGTGTGCAGGGGCGGCGGTCACGGCCTCGCCGCGCATGCCGCCATGCGACCGGCGGTGCCCCATTCAAACCGAGGCGAGTGCGCCACGAAGTCGAGGAACTGCAGATACGCGGCGAGCATCGGAGGATTTCCCGAGAATCGCTTCTCGCAATGCGTCAGCAGCACGACGACGCCGCGCGCGGCCGCGATGTCCTCCGCGTTCTCGATCCACATCGGTCCAATCTGCGGCGCCGAATATCCCAGAAACTGCGCGGTGCCGTCGCGACGCACGGAGATCGGAATCTCCAGTGTGCGGCCGATTCTGAAGGGGCGCGCGCTGGCGCAGCCGTTGTTGAACGTGGGAAAAGGACCGCCCGACGTGGGAATGCTCGAGTCGTACACGAAGTAATCCGCGAGATCTTCGATGAGCCCCGCGGTTCGCACGAGGGACGGCGCGCGGTAACCGGTAGGCGAGTACGGCTCCAACGGGGCTCGCCCGTCGCTGAGCCGGCGGCGGCGCTCCTCGCGCTTCAGGAAGGGCGTCCGGTTGGAATGATCGTAGCCGTGCACGCCAATCTCGTGTCCGCGTGCAACGACGTCGCGCAGCAGCCCGTGATCGAGCGGCCACGCGCATGGCACGACGTAGTTCGTCGAGCGCGCCCCCACGGCTTCCTCGAGCGGCAGAAAGTTCTCGACGAGGTTGCGCAAGCCCTCAGGGGAATCGATGTCATGCGTGACGAGGACCGGCGCGGGACGAGCAGGCGGACGCTGATGGTCTTCGGACATCCAGTCGGCGACGAAGTCGGCACTGAGATCGAGGGGCCAGCCGGGAAAACGGGCCCATTCCGATTCGCGTGTGCGGAGTCGCCTGCCGATCTGTCTTGCAATGTACCACCTGATCGTGGGCGGAACGCGGTGGTAGCTGAAGGGCACCTGCCGCGAGTGCGGAACACCGTCGGTGAATGCCGCGCGCATCCGCAGTTGAGTGTCGAGGCCGTTGAGAGGCGGCGTCTCCACGCGGCGCAGATCGAGCTCCCGTACATCGGCCGATCCGGTCAGCGATCCAAGCAGCGTCGCGGGCAGCGACACCTCCCGGCCCACGGCCCATTCGAGCCGTTCACGATGCACGCCCGTGACGCGCACCCTGCGCAGATCGTCAGCGCCCATGGATCGCCGGTGACCGTGCCTCGGTCGTCGCGCTGACGAAGTACAGCGGGCGCCGGACGACCTCCGAGTAGATGCGATACAAGTACTCGCCGACGATACCCATCATGAGGAACTGAAGGCCGAAGAAAACCGTCAGCGCGATCATGACGCTCGTCCAGCCTGGAAGCGGCCGACCTCTGACCCACACCGCAAGAAAGTAGACGGTGAGCGGTACGGTGAGCAGGGAAACCAGGGCGCCTGTGATTGTCATCAAGCGGATCGGCATCAGCGAGAAGCCGATGAACGTGTCGTACATGGTCTTGACCATGTGCCCGTACGTCCATCCGGACACGCCGGACCGCCGCCGCTGGCGGTGATATTCGACGACCGTCTCCGAGAACCCCGTCCACGCGACGAGCGCGAAGGTGACGCGGTTGCGCTCCTGGAATTGTGCGAAGCATTCCGCGACCTTGCGATCGACGAGGAGGAAGCTGCCGGTGGTGAAGCGGGATCGGCGCGGCATCGCGTGCGTCCGGATGAGCGACTCGAAGATCCGGCTCGTCCAGACCTTGAGGGCCGATTCGTCGCGGGTGATGCGCTTACCCCACACGATGTCGACGCCGCTCTTCCACGTGTCGATGAACTGTGACACGACTTCGGGGGGATCCTGGAGATCGCACGCGAGAGTAGCGACGGCATCGGCGTCTCCGATGTTCGCAAAGCCCGCGCTCAGCGCGATGTGCGAGCCGTAGTTGCGCGAGAGGCGGATACCGCGAAAGCGTGGGTCGCGCGCGGCGATTTCACAAATCTGTTTCCAGCTCTCGTCGGAGCTGCCGTCCTCGATGAACAGCACTCGGACGTGGCAGTCCGTGCGCGACAGCAGCGTCTTGCTGACTGCCGCTTCGTACGCGGCGAGCCCTGCCGTCTCGTTATAAACAGGCGTCAGGATCAGGACGATGGGCTGCCGCCCCGGATCGGAATTCACAGCTCTTCCCACTCGGCGAACTCGGGTCCAGCCAGTGTCGCCAGCTCACGCAACGGCGCGGCGTACCGCTGCCGCAGCCGATCCAGCGCTTCGACGGGCATTTCCTCGCCGCGTTTTTCGGACGGGTTCACGACGTCGAGCCCGATCGCGTCTTCGCCACGCGACGTCACACCGATGAAGTCGTGCAGATGGGCGGCGAGGTCACCAGGGTTACGGATGATACCGTCGAATTTGAGGCAGAGCACCTGCTCGCGCGGAAACAGCGCGAAGTACGGCCGAAGCATCTCCGCGTAGAGCCCGCGCGAGAAGTAGGCGTGAGGACGGGCGTACCGCAGCTTGGGGGGCAACAGTCGCTCGCGCTCCTCTTCTTTGGCGAGCGCCGTCTCGAAATCCTCGGTTTCCATGCCGTTCATCCGCGACCACATCCAATTCGAGTACGCGCGGTGCGCCGGCTCACGCAGGATGAACACGAGCTTCACCGACGGCAGATGCTGATGAATCCGCTCGGCAACGGCGGCGCTTTCAAGGTAGTTGGTGCTCTTCTCACCCGCCGCGCGACAGGCATCCGCACCGCCAAACCACGTATCGAAGTAATACTGGATCCCACGCGCGTACAGCTCGTCGACGAGAAAGAACTTCGGCTCCGGCCGCACCGGCTTGGCCATGTAGACGTCGGGATGCCGATCGAGCAGCTCATACAACCACGTCGTTCCTGACCGTGGCGCGCCCGCGATGATGAACGTCGGTCCCTGCCGCGGCATTACGTCGGCTTCCTGATGACCGAAATGATCGACGCGGCGCTGCCCAGGAACGCGGCGCGATCGATGAAGGGCGCGTCGAGAAACTTGATCGGAAACAGCAGCGCGCAGAGCATCAGGTACACGACCGACTTGGCGCGTTGGTTGTTGAAGCTCAAGATGGTCGACAGCACTTCAATCAGGTGCAGGAGCGCGACGGTCACGGGCCCGGTAGGATTGGTCCGCTCGATAATCTGCCACCCGTTGAACAGGATGTCGTGCCCTTCATGCGTGAACCGATGATAGTCCGCCGGCGACGCATGATAGGGAAACAGGAACGGGATCATGTGGATCCCGATGCCGCCAGGGCGTGTGCAGCGCGCGAATTCCGCGAGGACGGCGCCCGGCGCCGCCACGTGTTCGAGCACGCTGCGCGACACGAGCGCGTCGACCGCGCCGTCGCGGAACGGCAGCGCATCGAGCGTGCCGACGATGTCCACGGCGTCGTAGTCGAACATGTCAACGCTGACGATGTCGGGATGGACCCGGTTGTTCCCGCTGCCGCCGTCCACGACGAGCGCCGATGCCGGATCGACGTACCGCCGCACGCGCCGCCCGAAATTGAAGGGAAAGGTCGGCGCGAGCACGCGCACGCCGACGGTGTAGTAGGCGCGCCCCAAGCGCTTCTTGAGCCACCCCTTCAGCAGATCGAACTCGTCGTTGCGCTCCGGCACCTCGATGAAGTAAATGCGGTGGTTCCGGATCGGATACCGGGCGGCACACGCACGGCACATCGCGGCATCCGACGCGTACTCCAAGCTGCCGTGGCACCGCGGACACGCCAGCGCGCTCTTCAACCGCTCAAAGCGCCTCGCGCGAGCACTGTCGGCAGCAGGGTTCACCAGCGGTCAGAGGCGGTCAATCGGACGTCGACACTCGCGGACGAGAGCATGGGATGAGGGGCGAGCAACGTTATACAGTACGCCCATAAACCTCAACAAATCTGTCGTCAGAGGGCCCGAAAACCACGACGAAATCCCGCCGGTTCGCGTTGACCGGATCCAGCCAAATCACTTACTATTCAGTGCTTAAAGCCACGCTTTGGCACACCACACCAACCCTGGTCTCAGCAACAGCCGACCTCTTTTTCCGGGGCACGTACGTCGGATACGGGCTGTCGAGCACATCAAGGCTTAGTGCTCTCCCGGGCAAGGTGTGAAAGGCCGACGCGGTAAGTCCGCCAATTCGAACGGTATTACGCCGTATCTTCGCTCGTCGTGTGGGTGAAAGGGCGAAGCTCCATCCGATCCGCATGAAGATCCTTTTTTCGGTCGGCAGCTTCGGGTTCCTTCGGAACTTCGAGCCGGCGCTTCGCCTGCTCGCTGAGAAGGGACACGACCTCCACTTGATGGCCGACCGCAAAGACAGCGTGGGCGGGACGAAAACGCTCGAGCTGCTCCTGCGTGATCATCCCGATCGCATACGCCACAGCTATGCGCCGACGCGCAAGGATTCCCTCTGGCAGCCCCTCGCCACGCAGCTGCGCCTCACGCTCGATTACTGGCGCTATCTCGATTCCCGGTACGACCATTCGCCAAGCCTCCGCGCCCGCGGTGCGTCGCAGGCGCCGGCGCTTGCGTCCGCCATTACGCGCTTCTCGTTCCTGCGGTCACGCGTCGTACTCGGTGCGATGCGCACTCTCGTCACGACCTTCGAACGCGCGGTGCCCAGCGACGGCCGTATCGAGGCATTCCTCCGCAAGGAGGTGCCCGATATGCTGCTTGTGACGCCGCTGTTGTATTTCGGGTCGCAGCAGGTGGACTACGTGCGGGCGGCGCGTGCGCTCGGCATTCCGACGGTGCTCGGCGTGGGCAGCTGGGATCATCTGACGACGAAGGGGCTGATTCACGAACAGCCGGACCGAGTGATGGTTTGGAACGAGGCGCAGCGCACTGAGGCTGGTGAGCTGCACGGCATTCCGCCGGAGCGCGTAACGGTGACCGGCGCCCAGGCGTACGACCACTGGTTCATGCAAAGGCCGACACTCGGGCGCGAAGCGTTCTGCGCGAAGGTCGGGGTGCCGCACGACCGCCCGCTGCTGCTGTATCTCTGCTCGTCGCCGTTCATCACGCCGTACGAAGTCGGATTCGTGGAGAGGTGGATCGAGACGATTCGCCGCTCGTCGGATCCGATCCTGCAATCGGCGGCGATCCTCATCCGCCCGCACCCGCAGAATGCGGAGCAGTGGGCCGACTTCAATGCCGCCGAGTACGACGCGGCCGGCATCTGGCCTCGCGCCGGCGCCAATCCGGTCGATACCGACGCGCGCGCCGACTACTTCGACTCGATGTTCCACAGCGTGGCAGTGGTCGGTGTGAACACGAGCGCGCTGATCGAGTCGGGCATCGTCGGCCGTCCGGTGTACACGGTCCTGGCCGAGGAGTTCGCCGGCCAGCAGGAAGGCACGCTGCACTTCCAGCACCTGAAGAACGTGAATGGCGGGTTGCTGACAGTTGCGGCGTCGCTGCCGGAACACGCGTCACAGCTTGCCGATGCCGTGCGGCGTCAGCCGGTACGCGATGACAAGAGCCGCGCGTTTGTCGAGTCGTTCGTCCGGCCGTACGGGTTTGACGTGCCGGCGGCGGGGCGATTTGTCGAAGCGCTCGAAGCACACGCGGCGCAGCCGCGACCTGCGCGTGTCCACCGTCGTGTGAGCCAACGTGCGCTCGCGTTTCTGATGCGGCCGTTCGCCGTTGCCGCCGCTGCTCGCGCCCGTCGGCGTCGATCCGAGAAGAAAGCCGACACCGGCGCCAAGGCCCCGCGGCCCGCGCGCTTCATGTTCGCGGTCTCCTCTCCGGAATTCCTGCGCTACTTCGACTCGACGATGCAGATGCTGGTGGAGCGTGGGCATCACGTGAGCGTGGCAGTGAACTGGCTGCGCGAACGCAAGAAGGCGCGGCTCGACGAATTGATCAGCGACCCCCGGATTGAGGTCGTCGGCGTGATCCCGAAGCGTGGCGACATGTGGACGCCAATGGCGCGCGCGGTGCGCGGAACCATGGACTTCGTGCGGTATCTGGATCCGCGGTTTGCCGAGGCGCCGGCGTTGCGTGCCCGTATGGTGCGCAAGTCGCTCCCGTCTCTGCTCGAACCGCTCAATCGCATTCGCTCGTTGAGCAGCGTGTCCGTTGCGAGGCTGCAGCGCGTCCTGCAGCACGTCGAGCGCGCGATTCCCGTCGGGGGGCCGCTGCTGCAATTCCTCGACGCCCATCGTCCAGACGTGGTCATCGTCTCGCCGTTGGTCGATGCCTCGTCGGATCAGGTCGATCTCGTGCGTGCGTCGCACGCGGCGGGAATCCGGACGATCGCTGCCATCGCGAGCTGGGACAACCTGACCAACAAGGGACACATGCGGGTCGTTCCGGATCTGGTCACGGTGTGGAACGAACGGCAGCGCGAAGAAGCGACGATGCTGCACGGCGTGCCGGCGGCGAACGTGGCAGTGACCGGCGCGCAGTTGTTCGATCGCTGGTTCGAGCGGAAGCCGAGCCAGTCTCATGATGCGTTCTGCGCGATGGTTCGCCTGCCAGCGGATCGCCCGATCGTTCTTTACACCGGTTCATCGGTGTTCATCGCGCGGTCGGAGTTCGAGGTGCCGTTCGTCCGCCGCTGGATGGCCACGCTGCGGAACAGCGTCAACCCGCTGTTGCGCGATGCGGCGATTCTCGTTCGGCCCCATCCGTTCAACTGCGATTCATGGGAACACGCCGACTTCAGCGAGTTCGGGCCGGTTGCGGTCTGGCCGCGGCAGCGCTACACGCCCGCCGCAGAAGGCTCGCGCGATTCCTTCTTCGACTCGCTCTACTACAGCGCGGCGGTCGTCGGCATCAACACGAGCGCCATGATCGAGGCTGCGATCCTGGGTAAACCGGTGCTGTCATTGATGACGGGCGATTTTGCCGGGACGCAGGAAGGGACGCTGCACTTCAGGTACCTGCTGCCGGAGAACGGCGGCTTTCTGCGGGTCGGCGCGACGCTCGAGGAGCACGCGGAGCAACTCGCCGAAGTGCTGCGCGATCCGGACGTCACGCGCGAGCAGACCCTCGGATTCGTGCGGCATTTCCTCAGGCCGCACGGAATGGAGCGCCCCTGTACGCCGATCCTCGTCGACGCGTTCGAGCGCGTGGCTGTTCAGGGACCGCGGAAGGCCGAGCGCGAAGGCAACGCGACCAAGCTGCTACGAATCGGCGCCGCGCCGATCGCGCTCACCATGCGGGCCGCGAATCGACTCGAGGGGTTCAACGCGGCAAAGGCGGGGCACCGTCTCCGCCGGCGTACGCGCAAGTTCGCGTATGAGAGCTATGCAACGGTGAAGCGCGCCTCCTGGCTCGCGTACTCACGCGCGCTGAAGAAGCCGTCACGCCGTGCGATCAAAGCGGTGCGTCTGATGATGCGCGGCGAAGAATCTCGGTGAAGATCCTTTTCCTCGGGCGGCACTACACTTATTTCCGCAATTTCGAGTCGGTGCTGCGCGGCCTGGCCGAGCGGGGTCACGCGATCCATCTTGCAGTCGAGCGAGACGAGACGCTTGGCGGGCTCGGCATGGTGCAGACGCTCGCATCCGAGTTCCCCTCGATCACGTTCGGCGAGGCGCCGGGACGAGCGGATGACGACTGGTCGTGGGTGGTCAATCGCCTGAGGCTCGGCCTCGATTACCTCCGCTATCAGCATCCGGTCTTCAACAGCGCGCGGAAGCTCCGCGATCGGTCGCGCGATCGCACTCCAGGCGCTTTCGTCACCCTTGGCCGCGTCGTTCGGACAACCGGCGGCTGGTCGCGGCGCCTCGCGTCGGGCATCGTCCGCGGCATGGAACGATCCGTGCCAGAGGATCCTGCCATTCGCGCCTATCTCGAGAGTCAGCGGCCGGACATCGTGCTGCTGACTCCGCTGGTTGATCTCGGCTCATCGCAGATCGAGTACCTCCGAGAAGCCCGCGCGCTTCGCATTCCCACAGGCCTGTGCGTCTGGAGCTGGGATCATCTGTCGAGCAAGGCGTTGATTCGCGATCCACCCGATCGCGTGTTCGTGTGGAACCCGACGCAGAAACGCGAAGCAATCGAGCTGCACGGCGTACCCGCGGAGCGCATCGTTGTGACGGGCGCGCAATGCTTTGATCAGTGGTTCGATCGACAGCCGTCGCGCGATCGCGAGACGTTCTGCCGGCAAGTCGGACTCCCGTTGTCGCCGCCGTACATTCTGTGGGTGTGTTCGGCACTTTTCCACGGAAGTCCGGTCGAAGCGCAGTTCGTGCTCACGTGGATCCGGGCGTTGCGCGAGGGCGGGTCATCCCGCGCGAGGTCGGCGCCCATCCTCGTGCGGCCGCATCCTTCCCGGCACGCTGAGTGGGAAGGCGTCGATCTCTCAGGTCTCAACGCAGTGGCCTGGGGAGGCAATCCCGTCGATGCGGAGTCGCGCGCCGACTATTTCGACACGCTCTACCACAGCGCCGCCGTCGTCGGGATCAATACGAGCGCGTTCATCGAAGCGGGGATCGTCGGCCGGCCCGTCCATACGATCGTCGTGCCCGAGATGGCGGACAACCAGACAGGCACGGTCCACTTCAACTATCTGCTCAATGCCGGCGGTGGGTTGCTCGAGCTCGCGCGCAGCGTCGACGAGCACCTGGCGCAGCTCGACGCATCGTTGGCGAAGGCCGGCCTCCACACCGCCGAGGTCAAACCGTTCGTGCGCGAGTTCGTCCGGCCGAATGGACTTCATGTAGCTGCGACACCCTTGTTCGTCGAGCAGGTCGAATCGATGGCCGCGCTGCAAGCCGCGCCGCCGCAGGCTTATCCCCTGACGAGAGTCTGGCGCTGGATCGCGGCGCGAGCGGCGCGCACGCGGGACGACGACCGGTACGAGCGATGGACGTTATCGCAGCGTGAGCTGACATCGCTGGAGAAGCTGCGGGGCGCGCGGGGAATCAAGGCGCAGCAGCGTGCGGATGCGAGGCGCGCGCGCGAGGCCGAGCGCGACGTGCGCGTACGCGCCCGCGAAGAGCAGCGCGCGGCGGAGGAGCGTCGGCGCGTCGAGAAGGCGGCGGAGAAGGCGCGGCAACTGGCGGAGAAACGTCAGCGTGTCGATGCCGAGCGCGCTGCGAACAGACGCGCTGTGTAAGACCACGAAGAACACGAATTGATGTCCTTCGTGGTTGAAGAAATCGGATGAGAAAAGTCTGCATCGTCGTCGGCTCGCGCGCCAACTACAGCAGCATCAAGTCGGCGATGTGCGCCGTGCGCGCGAATCCGGATTTGAAGCTGCAGCTCGTGGTCGGCGCCTCAGCACTGCTCGATCGCTTCGGCTCAGTGGTCGACGTCATCGAGTCCGACGGTTTTGAGCCAGACGCGAAGATCACGATGATTGTCGAGGGCGAGACCCCTGGCACCATGGCCAAGTCGACGGGTCTCGGCCTGCTCGAGCTGCCCACCGTCTTCGGCATGCTCAAGCCGGACGTCGTCGTCAGCGTCGGCGATCGGTTTGAGACGATGGCTACCGCGGTGGCGGCGGCGTACATGAACATTCCGCTCGCGCATACGATGGGCGGCGAGATCAGCGGCACGATCGACGAGAGCATCCGCCACGCGGTGACGAAGCTTTCGCACCTGCATTTCCCCGCGAACCAGCAGGCGGCGGCCCGCATCATCCGTATGGGTGAGGATCCGACAATGGTGCACGTCGTCGGCTGTCCGCGCATCGACCTCGTTGCGGACATCGTGCACGCCGACGGGCACCTCGAGTCGCCCGACTGGCTCCCGCGCGAAGGCGGTGGCGCCTACATTCCCCCCGACCAGCCGTTCCTGCTCGTGAGCCAGCACCCGGTGACGACGGAGTACGGCCAGGGTGAGAAGCAGATCGTCGAAACCTTGATGGCGCTGCACGAGCTGCAGATGCCGACGATCATGCTCTGGCCGAACGCTGATGCCGGATCGGAGGACCTCTCGCGCGGCATGCGGAAGTTCCGCGAGACGCACAAGCCGGAGTACATCCGCTTCTACAAGAACTTCCCGATCGATACCTACGTCCGCCTGATGCTCAACTGCGCGTGCGCGATCGGCAACTCGAGCGCGCCGTTGCGTGAGGGCGCGTACGTCGGCGTTCCGACCGTCAACATCGGCACGCGACAGCAGGGGCGCGATCGCGCGGACAACGTCATCGATGCGGGCTACGACCGGCGCCCGATCGTCGCGGCGGTCAGGAAGCAGCTCGCGCACGGCCGGTATACACCGAACCACCTGTATGGCGATGGCGGCGCCGGGGCGCGGATCGCAAGAATCCTGGTGGAGTCGCCCCTTCGCGTGCAGAAGCGGTTGTCGTATTGATGCAGGTCCTTGGCGTCATCCCCGCGCGGGGCGGATCGAAAGGGATTCCGAACAAGAACCTTGCGCTCGTCGGTGGACGGCCGCTCCTCGCGTACACGGCAGACGCCGTGAAGCAGAGCACACGGCTCACGCGCGCCATCGTCAGCACCGATGACGAGCGGGTTGCCGACTGCGCAAGGTCGCTCGGCCTCGAGGTGCCGTTCATGCGTCCCTCTTCGCTCGCGGCAGACGATACGCCCGTGCTTCCGGTGCTGCAGCACGCCGTCGACACCTTGAAATCAGAGGGGTTCGAGGCCGACATTGTCGTACTGCTCCAGCCGACCTCACCACTGCGACGCGGCGAGCACATCGATGCGGCGATCCACTGGCTCGAGCGCGCGGGTGGCGACTCCGTGGTGTCGGTGGTCGAAGTGCCGCATCAATTCAGTCCGGTGTCAGTCATGAGCCTTGACGATGGCTGGTTGTTTCCGTTTCTCGACGGGTCCACCGTCGTGCGGCGGCAGGACAAACCGCGTCTGTACGCGCGCAACGGCCCTGCGGTCCTAGCGGTGCGAGCATCGGTGATTGCCGGAGGTTCGCTTTACGGCCACCGTTCGTGGCCCCTCATCATGAAGCCCGAAGAATCAGTCGATGTCGACATGCCGTGGGATCTCTCGCTGGTCGAGTGGGCGCTCAGCGTTCGCGGAGACGGGCCACGGAGGAACGAAAGCACGGAGCCATGAAGCTGAAATTCTCCGTGTCTCCGTGGCTCCGTGGCTTGTGAGAGTGATGCAGATTCCCTACAGGCGCGTCTCCGAATATCAGCCGGTCGATGTCAGCCGTCTGCGGCCAGGCAGCTCCTACAAGAGCCTGATCGAAAAGCGTACGCATCCGATTGACGAACTCGTCGCGCGGTTCGGACGCATCCCCGAGAAGCTGTTGACGTCCCGCGCATGCCCGACCTGCGGCAGCGCTGATGAGACGCTCGAGCTCGAAAAGGATCACATGCGGATCGTGCGCTGCAAGGTGTGCGACCTCGTGTACGTCAATCCGACGTTTGACGAGGCGCACTACAAGCAGGTCTACGCCTCGCAGGCGTATCAGGACATCGTCCGCGATCTGGGCATCAACAGCCACGAATACCGCGTCGGCCGGTTCGGCAGTGAGCGCATCGGCATGATGGCGGAGCAACTGCGCGTGTCGAATGGACGCCCGCCAAGGTATCTCGACGTCGGCTGCAGTACGGGATTCGTCGTAGAGGCGGCACGCGACAAAGGATGGGACGCCATCGGCATCGATCTCAATCCATCCGCGGTTGAGTACGGCCGCACACGTGGCCTCGATCTTCGCACCGTGGCGCTCGAGGACGCGGGCTTCGCACGCGCCAGCTTCGATGCGGTGTCGCTCTTCGACGTGCTCGAACATCTCCTCGATCCGCGGCGCACGCTGCGCGCGTGCGCAGATCTCCTCGCGCACGACGGCATCGTGTTCCTCTACGTGCCGAACTTCGACTCCGCCTCACGCCTGCTCATGGGTGCCAACGCGCACTTCATCTGGCCGACGCATCATCTGAACTACTACACGCCCACGACGATCCGCGATCTGATGCTGCGCCACGGCCTTGCGCCGGAGCTCATCGTCACCGAGGGACTCGACATCGAGGATTACCTCTGGTACCGCCGCGAGGTGTTGAACCGAAGCGACGATGGACTGACCGAGATCGCCGATGTGCTGCAATTCCTCGCCAACGCGGGGTGCTACGGGAAGAACCTGCGGGTGATCGCGCGCAAAGCTGCATGAAGGTTCTTTTCACCGCGCTGCACTTCGCGAACTACCGCAACTTCGAGTCGGTTGTCCGCGACCTTGCCGCGCGCGGCCATCACGTCCATCTCCTCGCGGATGAGGAAGAGAGCCTTGGCGGACGGGCGCTTGTCGAGCGCCTGGCAGCCGAGTATCCGACGATCACGTGGGGCTGGACGCCATCGCCGGCGGAGGAGCCCTGGTTCCCCGTGGCGCAGAAGCTCCGGTTCGCGCTGGACTACGTGCGGTATCTCGATCCGCAGTACGCCGAGGCCAAGAAGCTGCGGCTGCGCAACATCGAGCGCGCGCCGCGAGTCGTTCGCTGGCTGACGTCAGGCATCGGCGGCGCGCTGATCGGCCGTCGCATGGTGGCGGGCGTGCTCAAGGCGGCCGAGCGCATGCTGCCGCGCAGCGGCGCGATCACACGGCTGCTCGAAGAGCAGCAGCCGGATGTCGTGCTGCTGACGTCGCTGACGTTTTCGCGATCGTTCGCGATGGATCAGTTGAAAGCCGCACGCGCGCTCGGCGTTCCGACCGCAGCCTGCATCATGAGCTGGGATCACCTGTCCAGCAAGGCACTGGTGCACATCGCGCCGGACAGGACGATCGTCTGGAACGACGTCCAGAAGCGCGAAGCATCGGAGATGCACGGCCTCGCCCCCGACAGCATCGTCGTCACCGGCGCCCAGTGCTACGACCAGTGGTTCGAGAAGCAGCCGGCTCGATCGCGTGAAGAGTTCTGCCGCACGGTTGGACTGGATCCGTCGAAGCCATTTGTGCTGTACGTCTGTTCCGCGATGAGTCCGGTGCCGAATCCCGTCGAGCCGGTCTTCGTGAAGGAATGGATCGAAGCGGTGCGGGCAAGCAGCGATCCGATGCTGCGGACCGCGGGCGTGCTCGTGCGCCCGCACCCAGAGCGCGCCAGGGAGTGGAGCGGCATCAGCCTGGACAATCTCGACAACATCGTCGTCCACGGACGTACGCCGATCGACAGCGACGCAAAGGCGGATTATTTCGACTCGCTGTATTACAGCAACGCGGTCGTCGGTCTGTGCACGAGCGTGTTTCTCGAGGCCGCGATCGTCGGGCGCCCTGTGCTGACTCTGCTGCTGCCCGCGTATCGCATGCACCAGGACGGGATGGCCCACTTCCGCTACCTCCTCACTGTCGAAGGCGGCTTGCTGCATACCGCGCCGGACATGTCTGCGCATCTCACGCAGCTTGCCGGGACGATGCAGAACGAGGGCGCGCGCGACGAGCGGAACCGACGCTTCGTCACAGCGTTCGTCCGCCCGCTGGGGCTCGCCGTGCCAGCCACGCCACGATTCGTCGACGTCGTCGAGCGGCTGGCGCAAGGCGGCCGCCGGGCACCCGATGCGCAGCTCACGCGGCCGTCGGTCCGACGCGGTGTCGTCAGGCGTCTGGCGATCGCGGGCACCAGCGGCATCGGCGCATGGCTGTTGATGGACAGCTTCGACGAGCAGCGCGCATCCAGCGAACGCGAACGCGAGCAGCAGAAGCGCGAAGTGCTGGCCGAGCGCGCGGCGCGCTGGGAAGCAGAGCGGCGCCAGCGTGACGAGAAGTTGAGGCTCAAACAGGCGCAGCGAGATGCGAAGGCGCGCGAACAGACGAAGAAGCAACGCAAGCAGCAATGGCGGCGCTGGCGGTATGCGCTGGGCACGAGTGGCCCAGTCGCGCGGCTGAAGGGCAGTCTCCGGCTGTTGACAGGAACGCGGAGCCGATGACGCCGCGCATCGTCCTGGGCATGACGCTCCACAACAACGCGAGGCACCTTCGCGAGGCGACCGACTCGATCCTTCGTCAGACGCATGCCGACTTCGCGCTCCTGATGCTCGACGATGGATCGAGCGACGAGACGGAAGCGATCGCGCACGAATACGAACGGTTGGACGGCCGGGTCCGCTATTGGAGGCACACCGAGCGGCGCGGCATGATCCCGACCTGGAAGGAAGTGGTTGAGATTGGTCGCCGCGAGCACCCGCAGGCCGAATATTTTGCGTGGGTCAGCGATCACGATCGCTGGGACTCGCGGTGGCTCGCGAGGATGGTCGCGGAGCTCGACTCGCACCCGGAGGCGGTGCTCGCCTACCCGCAGGCTCTGAGGATCGACGAATGCGGCCAACCGATCGGGAAGGAGCCGCGGGTGTTCGATACGTCAGGCGTCGCCGGTCGAGAGGCGCGGTGGCGTCACTTCTCCTGGAACGGTTTCGGCTCCGGCGACATGGTGTACGGCCTGACGCGACTCCGTGCCCTTGAAGCCGCGGGCATTTTCCGTCCGGTGCTCAATCCCGATCGGCTGCTCATCGGGGAGCTGACGCTGCAGGGACACATCCGGCAGGTGTCTGAGCCTCTGTGGTCGAGACGCCAGTCGAACCAGGCGAGCGTCGCGCGTCAGAGCATTTCACTGTTCGCCGGAGGCACACCCGCGCGCTTCGGATGGCCTCCGTCGCTTCAGCACGCGATCGTGCTTCGGCGCGCGGGAGTCGGCGCGTCGATGATCGCGACCTACGTCGTCGCGTCGGTATGGCGTGCCACGCGCAAGACCGAGACGTCGAAGAGCATCGGCCGTGGCATTGACAACGTGCACTTCGTCAAGAGGGTCATCAAGAAAGGCATTCATCACTCGGTCTACTACACGCTGGTCGGCGCGCGCGCGTGTGCCGGACGCTGCCGTCGCATCGGCCGCAAGGTCGTGTACGAAATCCTGATGTTCACGCATCGGACCGGATTGCGCGGAACGAGCAAGACGCGTTGAGAATTCTTTTCGCTGCGCTGCATTACGGGTACTTCCGGAATCTCGAGTCGGTGGTCGACGAGCTCGCCCGTCGCGGGCACGACATCCATCTGACGGCAGAGCGTCAGGATTCGGCGCTTGCCGGCCGCTCGATCGTCGAGCGGCTCGCGGCCAGTCACGAGACCGTGACATTCGGGATGATGCCGCGGCGCGAGCGCGCGTATTTCTTTCTGGCGTCGAAGATCCGGCTGTCGCTCGACTACCTTCGCTATCTGCAGCCGGCCTATGCAGAGACCCCGGCGCTTCGCCGCCGCGCGCGCGTCAGGACGCCCAGGGGGTTGCTTCGCGTGCTGCGCTGGCCGTTCCTTCGCACGTCCGGTGGCAGGCGGCTGCTTTCACGCGCGCTCGATAACGTCGACTACGCGATGCCGCCGAGCCCGGCGATTGAGCGCTTTCTGGACGAGCAGCGCCCCGACCTCGTGATCATCACCCCGCTCGTCGGCGTCGTCGCGTCGTCGCAGCTTGATCTGCTGCGCAGCGTCAAGTCGCGCCGCGTGCCCGCAGCAGTCTGCGTCTGGAGCTGGGATCACTTGTCGAGCAAGGCGATCATCCGCGATCTGCCGGATCGCCTGTTCGTGTGGAACGACGTCCAGAAGCGCGAAGCGATCGAGATGCACGAGGTTCCAGCTGATCGCGTGGCCGTCACGGGTGCTCAATGCTTCGACCGCTGGTTCGATCGAGAGCCGGCGCGTGGACGCGCGGAGTTCGCGCGTCGCGTGGGACTGCCAGACGACCGGCCGTTCATCCTCTGGGTGTGTTCGGCGCTGTTTCCCGGCAGTCCGTCCGAAGCCGAGTACGTCATGCGCTGGGCGGCCCATCTGCGCGCGTCAGCGGACCCGCGCATCCGCGATGCCGCAATCCTCATTCGCCCCCATCCGTCGCGTGCGCGCGAATGGGAGACGGTCGATTGGCGCAGCATCACCGGCGTGGCGTTCCGGGGCGGCAATCCGATCGACGAGGAGTCGCGCGCGGACTACTACGATTCGCTCATCCACAGCGCGGCGGTGGTGGGCCTCAACACGAGCGCCTTCATCGAAGCCGGAATATCGCAGCGCCCCGTGATGGCGATCCTGCCCTCTGAATTCAGAGCGAACCAGGAAGGCACGCTGCACTTCAGGTACCTCGTCGAGGGCGGGCTGTTGACGACCGCACGATCGCTTGTCGAGCACGAGCGCCAGCTCGCCGCTGTTCTTGCCGGTCCACCGCTCTCGATCATGCAGCGGCAGCAGGAATTCGTCCGGTCGTTCGTGCGGCCGCGCGGGCTCACCGTGTCGGCGACCGGTGTGATGGCCGACGCGATTGAATCACTCGCGATCGCGGGCCAGGCGGATGCACCGCGCCCGGTGCGGACGAGCGGCAGGCTTGGTTTCGCAACCCTGCGCGCGATCTCGCGCATGCCCGCCGGACGCCGCCTGCTGCTCGACGAGCGCGAGGCAAAAGCCAAGAAGCGGCGCGCCAACGAAGAGCATGCCGGCGGAGCGGCGGGGATCGCCTGATGAGGATCCTCTTCTTCGCGCGCCACTATTCCTACCTCCGGTTGTTCGAGTCTGGGATCGCGGAGCTCGCGAGGCGAGGACATCAGATTCACTTGTCCGCCGATCGTGAAGAGTCGATGGGCGGTCGCGGGATGGTCGAGCGGCTCGCGGAAAAGAACCCGAACATCACGCTGGGGACGACGCCGGGTCGCGCGCCGGGAGCCTGGACGGAGTTTGCGCGGCGGCTGCGACTCGGGATCGATTATTTGAGGTATCTCGATCCCCGCTATGCGGACACACCGCACCTCAGGACGCGGGCGCGTGATCGCGCGCCGCGCAGCGTCGTGGCGATTGCCGAGCACCTCAGTGCGGGCGCGCGCGAGACGTTTGGGCGCCTGCTGCGGACGCTCGAGCGCGGCATCCCGCCGAGCGCGCACCTCGAGAGCTACATCCGACAGCAAACGCCGGATGTCGTGCTGATCACACCGCTCGTCGAGTTGGGCTCGCCGCAGATGGATCATCTCGCGGCCGCGAAGGCGCTTGGCGTTCGCACGGCGCTGCCAGTAGCAAGCTGGGACCACCTGTCGAGTAAGGCGGTCGTTCGGAATCATCCAGACCTGCTGCTTGTCTGGAACGAGATTCAGAAGCAGGAGGCGATCGAGATGCACGGCGTCGCGCCCGAGCGCGTCGTCGTCACCGGGGCGCACTGCTACGACCAATGGTTCGGCCGCGCGCCGTCGCGAAGCCGCGAAAGCTTCTGCTCGCGCGTCGGCCTGCGATCGGACCGCTCGTACGTCTTGTACCTCTGCTCCTCGCTGTTCCGGGGGACGGCCAGCGAGGCCGCGTTCGTCGAACGGTGGGTGGAGGCGATCCGCACGAGCGACGATCCACGGTTGAAAGACATCGGCCTCCTGATCAGACCGCACCCCGCGCGGCGCGATGAGTGGAAGGACATCGACCTCTCCGGCTACAGGAACATCGTGTTTTGGGGCTCGCATCCAGTCGATGACGAGGCGAAGGACGACTATTTCGACTCGATGTACTACAGCGCCGGCGTCGTCGGGCTGAACACCAGCGCCTTCCTCGAAGCCGCGGTTGTCGAGAAGCCCGTGCATACGGTACTTGTCGACGACATCTCGAAGCACAACCAGGAAGGCACGATTCATTTTCATTACCTGCTCGACGTGAACGGCGGTCTTCTGCACGTGGCGCGCACGCTCGACGAGCATCGGCGCCTGCTGGCGGACTCGCTGGCGCCGGAAGGCGGCGGCGACGTCAAGGCGCATCGCTTCGTCGAAGGCTTCATCCGGCCGTTCGGCGCATCAGTAGCGGCCACGCCGCGATTCGCGGACGCCCTGGAGACGCTGGGCGCGTCGCCGTCGCCGCGTCCTGTGGGCGACCGCCTTGCGGAGCGCTCGCTGCGACTCGCGTTGTATCCGGCCGTTGGCACGTTGCAGCTGCTCCTGCTGACACAGCCGCACCGCAAGCGCGTGCGCCTGCGGTTCCGCAAGTGGTACTACGATGGCCGGCGGCGTGCGTTCGTGAAGCTGAAGCAGTTTGCGCAGAACCAGCTTGGCGAGAAGGAACTGACCGCTGCGCCACTCGGTCCGCCGTCGGCGCTCACGCCGAAGCCGGGCCGCCAGCGCGATCCCGCGAAGAAGCTCGCGGGCTGGAACCTGCCGGAGGCAGAAGAGACGCGCGAGTTGATGACGGCGCTCGGTCGGAGCGGCCGGCCTATTCTGATCGGGCCGTGGCTGTCTGAAGCAGGGTTCGAGCTGCTCTATTGGATCCCGTTCCTTGCGTGGGCGAAGGCCTACGGCAATCTCGATCCCTCGCAGCTCGTCGTCATTTCGCGTGGCGGAGCGTCTTCCTGGTATCGCGACGTCACGACCAACTACGAGGACGTGCTGTCGTTCTACACGCCGGAGGAGTTCCGCGCGCGCAACGACGCGCGCATCCTCGAGCAGCGTGGCCGGCTGAAGCACGTCGAGATCTCGAGCTTCGACCGCGAGATCATCGCGAAGGTCACGGAGAAGCGCGGCCTCAGCGGTGTCCGCCTGCTGCATCCGTCGACGATGTACCGGTTGTTCGATCATTTCTGGTTCCAGCGCGTCCCGGTGACGCTCATCGAGGCGTTCACGTCGTTCGGAGCGTTGCCGCCGGTTGACCTCGGTGATTTGCGCAACCGCCTGCCGCAGCGTTACGTGGCCGCAAAGTTCTATGGCAACACGGCGTTGCCGGACACACCGGAGAATCATGGGTTCGTGGCGTCGTATCTCGAGGAGCTGACGCGGCATACCGATGTCGTGCTGCTCAACACGGGGCAGAGGTTCGACGATCACGAGGACATGGCGCGGGTCGACCGCAGCCGGATTCACACGATCGATCAGCTGATGACGCCGGCGACGAATCTCGACGTGCAGACGCGCATCATCGCGGGCGCCGATGCGTACGTCGGCACCTATGGCGGATTCTCGTACGTCGCCCCACTCGTCGGGACGCACGCCCTCACGTTCTACTCGCACATCACCGGCTTCCGCTTCGACCATCTCGAGGTCGCCAAGCGCGTGTTCTCGGGATTGCGGAAGGGCAGCTTTGTCGAGGTTGATCTGCGTTCGATCGATCTGTTGCGGCTCGGATTCGGCGGCGGCACGCATGTGACCGACGCGCTCGCAGGAGTGACTCGCGGGTGAGCGGATTGTTCACGGCGCTGAAGCGGCCCTTGCGCGACGCGTTGCGCCATCGCGCCGAGCTGCGCGAGCAGTTGCAGTGGTCGCGGACCGCATGGCAGATCGAGCGCGAGATCGAGGACGCCGT
>ORMF010501059.1_pt1 | contig 51655 bp, 43 predicted proteins | sample 1779871 | NCBI WGS metagenome assembly ORMF01 (sample SAMEA104232316, study PRJEB22302) | groundwater metagenome | biome: forest; feature: aquifer; material: groundwater | place: USA | collected 2011-08-07 | depth 5.4 m | reverse complement strand
GTAAGTTGCATGGGTCGGCTTCCTTGCCTGGGCGGCTTGTGTTGTGTGTTAACAAGACAAGTTTCCCATAAAAGAGCAACGAAGCCGACATCAACTTACCCGGAATTCCGCCTCGGAAATCTGCGAAACTCGAACTTAGCGTTCGGTTTGAAGTTCCCGAACGCTAAGCCGCAAGCGGACGAACTTTCGAGGATCGCCATGGATCGGCGGAAACTGATTACGATTTGCGTGCCGGTGCTGAACGAAGAGGCGAACATCGCCAACCTCTACGCCGCCGTCGAGGAGCTGCGCCGGTCCATGAGCGACCGCTATCGCTTCGAGCTGCTGTTCACCGACAATCACAGCACCGACGGCACCTTTGCCCTGCTCAATGAATTGGCCCAGCGCGATCCGGACGTGCGTGTCCTGCGCTTCTCGCGCAACTTCGGCTTTCAACCCTCCGTGCTGACCGGCTACCTGAACGCCCGAGGCGCTGCGGTCATCCAGCTCGATTGCGATTTGCAGGATCCGCCGTCGCTCATTCCGCGGTTGTTGGAACTTTGGGAAGCCGGCAACCAGGTGGTCTACGGCGTGCGCGATAAGCGTACGGAAGGCTGGCTGATCACCTTCACGCGCCGGTGCTTCTATCGGGTGATTCACAGCCTGAGCGAATCCGAGCTGCCCCTCGACGCCGGCGATTTTCGGCTGGTGGATCGGCGCGTCATCGAAGAGTTGGCACGCATCGACGATGCCACGCCGTACGTGCGCGGCACGATCGCCACGCTCGGCTTCAACCAGGTCGGCGTCCCTTATACACGGGCAGCGCGCCAGGCCGGCGCAAGCAAGTTCCGCTTCAAGGACCTGTTGAATCTGGCGATGGACGGCATCTTCAACCACTCGTTTGTGCCGCTGCGCCTGGCGACTTATGTTAGCCTGACGATCGCCCTCGCAACATTGATCCTGATCCTGGCCTACGTGGCCGGCCGGTTGTTCTTCGCCCAATCCTGGCCGCCCGGCTTTGCGACGCTGGTCGTCTTGATTCTGGTGTCAATCAGCCTCAACGCCTTGTTCTTTGGGATTCTGGGCGAGTACGTCGCCCGCATTTATCGCCAGGTGAAGAAGCGCCCGCTCACGATCGTGGAACGTGAATTGAACGGGCCGCCGGCGGACCAGGCGGCGGCGACGGAGCGCGCCGCGTAGCCAGAATCGCGAAGCCGCCAAACAAGCTCTGGATACGCTGGCCTGGGAACCGGGTGAAAACAGTTCGCTGCGCGCCTGTGCGCTTCTGATTTTCGGCCGTGAATTGTCACCTCGAAGTTGCACATCTCCAGACATGACCTATATTTGCATGCCCGTTTCGAAGCGTTCGATTCGCTGCCGTCCGCGGCTCTACGCAAAAAGCGGGCTACTCGGTGCAAAGAGAGGACGCAGCATGAGTTTCAACCGCGGCAATGTCACGCCGCAACTTGGCGGTCGGGATAGCAAGCTTGCGCATCTGAGGCCGGCGGTTCAGCAACCGGCGGCGTCCAACGGCATTTTCGCCCACGCCTTGCCCGAGAAACTGCAGTGCTGGGTGGATGCGTCGCTGGTCTTGCGCGAAGATTGGACGACGCTGCCCTCCGAAGTCAGGCGCCAGGCAAGCGCCTGCACCGACGATGAGCAACTGTCGCGCTGGCTCGTCGATCACCGGCTTTTGACCGAATATCAGGCCGCTCGCATCGTCGCCGGCACCACCTTTGGGCTCGTGCTCGGCAGCTATCGCGTGCTCAGCCGGCTCGGCGCCGGCGGCATGGGCGTCGTCTTTCTCGCCGAACATATGCAGATGCGCCGCCAGGTCGCGATCAAAGTCCTGCCGATGCACTTCGAGCAGGATCAGCGCCTGCTGCATCGCTTCATGACCGAAATCCGCACCGTCGCACGCTTGCAACATCCCAACATCGTCTATGCCATCGACGCCGGCCAATGCTCGTCGCCGGACAGTCCCGACACCGTGCTGCACTATTTCGTGATGGAATACGTGCCGGGCGCCGACCTCGAGGAACTGATTCACAACCATGGTCCGCTGACGCTCGCCAAAACGTCGGACTTGATCTATCAAGCCGCCTCCGCACTCGGCGAAGCCAACAAATACCAGCTCGTTCACCGCGACATCAAACCGTCCAATATTCAGGTCACGCCGGAAGGGCAAGCGAAGCTGCTCGATTTCGGCCTGACGCGCGGCATGGGCAACCATTTGACCGAGCCGGGCATGCTGATAGGCACGCTCGATTACATCGCGCCGGAACAAATTCGCGACGCCCACAGCGTCGACATCCGCGCCGACCTCTACGGCCTGGGCGGCGTCGTCTTTTGGTGCTTGACCGGCGCGCCGCCGTTTCCGTCGGTCAGCAACATCTTCGAGGTCGCCAATCGCTTCAAGGCGCCGCCGCCGTCGATCTGCGCCAAGCGTCCCGACCTCCCGCCCAAGTTCGACGCCATCGTGCAGCGGTTGCTGGCGATTCGCCCGGAAGACCGCTACGAAACGCCGCAACTGCTGATGTACGCGCTCATGCCGTTCCTGCGTGCCGAAGGGGAAGAGCTGCTGGCCCCGACGCCGCCGCCGCCCGTATCGGACCACGGCCTCAGTGTCGGTTACACGCCGCGCGTGCTGAACATCCTGATCATCGACGACGAAGCCAGCATCCGCACGCTGTGTCGGGCCGTGCTCAATTCCGAAGGCATGCGCTGCGATGAAAGCGCCGACGGCAAGCATGCCCTCGAAATGGTGCGGCAAAAGCACTACGACTTGATCCTGTGCGATGTCAACATGCCCGACATGCCCGGCACCGATATCTGCAAACGCCTGCGCGAACAACCGCCCTCCCCCAACCTCAAGATCATCATGATGTCGGGCGGCGTCAACGCCGACATCATGGCTCAGCTCTTGCTGGGCGGCGCCGACGATTTCCTCACGAAGCCGTTCAGCGTCATCCAGCTTCAGGCCCGCGTCAAAGCAGCCCTGCGGCTCAAGGAAGCCCAGGACCGCGGCGATTTGCTGAATCGCCACTTGCAACAAGTCAATCAGCAGCTCGAAAAGAACCTCGACGCCCGCGATCATTCGCTGGTCGAATCGCGCAACGCCATGGTCTTCGCCCTCGCCAAGCTCGTCGAGCATCGCCTCGGCGACGACGGCGGCCACCTCGACCGCATGCCCAAATACGCCCGCTTGCTCGCCGAAGAGGCCGCCAAGACCGGCCAATTCGACGGCCAGATCAACCCCGCCTTCATCGAACTTCTGGAAACCTGCGCCCCGCTGCACGACGTCGGCCGCATTGCCCTGCCCGATCACATTCTGCTCAAGCCGAACAAGCTCGATCAGGACGAGCGCCTGCACATGCAAACGCATACCACCATCGGCGCCGATACGATGCAGGAGATCGCCAAGAAGCACACTTTCTCGCTGGCCTTTCTGCAAATGGCGACGGAAGTCATGCGGCACCATCACGAACGTTTCGACGGCGCCGGCTACCCCGATCGCCTGGCGGGCGTCAACATCCCGCTCGCCGCCCGCATCGTCAGCATCGCCGATGTCTACGACGCCCTCCGCACGCGCCGCATTCATCGGCCGGCGCTGTCGCACACGGCTGCTCTGCAAGTCATGCTGCAAGGCAATGAAGGCCAGTTCGATCCGGCGCTGCTGCAGATCTTCCAGCGCGTGGCAGGCTCGTTCGAGCGCATCTATCGCGAAAGATTGGCGTAACGTAGGACAGAACTTCGCTTCTGTCCGATCCGCTGATCTGGCAAAAAGCTGCGTCGCCTTTTTGACACACGTGGCTCCGCGGCCAATGAGAATTCTCTCATAATGTCAATCATTCCAAAAAATAAGCTATGGTTTGAAGGTGCGACTTCCCCACGTGCATCCGTGCGCCGTACGGATTGACGGATGCTCTACGCCATGAACATTTCGCGGGCAATCCTCCTCTATTGCCCAGGACTTCCGACTGCAAGATGATCGGCGAAAGGGACGAGAAATGAGAAGCAACGGTACCGAGATGCGCAGGGCAGTTTGGCTGGCGTTTGGCGCAGGAGGACTTGTTTTTGCGCTGGGTCTGATGGTCGTGCTCGGTTGGTGCACCAAAAGCCAGCTGCTGATTGAGGTCTTTGTATCCTACCCGGTCATGCATCACAACACGGCCCTGTGCCTGATGGTCTGCGGCGCAAGTGCGGTGGCGCTCGCTTGGGGTTGGCGGCGCGCGGGTCTTGCGGGCGGCCTCGTTGCCGTTTTCGGAGCGCTCGTGTTGCTTGAGCGCCTGGGTGGCTTCGATTTGGGGCTAGATCATTTGTCGCTTCAGCGCCCCGATCTCGCAAGCTACGCAAGCCGGGTCTCTCCCGGCACCGCCCTGTGCGCCCTGCTGACCGGCGTTGGTTTTCTGCTGCTCGTGCCTGCGCGGTTGTCCTACCGGGTTCCAATGCTGAGCTTGTTGGGCTGCTTCGTCGCCGCCTTGGCCGCGGTGGTGCTCGTCGGCTACGAGTTCCTCGGCGAGGGGATTGTCCGTGGGAGCTTCACCAGCATGGCGGTTTCGACCGCGGCCGGGTTCGGCCTGAGCGCGTGCGCTCTGCTCGCGCTCGCATGGCGGGAGAGCCTTGCCAACGGCGCCGGCATGGCGCGCCACCTGTACGTTCCCGTGGGCATTGCCCTCTTGGCGGCCACCCTGATCCTTTGGCAGGCACTGAACGCGCACGAGCGTGTCCACATTCACCGAATAACGGCGGCCATTGCCTCCCAGGTGCAGGAGGAGATCACGGCCAAGATGCGCTCCCGGGCGTTGGGTTTGAGTATGTTGACCCAACGCTGGCGGCAAAAAGAGAACCGCCCAGGGAACCCTGAAGAGTTTGCGGCGGAGGTTGAGAGCCGGCATCTTCACGGACTGCAGGCGGTGGAACGGGTGAGCACGCAACCGAACGTGCGCTGGCAGGTCTCCAGGGAAGAAGCGCCAGCCGAACAGAAACACGACACTGCCGGCCAGCAGGAGCGCGCGGCGACCCTGCCAAGGCTCGGGGAGCAGCGTGGTTTCTTCCTTTCGCGGCCCATCCCCAGCCAACACGGAGACTGGGAGCTATTGCTCGGCATCCCGGCGTCGTATCAAGGAAAATCCTTCGGTGGGTATCAAGGAAAATCCTTCGGTGGCTACCTGGGTGTCTTTCGAAGCCGAGAACTCCTTGACAGTATCCTGTCCGGGAACATTGCGCCGGGCTACGTCATCGCCCTGAGCGACGGCGACCAAGAATTTTATCGCCGCTCCGGCCAGTCGGCAGCGCTCGCGGGGGAGTGGGCCCAAGAGGGTTCGGTTTCCGTCTTCGGCGCCTCGTGGCGCTTGCAGGTGTGTCCGGAACCGGCGTTCTTGGCGAACCAGCGCTCACCGCTGCCCACCGTGGTTTTGGCAGTCGGGATCTTGACGGCACTGCTGCTCACCGGGGTCATTGGTCTGGCAGAACACGCTCGGCTGCGCACCCGGGAGGTTGAGGCCGCCCATCAACGCCTGCAGGAAGAAATGACCGAGCGCCAGCGCGCCCAGGAATCGCTGCGCCAGGCCCATGTTGAACTCGAAGGCCGGGTGCAGGAACGCACGGCGGAGCTTTCCCGGGTCAATGCCGAGCTGACTCAGGAAATGAGCGAACGCAGTCGGGCCGAGCTGGCCCTGCGCGAGAGCGAACGCCTCAAGGGAGCGATCCTGGAATCGGCCCTCGACTGCATTGTCACCATGGATGCCGACGGCAACATCGTCGAATTCAATCCGGCCGCCGAGAAAACGTTCGGCCACAGTCGCAGCGCGGTGATCGGCAGGAACCTTGCCGAGGTCATCATTCCCCATGCGCAGCGTGAGCGCCACCGCCAAGGCTTGGCACACTACCTCGCCACGGGACAAGGTCCAGTGCTGGGCAAGCGGATCGAGTTGATGGCGATTCGCGCGGATGACACGGAGTTTCCTGTCGAGCTGGCCGTGGCACCCATTAACCTGGAAGGCCGACCCATGTTCGCGGGCTTCGTGCGCGATCTCACCGAGCGCCATCGTGCCGAACGGGCCTTGCAAGAAAGCGAGCAACGCTTCCGAGGCATCTTCAGCCAAGTGGCCGTCGGCATCGCCGAGGTAGGCCTGGACGGACACTGGCTGATGGTCAACCAAAAAGTGTGCGATATCGTCGGCTACACGCGCGCGGAACTCCTGCAGCAAACGTGCCGTGACATCACGCACCCCGATGACTTCGAGGCCCAGCTCCAACAGATGCAACGCCTGCTGGCCGGTGAAATTGCGACGTTCTCGATGGAAAAGCGCTATCTCTGCAAGGATCGATCGCCCATTTGGGTCAACCTGACGATGACCCTGGCGCGTGACACTGCAAACGACCCCAAGTATTACCTTGGGGTGATGGAAGACATCACCGCGCGCAAGTCCCTCGAAGAGCAATTCCGCCAATCCCAGAAGATGGAAGCCGTCGGCCGCTTGGCGGGCGGGGTCGCGCATGATTTCAACAACTTGCTAACGGTCATTTCCGGCTACAGTGAAATCATGCTCGGCAACATGCGCAGCAACGACCCGCAACGCTTGTTGGTGGAAGAAGTGAAGAAAGCAGGCGACCGTGCGGCCGGCCTGACCCGGCAACTTCTGGCCTTCAGCCGTAAACAGGTGCTCGAGCCCAAGGTGCTCGATGTGAATCAGCTGGTGGCCGGCATGGACAAGATGTTGCGGCGTCTGATCGGTGAGGACATCGAGCTGAGCACTCTGGGGGCAGCCGACCTGGGACCCGTGCTCGCCGATCCGGGGCAACTCGAACAGGTCCTCATGAATCTGGCCGTCAATGCGCGCGACGCCATGCCGTTTGGCGGCCGGCTCACGATCGAGACTGCCAACGTAACCCTGCAAGACGGCGCCCTGGATCCAGACTGCGAAGTGCGAACGGGGACCTACGTGATGTTGGCGGTTACCGATACCGGCTGCGGCATGGACAAGAAGACCGTCACGCGGATCTTCGAGCCATTCTTTACGACCAAGGGACCGGAGAAAGGAACCGGCCTGGGCCTGGCCGTCGTCTACGGCATCGTGAAGCAGAGCGGCGGCTACGTCCACGTCTACAGCGAAGTGGGACACGGCACGACGTTCCGTATTTACCTGCCATGGCACCAAGACAAGGTGACGACCGACAACGCGCCGACCGAAACCAGTCCAACCCAAGCGAACGGTAGCGAGACCGTCTTGCTCGTCGAAGACGAAGAGGGCGTACGCCAATTGTCCGCTCTGGCGCTGCGGCAAAGCGGCTACCACGTTGTTGAAGCAACCAACGGCGTCGAGGGCCTGCAGCGCGCCGCCGATCATGCCGGACCAATCCACCTGCTGGTCACTGACGTGATCATGCCCTCGATGGGCGGCCGCCCGATGGCCGACCAACTCAGCGCCGAGCGTCCGGAACTCAAGGTCCTCTTCCTGTCGGGATACACCGACAATGCCATCACGCGCCACGGCGTTCTGGCCCCCGGCATCGCCTTCCTGCAGAAACCGTTCACGCCGAAAAGTCTGGCGCGCAAGGTGCGCGAAGTCTTGGATCGCCCGCGTCCACGAGGGGCCAAGGTACCAGAAGCCGCGATATCGTAGCGGACCACATCGTTTCAGTGATATTCTCTAAAACTCGATTACGCGAACACGGCGCGAATCGCCGCTGCTCCTCGAACCCCTGAGCCCCGCCAAACCGTGAGCGGCTGTAACGGGTACCCCGCAAATTCTGACACATCGGGCATGGTTCAATTGTGGTTGACGACCGATCCCAGCAAAAGTGCAACGCATCTTGGATGAAACGAATTCTTCAGCCATAAACCATTAGATATCAATGCGATACGAAATGCGTTTCATCCACACTGCGGCGTGGTTCAAAACCGGTCATTTCTGGGTAGCAGCGTATTGGGTGCGGGGACTACTCCATTCTGTCATGTGATGCCGACAATTTTTTCGGTGTAACATTAGATGAATCAATGAGATAGGAAACCGAGTGCGTGCCAATGGTGTTGGAATTCTGTCATCTAGAATTTCACCTATGTGTGTCACCATTTTTTGAACCATGCCCACACTGCTCGCCACATTGCATCATTGGCGCCACCCGAAGCCGGACTGAATTGAACCATGCCGTTGCTGCCACTTGCGTCCGTATGTCAAATTGCCTATCCCGCCGCGCAAGACCCTTGATACGCACACCGAATCCTGCTATAGCGGCCCGCTTCGTATTCGGAATATTGCGTCCCGAACTTGGGGGTACGGTGCGCGCAACGCTTTTGCTGCTGACGCTGGGGCTGCTCGGGGCCGGGTGTACGCGGGCGCATTACCGCGTGTCGGCCGACCGGGAGACTTATCCGATCGTCGCCGAGCGCATGGTCGAGCCGGCGTACGATATCGGCCGCACGCGCGTTGATCCGGAACCGACCTCGCGGCTTTACGATCCGTTCGATCCCGATCATCCACCCAAGCCGCCGGACGATCCGGCCGCGGCGCGCTATATGGCGCGGCCCAACGGCATGCGCGGCGGCCGCCGTTGGACGCGCGACGGCGTCATCGACGACATCGAGCCGCCGGCCTGGGAACAGGCATTAGGACTTAACGAAAAGGGCGTGCTCAAACTTGACGCAGATCGCTCCGTCGAGATCGCGCTCAACAATAGCCGCGAATATCAGACGGCGCTGGAGGGCGTCTACCTGTCGGCGTTGAGTTTGACGCTCAATCGATTCGAGTTCGATCTGCACTGGTTCGGCCGCAATGGGACGACGTTTACTCATTTCGGCTCCAGCAGCACGCCGATCGAAACGAACACGCTGACGTCGAACTCGAAACTCGGCTTCACGCGGAACCTGGCGGCCGGCGGGCAACTGGTCGTCGATTTCGCCAACAGCTTTCTCGTTGAATACACCGGCAACACCACCCAGGTGCGTTCGTCGCTGGCGATCAACCTGATGCAGCCGCTGCTGCGCAATGCCGGCCGGGCGATCCGGCTGGAATCGCTGACGCAGGCGGAGCGTGACGTGCTTTATGCGGTGCGTGGCTTCGCCGAGTTCCGCAAGCAGTTCTGGGCGGGCATCGCCGTGCAGAATGGCGGCTACCTCGATCTCTTGCTCGCCGTGCAGACCTTGCGCAACAATCAGGCCAACCTGAAACGACAGCAGGAAACCTATCGCCTTTACAACGAACTGTTCCGCGCCGGCAAGGTTTCGGTCGTTGAGTTCGACCAGATTTTCCAGACCTTACAGTCGGCCAAGCTTCAGGTGATCGACGCCGAATCCGGCCTGGAAAGTGCGCTCGATCGCTTCAAGCTGCGTCTGGGCCTGCCGCCGCGCATCCCCATAGAACTGGATGATGCACCGCTCGACCGATTCATCGTTGTCGACCCCAGCCTGGACAAGCTCCATGACGATCTAGAGGCATTCCAGCGCGATCGGCTCAAGGAACTGGATCAAGCTCCGTCCGTGAAAGAATTGACGAGCCACTTCAGCACGTTGCGTGGTTATGCGGCTGCGGTTCCCAAGGCGCTCGAGCAAGCCGCTGCCGACCTGGCGAAATGGGGCGAGTTGCTGGCGCGGCCGCCGCGTCCGGGCGACGATCCCGAACAGCGCGATCGGGCGAAGACCACCTACGACGGCCTCAAGAAGCAGATTCCGGAGATTACGGCCGACATGAAGAAGGCGACCGACGCGATCGACAAGCACCGCGCCGGCGTGACGGAAGCCACGCGCAAGCAGGCCTGGGAGGCGCTCGCTGAGGATACGAAGATCGTTTTTGGCCAGCTCGACGCGGTCATTGCCATGCAAACTCAGGCGCGCATTTACTTGATTGAATTGCCCGAGGTCGAATATCGCGAGAACGAAGCAGTGGTGCAGGCCAAGGATAATCGCCTCGACCTGCAAAATCGGCTGGCAATCGTCACCGACGCGTGGCGTCAAGTGCGCATTACAGCCAATGCGCTCATGGCCGATGTGAACGTCATCGCCCAGGCGGAGATCGCCACGGACAAGGACCACAATCGGCCCTTCAACTTCGCGGCCGAAGCGAGCCGTTACGCGGTTGGGCTGCAATTCGACGGCCCGCTCAATCGCCTGGCGGAGCGCAACGCGTATCGTGCCAGCCTGATCGCCTACCAGCGGGCCAAACGGGCGTACATGGCGTTGTCAGATCAAGTTGAATCGCAAATTCGGCAGGACTTGCGGCAGCTCAACCGGCTGCGCATCGGCTTCGAGATTTCGCGGCAAAGCCTGCTGTCGGCTGCCCGGTCGTACGAAAAAGCCCGGCTGTCGTTGCTTGACACGCGCGACAAGCGATCAGCCAACGACACTGCCACACTTAACTTGCTGACGGCGCTCAATTCACTTTTGGATAACCGCAACCGCTTGGCGGCAAGTTACATAAATTTCGAGCAACAACGGGTCCAACTTCTGTTAGACTTAGAGGTATTGCAACTGGACCAACGAGGGTTTCCCAATGCCTCTTACCCAAACGCCACCCCTGTTCCCCGCCCTCCAGGAATCAACCTTGTCCCAGGTGAGCCCGGCCCCGCACCCCCTCCCCTCAATCCCCCTTGAGATGGGACAGCCTCTCGTTCCCAAGCTTCAGCTTGGGAACGAGAATCGGGCAGCTAACCGGCGCCGCAACTACTCGGGGCGCCTGGCCCGGCTGGTCGTCGCTGCCGGCGCCGTTCTCGGCCTTGGTTGGGCCGGCATGAGTTGGGCCATGAACGGCCGTAAAACCGCCGACGTCCTGACCGCGACCGCCGCCAAGGGCGATCTCGTGCTCACGGTCGTCGAACGCGGCGAGCTCGAAAGCGCCAAATCGGTTCAAGTCCTCTGCGAAGTCGAAGGCGGCGGCAAATTGGCCGCGATTGTCCCCGAGGGGACACGCGTGAACAAGGGGCAAGAGGTGGCGCGTTTCGATATCGACACGCTTCTCAAAACCGTCAACGAGCAGGAAGTGAAATGGGAGCAAGCGGACGGCAAGGTCAAGGCAGCGCGCAGCGAGTTGGAGGTGCAAAAGAACAAGGCCGAGAGCGAAATCGCCAAGGCCGACTTGGCCCTGGTCCTCGCGAAGCTCGATTTCAATGCGTATGAACAGGGCGAATACCAGGTCGAGCTGGACAAAAGGAAGGGCGCGTTCGAGTTGAGCAAAAAGGAACTGAAGGAGGCGGACGACAACTTGGAATTCACGCGCGGCATGGTCAAGAAGGGGTTCCAGCAACTGGAGACCATTCGCGCGATGGAGCTGGCGGCCGAGGTTAAGCGCTACGGGGTTCGCCAGCAGGAAGCGGACCTGGGCGTGTTCGTGAAGTTCATCAAGGTTCGCAAGATCACGGAACTCAAGGCCAAGGACGCGGAAGCCCGGCGCGAGCTGGTGCGGACCAAGAAGAGCCAGGACGCGGCGGTCGAGAAATCCGCCAACGAGCTGAAGGGGGCGGAGAGAACCGTCGTCCTGGAAAAACGCCAACTCGAACGGCTCCGCACACAACTCGACCAATGCGTGATCAAGGCGCCGCAGGACGGCATCCTCATCTATTCCGCGCTGCGGTACTGGGATGAGTCGTCGCGCATCCGTGTCGGCGGCAATCTGCACTTCCAGCAGCCCATCTTCACGCTGCCCGACCTCAACAACATGCAGGTCAGCCTCAAGGTCCACGAATCCGTCGTCAAGAAGGTGCAAAAAGACCAGCAAGTCACCATGCAAATCGACGCCCTGCCCAATCAGGTGCTGCACGGGAAGGTGAAGTATGTCGCCACGCTTGTGCAAAACGACGGCTGGCGCGGCGGCGGCGTCAAAGAGTACAAGACCGAAGTGACCATCGACGACCTGCCGACCGAAGCCGGGCTGCGGCCCGGCATGACTGCCGAAGTGAAAATCCTGATCAAGACCGTTGCGGACGCAGTCACCGTTCCGGTCCAGGCGGTCACCGAGTCCGATGGCAAGCACATTTGCTACGTCGTCACGGGGGCCGGCATCGAGCGCCGCCTGGTGAAGGTCGGCGAGAACAACCAGCAACTCATTCAGATCCTCGAAGGCGTGGACGAAGGGGAACGCGTCGCGCTGGATGCCCGCGTCCGAGCCGCCACGGAATTGAAGACGGCTGAAAAGAAGAGTTGATCCACAGATTTCGCAGATTTCACAGATTGGAAGACAAAAGTGGCTTGTCTTCCAATCTGCGAAATCTGTGGATGAAATCGCGGTCTTACCATGCTTCTCCCACGTTTCGGCCATACGGTGCATTTAGGGCTTCGCAGCCTTTCCGCCCACCGTTTGCGCTCCGGGCTCACCGCCCTGGGCATCGTGCTCGGCGTCGCTTCGGTGATCGTCATGCTGGCGGTCGGCGAGGCGGCGCGCTATCAGGCCCTCAAACAGCTCGAAGACTTGGGCGCCAACACAATCCTCTTGCGCAGCATCAAGCCGCCCGACGAACCGACGCAGCAACAGGGCGTGGACCTGCTCGCCTATGGCCTGAGCTACAATGACCTCGACCGCATCCGCGCCACGGTCCCCACGGTCACCGGCGCTGCGCCCATGCGCGAGTTCCGCAAGACGATCCGCTGCCAGGACCGCAAACTCGAAGCCCGCGTGCTCGGCGTCACCTCCGATTTCCTCGGGCAGCACAACATCCGCTTGGCGTTCGGCCGGGGCATCGACCGGCTCGACGAGCGGCGTTTCGACAACATCGTCGTCCTCGGCGCCGCCGCCGCAGAAACGCTGTTCCCCACGCAAGACCCCATCGGCCGGACCATCTCCATCGACAACATCGATCGGCCGCGCTCGTTCACCGTCGTGGGCATCACGGAACCGAAAATCCTGGCAGGCGGCGCCGACAGCGGCGACGCAGACTTCAACCGCGTCGCCTTCATCCCCTTCACCACCGACCGCGCCTTCTTCGGACGCGAACTGTTCACCATGAAGTCCGGGGGGTATCAAGTCGAGCGGCTCGACATCAGCCAGATCACCGTCTCGGTCGACGACGTCAACCACGTCCCCCAAACGGCGGCCGTGATCCAATCTCTCATCGATCAGTTTCACCCGCGCAAGGACGTCGCGGTTGTAGTCCCGCTCGAGCTCTTGCAAAAGGCCGAGCAGACGCAAAGGATGTTCACGCTGATCCTGGGCGCGATCGCGGGCATTTCGCTGGTCGTCGGCGGCATCGGCATCATGAACATCATGCTGGCCACGGTGACCGAGCGCACGCGCGAGATCGGCGTCCGCCGCGCCCTGGGCGCCAAGCGCCGCGACATCGCCGCCCAGTTTTTGGTCGAAACGCTAGTCCTCTCGGGTTCGGGCGGCGTCATCGGCATCGGCGTCGGCTGCGCTTTGGCCGTCGCCGTCTCGGGCCTGTTCGGCCTGCCGACCATCATCCGCCTGTGGTCGCCGCTGGTCGCGTTCGGCGTGTCGGTGGTGGTGGGGCTTGTCTCGGGCATTTATCCGGCGCGGCGCGCGGCGCTGCTCGATCCGATTGAGGCGTTGCGGCATGAGTGATGAGCAAAGGTTTCGATGAATTTGCTTCCTTGAAAACGAAATGGGCTGTAGGATGAAACCATGAACCCGGAAGCACTGCGAAAGTTCATGGACAAACGGCCTTTTGAGCCGTTTGAAGTTCAGCTATCCAGTGGCCAGTTCTACCGCGTCACACACCCCGAAGCCGTCATGCTGCTCAAAAACACGCTCGTGATCGGCGACCCGGAAACTGACTCGGTCATTTGGTGCTCAATAATCCACATCACCGCGATTCGACGGCAACAGGGAACGGCTGCCTAGTTTTGCTGAATTTACTCGTCCGTGATTAAGTCGATGCGCCGAATTCATGCATTCCGCCGCGCAGCCAGTTCCTCGGGTGCCGCCGAGATCAACCGCCGCCGCGCAAACAAGAAATGGTAACCCAGGCCGACGCCGTACATGATGAGCGTTAGAATGAGAATGTGCGGCTTGTCGTGATAGTACCAAATGTAAATGCCGGCCGAAAACAGGCTCATCAGCAAGACGAGCGCCGGCAGCACGGGATACAGCGGCACCTTGTAAGGACGGGGCAAATCAGGATCGCGGCGACGCAACACGAACAGACAAATCATCGCCAACACGTACCAGATTAGTGCGGTCAAATTGCAAGTCAGCACTGCATCCAGCACGGCGTCTTCGTTGTAATAACCCCAAACCACAAAACCGGCGACGACCAGGCTCCAGACGAAGATCGACGCATCCGGCGTGCGCCGCGTGGCATGCACATGGCCGAGCACACGCGGCAAATACCCCGCCCGCCCCAGCGCAAACGACTGGCGGCTGGTGGCGTAGATCATGCCATTGTAGCTGACGATCATGCCGAAGATGGCCAGGATCGAAAAGGCGATCAGGTGCCCGGAGTCGGGCCAGACTTCACCGTAGACAAACGGCAGCGGATACGACATCTTCTCGTCGCCGGTCTTTTTGTAGTCGGTCCCTGCGGCGGCCGCGAAAAACCAGGTCAAAATTACCAGGACGATGAGCGTGATTTGAGCGAGCGTGAGGCCGCGCGGGATGGTCCGGTGCGGCTCGTGCGCTTCTTCCGGCGCTAGCGCCACCGTTTCGATCATCACGAGCCACCAGATGGCGAAGGGAATCGCTTTGAGCACCCCCGTCCAGCCATTGGCTAACAGCGGTTCGGTGTCGCTGAAGATGCGGTCCAGCCGAACACCCGGAATGCAGGCGATCCAGAACCAGACGAGGGCGATGATGGCGCCGTAGGTCATCCATTCCATCAGTTGAGCCTGGCGTTGGCTGCCAATCCATTGGACCACGGCAAAGACCGCGACCGTGCCAAGACCGGCGATGGTCGTCGTCAGCTTTTCATCGACGACATTGGGAAAAAGTAGCTGTGCGACATAGTAGATGTACCCGCCCGTCGCGATCGCCGTCCCGATCGTGGCGAAGAGCGCCTCCAAGAACATCGACCAGCCCATGATGAAGCCGAACGCCGGACCAACCGCGCGACGACCATACGCCAATGGACCGCCGGCGAACGGCATCGCCACCGACAATTCGGAGAGGGCCAGCACCCACATCATGTAGAGCGCACACACGAACAGCGAGGCGAGCAGCATGCCGATCGGGCCGCCTTCCTTCAGGCCGGGATTCCAGCCGAAATACTCGCCGGTGATGACGACGCCGACGCCGAGGGCCCAGATGTGCAGAACGCCCATGGGCTTTTTTAGCGCGTGCTCTTTCAAATACGCGCGCTCTTCGGGCCGCAACGCCTCCGCCGAGACATGCGCTTCGCTGGCCACTTCGGAAACGACCTGGTCGAGTTCCGAGGAATTGGCTCGATCATTACCGGAGTCTGCGTTCATGGAAGGACCTCAGGACGCCGAAGAGGTGAGCCTATCGTAGTATGCGAAGTTCGGGAACGTAAGCGGAAAGTGGCGCAAAGCTCCGGCGCCGCTCTACGAATCGGCGGCGGGAGTCGTCTGTCCGTGGGGTAGGCTTCCAGCCTGCCCTGGGTTCGGCAGGCTGGAAGCCTGCCCCACGGACAGGCGCGGCAGCGACGGCCAAATCAGCAAGGCGGCGATGACCACGACCAAAGTGCCGACGCCGCCGACGACAACCGATTCTACATGGCCCAACCATTGCGCGACGAGGCCCGATTCGAAGGCACCCAGTTCATTCGACGAGCTGATGAAGATGGCGTTGATGGCGGCGACCCGGCCACGTAGCGGGTCCGGCGTCATCGTCTGGATCAACGTGCCGCGCACGACGACGCTGATGTTGTCAAACGCGCCGGTCAACGCCAGCGCCGCCCAGGACAGCCAATAGACTTCCGACAAGCCGAAGAGAATGGTCGCGCTCCCGAAACCGGCGACGGCCGCCAAAAGCGCGATGCCGGGCCGGCGCAGCGGTGGACTGTGGGCCAAGGTTAGGGCCATCACCAGGGCGCCGGCGGAAGGCGCGGTACGCAGCCAACCCAGACCAACCGGACCGACGTGCAATATTCTTTCGGCGAATACCGGCAACAGGGCCGTCGCTCCGCCTAATAGCACCGCGAATAAATCAAGCGTGATCGTCGCCAGGACCGGCTTGCTCTGCCAGATAAACCGCGCCCCGGCCCACCAGACTTGCGGCGGCGGCCGTTCGATCGATGGTTCACTGGACGGCTCGGCTGGACGGGCGGGCATATGAATCGTCAGCGTCGTGATCAACACCATGCAAGTCATTAGGCAGATTGCTGCGGAAAAGTAGGCGCCGGCCGGATCGAAAGTCGCGATGACCAAACCGCCCAGCGCCGGTCCGCTGATTGTCGCCAACTGCCAGCCGCTGCTGTTCCAGGTGACGGCGTTGCTGAGCAAATGCGCGGGCACGACCTGCGGCAACAGCGCCCAGCGGGCCGGCATGGCAAACGCACGGCCCACGCCGGCCAACACCAATAGGCCATACATCAGGGGCAGTGGACCTTTATGATACGAGACCCATCCAAGGCATGACGACGCCGTCGCCATGATCGTCAGCGCGACCAGCAAGACATACTTGCGATTCCAGCGATCCACGAGATGGCCGGCTGGCAGCGCCAGACACAAGACCGGCAGAAACTGCACGAGTCCGACCAGTCCCAAGTGCCACGGCTGCGAAGTGCGCTGATATACTTCGTAGCCGACCGCGACGGCCTGCATCTCGCCGGCGAGCGCGGCCAGGATGCCGCCGCCCAAGAGCCGGCGATAATTCGGTTGTCGCAGCGCGCCGTAGGGGTCATGTGATTCCAGCATGAGCACATTGCACGAAGCGTCATGGAGAGTTTTCGAATTCTAATCGCATCCTACGGAAACCACGTAAGGGTGAGCCGTGCTTTGATCCCGAATCACCAGACAATGCGGTCGAAGATGGCCCGCAACTTCGTACCGCGCTGCGGATGAATCATCTGCAAATGGGCGATGCGGCCCAGCAGATGGCTGCGGAAGTCGGCATGGGCGGCGCGATTCTGTGAATGCGGACCGTGCCGCGCGCAATTCGTGAGGATGGCTTTCAGCTCGTCGAACACCGCGCGGCGAAGATTGGGGCGATCATTCACGACGATGCCGGCGAGCTGCTGGCACACGCCGCGCCGCATGAACCGGCTCTTCTGAAGGTGCAGGTCGAATCCTTCCTCCGTAGCGATGACGGCCACTGCCACCTGCACGCGACGCGCGGAGCGATGCAGCAATTCGCCGCCCGAAAACGCCAGGTCGTCCGCATAGCGCGTGTAAGTTGCCCCGAGCGAATGGGCCAGGGCGTGCAAGCGCACATCGAGCCGATACGCGCACAGGTTGGCGAGCGCCGGCGAAGTCGGAGCGCCTTGTGGCAGGTGTGGGCAGCGCAAACGGTCGCCGAGCCGCGCATCGCTTTCGCGCGGATTGGGTCGCTGTTCCCAAATGTCAACCGGCACGCGCGCCGTGCATAGGCCGGTCAACAAACGGGCCAATTCGTCGGGATAGCCGGCGACGCGGAACAGGGCGTGGACCCGGGACGATGGCACCGTCGGGAAAAAGTCGCGGAGATCGAAGCGCAAGACGATATCTTGGCCGACGTGCGGCGCCGCGTAGCTGAGAATGGATCGGCCGCGTCGAAAGCCGTGGGCCGCGGGGTGCGGCGGAATTCGATCGAGGATGGCGTGCAGGATTTGGCGCTGCACCTTCTTCAGCATGGCTTTCGGCGATTCGATGAGGCGAAACCGGCCGCGCTTTCGAGGTTGCCAGCGGCACACGTAATGTTGCAGTTTTGGGTTGGGTTGCTTGCTGTTCCAGCCGCGGATATCGGCCAGCCAATCGAGTCGCGCGGGCGCAACACCGAGCCAATCCGCAAGTTGCCCCGCCGAGGTCAACGCCGGCAGCTGCCAGGACGCCGCGCCGGGCCCGCGCGGCGCCATCGTTGCCGGCCCAAAGAAGCAACGGCCAATTCGCTGATGCGCTGTATGCCAGGGAACCTTCGGAGCGTTCAGCAGAAAATCGACGAGCGCATCCAGCGGCGGCGGCGATTCAGCGCCGAAGTGCTGGAGAAGATGACGCACGATCTGTCGGATCCAAATCCCATTGTTGGGACTCGCCTGCTTGCCGCGCTCGACCAGGCTGCGCAGGGTCCACGGCCCGGCAAGAAAGGCGTTCGCGAGATTGACTACCGGAAACGGTGGACGAGTGGTGGCCATGGTAAAACGGCGCGGGTTCTCAACCCATCTCGTGATGCGCGACCAATGGTGCGCCGGCGCGCACGGACGGTCGCGCGCTGAAATGCCGGCAGTCAATCGCTCCCTCGGGGTAACCCCGAAGAGACAAGCACGCCGGTCGCCCAGCGCCGTTGTCGTCTTGAGAACCCGCGCCGTGAACAGAATTGTCGCATGCGCTTTCACCGCCCGTCAAGAGGCGACACGCATCACCGCTGCACGCGCGACGAGCCGCCCTTCGCAAGCGCGTCCACTTCCTCGCGTTTGGCCATGGTCACGTCGCCGGGATAAGTCGTGATCAAGGCCCCATGCGCCCAGCCCAGCCGCAGCGATTCTTCCGGCGAGCGTCCTGTGAGCAAGCCGTAGATGAGGCCCGCGGAGAAGCCGTCGCCGCCGCCGATGCGATCGTACACGTCGAGCGAACGAATCGGGCTGACGAAGCGCTTGCCGTCGAGCCACAGCACCGCCGCCCAGTCATGGCGATTGGTCGAATGCACTTCACGAAGCGTCGTCGCCACGAGTTTGATATTCGGGAATTGGGCGACGACGCGCTCGATGAGTTGGAAGAACGAATCGGGATCGAGGTTCGACCGCCCCTCACCCCCGTCCCATCTCCCAAGAGGGGAGAGGGGTGACGCGGTGTCAATCTTCGGCCCCTCGATTCCAAGTCCTTTCTGCAAATCCTCTTCGTTGCCGAACAGTGCATCGATGCTGCCGGCGATACGGCGCAACACCTGATGGGCCCGCGCTTCGCCGCCGACCGTTGACCACAATTTCGCACGATAATTGAGATCGAACGATACGACCGCGCCTGCAGCCTTCGCGGCCTGCATGCCTTCGAGAATCAAGTCCGAGGTAGTCGCCGACAATGCCGCGAAGATGCCGCCGGAGTGAAACCAGCGCACGCCGCCGCCAAAAATCTTCGGCCAATCGAAGTCGCCCGGCTTGAGCAACGCGCCGGCTTCATTCGCACGGTTGTAGAAGACGACCGGCGCACGCACGCCCTGGCCGCGATCGCTGTAGACGGTGGCAATGTTCGGGCCGCGGACACCGTCGTGCTCGAACCACTTGTAGAACGGCGTGACGCCGGTTTCACGCACCCGTGCCTGCACCAACTCGCCGATGCCGTAGTTGACCATCGCGGTGGCGATGCCGGTGCGCAAGCCGAAGCAGTCGGACAGATTCGCGGCCACGTTGTATTCGCCGCCGGAAACGTGCACGTCGAAGGTTCGGGCTTTGCGAAACGGGATGATGCCGGGATCGAGACGGTGGACGAGGGCGCCCAGGGAAAGGAAGTCCAGGGCGCAAGGATCGTTGCGAATGTTGAGGCTGGTCATGATGCTACCGTTGGCGAACGGGCGATTCGTTGGGGAGATTATACGGACGCCCCGCCAGGCGCCATCGACAACGCCAAAGTTGCGGAGTTTGGCGCAGTCGGTGCGCGAGTCGCAAAACATTGATTTGCAAGTGGTTACGGAAGCCGTCCTCTCGACGTGCTCACATTTGCACGTATGCCAGGCTGGCAACGTTGCCACTTTTTGGCAACCTTGCAGACGCCAAGGTGGCCACCTTTTGGCAACGTTGCCACTTTTTGGCAATGTTGCCAACCGACCTAGCAGAACGGCGTGCGGCTTGGGTACGATGGAGAATGATGCGGCCGAGGTGCTACCTAAACAACGATCCGCGACGGTAGCGCCGTTTCAGACTCAAAACGCAGATTACGCGGATGATCGCAGAGAAGTTCGGTGGATCATGTCAGACGTCGCCACACCATTGACTTTGGCCGAATTGAGCCGCGACTATCAGTTGCCGGAGAGTTTTTTGCGCGCGCTGGGCCTGAGCGACGGCCCGGACGGCGTGCGGACGCCGTTTCTGGATGCGTCGGGCAAACCGCAGGCGACGCTGCGGCGCACGTCGCTGACCGAACCGTTCGCGACCGGCTGGCCTGCCGGGCAGCGGCAATTGCCGTGGGGCTTGTGGTGCCTGCCCCGCGCCAAGCAACGCGGGCAATTGTTTATCGTCTTCAGCGAACCGGACGCGTGGGTGCTTTGGCGTCACGCTTTGCCGGCGCTCGCCTTGCCCGATCCGACATGTCTGGAATCCGAATATCTGACGGGCAATGTCAGCGTTGTCATCCATCGCATTCCGTCGGACCGGGGCAATCAACTCGTCGAGCGCGTGCGCGTCCGGCTCGTACAGCTTGACCATGGCGGACGAGTCTGCGACCTGCGTCTCTTGAACGGCCACGCGAGCCTCGCCGACCTTTACCGCGCCGCTCCGCAGGACTTCAACGCGCGTCTGATGGAGGCGCTGCACGACGCTCGGCCATTGCAAATTCGTCCCGCATCTCAAGCCGCACCGGCCGGGATGATGCTGGACTACGAAAAGCGCTGGCCGTCGCGACTTTATCTGCAACCGTCGTCGGTGTGCGGCCCGCTTCACCCCGGCGCCGCATCGCTGTCTCCGGAGCCGGAATTAACCACGCCGGCGCCGGCCTGGGATGAACGTGCCTGGCTGCAATCGCAGACACCGGAGAAACTGCTTTTCTATTTAGGCCACGAGCGCGGCGACGCGATGCGTTTCTTGCAGTCGGAGCTTTCGACCGGCCCGAAATCCGCCCAGTCCCTGCTGCACGCCGCCCGCGCCCGCGGCATGTCGCCGCGCACGGTGCGGCGGGCGAAGAAGCTGATGGCGGTGAAATCACAACGCCGCGGTTTGTCATCAGGGGCGGCGCAGTGGGTGTGGTCGCTGTCAGGCGATTAGAGCGCGTGGAGGCTTTGCAACCCACCTTCTCAAAACACGGCGGCGTACTAATGCTCTGTCACGCATGAATTGATGAGTCGCCAGAAGTAAGAGCCGCGCACGAAGTAAGCGGCCCACTCGCAGCCGCTTACTTCGTGCGCGGCTCTTGTGATCCATCATTCGACGTGTGACATAGCACTAAGTGCATAGCACTTGACAGATACTGTACAACTGTTACGATAACTTCGCCGAAGAATTTGCCTGTTGACATTCACAAGGCATTTCCGACAATTTCGTTTTCGCACCATCATGTGGAACGACTTGAATGGCTGCTTGCAAGGAAGGGATGCCATGGAACATTGGTTACGGTGCCGCGTCTATCCAGGCCAATTCAGCGTCGAATATGCTGTTAGCGTTCGCCAATCCGACGGGAGCGAAGCTTCTTTATTCGTTCCCCAGGATTTCGTTGAATGCGACGGTGTCCCTGCGTCGGATCATCCCGTAACCGGATGGATTCGCGTCGGACTTGTCGAAAGGCGGGGAGAATTGGTTCTCGTGCATCTCCCGCGACAAACTCTGGAGTACGGTCCGTACATCACCGTTCAGCCGAACCAGCTAGAATCTCGGCCCCAACGCCTGCCAGCATGACCATCTCGACGCCGCCGTCCGCGCCGCCTACGGCATGAAGCCCAAGGAGGACCCGCTGGCATTCCTGCTCGCTCTCCACCACGAAGTCGCCGCCAAGGAGAAAAAGGGCGAGCCGGTCGTCGCCCCCGGCCTGCCCCCGTGCGTGACCGACCCGGCCGCGCTGGTGACGAACGATTGCGTGCAGCCGCCGAAGTTGGAGTGACGGGCCACTGTACGAGCGACACCATCGCTCACAATGGGCCGGAGGGGCGTTTGGGAAAGATTGGAATCAAAGAATTTGATCGATATCGGGGTGGAAACCAACGCCGGCAGCGCAGCTAACGGCTATAATTTGGGGAGGCCGATTCAGGTTGTTGAGAAATCGAAATGCCTGCCACAGCGCCACACATCGGAGCAACAGCCAAGTCCGCCGACACCCCGCAGGACTTCGTTCGACGGTTAGACGAGCATGACATAATCATGCCAGAAACTGCCGACTTGGCCGCCTATTTGTTGGCACACGAGCAACTGGCAACGCTTCTTCCAGGAATCTGCCTGGACGCGCGACAAGCACTTGGTCCTGATGTCGAGTTGTCCCTGGAAGTCTACAAGGATCCGGAAGTTGATGATCGTTACTTGACACTCTATGCTCGGAAAGAAAGGTACGAGCCTGACATTCTGGAACGTCTGCAGGCGGTGAATGAGCGCTTTTGCCAGCGCCTGGAAGGCGTTCCGGGCTATTTTTTGTTGGCGACGGATTTTTCCCGGCCCCGAGGCACTCATGTCGTTTGACTGGCAGCGGTATCTTGTGATTGCGCAGAACCTGAGCGCACAGGCGGCCGCTTCGACCGATTCTGAAGCTCTTTGCCGATCGGCGGTGAGCAGAGCCTATTTTGGAGCTTATTGTCACGCCCGTAATTACGCGAAGGATTTCCTTGGCTTCGATCCGCGTGAAGATTCGGTAGTGGGTCAGTTTGCTGTGTTGTGGTGCGGGCGTCTCGCCTGCATCGGTGCAGGCGAGACGCCCGCACCACAAACTGACCCACTACCGAAGATTCAGACGACCACGGTCGTCTACGTGTGCATCTGAAAAACAAGCGCCGCGCGGGGGATGCGAATCGGCTTGAACAACTTCGTCAACTTCGTAACCACGCAGATTACCAGAATGATCTGCCCTGGATGGATGTGCCCGCAAACGTAGAAACTGCGCTGCGCTTCGCAGAAAGCGTATTCACTAGTGCTTTGTCACACGTCGAATGATGGATCACAAGAGCCGCGCACGAAGTAAGCGGCTGCGAGGGGGCCGCTTACTTCGTGCGCGGCTCTTACTTCTGGCGACTCATCAATTCATGCGTGACAGAGCACTAGCTTGATTCCACCGAAGACGATGTGACTCTGCGCCGGTATAGCACCAGCAAATGATCCGCTTTGGCCGTGCTGTCTCGATACACCACCGACACCGTCTTCGACACCTTCCCCTGGCCGCAGTCGCCGACGCTCAAGCAGGTGCAGGCGGTGGCCAACGCGGCGGTGGCGTTGCGCGGGCTGCGGCTTAAGTCGATGACGGTCAACGGCTGGCGCCTGCGCGACCTGTACCGCACCCTGAAGCTGCCCGGCGCCAACCCGCTGGCACACGGTCGTACGGAAGCCGCTCGCTTGTGGACGCGGTTCTGTTACAATGGCCGTGAACAGGGGAGGACTCATGGCGTCAACCAGCGATTCTCACGTCACCCGCCCGCCCACGGAAGCTCCGCCGATCCAAGTCGGGGCCGCGCCGGTGGATTCGACCGGCACCGTTCCCGAGACGCGGTCGGATCAGGGAACCGCGGAATTATCGCCGAGCGATCCAATGCAAGGCGTGCGCTCGCCGGCAGCGGTGTCTGGACACGAAATCCTCGGTGAACTTGGGCGCGGCGGCATGGGGGTCGTGTACCGGGCCAGACAAATCGGTCTGAACCGGATGGTCGCGCTGAAGATGATCCTGAGCGGCAATCATGCGGGTCGCCAGGAGTTGGCTCGTTTCAAGGCCGAAGCCGAAGCCATCGCCCGCCTGCAGCATCCGAACATCGTGCAGATTCACGAGATTGGCGAACACGACGGGCTGCCGTTCTTCGCCCTGGAGTTCTGCGCCGGCGGCAGCCTGGCGCGCAAGCTGGACGGCAAACCGTTGTCGGCGGAACCGGCCGCGCAACTCGTCGAGACGCTGGCACGGGCCATGGCGGCGGCGCACCGCGCGTCGATCGTCCACCGCGATCTGAAGCCGGCCAATGTGCTGTTGACGGGCGACGGCGTCCCCAAGATTGCCGACTTCGGGCTGGCCAAGCGGCTGGATGAAGCGGGTTTGACCGGGAGCGGCGCGGTCATGGGCACGCCGAGCTACATGGCGCCGGAACAAGCACGCGGCGAGGTGCGGACCATCGGCCCCGCCGCGGACATCTATGCGCTGGGAGCGATCTTGTACGAATGCCTGGTGGGGCATCCGCCGTTCAAAGCGGACTCCGCGTTTGCCACGATTACCCAGGTGATTTTCGACGAGCCGGCGCCCCCGTCACGAATTCAACGAACCCTGCCGCGCGATCTCGAAACGATTTGTTTGAAGTGCTTGCAGAAGGACCCGGCCAAGCGCTACGCGTCCGCCGACGAGTTGGCCGACGACCTCGCTCGGTTCTTGGCCGGTGAGCCGATCGCGGCCCGGCCCGTCGGTCGTCTGGAGCGGGCGTGGCGGCGCGTGCGGCGCAACCCCGTGCTGGCTGGTGTCGGCGTCGCGGCGGTGGGGTTGCTGGTTGTCGTTGTACTGTTGGTCATGCGCGGCGATCCGCCCCGGCCCGATCCGGTCGTTGCTCCTCCTGCGCCGCGGGAGGAGGAAGTGTTGCAGGCGGTCGCCGAACTCGACCGCAGCGACCGCGTCTGGCGTCTCGAGCACCTGCCAGAGTTCCGCCGCACCCTCATCCCGGACGAACAGAATGCCGCACTTCGCGTCCAGGCGGCCAAGCGCTCGCTGCCGCCGGGGTGGCCCGGCCGCGAACAGCAGCAACTTCTGGACAACCTCCACCAGCTTCCACCACGAACACCGCTCACGCCGCAGCAAGCCGCTGCCGTGCGCGCGTCCTGGACCCAAGTCGAACCCGCGCTGGCGGAAGCCCGCCCCCTGGCCGGATTCTCCAGGGGTCGTTATCTCGTTTCCTGGAACCGCGACGCGATCACAACCCCGCTGCCGCATCTGGTGGTTGTGCGCGAGGTGTCTCAGTTGCTCTTGCTCGATTCTGCGCTGCGTTGTCACGACGGGGACATAGATGGGTCTCTGCATACTTGCCAAGCCCTCCTGAACGCCGGCCGATCCATTGGTGATGAACCCCTCGCGATCTCCCAATTGAGCCGCATCGCCTGCGCGGCTCTCGCATGCCGCGCCCTGGAGCGATCTCTGGGGCAAGGCAATGCCTCCGAATCCGCGCTCGCGGCAGTGCAAAAGCTGCTGGAAGACGACACCGGCCAGCCGATGTTGTTGAGCCTGGCGCGCGGCGAACGTGCGAGCATGCACTGGCTAATGACAGCCATCGAGGTTGGCGATTTCAAGTTATCGGAACTCCTGGTTGTCATGGCAAAGTCGCAGGGCGAGACCCCGGACCCTGCCGTCATCGAGGCGACCGAGGCGCGGTTAATTCCTTCGGTCCGCGCATCGCACGCCTGGCTGCTCAGGCACCTGACCGAATTCGTGGAAATCGCCAAGTTGCCTGTGCATGAGCAACTCGATCGCGTGCAGGGGTGGCCTGGGGCAGTGAAAGCCGCGCCCGACGTCGCTCATCTCATGGCAATCGACGGCCCCAAGTTGATCGCCGCGAACCAGCGCCACCAGGCAAGATTGCGCTGTGCCACGGTGGCAGTGGCCGCCGAGCGCTTCCGCCTTCAGCACAACCGCTGGCCGGAAAAGCTTGCCGACCTCAGCCCGAAACTGCTCAAGCAAATCCTGCTCGATCCCTACGACGGCCAACCGCTGCGCCTGCGACATTTGCCTGACGGCATCGTCGTCTACGCCGTTGGTCCGGACGGCATGGACGACAACGGCAACCTCGACCGCGCGAATCCTGACCGCGCAGGCAGCGACCTCGGCTTTCGGCTCTGGGATCACGAAAAAAGACGGCCGGCGGCCAGCGACGGCGTTGACCAGCGGTGAGAAGGAAGTTCGGCGCCGCAACGTTGTCCGTTGCAACCCTGCTCCAGCAACCAATCTTCCAGAATCACATGCCGAACCTGCGGCGCCCGCAAGAGGGCGGCACCCGAGGGTAAGAGCTGGGCCAGCCACGGTCGCCGCACCATATGCGAAACGGCGCGACGGCCGAGACTGCCGGGCGAATAGCCGTTGAGCTGCCCGCGCACGTCTTCGCTGAGTCGGCGAAACGTGGCGGGGATGAGGTTGGGGTCGGGACCGACGTGGATGACCGTGTCGACGCCCGCGGCCAACGTGCGGTAGACAAGGCTCCACAGCCGCTGGGGGTGGTCGATCCAGCGATGGAGCAGCTCGCGGCTGTTGTGGTCGCCGTAAGTGGCGTGATCGTCGACGCTGGACAGTATCGGAATCGACGGGGCGCGAAAGCCGCCGGGGAGTGTTTCCAAGAGGATCGCGCCACGGTTGGGGATACCACGTTGCCAGGTGATGGGCGTGTGCATCGGCGGCCAGCGATGCGGGTTTTTGCGCAGATGGGTGTGGTCCGCCAGCACGTCGCGCATCGCGATTTGAAAGCGATCCACCGTGTTTTTTTGGCCAAGCAGGATCAGGGCGTTCGGCGACAGATGGGTGGCGATCGCGATGGTGCCCTCGCCCTGGCTGCTGAGTTGCAAGCACAAGCGCTTGACCGCCAGCTCGTCCAAGGCCCGGCCGCGCGAGAACACCACGCCCATGCTCACGTCATGGCCAAGTGCGACCAAATCATCGGCCATCGTCAACGGGGCTTTGAGAAGATGGCGCATCTCGAATACGCCCGCCGCCATCAGGGCGACGGCTTCGCCCAAGCTGTAGCCGAACGCCAGTTTCGCCTGGCCCAGGGTGATGCCGAAAAACTGGTCGAGCAAGCGCATCTGGGCCAATTCGACGGCGACGATCAGAGCCAGGTCTTCGGCGTACGTCGTCAGGTCTTGCGTTTCCCGGCGCTGTCGGACACGCGTGACTAGATCAACGGGGCGGCCCAAGTGTGCAGCGGCGACTTGCGAGATCTCATCGAGTGTGGCGGCGACGATCGGGCCATAGCGCGGATGGACCAACAGCTCCGGCGTGCGGCCGAGGTTGGTGATGTTGTAACCGCGAAACGCAAACGCGGTCGTGCTCGTGCGGATAGGCGACATGCCGGTCGGGCTCACTTGCTAGAGCTGCTGGGGATCGCGGCGACCGGGAAATCAGGCGAACGCTGAATGAACCGGGCGCCAGGGCTCTACTCCATTGTAGCATGCAGACCGAGCGGCCCTCGCCGCAGCCGAAAAACGATGTCGCCGTGTTTTTGCGATTCATCCCAAGCGAAGCCGCCATCGTCCTTTAGGTCGAGGCGAAAGCGTCCTCGCGCCCCGCGGCGAGACCCTCCAGCAACGGGTCGCCTTTCGGCTCGGCCATCGATCGCTCCACCCCTGCCCTAGTGCTATGTCACACGTCGAACGATGGATCACAAGAGCCGCGCACGAAGTAAGCGGCTGCGAGTGGGCCGCTTACTTCGTGCGCGGCTCTTACTTCTGGCGACTCATCAATTCATGCGTGACAGAGCACTAGAAGAGCTCGATTTTCGGGGAATTTGTCTAAGAAAGCGAGAACCTCGCAAAGAAAACTGGGACAGGGATGAACCCGGAGCGTCACAGTTTAGGACAGAAACGCAAGAAGAGAAATCACTCGGTCTTCAATCCGGTTGATCTGTGCCTTCTGCCTTTCGAGCGTGGTTCACGAATTGCGCTTGCGGCGGGGCCGGGCGAAGACGAGAATGATTGGAGCGGTGTTGGGGTCGCTTTTTCCATGTGCTCATCGGAGGTCTACCGATGGAAGTGCCCTGCCCTGTGCCGTTGACGCAGCCGTGGTCGCCGGTTGGTTATCAAGTCGTCGAGTTGCCCGGTGGCAAAGCGCCGGCGGGAGAGCAGCCGCCGCACGTCATTCTGGTGGAGCAGACTCCACGACCGGTCGCCAAGTCCAATATCCCGCGTTCGCCGGTGGGTTATCGGGTCGTCAAAGTTGCCGACGAGAACGTTCCGGTCCGCAGGCGCTCGCGCGACACGGACATCAGCTTGTTGATGCGGGAGCGTCCTCGAACGCATCCGCTGGCGATTTGGCTCCCGATCGTAGCCGTCGCTCTCGTCATCTTCGTGCCGGCATTTGCCCTGGCGCTGATTCTGTCGCGTTCGCACGCCCGCAACGAGCCGCAAGTAGTCGCCGCGGTGGTTCCGGAAGCAATCGGCGTCGTGCCGGAAGCGATCCGCGCCGACGTTCCGGCGGACAAGAAGGCCGACGCTGCCGCACCAGCACAGGCAAAGCTTGCGCCCGCAGACGCCCCGCCGCGCGAAGCCAAGGGCGCCGGCCCGGATGCCGATCCGTTCGACATCGCCAATCAAGCGAAACCGGCCCAGCAGCCGCGGCTGGATCGCGAGCGTTTCGACACGGCCGTCGAGTTCGTGCGCAATCCGCAGGAAGCCATCCGGCTCGCCAAGCAGGAAAACAAACTGACGTTCATCCTGCACTTGTCCGGCAACTTCGAAGACCCCGGTTTCACCTGAAACAACGCTGAAGCGCTCCGTCGGGGCGCCTTGGCCCAGAAAGAAGTCGGCGACTACCTCAATCGCCACTACGTGTCGGCGTATCAACGGATCGCCGCGTTCGTGAAGATCGGCGAAGTGAAACTCGGCGGCAACGTCGCCAGCTATTTCTGCACGTCGCAAGGCGAAGTGCTGCACATCGTCGCCGGCCCCGCGGGCGCCAACGCGATTCTGCGCGAGGCCCGCTGGGCGAACGACACTTATCAGCAAGCCCAGCTCGAAAACCAGCTGACGGGCGCTCAACTTCGCATGTTCTTCCGCAAAGCGCATTTGCTGCGTCTGCAGAATGAACATCGCGTCCACGTCCCCGCGGACCGCTTGCCGGAGGAGGCGAACTTGTCCACGAAGACGGTGGGCGAACTGTTCGACCAGAACTGGCAACTCAACGGCGCCGGCAAGGTCCACTTGCTGCTTGCGGTCGCCCCGCTGGCCCGTATCGAACAGGTGTATCAAGGGGTATTTGAGAAGATTCTGAATGAGAAGGTGAGCACGAACCCGGTGGCGGCGCGCTGATGTCGTCGCTCGCCGCGATCAAGGGTTTTCATGCAACACTTGTTGCAACGGAGCGATCAGAGTAGGCAGGTCAGTTTGTACTGTGCGCCAGACGATATCCACTTTGACCTTGAAGTAATCGTGGACGAGGATGTGTCGCATCCCCTGCATGATTGCCCACGGGATTTCCGGATACTTGCTCTGAATTTCGGGCGGAACCTGTCGCGCCGCCTCACCCAAGACTTGGAAATTCCGCACCACTGCGTCCACCGTTTTTTCATCGGCCGCAAACGTATCGTTGGTCAGCCCGTCCGTGTAACGTTGAATCTTGCCGATGGCTTCCAGGATGTGACCGACGCGCAGTTGCCAGCTCTTTTCAGAGGACATGAATGGCTCCTGCCAGGATGCTGTGTTCCAGTTCCGGATAGATACAGTCGCGCGGGACGACGTCGACGCGGGAGCCGCCCAGCGCTTTTTCCAGGAATTGCTGGACTGCCGCCAAGTCGAAAAGCGAAATAGGTCGCTCGAAGTCGATGAGCACATCCACGTCGCTGCTTGCAGTCTCCTGGCCGCGCGCTACTGAGCCGAACAGTGCCACGTCTCGGGCGCCAAAGCGATTGCGCAAGGTGTCCCGTTGTTGTCGCAAGACGGCTAAGACTTGTTCGCGTTCCACCGTCAACTCCTTTGCTCATACATAGTCTAACATCATCGGTGTGCCGGATGGCAGTGCAATTCTTCGAGACTCGGTACTTGAAGAACGACATACGGCAATCCGTCATGGCTTCGTTCCCGTCTTCTTGTAGATGACACGTAGATTCTTGGATTGAACAACACGCAAAAGGAATCGTTGCCATGAAACTATTGAGAACAATAGCGCTCGGACTACTGCTGACCGGCTCGCTGTTGACCGCAGGTCATTTCGCGCCAACGAGGTCGGCTCAACAAGCCGATGCTGTACCAGCCAGCCGTGCCGCCCGCGACAAAGGCCTCGCTTGGCTGACGAAAAACCAAGCCAAGGACGGCTCTTGGGGCAAGCAGTATACGATCGCCGTCACCGGTTTTGCGTGCCTTGGGTATCTCGGGGCCGCAGATGAGCCGTTCGTCGGCGAGTCCGGCAAGGCGCTTGTCAAGGGGCTGGAGTTTCTGCTGGCGAATCAAAACGACGGCGTCTTCAACACCCAGGGCTCGTGGATTCATGGCCAGGGTTTTGCGACGCTGGCCCTGTCCGAAGCGCATGGCCGATCGCTCTTTTGCAAGGTAAAGCCCGATATGGATCCAAAAAAACTTCGCACCGTGGTAACCAAGGCGGTGAAGGTCATCGCCGACAATCAATCGCACTCCGGCGGCTGGTGGTACACGCAGGGATCCAAGGGGCAGCACGAAGGCTCGACGACCGTGTGTGCCGTGCAGGCGCTCGTGTCGGCAAGCAATTTCGGCATCGCGATCGATGAAAAAGTGCTCGACAAGGGTTTCACCTATCTTAAGAAGTGTCAAACCAAGGAGGGCGGTTTCAACTACATGCTCGGCGACGGCACCAACATGAAGGAAGGCACCGCGGCCGGCGTCGCCACCCTCGGATTGCTGAAGCAGTTTGACACGACCGTCATGCTCAAGGGCGTGCAGTTCCTCTACAAGCTCACGCCGGCCGTCATCAGCGCCGGGCGGTTTCCTTACTACGGCCACTTCTACGGCTGCATGGGCATGCAGCTTCTGGGGCAAGAATTCAAGGACGATAAGGCGACGTATACCAAGACACAGGACTACATTGTAGCCGCGCAGAAAGATATCCAGAGTTGGCTGCAGCCGGATGGCCATTTTCCGCAAAAGGGCTGGACGAAGGAAGGCAATCAGGAAAACGAAGGCTACTCGACGGCGTGGGCGACCTTGGTGCTGGGCGTGCCGGAAGCCCGGCTGAGCATTTACAACCGCAAGGCGCCGAAACTGCCGTGACGCGAAGAAGATCAAACGCAGATTTCGCAGATGAACGCAGAGAAGACTCTGCGGGAATCTGCGAAATCTGCGTTTCATTCTTTGTAGTCATTCACAATGCGTTTGATTCCGTCCTTCAGATCGCATTCATGGAAATTGATCAACAATCCGAGCGAGAGTTTCAGCAGCCGCAGGTGCGAGAGCAATTGTGCGCCGTCAATCGGGTGAAGGGCCTCTTTCGCTTTCAATTCCACGGCGACCAAGCCGTTGACGACGAGGTCCGCGCGGAAGCCGCAGTCCAGTTTGACTTCTTCGTAGATCACAGGCACCGGCTTCTGACGCTCAACTTGGAAGCCTTGCTTTGTCAATTCGTAAGCAAGACAGGCCTCGTAAGCCGATTCGAGCAGGCCGGGACCAAGCACACGATGCACCTTCATGGCCGCGCCGATGATTGCATAGCTGATTTCATTCAGCTTCATAATTGCTCCCCTCAAAAAAATGAAACGCAGATTTCGCGGATTATCGCAGATCAATTCTCTGCGTTCATCTGCGAAATCTGCGTTTCGTTCTTGACGATCGCAACTCACGGCCGCGGAATCGGCACCGGCTGTCCCGACGGCGTTAGCGTTATTAGCTCTTGCTCGTCATTGATGATCACCCGCGATGTGATCATGACGAAGACGTGGCGGTCGGCGCTGGTCGTCTTCCTCTCGCCGCCGCAGAGTTTGCAGATGCGGGCGACAAGATCATCGCGCTCCACTTCCATCGGCACGACGCCGCAACTGACCAGGGCCGTGCCGCCGTCGGGGATGTTGAGCGTCTCGTCGAGCTTCACTTGCGCGAATGTCGGCGATTGCAGGAACACTTGAGACGGTGTTGTTTCCTCCTTGCCTTGCTCGTTCTTGGACTTGATCGGGATGTACACGGGCTGCAGCGCCACGGGGCCGGCAAGTTGGCACCAGTAGCCCTTCATTTGCACGCGGACGCTTTGATGATCCGCCGACACGACGGATTGCATGCCCATCGACAGACCCGTTTCCCAGGGTAGAATCGTCGGGATGTAGTACGCATGGTCATTGTGTTGATCGACGACCACTTCCAGCCTGGTCAGCAGAAAACGATCATCCGTGCATTGCAGTGCGACGATTTGTCCATTGAACGCCGTGATCTTCGGCGCCTGCACGACGGTCGTGGACCGATCCTCTTGCAGCAGCGTCAGCAATTGGCGCGTCTGATCCTTGTCCAAGAAAGTCGTCCAGCGTTTCCCCTTGGGCGCGATGGTGCGTTTGCCCTCTGACGCCGGGTTGTCCTTCTCCAGGGAGCGCGTCAGTTCCATTTGCTTGCAGGCGCGTCCGAAGGCCGCCGGCGTGGCGGTTACGACGCGCACCTCGACGGCCGCTTCGATGTCATATAGCCGGCGCAACGCGGACAGGAGCGCTTGCACTTCTTCGTGAACGCTCGGCGTCTGGTTGACGACCAACGACATCCCCAGCGGATAAAACTGAACGGTGCCGCGCCCGCCTTTGTCCTGCCAGGAGTCTTGGGCGACGGTGTTTTTCAAGAGGTCGATCAACAGGTTTTCGGTCGTCTGACCTGGGAGGAGCGCCGGCAAGCCGGTGCCGCCGGCCGCCATTTTTTTCGGGATCGCTTGCGTGGCCGCCGTCGCTACGGGTTGGCCGGACTTTGCGGGCGCAGATGCTGGCACCTCCCATACTTCCGATTCGACCGACGCCAGGACTTTGCCGGTGCGCGGACCGGGCAGCGGCTCGACATCCAGATTGGGCCGCGACGGAATGGGCACAACCAGGTCGGCGACCGGATACATCACTTGCTTCATCGGCTCGATCGCCGTCGGCTTTGTCTCGACACTCATCGGCTGTTCCTGCGCGACGGCCCGGCGGCGGGGTCGGGCCATGGCGGGATCCACCACGCCGACCAGCATCGCGATCAAACCGGCAAACAGGAGAATTCGGGGGAACATGGCAATCTCCTCTGTTTTGGGCAAGGTGTTGTTCGGGAGCCTCGCCGTTGCCCGGCATAGCGAAACGCGGTTGCAGAAACAAGGTGAACGACAGGGGTGCACTGTAGCCACTTTTTTTTTTCGCCTTTGCACTTCGTTTCCTGTACCATCATCGTGTTCATGACAGCCCGGCATAGACGCCGTGCTCTCCTTGGGTCGGATGAGTATTTTCATGATCATCGGCGTTCCCCGAGAAACCGTCCCCGGCGAACGGCGCGTCGCGCTGGTTCCCGATTTGGTTGCGCGTTTGGTCCAGGCAAAGATGGAAGTCGTCGTCCAATCCGGCGCCGGAACGTCCGCCGGTTTTCTCGATGCAGCTTACGCAGACAAAGGCGCTCGCATCGAGCCGGAGGTGCTTGCCAAGGCCGACGTGGTCATCAAGGTCCAGCCGCCGACTGCCGAGGAAATCGCTCAAATCAAAAGCGGCGCCACGCTCATCAGTTTCCTTCAACCCTACACGAATGCGACCGGCATTCAGGCGCTGGCCGGACGTCAGGTGACTGCCTTCTCCATGGAACTAATGCCACGCATCACCCGCGCCCAGTCAATGGACGCGCTTAGCGCGATGAGCACGGTCGCCGGCTACAAGGCGGTGTTGATCGCCGCCAATCATCTGCCGAAGGTCTTCCCGCTGCTCATGACCGCGGCCGGCACGCTGTCGCCGGCGCGGGTCTTCATCGTCGGCGCCGGCGTTGCGGGGCTGCAAGCGATCGGCACGGCGAGACGGCTTGGCGCCGTCGTCGAGGCATACGACACGCGGCCGGTGGTCAAAGAGCAAGTCGAAAGCCTCGGCGGCAAGTTCGTCGAACTCGGCCTGGAAACGAAGGACGCCCAGGCCGCGACGGGTTACGCCAAGGCCCAATCGGAAGAGTTCTACGAGAAGCAGCGACAGATGATGCTCAAGGTTGTGGCGGGGGCTGACGTCGTCATCCCAACGGCCCTCGTCCCCGGCAAGCGCGCCCCGATCCTGATCACTGAAGAAATGGTGCAAGCGATGCGGCCCGGCTCCGTCCTCGTCGACCTCGCCGCCGATCAAGGCGGCAACTGCGCGATCACCGAGCCCGGCAAAGAAGTCGTCAAACACGGCGTCACGATCATCGGCCCCGTCAACATCGCCAGCACCGTGCCGTTCCATGCGAGTCAGATGTACGCGCGGACGGTAACCAATTACCTGCTTCATCTGGCGAAAGACGGGCAAATGCAGCTCGATTTGAACGACGAGCTGACACGCGGGCCGCTGGTGACGCGCGAGGGGCAGGTGGTGCATGAAGTGGTGAAGACTACAATAGCGGTAGATGCAAAGTAAGTTGATGCCGGAGGTCTGACAATGAGAAAATCGAAGAAATCTGCTTACGATGACCCAGTTGTCGACGAAATACGGCGAATTCGGGCCAGATTGTGGCATGAGGCCGGCGGCACCGCGGAAGGTCTCCATCGGCTCATGGACGAACGAGAAGCAGCGCGGCAGGACATAACTGAGAAAAATGGCAAACCATCCGTTCAACGCCGAAAGTTTGCAGCGAAGAAAGCCGTCGCAAAAACCGCCGACAAGCGCGCATCAAGGCGACCGAAAAAGAAAAGCAAAGTTGACAAACTTGCTGGTTCGCTGCGTCAGTACGCAGTTGGTCCCGTCAACGCGTCGGAAGTTCGCGACTATGTGAGGCGGGAGGTGGCCCGTGCCGCGGCGCAAGAAGGATGAATTGCCGTCGAGTGCGACCGCGCACCTTATCGACACGAATGTCATCATGCGATTTCTCATGGGGGACGACCAAGCAAAGGCCGCTCGCGTGACAGCGCTCATGCGAAGAGTGGAGTTCGGCAAGGAAACCGTCGAGATCACGGAAGTCGTCGTGATGGAAGCGGTTTGGACGTTAACAGAGTTTTACAAAATCCCTCGGAAACAAGTCTCGGAGCGGCTTACAGAATTCTTCGAAATTCCAGGAGTGCGTGTGCCATCGCGTGGCATCTGTCTTCGGGCCTTGCGGGACTACGCAGAGACGACTGCTGATTTTGTCGATTGCTTAATCGCCGCGCGTTCGCGCACGCGGTCAATCCCGATCTATTCATTTGACGATTCGGATTTCAAGAAACTGGCATGCGATTGGAAAAACCCTTGACTACGACCAATTGCAGATCGGCACCGACAAACTGCGATGGCGAACCCCCGGGCTCTTCCCCATGACACCCACCAATCCCGAAGTCGGCCTCTACATCTTCATCCTCGCCGGCTTCCTCGGCTATCACGTCATCACGCGCGTGCCGCCGCTGTTGCACACGCCGCTGATGTCGGCTACCAATGCCATCTCGGGAATCTCGCTGATCGGCTCGCTCGTGGTGTGCGGGCAGTTGTACCATGAGGAACAGTTCGATTGGTTGAGTACTATCCTGGGATTCATCGCTGTAGCGTGTTCCTCGGTCAACGTCGTCGGCGGCTTCCTCATCACCGACCGCATGCTCAAGATGTTCAAATCGGCGCGCGACGAAGCGGCTCAGCGGCGTCTCTTTCTCCAGGCCGTATCGTCGGGCGCAGTCGTTTCCGTGGGCGCGATCATCGCCTTGATCGTCTGGTGGGACGTGTTTTCTCGGCGCGAAGTCCGGGAAGAAGTCTTGCGCTACATTTACATCGTTTCCGCGGTGTTGTTCGTTGTTGGCCTGAAGGGGCTCAGTTCACCCAAGTATGCGCGCACGGGCATGTTCGCCGCCGCCCTCGGCATGCTGCTGGCCATCGTTGGCACCCTGTTTGACCCCCGCATTGCGCCCTGGGGATACCTGGTCATCGCGATCGGCGTGATCATCGGCTCCGTCGTCGGCGGCATGATGGGCCTGCGGATTCCGATGACTGCCGTGCCCCAACGAACGGCGCTCTCGCACTCCCTCGGCGCTTTGGCCGCCACTCTCGTCGGTATCGCGGAGTACATCCGCCACCGCGAAAACCTCCACGGCCTGGAAATGCTGCCCCTCGGCTTCGAAGTCGTCATCGGCGGTCTGACCTTCACCGGCAGTCTAATGGCGGCGGCAAAACTCCAGGAACTGCTGCGCGGAGCACCGATCACTTACAAAGGCCAGAACATTTCCAACATGGCTTTGCTCGCCGTCATGGTCGGGACCCTGATCTATTTGATCGTCGCTCCGACCTCCATTTGGTTCTTCTTCCTGATGGTCGTTCTCGCGCTCGGGTTCGGATTCCTATTGGTGCTGCCCATCGGCGCGGCGGACATGCCCGTCGTCATCGCCTTATTAAACTCCTACGCTGGCCTCGCCGACGCCGCCATGGGCTTTGTGCTCATGAACAAGATTCAGATCATCACCGGCTCGCTCGACGGCACCTCCGGCTTGTTGCTCTCGATCCTCATGTGCCGGGCGATGAACCGTTCGGCTTTCAACGTCATCTTCGGCGCCTTCGGCAAAGTGGCAGCGGACACGACCGGTCCGGCGGTGGAGGCGAAAGGCACGGTGCGCAGCATCACCGCGGAGGAAACCGGTGTCCTCTTCGACAACGCCCGCTCCGTCATCATCGTGCCTGGCTACGGCATGGCGGTCGCGCAGGCACAACACGGCGTCAGCGATTTGGCAAAGTTGTTGCAAAAGCGCGGCATCGATGTTAAGTATGCCATTCATCCGGTCGCCGGACGCATGCCGGGACACATGAATGTGCTGCTCGCCGAAGCGAACGTGCCTTACGATCAGCTTTACGAAATGGAGCAGATCAATCCGTACTTCGGCGAGGCGGACGTCGCCTTGGTCGTCGGCGCCAACGACGTGACCAATCCGGCAGCGAAAAACAACAAGTCGAGCCCGCTGTACGGCATGCCGATCCTCGAAGTCGATCGGGCCAAGTCGATCATCGTTCTCAAGCGCAGCATGCGCCCGGGCTTCGCGGGGGTTGACAACGACCTGTATTACGATGCAAAATGCATGATGCTCTTCGGCGACGCCAAGGAAAGCCTGAACAAACTGTTTGCGGCTTTGAAGTGAGTAATTCCCGCGAGCCGAGCGGGACCTTTCGCCGCCGGTCCCGCTCGGCTCGCGGGAACTACTGGCACAAGGAGCACACCATGCCAAGCGTTCGCGACATTCTAACGAACAAGGGCGCCCAGGTGCAGACCGTCGGACCGCAGATGTCCGTGCTCGACGCCGCACTTTTGATGAACAAACAGAAGATCGGCTGTCTCGTCGTCATGGACAACGATCAGGTCGTGGGCATGTTCTCCGAGCGGGACATCTTGCGGCGCGTCGTGGCGGCGCGGCGCGACCCCGCGGCAACGTCCGTCGGCGATGTGATGACCACAGAAATTGTCTGCTGCCGCCCGCACACCGATCTCATGGAAGCACGCGGCGTCATGAAAAACCGCCGGATTCGCCATTTGCCCGTTCTCGACGACGCCGAGAAACTGTGCGGCATGATCTCCATCGGCGATTTGAACGCCTATGACATGCACGAGCACGAATCGACGATTTACATCATGGAGCAATATATCTACGGGCGGACGTGATCTGCAAAAGCCGCCTCAGGGATTTGAACCCAGGACCCCGCTTACGAAAGCGGTGTCCCTATGTTCCGCCGGTATTCGTGAACGTCCGAACTCGCTTGTTTTATAGGGTTTTCTGAAAACTCGATTCCGCCAACGTCCGCCGAAAAAGCCCAGATTCCGTCCCATTGTTGGTAGTTAGTTGGTATGGATTCCGGCGGCTCATTGCGAGTTTCCCGGGCTGATTGTTGTCGGCCCTTCTTTGCGGGCCAATAGAGCAAGCTTCTCATAGGCCTTGTCCACAAACTCGTCAGGGCGAATATCCAGCAATGTCGCGATGAGCACAACAAAAAGGAATACATCGAGCAGTTCGCCTTGCGCCTCACCGGGCGCGTTCGAGTGCGTCTTCCACCACTTCCATTTCGCCGAACAACTCTGAATCAATTCGCCAACCTCTGCCGTCAACGCAATCAATGCGCGATTAAGTCGCTCCTCCGGCGGAACGGACTTTTTCACAAGCCCCGCCTCCGAGAGCGTCTTCTGGAGAAGGAACAGGTCTTCCATCGTTCGCATGGGTTAGTATCCAGGGCGAACGCATCAAAATGTCAAAATGGGCAATCTTCAGCTGTAATTGCGACGTAATCAGTAGATGAAAATCGCTGGAATTTCGCAACTAAGGCGTATAGACCGGGACTAATATGTTAGTCCGCAGGGTGTGACTTTGCTACGTAATCTCGTGGGATGTCGAAATTCCCTGCAAAATCGGCGGATTTTGATGCGTTCGCCCTGGGTTAGTATCCCTTCTGGAGCAAGGACTGATAATTCCCGATGAATTTCCGCCGGGTATAGAACTCGAAGTAGGCCCGGCGCACCGCCGCCAGGAATGCGGACTGCGGCGCATCGTTGCCGGCCCAGATGCTCAGCAGGTCATTATGGTCATCAATGCTCGCGTGATAATCGTTGTACTTGAACAGATCATCGAACCGGAATCCCAGCGACTCCAGTTCCGCAAGCACGATCCGCGCCGCCTCGATTCTCTCGATGCTGATTGCCGGCCCGAAGAGCTTCTGTGCGTCCTGCGTCGACGTGCATCCCAGGACGACTTTGCCAAGATCCTCTGACAATGTCGCAAAACGCAGGTACGCCGCTTCGTGCTGGTCAGAGGTCCACTTCCCGTCTCTTCCCAGTTGAATCGGCCGCCGGAAATCCTTGTACAAGGCGAAGTATGCCAGTGTCAGGCCCGATGAGACCGCGAAATCTATCGTTTCGTTCGCTGTCGCATCCGACTCGTCGTGCCCGCCGATGATGAAATACCCCTTCGACGCGATTTCCGCTGCGTCCAGCCGGCGGACGATGGTTCGTATGCGCTCATTGCTGACCGTCCCGGCCTTCAGCTGTGCGCGACGCGCTTCGTTTCCGCTCTCAATGCCAAACGCCAGGAGCATACAACCCGAATTCTTCAGGAGCTGAATCCAATCCGTCAGGTGTTTCTCATAGAGAACAAAATCCTCCAGCCGAAAGATCCCGCGCCAACCGACGCCCTTTGTCCCGTGCCGCCCGTGAGAGAGTTCAGCCATTCCCGAAAGAAACCCTTCCGACCAACGCAATCCCCGGTCGACATCCGCCGAAGGCGCGGCGATCTGCGGAAGCAAATTGTCGTCCACGAACTGGATGCGCTGCACGTTGTGTCGTGCCGCCAGATACGCGATCTCCTCAAGAACATCCGTCGAGGATCGCCGCACCTCTCCCGCATTCCCCCGGAGAACGGCTTCCGTGCAGAATGAGCATTTCCACCCGCAGCCTCTCGACATCACCAGATGCGATTCCGAATACCCGCCGTTTCTGGTGAGCGACGGTTCGTAGGGAACGCCGTTTGCGCGGGTAAACACCCGGCGATCAATCCATGGCAGCTCGTCCCAATCCGCAGATGATGTGATTGCAAACCGCGGCACATTCACGACGCTGGCGGCCCGTTTAATAATCCCGAGACTTGCCATGTCCTGGTCGGTCAACGCTCCTTCTACGATCGCTGCCATCGGCCGTTCTCCATCCCCCATCACCAGGTAGTCCCAACGGAAGCCATCGTCTTCTATAAACGTGTACGGCATGAGGGTGGGGGCGTGGCCGCCCACGACGACGGTCGGCGCCGACGCGTGATTGATCTTGATGTGATTCACCAGCGTGCGAACGGATTGGAACGTCGAATTGACCACGCTGAAGCCGATGACGTCGTAACGGTCGGCGCCGGACAGGCAATCAGCGGCGAGCGATGGAAACCGGTGACAATCGACCACCTTCACGAAGTGTCCCCGGCTGAGCAGAAAGGAAGCGATCGAACCGATGCCGAGCGGAGGCGTCGACGTCTTGCTTGCCATAATGCCCGATTCGCCGTGTTTCTGAAGAGGGGGCAGCACCAGCGCCACCCGCCGGCTTCCCCGGCGCACTTTTTGCATCGCCAGGTCAACCTCGGGGTGAAGTTGGGGCAATCCGTCACCGAAAATCCATTTCTCGGGCTGCGGCATGTCGATCATTTGCAATCGAGCGTCCGCAGGCAACGGGTTGCGTTCGTTGTGCTCGTTCGCGAAGAGTTCCAGCAGCTCCCTGTGCAACCAGTAATGAACCCTGCCGCTCAGCACGGTGTTGATCACATCGGAGGTCCTGCGCCGCACCTCATGGCACTGTGCGCGCGAAGGGCGGTCGCCGAGGGCGGATCGCCGCAGGGAAACATCCAATGCGAGGACGATCGCAGCCCACCGGATCGTCTCGTCCTCATCCCTGGCCATCGTGCAGAGATATTCCTGAGCGACCTGTGCGGTGACTTCGGACAGGGCCAAACGCGCCAAGGATGTCTTGTCCGCCCGCCAGGACCACACGACTTCTTTCTGATGAAATCCTGAATTGATGGACCGCAATACTTGATCTTGGACTGCGGCTACGAGACCTCGCGTGTGTTCTACTGCTGTGTCCGGGTCAGCGGTTCGAACGAAGAGATAGGAGCAAAATGACTGCGGTCCTTCCCCGTGCTGTCCCGTAAACACGTCCTTGAGGCCGGAACACAGGACGCGTTCGCACCGGATGCGTTCCTCATCACACTGCCGTGCCAGCGCCTGCCATCGGTCCCGGATCTTCCGGATACACTCCTCCGATTCCCGCATGTGCGAATGCCGGTAGGTTGTCGAAAGCCTCGTCAGGCGGAGAAGGACCTGTTGTCGTTGAGCGTCGGTGAGATCCTCCACGCAGGCATCGAGAAGGCGCACGGCAGGCATCAGGGCAACTGCGGCGCAGGATTCGGACCGGCTGGAATAGAAAAAAAGCTCCTTGAGCAGGAACGGCTCCCGTGCGATGAATTGTCGCAAATTCGATTGCTCGAAAACGCACCGGCGAATCAGCTCCTCGTCTTCCAATGCGGTGGAAGCGGCAATGAATCGCCAGACGACATCCAGCAGCTCGGGCCGAACGTCGCCGTCCGCCGATGCCCGGTCAAGAGAGTCCGACAACGCCAACATCTGCGTGCGCAAACGGGCGCGTTCGTTCGCGGCATCAGGCAGGCCCAGTTTGGCGATCGCATTCAACACGGAGCAAGCCTGCCGCCAGTTCGTCGCCTCAAATGACGTTGGCAGGTTATTGATGATGAGCTCTGGGTAGATCAACGGGTCACGACGCGCCGCGGCGTCGAGAAGGAGACCCGCGGCCTGCCGGTCTTTCCAGGAATTGGCCGCCAGCAACTTGTCCAGCGCCCTGCCGCCGATATAGACGGGGTCCACGCGCCCGGCGATGAGTTCGGTGCGGAGGTCGTGCGCGGACTCCTCCATTGCCGTGTCGGGACGCTCGAATTCCACGGCGATGCGGGAGGACAGTCCTTTGCTGGAGAGATAGGCCAGGACGCGGGCGCGTGCGGCGTCACCGCTGATATGGTCAGTCGTTTCGACCAGAATCGCGTGGATGCTCGTCTGACTCAGCGGATGATCCTGATCAAAAGCGTGAAGCCCATGCAGGTGACGGAGGAACTGCAATAGTTCCTCATGTCGGTACGCCTCCAAATAGACGGTGATGCGACGCGTGCCTTCGGGCGTTTTCCTCGATAGCTCGTTCGCCAAGGACACGCCATTCTGCGCCCGCCGAAGGTAGCTGTCGTGGGTCTTGATGACGACATACAAATTGTTCGCCGGCACTTCGCCCTGTAACAGCAGCTGGAGAGCGAGGGCATGCTCGTCACGCCGGCGTTGGACGTCCTTGTAGACCCGCACTTTGGCTTGTTGCAGCCGTTTCCGAACCTCATCTTGATAGCTGCCCGGCTCGATTTCCCGGGAGCAAACAACAATGCCGGGAATGCACCGCAGCGCCGCCTGGTGTTGTGCAAAGTACTTGAGGAGCATCGTCGGGTTGAATTGGTCGATAAACAGCACGCGATTCCGGTCAGGTATCGTCGCCTCGAAATTGTAGGAGTCCGGGCTCAGAATCGGCAGCTTCGCGTCCGGCAGAGCCTCGTACACGGAAGGCCCGAGATGTCCAAATCTCAATTGCAGACGGCCATCCGCGGGTCCGACCGTCCATTCCGGCTTGAGGCGGTCAAGCTGGGCGATGAGGTACCGAATTGCGAAGCGGCTGCTGGAAGAAAGCGAAGGCCGCCGGAGTTGAGCGAGATAGTGCACCGAAGCGTAGAACAGGCTGTTCGTCCTGATGTTCTCCTCAACGGCCAGATTGGCCAGCACGGGCACGTGCGCCGCCTCGATCACCGGCCGGCCTTGTCCCTTCGGGTTCGTATCGTCGCAGCCGTACCACACCTCGTCCGGCGCAAACGCCGCGATGAGATGTGAACATCCGGGCTGACGTTCGAAATCCTTGCACGGTTCGAGCGTGGAGATGAGATAGAGCTTCAGGCGGGGGTCGTTTTGCGCATGGGAATTCCGCACGAGGCGGCCTGCCTCGCGGAAGTACTGAATGAACGTCTGCTTATCAATGTCACTCCTAAGCCAACTCTTTGAAGCGTAGGCCTGCTTGATCAAGCCGGTCAGTTCCCTGGCGCCGGCGGTGGCCAGGCTCTCGCACGCCGCGATCAGCGTTTGCGCTTCCGCATGCGGCTCGTTGCTTTCGTGTTTTCGATGGCAGGAAAGGACGCGGCCGTCGCCCGTCAGTAAGGCGGCGCCGACGTAGGGATCGTCAAATGGATCCGGGTCGCCCTCGACAGGAGCTAGCTCGAAACCGCAAAACTGGATCAGACATCGACAGATCGCACTCGCAAGGGCTTGTGGTCCATTGTTGTTCGGGGTCTGAATGGATGAAGTTGCGGCGTCCTTCATGGCTTGCGCGATGGCAGCTTCGAATGGCTCGGGAATTTTGTAAGCAGCATCATTCATTGGAGCGATCTGTGACAAAGGAGGGCTGCGCGAGTGGCGCGGGCCGTTTCCCAAGATGACACATCAAAATCGCATTCGGCGGCCCCGGGAAAACACGGTTCTACATAGGTCGGTGTCCCTCGGGAGGTCGGGAGACTATTTTGTATGATTGCACGGCCAAGGCACTCAAGCAAGGCAATGCTGAGATGATTTTCAGCTTCACTGCCTTGCCGAGGCGAGCCGCTGCTGAGGGACCACGCTCTGGGGCCGCGCTCAGTGGCGGGCGTGCTGTGCATGGTTGCGCGCAACGTGCGGCTGTTTGGTCTGACGCCAGATAACAAGCTTGGCCACATAACAGGAGAAGTATCGAGTGCCCAAGGTTCAGTCCCTGGTTGTCAATGCGCCTGATCAAGCGCCGTCGGTCACGTCGACCGACGAACCACAAGAAAACTCAAGACCTGTTACGAGAACAGCTTGTCGGTCATCCCCGCCAACGAATCATCGGCGTCGGGCAGAAGGTGGAAGTAGACGCGGAGTGTCAGTTCAACGGTCGAGTGGCCGAGGCGCTGGCTGACGGCCTTGATAGACGCCCCGTCCTGGAGCAGGGCCGAAGCGTGGCTGTGCCGCAAGGCGTGGAACTTCACGCGGGCAAGCTTCGCTACCTTCAGGATCGGCCGGAGTACCTGACGGGTAAGGTTGCTCTTGTTGATGTGGTTTCCCGTCTTGGTGACAAAGCAGAACGGCGAGCGGTGCGACTCCTTCGCCATCGCTTTGCGGTGGGCTGCGAGCGCCTCCAGGACGAACGCCGGCAGCTTGATCGTCCTGCGGCTCCGCTTGCTCTTCGGCTCTTTCAGGATGAACTTCGATTTCACGTCGGCCAGCGAATGACGCACGGTGAGTTGTTGGCGCTCGAAGTCGATCGCATCCCAGCGGAGGGCCAGGATCTCGCCCTGCCGCATCCCGGTCCCGAGCGCCACGGCGAAGAGAGCATACAGCCGCCTCTTCTTCGCAGCTTCAAGGAATCTCCTTCCCTGCTCCGCCGTGAGGAACTCGATCTCCTTCTCGGCCGGCTTCGCTTTCGGGATGTCGGCGGCGGGGTTGAAGGGAATCAACCGCAGGCGGACCGCATGACGAAGTGCGTTGGATAACAAGACCAACGATAGCTTCTGACTCCAGGCTGGTGAGCGGCCATTGTTTCGATTCTCGACATCGCGGGCGATCTCGCCCATGAGGTGGTTGATCTGCACGGGCTGGAGTTTGGCCAGCTTTACCCCGCCGATGTGGGGCTTGATGTGAACGTGAACCAGCGAATCATAACGGGCGAACGTCGTCGGACTGCATTTCGGTTTGGCCGTGTCCTTCAGCCAACCGTCGAGGTACTGGCCCACTGTCAGGGTCGTCGGGTCGGCGAGTTGCCCGCCGGCCGCGTCGTTCTGTAGCTTGCGGAGTTTCTCCTGCACTTCACCTTTGGTCTTTCCGTAAACACTTCGGGTGACTCGCTTGCCATCGCCATCGAAACCAAGACTGACGCGACCTTCCCACGCTCCGTCCGGCCGCTCACGAATCAACCCTTCGCCACGTCCCCTGCGTTTGCGTGCCATGTTGCGCCTCGTGTTGGTGTTGATATACCACCTAATAAAGCGGTGGTTTTTCTATTGTAGGCAGGGCACCACCGCCTTTCAAGGTCGCCTGTGCGAGCTGGACGAGCGCCCGTTTTGGAATCCGCCGGGAGCGACCGATCTTGGCATACGGGAGCATGCCCTTGTCCATTAGCTCGTAGAGCGTGGAGCGGCCGATGCTGAGGAAGGCCATCGCGGCGCTGAGCGAAACCAAGCCGTCCTCGACCAGAGACTCTCTTGTCAGTAGCTGGGACACGGTGTCTCCTCAGTCTTGTGCGGTAGTTCTTTGGTCGGGACAGTGCAGCGCTGTCGGTACTCATCCAGTGCTTCGCTCAGAATCACGATTTTTCCTCGCCCGAGGCCGTGGCGCTCGTGTCGGATCCGCTTCGCCTGGCAGAGCGCGTAGACGAGTGCCGGCGAAATGCCGAGTTCTCGGGCTGCATCTTTCACGGTCATGGCGGCTTGCTCGCAAGAAAAGGCCGTCCGTGGCCCGGTTTCTGTCCCTGCTCATGTCACTTCGTCGCGACACTGTTGCCCGTGGCCGCGGCAAGGACGGGCTTTGATGGTGGAGCGACATGCTCCAGCTTGTCCAGTAGTGCCTTCTTGAAATCGGCGAAGCAGTAGCTGCCGACGAAGGAGCCGTCCGAAAACGAGAGGCTGACTACCGCGTCCTTCTCTTTCTTGCACCACCGGCATTTGCCGGGGCCGACCGACTTGAACTCGACCTGGATCATGTGAGAACTCCTTGCTGAAAACGAAGACCGAGACGGTAAGCATCCTGCAACTTGTGGAGCAGTTCCTTCTCGCTCCACGGTGGTTCGCATTGTTGGTTCCATTCGATGAAGAGCGGCCATGCCTGCTCAATCGTGAGCCCGAATTTCTGCACCAGGGTGCAGGCAGCACGAAACGTCTTGTGGTGACCCTTCTGCCCGCTGATCGCTCCCTCGATGGTCGCCAGGTATCCGCGTGCGCGACGGATTATCACGGCCGCGTCGTCGATCCTCTCGATCGGCCGAAACCTCTTGCGGACCCGCTCGCGAGTCCAACCGATCTTGGCAACCGGCAGTTCCGCGACTGGCCTCAGTTCACCGAGCCATCGGTATTCGCCGTGCTCGGTGCGGGAGCAGGGAATCAGCTCCAAACCGCCATTGGTGCGAATGTCGATCGGCATGCCCTTGATCCTCACCTGGTTCTGCACCTCCACGCCCTTCCGCTTGCGATAGCCTAGATGCAATCCACCTCGGGGAGTTCTCAGCTTGTGCGTGGTCTCGCCGCACTCGGCCAATACCATCTCGGCCTTAGCAGGGTCGTCGCAATCGAACACGACCATGCCGGCACAGATGATGGCGATGTTGTGGCCGGCGCTGAACCACTCACGCAGCAGCTCCACAGGTGGCAGGTCGTACTGCCAGCGTTTCCACTTCACGGCCGGGATCTTCGTGCCCTCGACGATTGGGATCGGGACGAGTCCCTTTTCGAGGGCGTCGAGAGCTATGACCAAGTTGTCATGCGGCTTGTGCATCAGAATGTTGGGGATTGACATTGTTCCTGATCCATTCGTTGACAGCTTGCTCGCTCGCAATGATGAGCGCAATCGTTCGATCGGGAGAGAGGTCGCCGTACTTCGCCTGGGGGAACCGCCGAGCGATGACTTGCCAGAACGCATCGTCAGCCTCCCTGACCAGCTTCTCGACATCGCTCTTAGTTGGACAGCCGCTCCGAGTCCACGAGGCGATACGCAGCGTTCGTCCCGTAATGCAGCTCGTAGTAATGCCGGGGGCAGAACTTCGTGACTGGGTCTTCGGCGCTGCCGTAGTAGAGTCCATCGAGGGTATCGCAGGCACTTTGTCCCTCGCACTCGCAGGCGTTCCACGCGCAAGTCCACAGCGAAGAATCCAAGCTGCAGTCCGGCTCATCGACCTTGATGGAACGGAACGGCAGTCTGCCGAGGAACTGCGGTTTTTCTGCCGGTGATGTCTCATTGGCGTTCGCCATGATGAAGGATGATGAAGAAGTAAAGTCAGTTCGCCTTCTCGAAAACCATGCAGGTGTCGTGCAGCCCCGGAATGAAGCTGCTGCGGTACACTTTGGTGGAACTGCTCGCGCCATGCGAAAAGCGCACGATGTCGGTGCATGCTTGCTTGAGTCGAGCCTCGAACGCGAATCGCTTTGTCCAGTAGGTCAGGGGCACGAATCCCGTGTCGCGGTCCGAATAATCGCCCATGAGAATCGCGAGCTTTCCGCCGGGCTTGAGCACCCTGGCGCAGTTCTCGATGAGCTGTCGGTAGCGGTGCAAAAAGTACGACAGCGTTGGCGCCGTACTCATGTCCCGCTTATCGTCCGAGTAGACTTTCTGACGCCAGTACGGCGGATGGATCCACACAAAATCGAAGGTGCCGACGTCCGTGACGCTCGCGGGGTCGCACGCGTCGAACCCGAACCGGATGTCCTTCGACGTGCAGAGAATGTCGAGCTCGCTGCAAACGTCGCGACATGTGCCCGAGCCGGTCATGGGGTCGTAGACCGCCCTTGGTTTGAAGTAGAGGAGCAGGTCTTTGATGAGTTCGCCCGAGCAGTTGCCCGGATACCGGCTGTCGCCGTAGGGGCCGCGCCACGCCTTGTGGTACAGCGAAGTGAGTCACGGGACGGGACTCCCGTTGATCGGCACTCTCGGGAGCACCGCGATCTGTGCCGGTGATGTGTATGCGAGTGTTCGCATGGTGAATAAAGAGAAAAAAGTAAGTTGCCTGCATGTGCAGGCATCGTCGCCCTGGCACGCACGGTCCGCCGTCAAAAGCCGCAGCCGAAGGACCGGCTTGACGGCGGGAAACTCCGGGCGTGCCACAATCCCGGAGCCTGCACAAAAAGGGATGTGGAAGGCACGGTAAAATTGCGTGCTCTACAAGAGAGAAGTGCATCAAGGTCTTTGAGGCCGGTAGTCGTTCGACCACACGGGGCAATGACGCATGAAGGATGAGGAGGCGGTCACGGCCGCCTCCAAATATCTACGCCGCAGCATCGTGCTGCATCAGGCCGCTTATCGTCTCGCTTGCCTGTTGGCAGAGACTGACGACCTTGCCGAGGCTTTCGGCATCGAAGCTCTTCGCGTACTTCCATGCCCCGTCGCGGTCCTTGTAGGATCGTTCCAGGGTGACCGAGTAGAAGACGCGGGGTTTGCCCTGGGCGACGTGTTCGCGCGCCCAAATGCTCGCCGAGCAGTCCTCGACACGGATGGTGGCCACGGGCTTCTTCTTCGCATCCAGCGAAGACAGTGCCGCGCTCTTCGCGGCGGGTGTTCCTGCGACCGTCGTAGTCGCAACGTCCTTGTTCTTCTTGGCTTTCTCCATAAAGGGTTGGGGAAGGGAACGGGTAAAAACCCAGCGAGCTTGCGTCAGAGCGCCGTGACGCGACCAAAGCAAGCTCGGCTGGCTGCTTGCAATTCACTCTGTGTTTTCTCCGCCGCTCTCGGTCGTCAGGATGAAGTCCCACGCTTTCCCGAGCAGAAGCTGGGCGATGGGCAAATCGTCCCGACCGAGGCTCGTGCTTGTCTTCCATGCCTCTCCATCGCGGTAGATTTTTTGAAGCGACACCTTGTGAAACTTGTTTTCGCCAGCCTTGTTCTCAAAGACGGCGACTTTCACGCCGCGAAGACGGAAGGTGCGGATCGGTTTGTTCGATTCGGCGGTCATAACGGTCTCCTGTGCCAGGTTCGTGATTCAATGAGTTTGCGAGACGCGAACACCTCACTCGAATGTTGCAAGAATCGAAAGGAGTGCGAAGGACCGGTAAATTTGCAGGCTTCGCGGAGTAGAGGATTTCTGGGCCAACGTCAGGGGAGTCGGCCCAGGACATCCTTGTCACGCTTTCGTCAACGAGGCGGCACTGCCCAAGGCAGAATTGCTGCCCACGCACTGTCGAGCGACGGAGATGATCTGCCCGAGGGAAGCCGCGCACGCTTGTGGTGTGTCGCCGCGAATCTCCGCCACACGAATCCATTGATCGCCGGTCGCGGACCGAAGATCGAGCGTGAGGAGGAATGGCGGCTCCAATCGCGAATACCGAGTCTTGAGAATCTGTAACGCCAGGCCGTCGGAAACGACCCGTGCGATGACACGTTGCGAACTGGTCCGGTGAAGGACGGACGTAATCCATTGCGTCATGGCAGTTGGGGGAACAGGAAATAAACACGCCGGAGCGTGCCACGCGAATGCGATTGCGCATCCCTGAGAGGCAAACGCACGACGGTGGATTGAGTGTCGCCTGCGCGCGAATGCAGACGAAGAGTATTTCGTTGATCGGCGGAGGGCAGCTTCCGGCCGCGCTAGCGGACGGCGGGCCGACAATCGGGGTGCCCGCTGGGGTGCCGGGGCGCAGCCCTGGCGAGTGTGGGTGGATCGTGGCCGTGGAACGACCGACCATTTGGCGGACAAGGAGCGCAGCGACTGACCAACCCTTTGAACCACACTCGCCAGGGGTCGAGGACCGAAGGGACGAGAGCCCTGGCACCCCGGAAGCTGCTGGGACGTAAATGGTTCCGTCGCGAAAACGCCAAACGCTCAGGGTAGCCGGAGCGGACCACTTTCGGCGAGTATTACGGCGATCTATTGCGGTCATGATGTTGCTCCCACCGCCTGTTTCACCAGGGGTTGCGGCTCGGTCTCGTTGCATGTCCAAAAAATCGGATCGTGGAGCAGGCGAGCGGGCTCGCAGTCGATCCAACTCACGAAACGGTGCAAGCCTGCCCCATCTTTCGATTTGATTTCGTTCCGGAGCAAGTCCCGGCGGGACGCCGAGGGGCACACGTGCAGAACGCTGAACGTGTCGACGTTCGTCTCAAAATGCCGTTGGTGCCATTGGCGCCGTGCCAGCTCCGCGTAGCCGGGTGTCTTCGATGCGGCGATTTGGCGAATGCCGCTTGAGCCGCGATCAATTTCAACGTAATAGACCTTCCGATATTCTTGCACCACCAGCAAGAACGCGGCGTCAGGGGCACACACGAGACGGGGTTTCTCTGTGAGGAGCGTATACAGTCGATATTTCTTGTGGGGGTCGCGTGCATCCTTCTCGTGCGTGTTAGCGAGGTCCCACTCGGCGAGCGAACCACCAAGCGACACAAGCGACTGCCCTGCAATCGCGCGGTCGAGTAGGATTCGGACGTCAGTCACCTGAGTGAAATGGAACAGGTGGGCCATGTTGGGGCGTTGCGTGCTGGTCGCAAGGAACCGCGGCTCATCGAAGGCCTCGGCCGCGATTTCGACGCCGCGGCTGGTCGGAAAGTACACCGGCGCCGGGCGGCCGGCCCGCGGATGCACCACCTCCATGCTGGCCCGCGCCAACAGACCATCGCCGACGAGTTCCATGAGGTCGGCGCGGACCTGGCGGTCGTTGCGAACTTCCGCCACGTCCTGAATCTGGGCACGGGTCATCACGCCGTACCGGGCTACGGCCCCGAGTTCTCGTACCTTTCGCTGGATCAAAGTCGCTTGCATCGTAGCCTCACAGCATCGGATTGACGGCCTTCGCCGACGGAGACGCCAGTGCGATAGTTGCGACGGACTTCCCGATTCCGGGAAGCGGCGTTGCCAGAAACTCATTGAGGCGATTGTTGTCGTCCTCGCGGTCCAGTTGCGGAACGAAGTGGTAATCGGCGTGGATTTGCGCTAGCTCGCCGTTGTGCGGTGGCTCAGGCGACAAAGTGATGGCCGGCGGAAGCGAGTAGCCGGTGATTCTGAGCAGCACAAGATCGTGGAACGATGCCCGCCTTACAACGACACCTTCAAAGCGTCGGCCATCTTGGATCGTCACGGTTGCCCTGGTGCTGTTCACGATAACGTGGCCGGCAGTGAGGATATCTGCATCCATTCCAGACGTTCTGACCACGACACCCGTTCCTCTGCATTTGCCCGAGGCTATGAGCACCGTTGACTGTTGAAGTACATCATCGACATGCGAGGCAAACGCAGAACGATAGCTCAACAACATCCCTGATGTCACGGCGAGACTCAGAAGCGGCTTGATGGCGTACATGGCAGTCCTTTCATCCACTCAGGGCGTTCAAGGTGTCGTGGTTCAGACGAAACGATTGTGGCGCCGGTGCGGTTCGTTGTTCTTGAGGGCCTGGTTGGTGCCAATCCTCGTCAGTCTTTGAGGAGCGTGCGGATGTACGAGAGTTCGCAGTACAAGCCCTGCTTCTCCTGGGTGAGATTGCCGTACCAAATGCCGACTATTTGCCCCTTCGCGTTCGTCACAGGGCCGCCTGAACGGCCATTTCGCCCCATCGTGTCTGTCTTGCGGCGGTGGTCGAAAACACCGGCATCCTTCATTCGCCATACGCTTAGGTTTGTCGCATCGTCCCCCCAGCCGGTGGTGATGACCTCGTTGCCAGCGCCTACCTCTGAGCCGGCCAGGCACAATGGGTCTGGAGTGCATTCCTCGCGGATGGAGAGGAGGGCAAGATCGTGTTCGCGGTCAACTTTCTCCACTGTCCCGACTGAGTACCGGGTGGAATTGCAGTGCCACACCCACACCGTCCCGGTGCCCGAGACGCAGTGGTGGGCCGTGAGAATCTTGCCAGGGCCGACGAACACGCCGGTGGACTTGCCGGTGCCCGTCTGGTCGATGTAGACAGTGGCGCTACGGACTTTCTCGTCGATCGTGGCAGGGCACTGCCCGTTCACGCGATCGAGTGAGCAGAACATGCTCACCAGCAGCAACACAACACCAAGGCGCGCAATTGCTCGACGGACCATCGTTGTGGCCTCCAAAAGGGGGGAAGGATGTAAACAAACGGTAGTCGCGGACGAGTTCGATTCGTTCGCGCGGAAGAGTAAGGGCTGGCCTTTTCTCCCTCAAGAGACATGGCGCGCAGCGTGAAGTGTTTGCGCGACAAGTTGGCCAATTACTGCATTTGGCTCCGGGGTCGCATGGAGACTCGATGCGACTGAGCCAATCCCGAGCAAATAACTTGGGATGTGCGCCATCAGCGGCATTGGCGTCTTTACGCAGTACAAGAACAAGCTCGTCACTCGTGCAGCAACGCACGACGGCACGGCGCCCAACATTGCGCAATTGAAAGAGGTCTGGTAATACGTGGCCATGAATCCGGAGGCGCATTCGGCCGATGATGACCGCGACCCAGCGGATAACATCGAGGATCCCGAGGTCCGCGAATTGGTGCTGTGGGTTCGCGACCTTGGCATGTTTCCGCCGTGGAGCCAGCAAGACCAAAGCGGCGCCCCGCCGGTTGATGCGGAGCAAATACGGCTGTATGCGGCTGGTGAGGGGGACTCTCGCAAACGCCAGGTCATCGGCCGATTGATCTATGAATACCGATCGTGGCTAGCCTGGATTCCCATGGGGGCACAATGAGCTAACAAAGAGCGCACTGAGGGTCCGTGATGTCCTCATTCAGCTGCGCTATGCGTTAACTGACTACTTAACTTAAATGCGCCTGTCAAACAAACCGTTGTGCTGAGACGC
>ORMF010001565.1_pt1 | contig 51732 bp, 48 predicted proteins | sample 1779871 | NCBI WGS metagenome assembly ORMF01 (sample SAMEA104232316, study PRJEB22302) | groundwater metagenome | biome: forest; feature: aquifer; material: groundwater | place: USA | collected 2011-08-07 | depth 5.4 m | reverse complement strand
TTCGCGCTGCAAGACGGGCACTGCGGCTGGGATATCGTTGATAATATCTATGATTACAACCTTATGCCGTGGAGCAAGGAGGGAAAGCTGCGATTGGGCGATCCCAGCACTTCTTCCCGGGATGATCCGTTCAAAGACCTCAAAGGCATGGGCAGAGAGCAGGTTCTCATCGACAATGAGCTTAGATATTCATTTAAAAGGATCGTCTGAGACGCGGGCTTAAATCCTCATTGACAATCGGCCTCGATACGCTTATTCTCATTAAAGTCTTAAAAGGGGACAGCGCCCTTTAAGACACTTGTAGTTTATAGTTAAAAAGGGCGCTGTCCCCTATAAATCTATAAAGAAGAGGGAGTTTTTGTGGAACATTCAGAGTATAGTTTTTACGGGTTGGGAATAGCACCCAAGATCATCGACATCATCAATGACTTGAAATTTAAGCACGCAACGCCCATCCAGCACCAGGCAATTCCTTTGGCGCTGGAAGGCAAGGACGTGATGGGCATCGCCCAGACCGGGACCGGCAAGACCATGGCCTTCGCGATCCCCACGGTGCAGAAGCTTTCCCAAGGCAAAGACGGTCGTGCGCTGGTCGTTGTGCCCACGCGCGAGCTTGCCATTCAGGTGGAGGAAAGTTTCTTTAAGATCGGCCGGCCGTTCGGGATCAAAACGGCCGTATTGATCGGCGGCGATCCCATCAAAAATCAATTAAGGGCGCTCGCCCTGCATCCGCGGGTCCTGATCGTCACTCCGGGCCGGTTGATCGATCTGATGGAACAGCGCAAGGTAAGTCTTAACGATATCCGCATCCTGATCCTCGATGAGGCTGACCGGATGTTCGATATGGGTTTTTCTGACCAGATCGATACGATTTTAAGAGCCGTGCCCAAAGAACGCCAGACCTTGCTTTTCTCGGCGACGATGCCCGCGACCATTTTGTCCGTAGTGCGAAGCCATATGCGCATGCCGGTCTCCGTTGAGATCGCCCGTTCCGGCACGACCGCCGAACACGTCACGCATGAATTATTTATCATCCAGAATGACATGAAAAGGGTCCTCTTGGGAAAATTGCTCGCGCAGTTTCGCGGGTCGGTTTTGTTGTTCTGCCGGACCAAGATGGGCGCGCGCAAGATCTCCGCCGCGCTGCGCCAGCAGGGCCACCGGGCCGCCGAGATCCATTCTGACCGTTCGTTATCCCAGCGGCGCGAAGCGCTCGAAGGCTTTAAAAGAGGGAAGTACCGCGTGCTCGTTGCCACCGACATCGCCGCCCGCGGCATCGACGTCAAAGGCATCGAGCTGGTCATCAATTACGATCTTCCGGATGATGTCGAGAATTACGTGCATCGCATTGGACGAACCGGTCGCGCCGGATGTCCGGGCCACGCGATCTCTTTTGCCACTTCGGACCAGAAGGAAGGCGTGACCAGCATCGAGCGCCTCATCAAGTTGGCCTTGCCGATCTCCAGCCACCCGGAGGTGCCCGCGGCCCAGTTTTCGCAAGTCAGCGTGCGTGGCGGCTCCTGGACAAACAAAAGATTTTCCCGCCGCGGCGGGGGATACCGAAGACGATAAAGAAGAAAAGGCCGTAGGATCATGATAACCCAAAAATTATTATCGATATCCTTGCTGGGAACGGAATGGGTCCTTTACATTTTGGTCCTGCTTTCCGTGCTTTCCTGGGCGATCATCGCCGAGCGACTTTATTTTTTAAAGAAAAAACAGGGGGATATGGAAGCGTTGACCAAGAAAATGGAAAAATTTTTGCACGACGGGAAATGGGAAGAACTTATCGAGTTGCTGGAGAAAGACCATTCTTCCGCGGCCGACGTGGGCCGGCGGATCATAAGTTACGCCCTGAAAAACGGCGATGCTGTTGAAGATTATCTCTGGGTTGTTTTGTCGCAAGAAAAACTGCGCTTGGAAAGCCGCACCGCATTTTTGGGGACCGTTGTCAGCATCGCCCCGTTCTTGGGGCTGCTGGGCACTGTTTTGGGTATTATAAACGCCTTCCACGGGCTTTCCTTGAACAAGCAAGGCGAAAACATGGTGATGGCGGGTATTTCCGAGGCGCTGGTCGCGACCGCCCTGGGTTTATTTATCGCCATCCCGGCCGCCGCGGCGTACAATTATTTTATCCGGGTGGTCAAAAAGATCGTCATATCCTCCGAGAATTTCGCCAGGTTCCTTCTCATTTCGTTTCCCAAGAAAGAAGAAAGAGGTGGGCATGTCTTTGCGGCACCGGGTAAGTGAAGAAGATGAGATCCTGGCGCAGATCAACGTCATCCCCTTGGTCGATGTCAGCCTGGTGCTCCTTATTATTTTTATCGTGACGGTCAGTCATATCCTCACGCCTTCTATCAAGATCAACCTGCCCCAATCCGCCCGCGCCAGCGGCATGACGGGCATGGAAACCATCGATATCGTCATTTCCAGCGAGGGGATCATTTATCTTAACGATGAGATCGTCACGATGAAAGAACTGGAAAAGCGGGTGACGGCCCTGCACCAAAAGGATCCCGAGAGGACCGTTGTCATCAGCGTTGACAAATCGACTTATTTTCAGCGTGTCATCGACGCGCTGGATCTCTTGAACGGGCTGGGAATAGCCAAGCTGGATATCCGGACGATCAAAGGCAATTAAAGACAGTGTCTGGATTGGGGATATTTCTTAAGATTTATTCATAAGTAACCTGCTTTAGCCAAAATTCACCCAAAGTTTACTTCTCCTTCACAAAAAGCTCACTTTATACTACTATATATACTTTATTATACCTTCCAAAGGAGTGCATTCATGCGTGCCGCAGTTATCGACATCGGATCCAATTCCACCAAGCTGGTCATCGGCGAAAAAGCCGGGGATGACATCAAGGTCCTGGAATCCCTGAAAAATGTGGTCGCCATCGGCCAAAACACCTTTTATAAAGGGCGAATTTCCCAAGAGATCTTCAATGAGATCATCCGTGTCCTGGAAAGATATAAGGTTCTGATCAAGCAGTACGAGGTCACGGAAACGAAAGTGATCGCGACAACCGCGGTGCGCGAAGCGGAGAACAGGGATATTTTTCTGGATACCGTTGAGCGTAAAACGGGATTCAAGATCGAGGTCTTGAACGTCGGCGACGTCGTTTATTTCATCGACGCCTTCCTGTCGTATAAACTCAAGAAAAAATATCCGATCAACGAAAAGAATCTGCTGATCGCGGAGATCGGCGCCGGCAGTCTCGATATATCTATTCTGGAAAAGGGCTACACGCTCTTTAATTTCGGGATCCCCATCGGGACGCTGCGCCTCAAGCAGTTCAAGAGCATGGTGGAAGGGAGCCAAAAGGAGGTTTACGAGGCGCTGGAGGAGTATGTTGAGAACGAGGTCACCAACCTTAAAAGAAGCATCCCCGCCATCAAGCTCGATGACATCCTGTTCATTGATGAAAGTTATTCCGCGGCGTTGCCGCACATCCTTCCCAACCTTAAGCGCGAGGAGGAGTTTTTCCCGTTACAGTTCCGGGAATCCAGGAAATTGCTGGCGCGCGTGATGCGCAGCAGCCCCGACGAACTCATCAGGAAGAATAATGTTTCGCCCGATATCGCCGACACAATCGACTGTTACGCTCTGGTCGTCAATAAACTGTTCAAATTGATCAAGAAACGTTCCATTTTCTTGCTGGAGACGTCCCTTTCCGAAGCGCTGTTGGCCAACACGATCTTCGGGTTCGATCTGGCGGAAAAATATAATAAGACCAATCAGCTTGTTTCCGTGGCCAAATTCATCTGTTCTTTGTACGGGTCGGACCTCAAACACGCCAAGCAGGTCGCCAGTCTGGCCGAACAATTGTTCAATCAGATGAAAGGCGTTTTGGGGCTGCGCGATAACGACCTTTTGTATCTTTTGCTGGCGGCCTATCTGCATAATATCGGCATGTTCATCAACAACCGTTCGCACCACAAACACACGGAATATATTATCAACTCCTTAAGCTTTTTCCGGCTCTCCCCGCAGGAGATCAAATGCATCGCCTGCATCGCGCGTTATCACCGCAAGGCCCACCCGCAAAAGACGCACTATTTTTACGGCGGCTTGCCCCTGAACGAACAGCTCCTTGTCCAGAAACTGGCCTCGATCCTTCGGGTCGCTAACGCCCTCGACAGCGCGCACAAGCAGAAGGTGAAGAAGCTGGAGATCCAGGCGAATCCAGACGGTGGATTGACGCTGGTCGTTTATTCCAACGATAATTTTGCTCTCGAGAAGATTTCTTTCAAGGACCGCAAGCAGTTGTTCGAAGAGATCTCCGGAAGCCAGCTTAATTTGCTGGTCAAGAAACAGCCGGCATGAACTCATGAAAAAAGAATTCCCGGAAAAAGAGAAATATATCCCGCGGGACATCAGCTGGCTGATGTTCAACCAGCGGGTCTTGCATGAAGCCCTCAGCCACGACAACCCCTTGTTGGAGCGGTTGAAGTTTCTCGCCATTTTTGTCAATAATCTGGATGAATTTTATATGGTGCGCGTGGCGGCTCTGCTGAATTTGAAGAATTCGGACATCAATAAACCGGACCACCTGGGGTATTATCCGCAGGAACTGCTGGATCAGATCGGCAAGCAGGTCAGGGAGCTGATCAAGCAATTATATGAGATTTATCAAGGGATCTGCGCGGATGAATTGGCCAAAGAAAATATCCGCGTTGAAAGCGTTTCGAATTTAAGGAAAGAGCAAAAACGGTTCGTTCAGGAATATTTTGAGAGTACACTTTATCCGGTCATGACGCCGCTGGGGGTTGACCCGGGACATCCTTTTCCCATATTGCCGTCGCGGACCATGGCCTTTGCCGTTCATATCAAACGCAAAGCCAATAGCTTTCTGGCCGTCATCCCGATCCCCAAGAACATTCCCCGCGTCGTACGGATCCCTTCCAAGAAAAATGAATACATTTTTGTCCTGATCGAAGATATCATCCGGGAAAACATAAGTGTTTTTTTTAAAGGGTACAAGATCAACGGTTTTTCTTTGTTCCGCGTGATCCGTGACAGTGAATTGAGCGCCGAAGAGGATTTTACGCCGGATCTGCTGAAATTGGTCGAGAGCGAAGTGAAAAAAAGGACGCTGGCCAAGGTCGTGTATCTGGAAGTCGATGAGAAATGCAGCGAAGAGCTCCTCGATATGCTCTGCCAGGGCCTTAACTTCACCAAGGAAGAAACAGTGCGCGTTAGCAGCCATCTGGATTTGACCTATCTTTTCGAGATGGTCCGCAAGGTAGAGAAGCCGGAATTGTGCTACCGCGGCTATATCCCGCGTAAACTTGAATTCGAGAATATTTTCGAAAAGATCAAAAGTGGGGATTTTATCATCCATGTGCCGTACGAATCGTTCGAGCCGACGGTCGAGCTGGTGCGTACGGCCGCCCGGGACGAAAAAGTGCTGGCGATCAAGATGACGCTTTATCGCACCAATAAGGATTCCGCCATCATCAGCGCTTTAAAAGAAGCGGCCGCCAATAAAAAACAGGTCACGATACTGCTGGAGATCAAGGCGAGATTTGACGAGGAGAACAATATCAAATGGGCCCGGGAACTGGAAACGGCCGGTTGCCACGTGATCTACGGCATCCCGGGGTTGAAGGTGCATGCCAAAATGACGCTCATCGTCCGCGAGGAAGAAGGGGCCATCCAGCGCTACGTCCATTTGTCGACGGGTAACTACAATGAATACACGGCGCGGGTCTACAGCGATATCGGCTATTTTACCAATAACGACGATTTTGCCAAAGACATCTCGGATATGTTCAACGTGATCACCGGTTATTCGATGCCGCCGGCCTGGAAGAGGATCGTCAGCGCGCCCAAGGACCTGCGCGAATACATCATCGCGCTTATCGATAAGGAGATCCGGTTCCATAAAAAGAACAAGAACGGGATCATCATCGCCAAAATGAATTCGCTGGAGGACCCCCGCGTCATCGAGAAATTGTATGAGGCCTCAAATGCCGGTGTCAAGGTGCGCTTGATCGTGCGCGGCATTTGCTGTCTTATCCCCGGCGTCAAGGACTTAAGCGAGAACATCTGTGTCAAAAGTATCGTGGGGCGGTTTTTAGAGCATACGCGGATCTTCACCTTCAATAATAACGCCAGCCCGCGCGTTTTTCTTTCGTCGGCGGACTGGATGAAACGCAATTTTGACCGGCGCATCGAGCTGCTTTTCGAGATCCGCAAGGAGGAGATTAAGTCGCATTTGAAGGAGATCCTGGAATTGTACTGGAAAGATAATATCAAATCCTGGGAATTAACGCAGGAGAGGGCCTATAAAGAGATCAAGGCCAAGGATGAACAGTTCAATTGCCAGGAGTACTTGATCAAGCGCCACGGAGGCTAAGATGGAGTATGTCGGCCATGTTCAAAAAGACATCGCGATTTATATCCGGAACATTCACCGGCACTATAAAAGTCTCTCCGGCAGAGGAATAGTTGAGCACCTGCATCAAATCCGGGTCAACGCGCGCCGGTTGCGTAACGCCCTGTCCGTCCACAAGAACCTTTTTACCGAACGACAATTGCGGAAATGGGATAAAAGTATCCGCCAGGCGATCGAAGTGTCTTCGCAGGCGCGGGATCTGGATGTTTTTATCCATTTTTTAAACGCTTATATCAGAAAGCCAAGAAGTATCTCCGAGCGTTGGGTGCTCATCGCGTTTATAGCCGCGCTGAAGAAAAAGCGCAAGGAATTGCAGCCGCGGATCATCCGCGCCCTGGATGATTTCAGGAAGCGGGGTACTCTGGAAGACATTGCCCGGAACTTGCGCCGTTCACCTGTCGAAAAAAAGGATAATAATGTCCGGAAGATCTATAAGGTCGCGAGAAAAAAATTGTTACGCCGGGTCAAAGCGTTGATAGTTTTCGAGCCTTTTGTCTATCAGCCGCGCCGGGTCCAGGAATTGCATCAGATGAGGATCGCCGCCAAGCATCTTCGCTATACACTCGAGGGGTTCACGCCCATCTACGGGACGCGTTTGCCCTCTTTGATCGAACGTGTCTTATTGTTCCATCGGCAACTCGGCAATATCCATGATTACGACGTATGGACGGCACATATCGCGCGATACATACGCGAGAAAGTAAAAACCAGGCAGGAAAAGATCATTTTGGGTAAAGTCAAGCGTCACTGTGTCGATCTGCGTCAAAAAATATACCATACTTTCGTCCGGAACTGGTCGAGGGCACGCGAGAAGAATTTTTTTGAAGATCTGCTGGAATATGTCTATGCCCATTAATGAGAATAAACAGAAATGAAAAAGAAAACAAAAAATAAAGTGTACGTCGGGATAGATATCGGCGGGACCAAGATTGCCGCCGGGTTGGTGGATCAGGCGGGGAAATTATTCGCGGTAAAAAAACCCCCGACGCCCGAAGGGGGGTCGGGCCTGCGGATATTCCGGCTGGCGAAAGAGTTGGTCCAGGGATTGCTGAAAGAAGAAGGGATCAGCAGCGCACGAATACGTGGTATCGGAGCGGGTGTGCCGGGTATCGTCAAGCCGAACCACCGGGATATTCTCATCACGCCCAACGTGGGGTTATCCAGATATCCTTTGGCCGCGCAACTGGAAAAATCTTTTAAAACTAGGGTCGTCCTGGGCAATGACGTGAACCTGGGTACGCTGGGCGAGAAATGGTTCGGCGTTGGGAAAGGTGTTGATAATATTATCGGATTGTTTCCCGGGACGGGTGTTGGCGGGGCGGTCATTATCGATGGGAAACTCATCACCGGCTCCCAGGGAGCCGCCGGTGAGATCGGGCATATGATCCTTGACGTGCATAGTCCCTGCAAAAGCGCAGGACTTTACGGGACCGTGGAGGCCTTGGCCAGCCGGCGGGCGATCGAACGCGCTATCAAGGAGGCGGTCGCGAAGAAGGTGTCGACCGTCATCACGAAATTGCAGGGAGGAAGGCTCACGACCATCAAAAGCAGGGTTATCGCCGAGGCCTTGCGCAGGAAAGACCCCTTGACGACGCGGATCGTCAATGAGGTATGCCATATCCTGGGGCAGGCTTGTGTTTCTTTGCGACATATCTTGAATCCCGACATGATCATCTTGGGTGGCGGCGTTATCGAAGCTTGCGGGGATCATATGTTACCCCGGATCCGAAAAATATCTGCAGCGGACCCATTTTTCAAAGGCATTGATGACTGCCGCATCGAACGGTCATTTTTGGGGGATGATGCTGTTATTCTGGGCGCGGTGGTCCTGTTAGGGCAGGTCTTGGGCGAGAAAATAACGGCCGCAACGGATTATTATCCGAAGTTGCGCGCGGACAAAAACGGGAATGTTTGGGTCAATGATAAATTGGCCAGAAAGAATATTTATATTCGTGCCGATGGGAAGATGAAGAAGCTCAACGGAGCCGTCAATGTGGCTGATCTGAAGATGTCCCGATGGCTGGGAATAAACGTGTTAAAGCAACTGTGCAAAAAGGGCCCGAAAGTATTGATCGTCGGCTCCACGCGTGGCCGGTTGCGGATCACTTCGGAAGGAAAGAAATTCCTCGCAGACCACTTCATCGATACGCGATTGACCGATGTCAAAGAGGCACTGAAGGCCTATAATGCGGTTAAGGAGCGTAAAGCCCTGATCATTTACCGAAAAGAAATTTGATAAAGAGTTGGCCAAGAAAAGGTGCGCTGTCTTGACATTTCGGACAGCTTGAGTATGATAGATACAGATATCAGTAGACGCCTAATCTCTGGGCTTCTTTCAGAGAGCGGGAAACCTTCCTTAGGTGAATCTCATCCGGTAGGGTGAGAAGGGATCATCTGCTTCCCTAACCAACAACTAATCTCGCCGGCACAGCAGATATTCCGCGAAAAACTGTAATCACCAACAAATGCGGCATGCTTTGCCATTGCCGCTTTATCGGTTTAGGCCAAATAAATGGGAAAAGCGAACTATTCGTCGGCAAATAAATTAACGGTCCGTCTGGAGCTGGTGAACAGGCCGGGTGTTTTTGCCCGGGTTGTTAAAGCGATCGCTGATGCAAATGCTAATTTGGGAGCGGTGGATATCGTGGAGGCAATGCCGGATCGGGTTATCCGCGATGTCACTTTTGATGTCGCCAGCGACGAACACGGCCAGCAGATCATAGACGCTTTGAACAAGCTGGAGAATGTCAAGGTAGTCTCGTTCTCCGATCCCATCTTTCTTCTGCATTTGGGCGGCAAGATCCATGTCCAGAATAAGGTCCCTTTAAAAACAAGAAATCAGCTTTCCATGGCCTATACTCCCGGAGTGGCCAAAGTGTGCACCGCTATCGCGCGGGAACACAGCAAGGTGAACACGTTGACGATCAAAAGCAACAGTGTCGCCATTGTGACGGACGGGTCGGCGATATTGGGTCTCGGGAATTTGGGGCCGGAGGCGGCTTTACCGGTCATGGAAGGGAAGGCCATGCTGTTCAAAGAGTTTGCCGATATCGATGCCTGGCCGATCTGTCTGGCCACGCAAGACGTGGAAGAGGTCATTGAGACGGTCAAGAATATCGCACCGGTCTTTGGGGGGATCAACCTGGAAGATATCAGCGCCCCGCGCTGTTTTGAGATCGAATCGAGGCTCAAGAAAATATTGAACATCCCGGTCATGCACGATGACCAGCACGGGACGGCGGTCGTTTTGCTGGCGGCCCTCAAGAACGCTTTGAAGATCGTGAAAAAAGAGATTAAAGATATCCGGGTGGTGGTCAACGGCGTGGGAGCAGCGGGCGCCGCTTGTTGTCGGATCCTGTTGTCCGCGGGCGCGCGGCATCTGTTGGCATGCAATCGAAAAGGGGTCGTGCTGATCGTTGACAAGGAAAATCTGGATAAGGTCCGGGAGGACCTGTTCTCTTGCATCGATGCCAGTAATCCGCGCCTGACCCTAAGAGAAGCATTGCGCGGGGCGGATGTCTTTATCGGCGTCTCGGCCGGAAATGTTTTGTCAGTGAACGATTTAAAGAAGATGAAAGACGACCGGATCGTTTTTGCCCTGGCGAATCCGGATCCCGAGGTCGATCCCCACGAAGCCTTGAAGATCTGTCGGGTGTTCGCGACGGGACGATCGGATTTTCCCAATCAGATCAATAATGCTTTGGCTTTTCCGGGGATCTTCCGTGGCGCCCTCAACGTACGCGCAAAAATGATCAATGAAGAGATGAAGCTTGCCGCGGCCGAGGCCATCGCCGGGCTCATTCCGGCGGATCAGCTGAATGAAGAATATATTATCCCGAGTATTTTTGACAAACGTGTTGTCGAGAACGTGGCAAAAGCCGTTGAGCAAGCAGCCTATCGGACAGGGGTCGCCTTTAAGCGTTCTTTGAAGAAAGAGAATAGCGAATTATAGATCTTACCTGAAGCGCTATATGGAATTCTTGCTTTTTGGTCAAATTGTATTTTATCTCGCGGGCGCGATTCTCCCATTTATTCTTAAAGATGGCGGAGTCATCAACCGTTGGACGCATATTTCTGCCATCGCAGGCGGATTGATCGGGGTAGTCTACTCCCTGGCTGTCCTTGTGACCGGGCAAGGATTTTCATTTGCAGCGCCGGGACTGCCTTTCGTGGGGAATTTGTCGCTCGTCGTTGACCCGTTGTCCGCCTTTTTCATTTTTGTCATTTCGTTTTTGTCGGTGCCCGCCACCATTTTTGCCATCCGTTATATCCAGGAATTCCAGGACAAAAAGAGAATAGCGTTTTTGGGATTTTTTTATAATCTGTTTATTTTAGCGATGATCCTCGTTGTTTGCGTGCACAACGCGTTCTATTTTCTCGTTTTTTGGGAAATAATGTCCCTGGCTTCCTATTTTCTGGTCGTTTTCGAACACGAAAAGATCCAGGCGCGCCGGGCCGGGATCATTTATCTGGTGATGACCCATATCGGGACGGCGTTCATTGCCGCTTCGTTTTGGCTTTTGGCCGGGCACGCGGGGTCGTTCGCGTTCGCGGATTTCCATCTTCAGGCGGCGACCCTTCCCCCGGCATTAAAGAACGCGATTTTCTGGACGGTATTGATCGGTTTTGGGACAAAAGCGGGCATTATTCCTCTACACATCTGGCTTCCCGAGGCGCATCCCCAGGCCCCTAGCCATGTTTCGGCATTGATGTCCGGGGTGATGATCAAAACGGCCGTATACGCCTTGATACGTTTCTTTTTAAGTTTTGTGGGAGAGGTCCCCTTATGGTGGGGGGTGGTGATCCTTTCGCTGGCGATCATCTCCGCCGTCCTGGGCATCCTTTACGCTTTAATGGAACGCGATCTTAAGCGCCTTTTGGCATTTTCGAGCATCGAAAATATCGGTATTATTTTGCTGGGTTTTGGGATGACCCTGATCTTTGTCGCGACCGACAAACCGGCGTATGCTTCTTTTGCTTTGATCGCGACACTTTTCCATGTCTTGAACCATGCGTCTTTTAAAGGATTGCTTTTCTTGGGCGCGGGAGCGGTTTTGTCTAAAACACATACTGGTAATGCTGAAGAGCTGGGAGGGTTGATCAAGAGAATGCCCTGGACCGCGGTTTGCTTTCTGACGGGCGCGGTCGCTATTTCAGCCTTGCCGCCGCTTAATGGATTTGTCAGTAAGTGGATGATATTTTGTTCCTTGCTTTCGGCGCATCAGTCGCAAGAACTGGCGGTCCGGTTTTTTACCCCCATCCTTGCCGCGTTGTTGGGGTTTGCCGGAGCGCTGGCCGCGACCTGTTTTGTGAAGGCCTTCGGGATCTGTTTTTTGGGCGAGCCGCGTTCGGAGCAGGCCCGCCACGCCGTGGAAGTAAGCCCGTCCATGCAATGGGCGATGGGTCTGCTGGCGGGAAGCTGCCTCGGCTTTGCTTTGCTGGCGCCATGGATCGTTTCAATATTGCAAAAAGTCTCCGGAACTTTGATTGAAGCAGATACACCGATCCCCAACTTTACTTTTAATGGATTGTTCATTACGCTTGCCGACTTTGGCCAGATCTCGCCATTGGTATTCGGATGGATGTTATCAGGTGCTATTCTTATTTTGTTCGCTGCTCTTGCTATTTTTGCAAATCGTAAGGTCATGCTGGCCCCAAGCTGGGCCTGCGGGTTGCCCGGACTCACTGCCAGGATGCAATATACAGCGACGGGATACTCCAAGCCCATCCGTCGCATATTTTCGTTCCTTTATCAGCCTACCCGCCAGGTCGAACTGGAGGATGAAGGGCATGAGATCCTGCGCACGGCCCAACGCTTTGAGTCGAAGACCACCCACGTCTTTGATGAATGGATCTACCGGCCGCTGGCAAAATGCATGTTATTCGTTTCTAAAAAGGCCAAACTGATGCAGACGGGGCATATTCAGCTGTATTTAAGTTACATCTTTATCACCTTGATCGTGCTTTTGGTTTATTGGAGTCGTTTATGACCAAATTTCTTTTGCTGTTTTTTCAGTGGCTTTTACTGGTCGCGCTGGCCCCGTCGGTCAGCTGGTTTATCAAGCGGATGAAGGCCGCCTCGCAAAATCGCCGTGGCCCAACCCTTGTTCAGGTTTACGCGGATTTGATCAAACTTTTTCCCAAAGAGATGGTGGTCTCACAGACCGCGTCATGGATCTTTCATGTCATGCCGTTTATTCTTTTGGCTTCGACCTTCGTTGTGGCCGCGCTCGTTCCCGTCCTCTGGACGGATTCATTTTTGGGGTTTACGGGAGATATCATTGTTTTTGTTTATCTTTTGGGGTTAGGCCGGTTTTTTCTGGCGTTGGCGGCTTTGGATACGGGAACCACCTTTGGCGGCATGGGCTCGAGCCGTGAAATGGCGCTCTCCTCGTTGGGAGAGCTCGCCCTTTTGCTCGCGTTTTTTTCTTTAGGTGTTTACGCGCATGCCTTTTCTTTCGCCGGGATCATGACGCATTTTGCCGCCCACGGGCCCATGGAGGTTCTCTTTTTTACCAACCTTGCCTTTGGGGCGATCTTGATCGTCACCCTGGCGGAAACCGCGAGAATTCCGGTGGATAATCCCGCCACTCATCTGGAGTTGACGATGATCCATGAGGCGATGATCCTGGAATATTCGGGGAAATATCTTGCGCTCATCGAGTGGAGCCATCAGATCAAGCAGCTGGTATTTTTGAGTCTACTTGCCAATCTTTTTTTACCATGGGGGATTTTCAACGTGCCGACGACGACGGCGCTGGGATGGTCGGTCCTGGTTTATCTGGTCAAAATTTTCTTTTTGGCATTCGTGGTGGGCTGGATCGAGATCCACAGCGCGAAACTGCGCCTTTTCCGGGTCCCGGATCTGTTCGCCATCGCGTTTGTCTTGGCCATTCTTTCTTTATTGGGACAATTGATGTTCAGGGGCTAGAAAATGAGTTCGGAATCCATCGTTCACCTTGTTCATTTTTTGGGAATGCTGCTTTTGATCACCTCATTGGGGATCATCGCTTCGCCGCTGTTGTCGGCGTGCATCCGGTTTTACGCGATGCATTCGTTCTTGCTTTCCCTGATCACCCTGGCGATCGCGTATAACCATCACCTCTGGCATCTCGGAATCTCCGCGCTGCTGACGTTTCTTTTGAAAGTGATCGCCATCCCGCAGATCTTCTTCGCGATCAGCCGCAAGATCGGGGTGCGCAAGGAAGTGGAAAGTTATATCAACATTCCATCGTCGCTGTTCCTGGCCGTTATTTTGATCTTTGTTTCTTTTTATGTTACAGCGGGCGCGAAGACCGGCAGCGCTCTTTCTTCGTGGGAGTTTTTGCCTATAGCCATTGCGACTGTCTTTTTAGGCATGCTGGTCATGACGACCCGCAAGAAGGCAATTACCCAGGTCTTGGGGTTGCTTTTGATGGAAAACGGGCTTTTTTTGATGGGGATCACCATGACCTTCGGGATGCCGTTATTAGTCGAGCTGGGGATCCTTTTTGACGTTCTGGTGGGGATCATTATGATGGGGATCTTTATTTTCAAGATCCGCAGCGCTTTTGAAGGCATCGATGTTGATGATATGACTGTCTTGAAAGGATAGAACGTATGTCAGTTGTTGGTTTATTGTGCATTCCTTTTTCCGCGGCGTTTATTTTATTGCTGCCGTGGCCGCGAAAAATAATGCGCTTTATTTTTATGGCGGGGGGAATGCTTACGGCCGCAAGCGGATGGACGCTTGTCTTTGGATCGCATTTCCAACCGAGAATATTTTCCCTGGGCGGGAATCTTATGCTGGATTCTCTATCGGCGGTCTTTGTCCTTTTGATCGTGACGATCGGCGTTTTGTCGAACATTTATGCCTCCGGCTATCTTTTCAGGGAAGGCCCCGCCGAGCTTTCTCTCGGGAGATTAAGGCGCTATGCTTTTTTCTTCCATCTTTTCCTTTTTACGATGCTGGTGACGGTTCTATCGAATAATCTGGGACTGATGTGGATCGCCATTGAAGCCACGACGCTCGCGTCAGCTTTTTTGGTCAACGTGGACGACAAGAAAAGTTCCATCGAGGCCGCCTGGAAGTATTTGATCCTTTGTACCGTTGGCATAGCCCTGGCGCTTTTCGGGGTGATCCTGGTTTATTATTCCATCGCATCCCGCCTTCCCGCAGGCGAGGGAAGTGACTTCCTGCAATGGAGCTTTCTTGTGGATAAGGCCGCCGTGCTGGATCCGCAGATCATCAAGCTCGCTTTTATATTTGTCCTGGTAGGATACGGGACGAAAATGGGCCTGGCGCCGTTTCATTCCTGGCTGCCGGACGCTCACAGCCAGGCCCCGGGGCCGGTGAGTGCCTTGTTGTCGGGTGTTCTTTTGAGTTGCGCCAGCGTCAGTCTTCTACGATTCCATATTTTGACCAAGGCCGCAACGGGGTCCGCGTTTTCCAACGACCTTTTGATCTTATTCGGTATATTTTCCGTCGCGGTGGCTGTTCCTTTTATCTGGGAACAGGCGGATTATAAACGGGTCCTGGCGTATTCCAGCGTCGAGCATATGGGGCTGGTGGCGGTCGGTTTCGGGTTCGGCGGTCTTTGGGGGATCTACGGGGCGCTGCTTCATGTCGTTAATCACGCCTTGACCAAATCGCTGCTATTTTTTTGTAGCGGGCATTTGCTTTATCAGTTCCAGACCAAAGAGATCAAAAAGGTACAGGGAATTTTTCGCAAAGATCCGTTCCTGGGGAGCATTTTTTTCTTTGCCGTGTTGGCCGTCGCGGGGATGCCGCCGTTTAGTATTTTTTTAAGTGAATTTTTCATTCTGACGGCCGGATTTCTTGCCAAGAAATTTCTGGTTTGCGCGATCCTGCTGGGCCTTCTGGCCCTCATTTTCGCCGGGTTTTTAAGACAGGGGAGCCACATGACCTTTGGTGCTTATAGCGGCGGGGCGCCTTTGCGCGAACGCAACGTTCTGATGGACGGTGTCCTGGCCGTCGGGATCATTGTCATTTTTGTGATGGGATTTTATATCCCCGGCCCCTTGCATGAATTGATCCGGCAGGCCAGTCTTCTGGCAGGAGGCAATACCCCATGAGCAATGTTTTCGAATCTATCCTTTGCCCCAAAGAGGAAATTGCCAAGAAAGTTCCATTGCTGATGCAGGATCTATCGTTACGTTTTGTCTTTCTTCTCGCCGCTGACGAGAGAAAGGAAAAGAAATCTTTCGGGATTTATTATGTATTCGCGTATCTCAAAGAAGACAAATTTCTGGTGATCGAAACAAGGATCGAAGAAAGAGATCCGACGTTTTCTTCCCTAACGCCTTTTCTCCCCCAGGCGAATTGGTTTGAGCGCGAGATCCAGGACCTTTTTGGCCTGACGGCCCAAGGGCATCCCGATCCACGCTCTCTGGTCCTTCATGAAGACTGGCCCAAAGGGGTTTTTCCGCTGCGGAAAGATTTTGAAGAAAATAAAATTCCACGGACAAAAGGGGAATATCTTTTTGATCGAGTGGAGGGAGAAGGTGTCTTTGAAATTCCGGTTGGACCAGTTCACGCGGGGATCATTGAGCCAGGACATTTCCGGTTCTCTTCCGCCGGGGAAAGCATCTTAAAACTCGAGATCCGGCATTTTTACACGCACAAGGGAACGGAAAAGCTGGGTGAAGGCAAAGACCCGGCGCATCTTCTTTGTCTCGCGGAGCGGATCTCCGGTGATAATTCCCTGGCGCATGCGGTGGCGTGCGCGCAGGCGCTGGAACGTTTAAGCGGCACACAAGTTCCCGTGCGGGCCCAATTCTTGAGGGTGGTTTTCCTTGAATTGGAACGCGTGCATAATCATATCAGTGATATCGCTGGCATTTCCCTGGATGTCGCTTTCAGTTTCGGGGCCAGCCAGCTGATGCGTCTGAAGGAAAGACTTTTGCAGTTGAATGAACGGATCGTTGGGACGCGTTTGTTGCGTTCCATCATCGTCCCCGGCGGTATCAAAAAAGACCTCAACGAAGAGGAGATCAAATTTATTTTGCAAGAGATCAAAAAGATCAGAGATGATTTTGCGCAAACGATCAGGATCATTTTTCAGATTAATTCGCTGATCGACCGCATTGAATTTACCGGTGTGATCAAAAAAGAGATCGCTGAAGTTCTGGGCGCGGTCGGGCCGACAGCGCGGGCGTCAGGGGTTGATCGGGATTTAAGGCGAGACCATTCTTACGCGGCTTATTTTCAGCTTTCATTTATCGTTCCTGTTCTCACCGAAGGAGATGTTGAGAGTCGCATGAAGGTCAAGATCCAGGAGGTTTATGAATCATGCAAATTAATTTATGAGGCCTTGGCGATGATGTCCCCGGGGCCGGTTAAAGTGGCAATGAACAATATGCCGCCCGCGCAAAGCGCGTTTGGGTGCGTCGAGTCACCCCGGGGTGAATGTTTTCATTGGATCGCAACCGATGGGGAAGGGAAGATATCCCGCTGGAAGATACAATCTCCGTCTTTCGTCAACTGGCCCTTGATCCAGTATGCCGTGCTGGAGAATATCGTTCCCGATTTTCCGCTGATCAACAAAAGTTTGAATTTGTCCTATTCTGGGAATGACCGTTAGCTAATGTAGGGAAAGGAGTACTAAGTGTTTCAGCTTGTCCGAAAAAACGCGCAGATAGGGACCGTGACAATTCCCTATAAGCCGGGCTGCCAGAAAGCGCCGGAAGGTTTTTTGGGTGCTCCGCAAATTGACGCGCAAAAATGCACCGGATGCGGCAAGTGTGTCCCCGCCTGCCCGACGATCGCCTTGGCGGTTGAAGATCATCCGGCAAAAGACCAGAGATCTTTATTCCTTTCGTACGGGGATTGCACTTTTTGCGGCCTGTGCGCGCCGGCCTGTCCTTATGGCGCGATATCTTTTCAGGGGAAATATGAGTTGGCAACCAAAGACAAACAAGCGCTCACGCTGGAATATCCGTTTTCATTATCGACGTGTTCGAAGGATTCAGCTTTTATTCCGCAGGAGAAACTGCCTTTTAAGGGAGAGCCCGGGGAATTGCGTGGCACAAAAGAAGATCACACGGCGCCGTTTTCATTGGAGGAAACAGGAGCCCGGCTGAAAGATAAAGTTGCCCGCCTTTTCGGGAGATCTCTGCATGTCCGTGAGGTGGACGCGGGGTCTTGTAATGGTTGCGAGGTCGAGATCAACAATCTTTCCAATCCCGTTTACGACGTGGAGCGTTTCGGGATTCATTTTGTCGCTTCACCGCGCCACGCCGATATGCTCCTGGTCACGGGGCCGGTGACCCGGCAGATGGAGCTCGCTTTAAGAAAAACGTATGAGGCCACCCCATCCCCGAAACTTGTTGTGGCCTGCGGCGGATGCGCGATCGGCGGAGGAATTTTTAGAGGCAGCTACGCCGTTGTCGGGGGAGTCGACCAAGTTGTACCCGTCGACGTCTATATCCCCGGCTGTCCTCCCCGGCCCGAGGCCATTTTGCACGGGATTTTTTTAGCATTAAATAAAGTAAAATCGTCTTAATTACAATAGTTTCTCGCCAATGATGGATGCCGCCGCGAAAAAACGAAGTCTGGATATATCCCTTTACAAGGGCGCTTTCGGAGTTTTGACGACGGGTTTGACGCAGGAATTTTTTACGCCGTTCATCCTTTTTCTGGGGGCTACGGCGCGTCACGTTGGGGTTTTAAACGGCGCGATCAATTTTTTTTCTTCGATCATCCAGCTTTTTAGCGCGGAGATCGTGGAAAAATTCAAATCACGCAAAAAGATGGTCAGCGTTTTTATCATCATCCAGCTGGCCGCTTTGGCAATGATCGTCGCGTTGACCGTTGCCGGATGGATGCATTATTGGGCGTTCATCGGCCTGGCCGTAGCGTTCGTCGCTGCGGGAACGGTTTTCCAGCCAGCCTGGGCGAGTTTTCTCTGCGACCTGGTAGGAGAGAGCAAGCGCGGGGAATATTTCGGGTGGCGAAGCCGGAATCTCGGCCTGCTTGGCGTCGCGGGCATGATCGCCGGCGGGATGATCCTGCATCGCATGGAACAAAGAAATCTTTTGTACGGTTTTTGCCTGCTGTTCGGTCTCGGTCTCTTAAGCCGGTTCTTCTCATTGCTGTTCCTGCAGCGGATGAGCGAGCCCTCCTCGACCTACAACAAAGAGGACGTTTTTTCTTTCCTGCAATTCTTTCTGCGTCTTAAAAAAAGTAATTTTGCCAAGTTCGTCATATTCGTGGCTGCCATGAATTTTTCCGTCAATCTGGCCGCGCCGTATTTCGCCGTGTTCATGCTCCAGGACCTGTCGTTCAATTATTTTCTTTATGCGATGATCACCATTGCCGCCCCGCTGACATTGTATTTGTCGGTCCGCCGCTGGGGCCAGCACGCGGATAAAGTCGGCAGCCTGCAAGTCCTGCGGTTGACCTGCAAATGTTTCCCTTTGATTCCTTTGTTATGGATCGTTGACCAGACGCCGTGGTATCTGTTGATGGTAGAGATGTTTTCCGGGTTTCTCTGGGCCGGATTCAATCTGTGCGCGGCGAATTTTATCTATGACGCGGCCAGCCCGCAGAAACGTACCCGCTGCATCGCCTATTTTAACGTCGTCAACGGCTTCGCGCTTTCCTGCGGGGCGCTTTTGGGCGGATTTATGGTGCGCCACCTGCCGCCTTTATTCGGGTATAAGATCTTGATGCTGTTTTTTATCTCCGCAATGTTGCGCCTCGCGGTGTCCTGGACCCTGCCGCGGATGCTCAAAGAGGTGCGCCACGTAGAGCACATCAAGAGTCTGGACCTGTTCTTCAGCATGATTCGTTTGCGTTCGATCCCCGGCATCGACCGCGGCAGTCTGCGCAATGCTCAGGCCTAAATGGCAAGCAGCGTGCAGGAAGTATATTGACACGCGGCCCTTTTGGGGTATACTCTAAACTTTCGGATACGTCTTAACAGGCCATGATGCAAACGCAAATGATGAACACTGAAACTTTCGAAATATTCCGAGATAAGATCATTATTAAACTGCAGGACCGCGTCTGTGAAACGCCAGGGGAGATCCTTGCCAGCCCGCTTTTTCGCGCGATCCTCGAACGCGCTATCGACAAACTTGTCAAAAGGAACTCCTTTCTTTTGGGTATTTTCGAACGCCGACCCGTCCCCGGTCAGGACATTGATCTTTTTGTCAAGACCCTGGGAGCCCTGGCGCATACGCCGACACATTCCATCGAAAAAATTATTCCCGGCGCGCAGCAGTTCCTCAAGAATCCAGCCCTTTTTAACGAATTCATCGAATATGTTTACAATTACTGGCGGAGTTTCGACCGGTTCCTTATCGCCAACGACAACGGCCAGCACTGGGACCAGATGCCTTATCGGACGTTTCATGCGACGGTCGGGCAGCTGACGGGCCTGATCCGCGGGATGTATCGTGACATCCAGGAGAACGTCACCGGTATTCACCCGCGCATTTACCGTCAGGTGGCCGCCGGGGCGGAGGTGTCTTCCATCGCCGTGCTCAAAGAGGTTCCGTTCCCCGCACCGGTTTACAAAAAACTCAACGTGGTGCCGGTCATCCGCCAGATCCTGATCTATCCGCCTTTGATCCTCAACCCGCCGATGAACAAGCGTTCGGGCAAATTCGAGAGAGTCTCTAAAAATCCTTTGGAACTTTTTGACCTTGATCCGGCGGAATGGTTGTGTTATCCGGCGAAAGTCGGGTCGCTGATCATACTGATCTATTTTCATAACCGTTTTGCCGAGCTGGGACATTCGCTGTGCAACCTTTTTGAAATGGCTGAAGACGAGGACTTGGCCCGCAAGCCCGACGCGGTGTACACTTTCGGCGTTCCGGACGGTATCCTCAACGAATTTGGGTCTTTCCCAACCGTGTTTTACGATGATGAGAAAAACGGTATTCTGGTGGGGGCAATTCCGGGCCGTGACGAATTCGGTTATTTCGGCTATTTAAAGAAAATGGTTTTGACGCTGCACAATATCATCATGATGAAAAGAGGGAAGCTTCCTTTTCATGGCGCTTTTGTCCGGGTCCGCCTTAAGGGGGGACAGGACAAAACGATCCTTTTCATCGGGGATACGGGGGCGGGTAAATCCGAAACGCTGGAAGCTTTGCGCGATCTTGGCGAGACGAGCATCCAGGACCTGATCGTTATCGCCGATGATATGGGATCGCTGGAAATGACGAATAAGGGCATCGTTGGTTATGGCACGGAAACCGGGGCTTTTTTGCGGCTTGATGATCTGCCTCCGGGCTACGCCCTGGGACAGATCGACCGCGCCATCATCATGAGCCCAAACCAGGTCAACGCCCGGATCATCCTGCCCGTGACGACCTTCCAGAACGTGGTCAAGGGCCATCCGGTGGATTTCATTTTGTACGCCAACAATTACGAGGATATCGATGAAGACCATCCTCTTGTTGAATTTTTTGCGACCCCTGATCAGGCCTTAAGCGTTTTTCGCGAGGGGACCGTCATGAGCAAAGGAACGACCACCACGACCGGGATCGTTCATTCTTACTTCGCCAATGTTTTCGGTCCGCCGCAATATAAGGAAGTTCACGAAGCCTTGGTCCAGAAATTCTTTCAGGCCTTCTTCAGGCATGGTATCCCCGTCGGGCAGATCCGCACGCGCCTGGGGCTGGCGGGATGGGAGCGGCAGGGGCCCCACGAAGCATCTCAAGAATTATTGAAAATTATTCAGCAGAGCTCGCTCTGATCTTCCGCCTTTATATAATTTAACGCCCCCTTAGCTTAACGGATAAAGCACGAGCCTCCGGAGCTTGGGATAGAAGTTCGATTCTTCTAGGGGGCAGACTTTTTATGATTATCCTCCACATCGACATGGACGCTTTTTTCGCCGCCATCGAACAGCGGGACGATACCAGACTTAAAGGCAAACCCGTCGTCGTCGGTGCCGATCCCAAGGGCGGCCGGGGCCGCGGCGTTGTTTCCACCTGTTCGTATGAAGCTCGCCGTTACGGCATCCACTCCGCCATGCCCATCTCAGCTGCTTACCGGCGTTGCCCCGAAGCGGTATTCCTTCCGGTGGACATGCGTAAATATGCAAAAGTTTCGCAATCGATGTTCGCTATCCTTTATGAATTTACGCCGGAGACGGAACCTTTAAGCATTGATGAGGCGTTTTTGGATATCACCGGAAGTATCCGGCTTTTCGGCGCGCCTCTTGAGATCGGTCGGAAGATCAAGGAGCGGATCAGCCAAGAATTATGTTTGACCGCTTCGGTGGGGATCGCGCCGAACAAGATGGTCGCGAAGATCGCTTCCGCGCACGCGAAACCCGACGGGTTGCTGGAAATAACGACGGACGATCTGCTTTCCTTTTTATGGCCGTTACCGGTTTCCAAAATGTTCGGGGTTGGAGAACAGACCCAAAAGATACTCGACACGATGGGAATCCACAGAATCGGCGATCTGGCCAAGGCATCGGTGGCGGCGCTGGACGAGCGCTTGGGCGCGCGCGGCCAATATCTTTGGGATTTGGCCAACGGCATCGATGAGCGCGAGGTGGTTCCTGGAGAAGAAGCCAGATCTGTCAGTCATGAGCATACTTTCGAAGAGGACACCGTGGATCAAGAACAATTGAACATTGTTTTGTCCGTTCTTTGCGAGAAGGTTTCCCGTCGCCTGCGGATGGAGGACCTTAAAGGGAAGACCGTGACGCTCAAGCTGCGTTCCGGCGATTTTAAAACGATCACGCGGGACGTCACGCTAGCGGACCGGACGAATTTTTTTGATATCATCTATAGGGTGAGCAGGTCGCTCTTGGATAAGGCCTGTCAGCCCGGTAAAAAATATCGCCTCATCGGCGTGCGCGTTTCCAATTTTCACCAGCCGTATGTCCGCGACAGTCTTTTTGAGGAAGTCACCTCCCAAAAGACCGAGAAAATCCATCGCGCCGTGGATGCCATCAAGGCGAAATTCGGGGAAAAGGGCATCATCCGCGGTCGAAGTTTTTGAAAAAACAACATAGTCAAAAAGAAGCGGTGGTGCTAGAATAACTGCATAGTTTTTCAGGTGAGAAGAGGAGGACAAAGAACACGATGGGTGCGGTAAAGACGATTTTGGTCGTTGATGATGAAAAGGAAATCCTGGATTGGCTGGAAAAGAAACTCTCCGGCGAGAATTACGCCGTCTTGAGGGCGTCGGCGGCGAAAGAGGCGCTGGAGAAGACGCGCAAAAGTAAACCCGACCTGGTCTTGATGGACATCGTGTTGCCGGATATGGAAGGCTCCGATGCCGTGCGTATTTTGGCCGACGATCCGGCCACGGAACATGTCCCCGTCATTTTTATGTCAGGCATTATTTCCAAGGAAGATGAGCCTACCCAGCTTGAGCTTAATGTCGGCGGCCGGTTGTACAAGGCCTTGAGCAAACCCTTCGAGTTCGAAGAACTTCTCAAAGAGATCAAAAAGACCCTGCTGTAGTCGATGATCTTAGAAGGGTGATCTTTATGGAATATCCGCAGATTCATCTTCATCCCGCCTTGGTTCATTTTCCAGTCGCTTTATTCGTCAGCGCTCTTTTCATGGAAGCGGCGTCTTTTTTATTCAAAAAAGAATTTTTTCACCGCAGCGCCGTACATCTTTATATATTGGCCTGTATCCTGGCGCCTTTTGCCGTCTGGACCGGGCTTGAGGAGGCCGAGCACGAACATTTAAAGCATCCTCTGGTCAATGTGCACCGGAATTTCGCTTTGGCGACGTTGGGGGTTTCCTGGGCCGGCGCGGTATTACTGGGAGCGGTCCATAAATATTTTTCGAGATATTTCCGGATCGTGTTCGTTGTCTTGATCATTTTGACCGCCGCCCTGGTGACCCTCGCGGCCTATAATGGCGGGCGTCTGGTGTATGAATACGCGATCGGCGTGGGATCGTGATATGAAAATACCGGGGAGTTTTAAGATTTTAGTTGACTATTCGTCAGGGAATTGGTAATAATAGAAACTTATTGAGTCTTCCATTAAAAAAAGGAGGGGAACGTGTTTAGAGCAATCGGTCGTGTATGTTTCGGGATCATTTTGGCGGGTGGCTTTGCGTTGAGCGCGTGCGCCCAGGACACCGAGGGAACAAAGGATCTTCAGGCGGCCTTTGGTTCGGTCGTCAAGGCTTCGGAATCAAATATTGTCATCTCCCAGTATAACAGCGAGCAGGAAATGGACCAGGAAGTCACGTATACAGTCGATCCGCAAACGCATCTGGAGGGAGCGACAACCGTCGCGGAGATAGCCGCCGGAGAAGAAGTCGAAATTCTGTATGAAGAGATCGATAGCAGCAAGGTCGCGCGATTTATTTCCAAAGAATTATTACCGGATGACGAGATCCAGGATGATTATCCTGACGAAGATGTGTCTGATAACGCGATGGATAACGCAACGACCGAGGATCTTTAAGGCGGCGTTTGTGTAAAGATAATAAAAACGGCCCCATCCTTAAAAGATGGGGCCGTTTTTATGAATTTATTATATTCATCCGCAGCATAAACCGTTATAATAATCCCGCGAAACAGGCGACAGCCCATGCCGAAAAATAACGCCCTTTTACCTATTGCCGAAAAATATTTTGAGCGGGATCCCGTTGCCGCCACCCACGCGCTGGAGGCGATGGGATCCGGTGACGCCGTTGAGGTCCTTAAGACCATTCCTTTGGGTATGGCCACCGAGGCTATGAAGCATCTTAACGACGCGTACGCCGCGGTCTTGCTGCAAAAAATGCCCCGCAGTTTGTTTATCCGTATCGCTAATAATCTCGATGTGCGCCAGGCCGCCAATATTTTCTACGAATTTCCCGAGGACATGCGCCGGGATTTTCTGGAACTTCTGGAAGAAAGAAAGAAGCGGGAGATCCAGGAGCTTTTGATCTACCCGCGCGAGAGCGCCGGACAGATCATGACGGTAGATTTTATCGCTTTTCACAGCGACCTGAAGGTCAAAGACACCGTCTCGAAGATCCGCTATCTCGCGCAGAAGAATTCCAAATCATCCTATATTTACGTCATCGACAAGGAAGGGCGTTTGATCGGCGTGTTACGCATGCGTGATCTTCTGATCGCCGATGGCAACACGCTGCTGGAGTCCATCATGCACCGCGACGTCTTTAGCGTGAATTGTTTCCTTGACCGGGAGCAGGTCGCCAACGAGTTCTCCAAAAGAAATTATTTCGCCATTCCGGTGGTGGATCACGAACATAAACTGTTGGGCGTTATCCGGGCCGAACAGATGATCGCGGACGTCAAGGAAGAGGTGAGCGAGGATATCCAGAAGATGTTCGGCGCCAGCGGTAATGAACGGGCGTTTTCTCCGATCACGTTCTCATTGCGCACGCGTCTGCCGTGGTTGCACGTCAACCTGATGACCGCGTTTCTGGCGGCGACGGTCGTTTCTTTCTTCCAGGACCTGATCGCGCAGATCACTGTTCTGGCGGTTTATTTGCCGGTTGTGGCCGGACAAGGGGGGAACGCGGGTGCGCAGTCTCTGGCGGTTGTGATGCGCGGGATCGTTATGCGGGAAATCCCTCCGGCGCGTGCCAAACAACTTGTCTTAAAGGAAGCCTTCATTGGTCTTATCAACGGCCTTATCATCGGGACGATTACGGGGATCATCGCTGTCTTATGGCAGGGGAAGCCATTTTTGGGCCTGGTGGTTGGGCTGGGTATGTTAGTTAACCTCACCGTGGCTGGTTTTGCCGGCGCGCTTATTCCGCTGACCATGAAGGCCTTGGGCCGTGACCCGGCCCAATGTTCCAATATTATCCTTACTACGATCACCGATGTGATGGGTTTTCTCGCCTTTCTCGGTTTCGCCACTCTTTTCCGCGGATATTTGGTCTAGCGTCTAAAACTAGCGATAAAAACACTTGCAAGGCAATAAGATAAGTGCTATTGTATTTTTCCCTTATAGAGAAGGAGAAACGGTTGTGTCGCTGAAAATCAAGGAAACGAAGATGAAGAAAAAGAACGGCCATGGAAGGCGCAAGACCATCCCCCGATTTTCCTTAAGTCAGATCACGGAAAATATCATCCATCCTCACCCCACGGTTTATCACGACATCAGTTTGCTCACCGAGCAGGACATTTACCTCTATAAAGAAGGCAGTCATTTCCGTCTTTACGATAAATTAGGCTCACATCTCACGACCCGCCACGGCGTCCCGGGTACGTATTTTGCCGTGATGGCCCCCAACGCGCATAAAGTTTATGTGATGGGGGATTTCAACAACTGGAACAAACATTCGCACCCGCTTTCCGCACGCTGGGACAGTTCCGGGATCTGGGAAGGGTTCATCCCCGGGGTGGGCAAGGGCACTGTTTATAAATTTTTTATCGAGTCCAGCCAGAACGGTTACCGTGTTGATAAGCGCGACCCGTTCGCGTTTTACTGCGAAGTGCCACCGCGCAGCGGCTCGATCGTCTGGGATATCGATTATACTTGGAACGACGGCACCTGGATGGCCGAGCGGTATAAACACAACAATCTGCATTCGCCGGTGGCGGTGTATGAGCTGCATTTTGGTTCGTGGAAACGCAAGATAGAAGAAAGCGGCCGGTCGTTGACCTACCGTGAGATGGCCGACGAACTCATTGCCTACGTCAAGCAGATGGGGTTCACCCACGTTGAATTTATGCCTTTAATGGCATTTCCCTTTGAGGGTTCGTGGGGTTATCAAACGGTCGGATATTTCGCGCCCACCAGTCGTTATGGCACGCCGCAGGATCTGATGTACCTGATCGACCGGCTTCACCAGAACAACATTGGTGTTATCTTTGACTGGGTGCCATCGCATTTCCCTTCTGATGAATACGGCCTCGCGTATTTTGACGGCACGCATCTTTTTGAGCACGACGACCCGCGCAAAGGATTTCATCCTGACTGGAGCAGCTATGTCTACAACTACGGCCGGCGCGAGACGAAAAATTTCCTGATCAGCAGCGCTTTGTTCTGGTTCGATAAGTATCATATCGACGGTATCCGTGTGGACGCGGTCGCTTCGATGATCTACCTCGATTATTCGCGCAAAGAAGGCGAATGGATCCCCAACGAGTTCGGCGGCCGGGAGAACCTGGAAGCTATTGAATTCTTGAAAAGACTTAACGCGGTCGTGTACACCGCCTATCCTGACGTGCAGATGATCGCGGAGGAATCCACGGCTTGGCCGATGGTCTCGCGCCCCACCTACGCGGGGGGTTTGGGTTTTGGCATGAAATGGAACATGGGCTGGATGCATGACACGCTGGAGTACTTCAAGAAAGACCCCATCCACCGCAAATATCATCACAATGACCTGACCTTCAGCATGATCTACGCCTTTACCGAGAATTTTATGCTTTCGTTGTCGCATGATGAAGTGGTTCACGGCAAGGGATCGCTCTTGCGCAAAATGCCGGGCGACGATTGGCAAAAATACGCTAACCTGCGCGCGTTGTACGCTTATATGTACGGCCATCCGGGCAAAAAGTTGCTTTTCATGGGCGATGAGATCGCGCAGTGGGATGAATGGAACCATGACTGCAGCATCGATTGGCATTTACTGCAATACGGCCCGCACCGCGGGATGCAACAATTGGTCAAAGACCTCAACCGTCTCTACAAAGCCGAGCCCGCTTTGTACGTGAACGATTTTCAGCAAGACGGTTTCGAATGGATCGACTGCAACGACGGGCATAACAGTGTTTTGAGTTTTCTGCGTAAAGGACAAAATCCCGGGGACAATATCGTCGTTGTGTGCAATTTCACACCGGTTGTGCGCCGTGATTACAAAGTTGGCGTCCCCGCCGGCGGTTTCTGGAAAGAGATCTTCAACAGCGATGCGAAGGAATACGACGGTAGCGGTATGGGCAACTGTGGCGGCGTCCAGGCCTGGGACGCGGGCTGGCACGGCCGCCCCGCCTGTCTTTCACTTACTCTGCCGCCGTTGGGAGTTCTGTTCTTCAAAAAAGTGTGACGCGCCTGTCTCCGGTGGTCTCGTTCCTATCTTCCGTAATTCACTCCAAGCGGTATTCTCCATTTTTTATCAGGTTAGTTGTGACAAATCAGCGCTTCCGTGGTATATATCTTATGTATGATGAACCGTTATATTTGTATCCACGGACATTTTTACCAGCCGCCGCGGGAAAATCCGTGGCTCGAAGAAGTCGAACTGCAGGACTCCGCGCATCCTTACCACGACTGGAACGCGCGTATTACCGCCGAATGTTACGCGCCTAACGCGGCCAGCCGTATTCTTGGTTCTGATAAAAAAGTTTCCCGGATGGTCAACAATTACGCGTCGATGAGCTTTAATTTCGGGCCAACGCTTTTGTCCTGGATGGAACGCCACGCGCCTGAAGATTATCAAAATATATTGGCGGCGGACAAGGAAAGCCAGGCGCGGTTCTCCGGCCATGGCTCGGCGCTCGCGCAGGTATACAATCACATGATCATGCCCTTGGCCAACGCGCGCGATGAGCAGACACAGGTCATCTGGGGGATCAGGGATTTTGAACATCGTTTCGGCCGCAAGCCCGCGGGGATGTGGCTCGCGGAGACCGCGGTCAATACCCGCACACTGGAGATCCTCGCCGAACACGGTATTGGTTTCACGATCCTCGCCCCGCACCAGGCCGCCAAGGTGCGCAAGCTCGGCGAAGAAAAATGGACGCCCCTTAAAGACGCCGGCGTGGATCCGCAAATGGCCTACGTTTGTGTGCTGCCCTCGGGCAAAAAGATCCATTTGTTCTTTTACGACGGGCCCATTGCCCGGGAAGTGGCGTTCGCGGATCTTTTGCAAAGTGGCGTCAATTTCGCGAACCGTTTGCTGGGAGTTTTCCCGCGCGACCATAACCAGCCCCGGTTAGTCCACATCGCGACCGACGGTGAAACGTATGGTCATCATCATAGTTTCGGGGATATGGCTTTATCGTACTGTCTGCATCATGTCGCATCGCAGGACCTTGCCCAGGTGACTATTTATGGAGAATACCTGGAGAAATTTCCGGCGACCCACGAAGTCCAGATCGTGGAGAATACTTCCTGGAGTTGCGCGCACGGGGTGGAGCGCTGGCGATCGGATTGCGGGTGTAAAATCGGCAGCCACCGCGGGTGGCACCAGAAGTGGCGTGGGCCGCTGCGCCAATCGCTGGATTGGCTGCGCGACACGCTGGTGCCGCTTTATGAAGAGCATATGCGCATTTTTAGCGACGACCCGTGGCGGATACGGGATAATTATATTGCAGTGATCCTGGATCGTGACACGCAAAACGTTGAAAATTTTCTGAAAGAACACTGTCGTCAGGAACTTAACGCCCAGGAAAAAGTGAAGGCTTTAAAGCTCCTGGAGCTCCAGCGTCACGCGATGCTCATGTATACCAGCTGTGGGTGGTTTTTCGACGAGATCTCCGGCATCGAAGGAGTGCAGATTCTTCAGTACGCCGATCGCGTCCTGCAGCTGGCGCAGGAACTTTTTGGGGAGGATCTTGAGGGACATTTCAAAAAGATGCTGGAATCCGCGCCCAGCAATATCGCTGATCTGCGTAACGGCGCCGCGGTCTATGAAAAATTCGTTGTGCCCGCCAGGACGGATCTGACGGGGGTGGGCGCGCATTACGCGGTTTCCGCCATGTTCGATGAGCACACCGGCGGGAAAAAGGTCTATTGTTACACGGTCCGGGAGCAAGTGTATGATCTCAAGCAGACGGACGGGCGCACTTTTGTCATCGGGCGTTTGCATGTCCGTTCCGATATCACCTGGGACGAAGGAAGCGTCGATTTTGCTGTTGTCCCTAAAGAGGGGCACCATTTGAGCGCCGCTGCGCGAACACCGATGACCGAGGAAGAATTCCGTGACATGCACCAGGAGATGGCCAAGGCCTTTGCCAGCGGCGATGTCGAGGAGATGGGGCGTTTGATGGAGCAGTATTTCGGGACGACCAAGTATGCATTGAAATATCTCTTTCGGGATGAGCAAAAACGGATATTTGATGCGGTCATCCACTCCGCGATGGAAGAATTCGAGGCGCATTTTCGCGAGATCTACGAGCATTATTATCCTTTAATGCAGGCCAAGGAGGAATTGCATATCGCGCTGCCGAAGGCCCTGATCGCCTGTATCGAATTTATCTTAAACCGTGACCTGTTGGATCTTTTCGCCAGGGAAGAAACGGACATCAGCGCGCTCAAGCGTATCGCCGCCGAGGTCAAGCGCTGGGCCTTTGAGATCGACAAGACCAAGATCAGTTTCGTCGCGATGCAACGGATCATTTCTCTGATGCGCGGCCTTGAAAAAGACCCCCTGGATACGCGCCTGATGGAGTCCGTCGATGATATTTTGCGCGCATTGGTGCCACTCAATTTGAATCTGGATCTGTGGCGTGCCCAGAAAACGTATCTTGTTATCGCCCGGCAAGTGTCCGCTGGAAGTTTGCCCACGCCCGAGCCCCGCTGGCTTGAACTTTTCCGTAAGCTTGGTGATCATTTAAACGTGCACAGTGAACAGGGCGAACCCAGCGAGCGCAGTGTGTGATGGCCTCGACGATGAGCGAAGCGCGTTTCAGGAAAGACAAAGAAATGCCGACCCTGTTCGCCGTTTCCCGGCGCGCGGGCAAAGCCCTTGTTGAATTCGATATGATCCGGGAGGGTGATCGCATCGCGGTCGCCGTTTCCGGCGGTAAAGACAGTCTCTCGCTGCTGCACGTTTTGCGCGACCGCCGGCGCGTGAGCCCGGTCAAGTTCGACTTCACGGCGGTCCACATCGATTTTGAATTTGCCGACTTCGATCCGCAGGTCCTCATTGATTATTTAGCGAAAGAAGGGTTCCCGTATCTTGTTGAGAAGGCTGATTCTCTCAAAGACGAAAAGTATGAGGACATCGACTGTTTTCGCTGGTCATGGAACCGACGCAAGGCGCTTTTCCAATTGGCGGACCGCGAGGGATTCAACAAGATCGCCTTTGGTCATCACATGGATGATATCGTTGAGACGATCTTGCTCAACCAGTTTTACCGCGGCGAGATCGCCGCGATGAAGCCAAAGCAGGAGCTTTTCAATGGGAAGCTCACCATCATCCGCCCTTTGGCGTATGTGCGTGAGGAAGCGATGGTGCGTTTGGCCCACGAGCTTGGCATCGCCGGCATGGGACAATCCAAATGCGCCAACGACGACACCTCCCACCGGATACTGATCAAGAAAATGTTGCGCCAATTCGAGCTTGATAATCCCATGATCGTGGCCAATATTTTTAACAGTTTGCAGAACATCAAGAGCGAATATTTATTAGAAACGGTTAAGAATTGAACTTGCCGGCGGACATTCTCGATTTTTGGTTCGAAGGTGTTGACGATTCGACACCCATCGACAAAGGCAAGCGGCCGTTCAACAAGTGGTTTAAGGCCAGCAAGGCGCTGGACCGGGAGATCCGGGAGCGTTTTGAGAGCGATCTGGACAGCGCCCTCATCGGGGAGTACAAGGCGTGGGAGGAGTCCGTTACCGGGGCACTCGCCCTGATCCTTCTATACGATCAATTTACGCGCAATATGTGTCGTGACACACCTCGGATGTATACCGGTGACATGCTGGCCCAGGAATTAACGCTGCAATTGACGTCCGGACAAAAAGAACGTACACTCAATCTCATCGAGCGGGTTTTTGTTTATATGCCGCTGATGCACGCGGAGGATATCCAGGCGCAGCGTTTGTCCGTTGGGTATTTCGCGGAGTTGGTCGAGGAATCCAGGAAGAAAAATCCCGGCAATACCCATTACTATAGCTATTCCTTGGACTACGCGAATCGGCATTGCGCGATCATCGAGCGATTTGGCCGTTTTCCGCATCGCAACAAAATATTAGGACGGACATCAACACCGGAAGAGATTGAGTTCTTGAAGAAGCCGGCGCCGGGTTTTTAGGGAGGACATAAATGGAAAAGAGTTTATTGCTGGCAGTTATGTTTATCATCTTGGCGACGGGCCGGGCCAGCGCCCAGCTGAAGTATCAGCAGGCCACGTTTGCCGGCGGGTGCTTCTGGTGTATGGAGCCGTCGTTCGAGAAGATGGAGGGTGTTGTTGATGTCATTGCCGGGTACACAGGCGGCAAGGAAACGGATCCAAGTTATGAGGAAGTCTCAAGCGGACAGACCGGACATTATGAGGCGGTACAGGTGACATATGACCCAGCGAAAGTTTCCTATGCGGATCTCTTGAATATCTTTTGGCGGCAGATCGACCCTACCGACCCTGACGGACAGTTCGCCGACCGCGGGCCGCAATATCGCACCGCTATTTTTTATCACGACACCGAGCAGAAAAATCTGGCGGAACAATCAAAAAAAGCGCTGGCCGACTCCGGCAAGTTCAAAAAGTCGATCGTGACCAAAATCCTAAAAGCCGGCGACTTTTATTCCGCGGAAGGATATCATCAGGATTACTACAAAACCAACACGGAACATTATGATCAGTATAAATATGGCTCGGGGCGTGAACCGTTCCTGAAGAAAACCTGGGCCAATGATCCCGGAAAGAAATACACGGGGCCTTTGTGCAATATCCCGTCTCCCAAAGAGCTCAAGCGGAAATTAACGCCGCTGCAGTATGAAGTCACCCGCAACGCCGCCACGGAACAGCCCTTTAATAACGCGTACTGGAACAATAAGAAGGAAGGCATTTACGTGGATGTCATTTCCGGCGAAGCGCTTTTTAGTTCCACGGACAAATACGATTCCGGCACCGGCTGGCCGAGTTTCATCCGGCCGCTGGAAGAAAGTAATGTCGTTACGGAGGAAGACGAAAGTTTAGGTATGAGCCGCGCCGAGGTACGCAGCAAACACGCTGATTCACATTTGGGACACTTATTTGACGACGGGCCCGGACCCACGGGCCAGCGCTATTGCATCAATTCCGCGTCACTGCGCTTTATCCCGAAAGAAGATTTAGACAAAAAAGGCTACGGTCAGTACAAGTATCTTTTTGAGAAGAAATAGGATAATAGAATGACTAAACTCAAGATTATTGTTTTGTTCATCTTTTTATCGGCCTTTAGTGGCTGTCAGTCGATCCATGTCGGTGGTAGCGGCAATATCGGCGGCATCTCCGGCGGCGGTGGGATCAGCATCCCCGTGCCGCATAAATGAGGAAAAACCATCTATGAAAACATCTGTTAAGTTAACGCTGGCGCAGACATTATTTACCATCCTGCTCTACGTTCTAGGCGCTATCGTCCTCGGGGTAACGTTGTACCCTTGCGCATCCTTGGTCCATTTTTACTGGGCGCATTCCGCGCATTTGGCCGACGGGCCGCGGCTATTATTCCTTTGTTTTACGCTCGCCGGCGGGTACTTTATTTTTGGCCTCACTTTGATCTTTACAACGAGTTTAACGAGGATTCTTTTATGCTTAAATGTCAAAGAAGGCGTCCATTCGCTCGGTTCGCTGGAAATGCTCAAATGGATGATGGCCAGCGCCCTCTATATCGCCGTGCGGTTTATTTTCCTGGATTTTATGTTGCTGACGCCTTTTTGCGCCCTGTATTATAAATTGATGGGGGCCAAGTTGGGTAAGAACGTACAAATTAATTCCAGAGGCGTGGGGGACATTTCTCTGCTGGAGATCGGGGACAATTCGGTCATCGGCGGCAACGCGACGGTCATTTGCCATTCTTTCGAGAAGAAGGGGCTGCATATCGAAAAGGTAAGGATCGGCAAGAATGTTATTGTGGGGCTTAATTCGATTATCTTGCCCGGAGTTGAGATCGGCGACAACGCGGTCATTGCCGCCGCGGCGGTGGTTCCCAAAAATACCAAGGTGGAACCCAATACGGTCTATTACGGTGTTAAAAAATAATTTTAAAAGGAGCGAATGATGGACAAAAAGATCGTTAAGGCGAAGGGCGCGCCGGCGCCGGTGGGGCCGTACAATCAGGCCATCGTTATTGGCAATTTGGTTTATACCGCGGGACAGATCCCGCTTGATCCGGTGAGCGGTCAAATGGTGGGAACGAACGCGGGCGAGCAGGCGCAGCAGGTTCTGAAAAATCTCAAAGCGGTCCTTGAATCCGCGGGGTCGTCGCTCGCGAAGGCGATCAAGACCACAGTCTTTTTAAAAGATCTCAATGACTTTAACGCGATGAACGAGGTGTACGCCAAATATTTTGACGCGGCCACCGCGCCGGCGCGTTCGACCATCCAGGTGGTGCGTTTGCCAAAGGATTCTTTGGTCGAGATCGAGGCTGTGGCAACGCTGTAGGTCAGGATTTGTTAACACTATACAAAAACCATCGTATGGTTTTGCGCCTGCCCCTAGGTTGACGCTCAAAATAAATCTTCATGACGGCCTTTGAGGTTGTCCGTATTTCATACCAGTGCTTGCGCAGATACATCTCGTCGCTGCCGTGGTGGCACTTGCCGGTCTCGCGCCAGGCACGCAGGACATCCGCGATCACAAAATTCTTGCCCCGCCATACAAATTCACGGGGAAGTCCGGGTTCTCCTCCGGCCATACGGTTCGTATCGCAGGTGGCAGCAACCGGTTCGACTGGTTCGCTGATGAATTCTTCAGACATACACAATAGTTTATCAGAATTCTTTAATTAACTGTTTACTATTTTCCGCGGGTGGGAGTAGAATATAAGCAGAAGAAAATGAAAGGGGGTGAAGGGCTTTAAAGGGCGATTTTTGAACCCAAAATTTTGCAGTTGCAAAACGGAGGGATGAGACATGTTCACCGATACAAAAAGAGTTGCCGGTGAAATATTGGATCTTCTCAAGACGCGCACTGGGCCGGTGAGTATAAAAGAAATTAGTGAGTGTGCTGCCGCTTCAATGAGTGTTGTGAATATGAGTATCGGGATGCTTGTTCGGGAGAAATTGATCTGTATCGAGTATAAAGACGGTGAGAACGTTATCGTGTTGGTGCACCAGGAAACATCTGCGGTGACCCGATAAGCTGGTGAGTGTGAAAAATTTTACGATTCTCTCGCGCTCGGATGATTCTTTCGCGGACCGGGCGCAGGCCGGTCGAGAGTTAGCGCGCGCGTTAGGAAGAATTGATACAAAAGAAACCGTTGTATTGGGAATTCCTCGTGGCGGTGTCGTTGTGGCCCAATATCTTGCCGGGGAATCGGGCGCACCTTTGGATATTATCCTTGCCAGAAAAATCGGCGCGCCCGGCAATCCCGAATTCGCCATCGGCGCGATCAGCGAAGATGGTCATGTCTATCTGAACCAGGAATACGCGCGCCGGGCCGGGGCCGACGAAGCCTACGTTGAAGAAGAGAAGAAGCGCCAGATGGCCGAGATCAAACGCCGCGCCGCGATATTCCGCAAAGTCCATCCCAAGATCCCCTTAAAAGATCGTACTGTGATCGTTACTGATGACGGGGTCGCCACCGGCGCCACGTTCGAGGCCGCGCTGTGGTCCGCGCGCGTGGAAAAGCCGCGCAAACTGATCGCGGCCATTCCCGTCGGACCCGAGGATACTTTACGGCGGCTGGCTCAACAGGCCGACGAGTTGGTATGTTTGCGTATGCCTGAAACATTCTACGCTTTAAGTCAGTTTTATTCTCATTTCGAACAGGTCGACGATGATCATGTCCTTGAAATCTTAAGAACTCATAATCCCGCCCCCCATAAATCATAAAAGTGATATAATGAAACCCGTACATTGAAAGGGAGCATCGTATGGCTGTACCTGCCGAGATCAAGAAAATTTCTGAAACGGTCTGGGAGCTTCCGGCCACCTTCCGCAAGGGCATGCGTGTGCCCGCGCGCATCTACGCCAGTGAAAAATTATTGAAAGACATGGATGAGACCGTCTTTGAGCAGGCGGCCAACGTGGCGAAACTCCCCGGCATCCTCAAATATTCTTACTGTATGCCCGATGGACATTGGGGCTACGGCTTTCCCATCGGTGGGGTCGCGGCGATGGACGCCGAAACCGGCGTCATTTCTCCCGGCGGTATCGGCTTTGATATCAATTGCGGGATGCGCCTTGTCGCGACCAACCTCACGCATGACCAGGTACAACCTCACCTGACGGATCTAGTCGACCGGCTTTTTCAGCAGATCCCCTGCGGCGTGGGCGGCAAAGGGTTCGTCAAAATTTCCAAGAATGAATTCAAGCGCGTCGTCGAACAAGGCGCGCCGTGGTGTGTGGCGCAGGGCTACGGCTGGCAGGAGGATCTGGAGCGCACCGAGGAGGGCGGTTGTATGCCCGGAGCGGATGTCTCCAGAGTCAGCGAGCACGCTATCGAACGTGGATTTCATCAGCTCGGTACATTGGGTTCGGGAAATCATTACCTCGAGATCTAGGTCGCCAAACCTGAAAATATTTTTGACAAAGAACTGGCCGCGCAATTCGGGATCACCAAACCCAACCAGGTCGTCATCATGTTCCATTGCGGCAGCCGCGGGTTCGGACACCAGGTGGCGACCGATTATCTGCAGATTTTTTTGAAAGTCATGAAGAGTAAATATCATCTTGATGTTGAAGATCGCGAACTCGCCTGCGCGCCATTTAATTCACCCGAAGGCCAGGATTATTTCAAGGCGATGAAATGCGCGGTCAATATGGCGTTTGCCAACCGGCAGGTCATCTTGCACCGGATCCGGGAAGTATTTGCGGAGGTGTTCGGTAAAACGCCGCAAGAACTGGGAATGCACCAAATTTATGACGTGGCGCACAACATCGCCAAGCTTGAAGAGCACATAATCGATGGGAAAAAGAAAAAAGTGCTCGTTCATCGCAAAGGTTCCACGCGCGCCTTCGGTCCCGGAATGCAAGGCATTCCCGGCATTTACCAAAAAACCGGACAGCCGGTCATTATCGGCGGCAGCATGGAAACGGGCTCCTATCTGTTGGCGGGTGTGGAGGGAAGCAAGGAGACGTTTTGCTCGACGGCGCACGGCAGCGGCCGGACCATGAGCCGGCGCAAGGCCAGAGAAATGTTTCAGGGAAGAAAGCTCCAGGACGACATGCGTAAGCGCGGGATCTACGTCCACACCGCGTCTTACGCCGGGCTCGCCGAGGAAGCCGGTTCGGCGTACAAAAGTATCGACGATGTTACCACCGCCACCGAAGAGGCCGGCATCAGCCGCCGCGTTGCGCGCTTTGTGCCGATCGGGAATGTAAAGGGTTAATGCCTTATCAATATCTTGACGACGTCGCCACGGCCGATATCGCCTTTGAGGCTTACGGAAATTCGAAAGATGAGATGTTCATCGCCGCCGCCGACGCGTTGATGAACGTGATGGTTGAGGACCTCGGGACGATCACGGAAAGACTCTGGCGTGAGATCTCCGTGGAAGCGGAAACTTTAGAGATGCTTTTTTTCCAATTTCTACAGGAACTCATTTATTATAAGGATGCCGAGCAGCTCTTGTTGCGGGTCGCGCGAATGCGGTTCAAGGAGCAAAAAGGCGTGTGGTCGGTAACGGCACGGGCGTACGGGGAGATGTTAGATCCGAAGAAACATCCTTTGAACGTCGATGTCAAAGCGGTCACGATGCATCAGTTCGCGGTGAGTGAAAACCAGGGACAGTGGAAGGCGAGAGTCGTATTGGATATATAAAATGGGCATGAAACTTTACATTGGCACCAGCGGCTACAATTATTCCCACTGGGGCAGCGGCATTTTTTATCACAGCGGATTGCCGGCAGATAAATGGCTGGAGTTTTACAGCCAGCAATTTAACAGCGTAGAACTCTCCAGCACCGCTCACCAGCTGCCTGACGCTGACACGGTCATGACGTGGTTGCGGACCACACCACGGGAATTTCGTTTCACCGTCAAAGGTTCCAGCTATATTACCCATATTAAGCGATTAAAGGACGTGAGTGAACCCCTGGAAGCGATGTCCGCAAGCCTTCGTCCGCTTAGGCCCAAGATCGCCTGTTTTCTGTGGCAGTTGCCGTCGGGATTTAAGAAGGATAACCAGAGATTGGCGGATTTTTGTTCCCTGCTCAAGCGGACCAAACCCTTTGCGGAATTCCGGCACGTGTTTGAATTTATGGACGTGAGCTGGTTCTGCAGCGACATTTATCGGATCCTCAAGGACCATCGTTGTTGTCTGTGCTTCACGGATTCGCCGGAGAAGCCGGGAGAGTGGGCGATCACCACGGATCTCATCTATCTGCGTTTTGACGGCGGCAAGGCGTTCTACAATTCTCATTATTCGCGTAACGAACTGGAACAACTGGCCGATAAGGTGCGCGTTTTCCGCGATCAGGTCAAAACGGTTTACGCGTTTTTTAATAATGACGAACAGGGCTTTGCCATCTATAACGCGCAGATGTTCCGCATGTTGCTTTTGGAACGAAAAATGCTTTGATGCCTTGCCATTTTAGGGAGTGGATATGATACGCCAGAAAATTCTTATCGTTGAAGATGACGCGCATATCGCCAAGTTGATACGGTATAATTTGGAGAAAGCAGGGTTTGAATGCCTGCAGGTCGCCACCGGTGGGCAAGCTTTTGAAGAACTCGACCGCTACAAAATCCAACTGATCATCCTTGATATCATGCTTCCCGGGATGGACGGTTTTGAACTGTGCAAGGAGATCAAAAAAAGATCGGCATGGGCCGCTATCCCGGTTTTGATGCTCACCGCGCGCGCCGAGGAGATCGACCGCGTGTTGGGCCTGGAACTCGGTGCCGATGATTATATGGTCAAGCCATTCAGCCCGCGGGAACTGGTCTTGCGCGTCAAGGCCATTTTGCGGCGTGGTGAACCTGCCGCGGCTTCATCTGCGCCAGTTCTGACGGCGGGCCAGCTGACCATTGACCGGGAGCGGCACAAAGTCACCGTTAGCACGAAAGAAGTCCAGTTGACCGCGATGGAATTCAAGCTACTTGTCCTTTTGCTGGAGCGCCACGGCCGCATGCAGTCGCGCGAGCGCCTTTTGAATGACGTGTGGGACATTGATGCGGAGGTCACCACGCGTACCGTCGACACACATATTAAACGCCTGCGTCAGAAATTAGGGAAGATGGGGAAATGTATCGAGACCGTCCGCGGGCATGGTTACCGCTTTGCCGAAACTGAAAAGGAATCACGGTAAATTTGAAGATACATCACAAGATCACGCTTTCTGTTCTCATGATTGTCGTTTTTGTTTTGGCGATGGCCGGGGTTTGCTTTTATCGCACGCATGAGGTCAGGACATCGCTGGTGATCGCTTTTTTATCCGCGCTGCCGTTATTGGTTATTTTTAGCATCTGGATCTCCGGGACGGTTTTTTATCATATTCGGGAGATCGCGTTTTGGGCGAGATCGATCGGGGCAGGAGATCTCTCCAGGCGGGTTGCTATTCCCGAGCGTAACGAGATGGGCGCGTTGACCGATGCCATGAATTATATGTCCGAGCGGGTCCAGGGACGGACGGAAGAATTTATCGCCGATAAATCCCGGCTGGAAGCGGTTTTTTTGAGCATGTTCGACGGGGTCATGGTCATCGATGAGCGCGGCGCGATCGTTTTGATGAATCAGACTTTAAAGGAGCTCCTGCAAGTCGATACCGAAGTGACGGGCAAAAAGCCGCTGGAGGTCATTCGTAATATCGATATCCAGGATCTGGCTGAACGTGTTTTGGTCTCCCGCAGCCGTTTGGAATCCCAAGAGATCACGTTGCTGTTGCCGCAGGAGAAGGTGCTTCTGGCGCACGCGACGCCCATCCTGCGGGAAGGTGTTGTGGGCGGCGCTGTTCTAGTCTTCCATGATATTACCGAACTGCGCCACTTGGAAAAAATCCGGCAGGATTTTGTCGCCAATGTTTCTCATGAATTACGCACGCCCGTTTCGACCATCCGCGGCTATGCCGAGACGCTTTTGGAGGGCGCGATCGACGATAAGGAGCATGCCCGTGAATTTTTGCGTATTATCCACGATGACGCTGAGCGACTGACCAAACTGATCAACGATCTCTTGGATCTTGCCCGTATCGAATCGGGAAAAATGAAACTCGTTTTTGAAGAATGTTCCCTGGAAACCGTTATCGACCGGGTTTTGAAAGGCATGACTAAGGAAGCCAAGAAGAATTCCGTCACGCTCAAGAAAGATATTCCACCGCGTTTGACCAAAGTCAGGATCGATGAGGCGGCCATTGCGCAGGTGCTTTTTAATCTGGTCGAAAACGCCGTTAAATACAATAACGTGGGCGGCAGTGTCACCATCGGCGCGCGCGAAACGCCGCGTTCCATCGAAGTGAGCGTTTCGGATACAGGTATTGGTATCCCACAAGAAGATATTCCACGGATCTTTGAGCGGTTTTACCGTGTCGACAAGGCCCGTTCCCGCGACCTTGGGGGGACCGGGCTTGGTCTTTCCATCGTCAAGCACATCATCCAGGCCCATCGCGGAGAGGTTTCCGTCGAAAGTCGCCTCAACGGCGGTTCGACCTTCCGTTTTACTCTCCCTAAAGTTATCTAAGGTATCCCTCTCGGTCACCCTAGCTGTTTTACTCGTTGTAATTGATATTATCTCGTAAAACAAGCGCTGGGGTTCCCTGCTGCCGAGGCAGCAGGGAATTCACACAGAGTTCACATACCCGCCATCATCTCTTAACACGCCAAAAGTATATTCTTGGTTATGAGCACCGAGAAAATGCAGTTATGGGGAGATCAAATTCCTATGACTTCGCACCATTTGTTGGGGAGCAATCAGGATTTTATCGTCGGGTTGTTGCGTTCACAGGTCAAAGAATTGAACAGATTGCTGACGACCATCGAGGAAAGCAACGCGGTCGATGAACATGTTCAAAGCTGTCTTAAACGTGTCGAAGTGAACATCAGGGGTTTAAGGAAATTGTGTTCGGACAACTAGGGCAATAGGAAACAAGAAAGAAGGAGGAAAAAATGAGGAAAGGTTTTATCGGGCTGTTAATTTTTGGTATCATTGGGTTTTGGGGTGTGCCACCGGGCTTTGCCAGCACGTCCGTGGACGCGCTGATGGAGAAGCTCGTGGAGAAAGGTATTTTAACCGACAAAGAGGTGCGGGAACTCAAGGAAGAGATCGCTACGGATGAAAAATTGATCCGTGAAGAAGGGTATAAACAGGGACTGCAGCCTTGGCTTCAAAATACGACCATTAAAGGCGATTTCCGTTTACGTCATGAATTTTCCAAAAGGAACGACAGCAGCGACCAGGATCGCAGCCGTGGAAGGATCCGTTATCGTTTAGGATTTGAAACAAAGATCAATGATCAGACCAAGGTGGCGGCGGGGTTGGCCAGTAACGGCGGCAATCCGCGTTCTACCAACCAGACGTTTACCGACGCCTTCGCTAAATCATCGATCAACTTGGATTACGCTTACGCGGAATTTAAGCCCTATGCATGGCTGACCATGACGGGCGGCAAAATGAAGATGCCGATCTGGGAAGCCGGCGACCTGCTGTGGGACACGGATATCACGCCTGAAGGCGGCGCGATCAATCTGAGCATGAACACATTGCCGAACTTAACGACCTTCTTTAACATGGGCGCTTTTGTCCTGGATGAATCGGCCGCGGATCAGACCGATCCATATCTGTTTGTTTTTGAACCCGGGTTTCAGTTAAAAACGTCCGATGAAAAGGCGGATTTGAAACTCGCTTTAGCGTACTATAGTTTTTCTGATGGCGCGCAAAAATCGGTTTTGGACAATCGCTCTACACCGACTACGAATACCGTGGCCGGTGGTATGTATGACTACAAGTATAGCTCTATCAACCCCAACGTCGAGTTCGGGCTTAATAATCCTTTTCCTGAATTACCGATCGCGATCCCCCGGGTCGCGGTTTTTGGAGAATATGTCAATAATCCAGATCCGCATGACGACAACACCGGCTGGCTTGTGGGAGGATATATCGGCGACAAAAAAGTCGCGGGGCCCAACCAGTGGCAAATAAAAGGCTCCTATCGTTCGTTAGGTAAAGACGCCTGGCCCGATTCTTTCCCGGATTCGGATTTCTACGGCGGCGCCACCGATGTGAAGGGATATGAAACCATCTTTGAGTATGGCCTGAACAAGAATACGTCCGTTGCTATTGATTATTACCGGACGCAAAGGATCAAGGCGGACAAAGCGATCGAAACTGTTTTACAAACAGACCTTAACTTTAAATTCTAGTATTGTTGGACAATAGAGCAAAAGGGAGGAATGAAGAAATGAAAAAAGTACTTGGTTTGATTTTTTTAGCGGTTATCAGCGTGGTCAGCTACCAGAAGTTGGCGGTGGCCGCTGATCCCATCAAGGTGGACGGTTCCAGCACGGTCTTTCCCATTACGGAAGCGGTCGCCGAGGAATTTGGTAAAAGCGGTGGCGGCAAGGTCATCGTCGGTATTTCTGGTACCGGTGGCGGGTTCAAACGCTTTTGCCGCGGGGAAACGGACATCAGCGACGCGTCGCGTCCGATCAAACAAAAAGAGATCGACGCTTGCCGCGAAGGCGGAGTTCAATACCTCGAACTGAAAGTTGCCTTCGATGGGTTAGCGGTGGTCATTAATCCGCAGAACACGTGGGTGGATTATTTGACTGTTGAAGAATTAAAAAAAATCTGGGAACCGGCAGCTCAAGGTGCTATAACTAAATGGAGTCAAATCCGCAGCAGTTTTCCAGCGGAGGACTTTCAGCTTTTTGGTCCCGGAACGGATTCGGGGACGTTCGATTATTTCACGGAAGTGATCAACGGCAAGGCCGCAAGCAGCCGCGGCGATTATACCGCGAGTGAAGACGATAATGTGCTCGTTGAAGGTGTTGCTTCCAATAAGGGCGGGCTTGGCTATTTCGGGTTGGCTTATTATGAAGAGAACTCCGGCAGGCTCAAGGTCGTTCCGGTGAAGGGAAAAGGAGGCGCTGTGATTCCTTCTAAGGAAACGGTCTTGGATGGTAGTTACGCGCCGCTTTCACGACCATTGTTCATCTATGTTAACAAGGATTCGCTCAAGGCCAAACCTCTCGTCGCAAAATTTGTTCGCTATTACCTTGAGAACGCGCCGACGTTGTCCGAGGAAGTCGGATATGTGCCGTTACCGCAAAGTGAATACGAGGCTGGCCTAAGTAAGATCTAAGCCGGGTAAGTGGTGGTGTTTTGAATACTCGCTTTGTTTGACCCAGCTCATGTTGAAGAGAAATAATATCGTTAAGTTCCAGGAAGCGTTGATCGAGAGGCTGCTGCTCTGCTGCAGCCTCTTGTCTGTATTGACCACCGCGGGGATCATCTGGGTCCTCTTGTCGGAGACAATAGGATTTTTCAAGCATGTCAGCATCATCGATTTTCTCACCGACACCCGGTGGACTCCGATGTTCACCAACAAACATTTTGGGATCCTGTCGCTGTTGTGCGGGACGCTGGTGACGACGTTCATCGCCATCGCCGTGGCCGTGCCGCTGGGATTGATCAGTGCCGTTTATTTGAGTGAATACGCCACGATCAAGATGCGCCATATCATCAAACCTCTCCTGGAGATCTTGGCCGCCGTCCCCACCGTTGTTTATGGTTATTTCGCGTTATTATTCGTCACTCCCTTGTTAAAGCAGCTTATTCCTGGCTTGTCCGGTTTTAACGCGCTTTCTGCGGGACTGGTCATGGGGATCATGATCATTCCGCTGGTTTCCTCATTAAGTGAAGACGCTATGCATGCCGTTCCCATGGGGCTGCGTGAAGGCGCTTATGCCCTGGGATCCCGCAAGATCCAAGTCGCGTTCAAGATCGTTTTCCCGGCCGCCCTTTCCGGCATTACGGCCGCCGTGATCTTGGCGGTCTCGCGGGCGATCGGCGAGACCATGATCGTCGCCATCGCGGCCGGCCAGCAGCCGAAATTCACCATGAACCCGCTTGTTCCCATTGAGACGATTACCGCTTATATTGTCCAGATCAGCCTCGGCGACACACCGCACGGGACACTGGAGTACAGCACGATCTTTGTCTGCGGGATGACGCTTTTTGTCCTTACGTTCGTTTTAAATGTCGTCAGCTTCAAGTTAAAACGCCGTTTCCAGGAGATCTATGAGTAGCCGCAAACTGGATAAAAGAATCGATTCTTCGTTCAAGTTTATCGGCCTGGCGGCGACTTTGTTTGGGTTGGTGGTCCTGGCTACACTGGTGGCAGATGTGGTCTCGGACGGTCACCAGCGGCTTGGCTGGGATTTTTTTACCAGCTATCCTTCACGCAAGCCCGAGCAGGCGGGCATTTTTTCCGCGTGGGTAGGAACGATCTGGGTTATGATCACGACGGCCATTTTCGCCATTCCTTTGGGGATCGGTTCGGGCATTTATCTGGAAGAATACGCGCGGCGCAACAGGTTGACGGACTTTATCGAAATTAATATCGCCAATTTGGCCGGCGTGCCATCGGTCATCTACGGGATCCTTGGGCTGGGATTGTTCATCCGGATGATGCATTTAGACAGAAGCGTATTGGCGGGCGGGTTGATCCTGGCACTTTTGATCTTGCCGGTCATTATTCTTTCGACACGCGAAGCTCTGCGCTCGGTTCCCTCATCGATTCGCGAGGCGTCCTACGCGCTGGGCGCGACCAAATGGCAGACGGTCCGTTTCCAGGTCCTTCCCGCGGGATTCGGGAACATCTTAACGGGCGTTATCCTGGCGATGTCGCGGGCCATCGGCGAAACGGCGCCTTTGATCACCATCGGCGCCCTGACGTATATTCCCTTTTTGCCCACAAATCCTGTTGCGTTAAATAAAGAAATCCCGTATATTCATGTGAGTTTGCAGGGATTCCTCGATCCTTTCACGGTATTGCCGATCCAGATCTTTAACTGGGTTTCCCGTCCGCAAAAAGGATTTCTGGCGGACGCGGCGGCGGGCATTATCGTTTTGCTGACGATCACGCTGGCGATGAACGCCATCGCGATCTATCTGCGGTACAAGAACCAAAAAAGGTGGTAGGTGATGGAGCAGGAGATCATCATACAGATCAAGGACGCTAATTCTTTTTACGGCGCCAAGCAGATCTTGAAGAATGTCACGCTGAATATCCCCGCCCAAACGGTCACGGCGCTGATGGGGCCATCCGGCTGCGGGAAAAGCACGCTCATCCGTTGCCTTAACCGGATGAATGACCTGGTCCCGCGTTTTAGATTTGAAGGAAAAGTTTTATATAAAGGGATCGACCTTTACGGGAAAGACGTCGACATCACGGACCTGCGCCGGGAAATAGGCATGGTTTTTCAGAAACCGAACCCGTTCCCCAAAAGTATTTATGAGAACGTCGCTTACGGGATCAGGATCCAGGGGATCACGAACCGGGAATTTATTGACGGCATTGTTGAAGAGAGTTTGAAAAGGGCGGCGCTTTGGGAAGAGGTAAAAGACCGGCTTCACGAATCGGCGCTGTCGCTTTCCGGCGGCCAGCAGCAGCGGATCTGCATTGCCCGGGCCCTGGCGGTCAAACCGCACGTGATCCTTTTTGACGAACCGTGTTCCGCGCTCGACCCGATCGCGACCGCCAAGATCGAGGAGCTGATCGCGGAATTGAAGAAAAATTACACCATTATCGTCGTGACGCACAATACGGCCCAGGCCGCGCGGGTATCGGATTTTACGGCTTTTTTGTACTTGGGTGATCTGATCGAATTTGGCCCGACGGCCAAAATATTCACCGTCCCGCAGGACAAGCGCACCGAAGAATATTTAACTGGAAAATTCGGTTAATCATAAGGGGAAAACATGCTTACAGAAAAAATGGCGGAACTCAAGCACCATCTCATTGAATATGCGACTTTGGTCGAAGGGATGATCAACAAGAGCATCAAGGGATTGCTGGAGAAGGACGAAAACCTTCTGGAGGATGTTATTGAGCAGGAGGAACCCAAGGCCAATAATTACGACCGGGAGATCGATGAGACGTGTACGGCGCTTATTGCCCAGTACGAGCCGATGGCCAAGGACCTGCGCACCGTCGTCATGATCCTCAAGATGAACAAGGACCTGGAGCGCATGGCGGACCACGCCGTCAATATTTCCGAAAGCGGCCTTTTTTTGATCGCCCGACCGCTGGTGAAGCCCCTGGATGATGTGCGCAGTATGGCCAAGACCACCTCGATGATGCTCAAGGACTCGATCGATGCTTTCGTTCACGAGAACGTTACTTTGGCCCGGGATGTCTGTGATCGCGATGAGATCGTTGACACGATCGGGGACAAGATCCTTGATGATATGGCCAATTTTATCCGGGAAAAACGCGACGGGATCAGGCGCTCGCTGCACATCATGCGCATCGCGCACAACTTAGAGCGGGTCGCGGACATATCCACGAATATCTGCGAAGAAGTGATCTATATCGTCGAAGGCAAGGACATCAAACACCACAAAGACGAGGAAAGAGAAGCAGAGCACGGTCCCACGATCTAGTCGGGAACGGCGGTTCAGTGAGGGATGCAGTTAAGGACAGTGGTAATAAAGAGCATTCCGGTTAAGCCCACCATCACACCCCAGGCGGTTAAACTTTTACCCCCTTCTTCAATGGCCTCGGGGATCAACTCCGACATTGTCAGATAGATCATTGCTCCTCCGGCAAATCCTAGTCCTACTGGTAAAAGCGGTTCGAAAAACCATGCCAATAGCGCTGATGGCACCGCCATGATCGGCTGCGGGATGCTGGTTAAAATGGAGGCGATGGCGCAGTTTTTGGTCGAAACGCCGTCCGCTTTCAAGGGGAGCGAAACAGCGATCCCTTCCGGGATATTGTGGACGGCGATGGCGATGGCGATGATGATCCCGAAATTAAAATCTCCGGTCGCGAAGGCAACGCCGATGGCAATTCCTTCAGGGATCGAATGGATGAACATGGCCGTAAAGATGAGGAGGCCGCGTTTGGTGATCCCGGGGGTCGAGAAGTGTTTGTGGATCTCATGCTCGGAGAAATTCTTTTCGGTAAACCGGAAAAAAGCCGCGCCCATCAAGAGCCCCAGCATAACGATATAGGGTGCCGCGGGGAATTTGGTTTTAAGCGCGATGCCTTCCTGGGCGAGGGAGAACACGGAAGCGGAGATCATCATCCCGGCGGCGATCGCCGAGGCCATGGCCCGCCAGCGGGAGGTCGCTTTGACGAAATGCAAAGGCAACGCCCCCAAACCCGTTGCCAGGGCGCTTATGGTGCCTGTTAATAGCGTCCAATAGATCAGATCCGCTTGACTCATACCTCGTCTTTATTCTCCTTGTGCTTTAAAAATAATTATATTAATATTACCATAATAAAGAAATCCCCCCAACAGGAAAATAGAACATTTGGGAGCCCATGATCACCGCCTCGAAAAATCAATTCAAATATATTTACGGCCCGGTATATTCGTGGCGGCTGGGCATGTCGTTGGGCATCGACCCCCTTACGGACAAACGCAAGATCTGCAATTTTGATTGTCCCTATTGCCAGTTGGGGCGCACGGCGAAATTTTACACCCAAAGGGAAGATTTTATTCCCGTTGAAACGATCCTTGCCGAGATCAAGGCGCTGCCGCCGATCGCGATCGATTGTTATACTTTCTCCGGCCGGGGTGAGCCGACTTTGGCGAAGAATCTGGGCGCGATGATCCGCGCGGTGCGCGCGACGACCGGCGGCAAGATCGCCGTTATCACCAACGCGGGATTGATCGACCGTTCCGACGTGCAGGAGGATTTACTTTGCGCCGATTGGGTCCTGGCCAAACTTGATGCCGGCGACCAGGCGTCTTTTCAGGCAGTGGATATCCCCGCCCAGGGCATTGAATTCCGGCGCATCGTCGAAGGTATTAAAGATTTTAAAAAGAAATTTAAAGGGAAGCTCGCCCTGCAGGTCATGTTCGTTGCACAAAACAAACACTGCGCGCCGCAAATTGCCGGGATCGCGCGGGAGATCGGTGCCGATGAAGTGCAGGTTAATACACCGTTACGTCCCAGCGCGATGATGCCGCTTTCGCCGGAGGAGCTAAGAAATATCCTGACACATTTTCGGGGACTGCCCGCGGTCTCGGTGTACGAGGCCGAGCGCAAGACCGTCGAGCCGCTGGATGAAAAGGCGACCATCCTGCGTCACGGCAATTTCCGTAAGACAGCAAAGCCCGCGCCGGGCGGTCATCGCCGATGAACAACAAAGACTCCAGACAGACCCGCCTCAAGCTTAAATACCTTTTCGCCGCCGTTGAACAAACGGCGGACAACGTCGTTATTGCCAACAAAGACGGCATCATTGAATACGTTAACCCCGCGTTCGAGCAGACGACCGGTTATGCGAAAGAAGAAGTTCTGGGGAAGACCCCGCGCATTCTCAAATCCGGCCACCACAAGGCCAGTTTTTACCGAAACCTCTGGGAGACCATCCTCTCCGGAAAAACGTTCAAGCATATCATCACCAATAAAAAGAAAAATGGCGAATTGTATTACGCCGACCAGGCGATCACTCCTTTAAAGAACACGCGCGGGGAGATCACCCATTTTGTCTCGGTCTGGAAGGACATCACCGAGCGTGTGCGTTACCGTGACGAGCTGGAAGCGCTCAACAAGAGCTTGCAGTTCGAAAAGCAGAAATTCGAGCAGATCCTGGACCTTGAGGAGAAAGTTGGCACCTTTTCCGACCTGAACAAGCTGGCGGATTTTATCGTAAGCGGTATCGCCGGTGTCCTGGAGGTGGAACGCTGTTCCCTGATGCTCCTGGATGAGAAGACGGGAGCGCTGGTGATCAAGGGCGCGGTGGGGCTGGACCACAAGATCATGCGGGAAAGCAAACCCAGCCTGGGCGAAGGCATTGCCGGTCTGGTGGCCAAAGAGCGCAAACCTTTAATGGTGGAGGTGATCGATACGGATGAACGCGTCGGACGGGAAAATCTTCCTTCCTATAAGACGAAATCTTTTTTGAGCGTCCCCATTATGCTGGACCATAAACTTTTGGGTGTTGTGAACGTCACCGACAAGAGATCACCCGACTCGGAGGTCTTTACGGATTTCGATCTTAAGATCCTTCTGGCGATCGTGCGCCAGGCGGCGGTCGCGCTCGAGAACGCGGAGCTTTACAAGGAATTGAAATATCTCACGGTCACCGACCCGCTGACGAATTTGTATAATTACCGGCATTTTATGCGTATCCTGGAATATGAGATCAGCCGCTTTCACCGCTTCGGGGACGCGTTGTCTTTGCTGATCATGGACATCGATGATTTCAAGGAATACAATGAAGCCCAAGGCGCCGCGCGCGGCGACGAGATATTAAAAAGGATCAGCGATATTTTAAACGATCATCTGCGGGAGGTGGACATCATCTGCCGTTACGCCAGCGACGAGTTCGCGGTGATATTGCCGGCGACGGATGTCGCGCAGGTGAGAACGATCGCCCACAAGATCAGCGAGGCGGCATCTCGTCTTGATCCCGCAAAAAAGCTTACGATGAGCTTTGGTCTCGCGAGCTGCCACAAGGGGATGACCCGGCACGATTTTATTTTAAAGGCCGACGCCGCCCTGACCCACGCCAAACGCCACGGGAAAAACCAGATCTATTGCCAGGACAAAACGAATGCCGGATAAAGAGCACAAACCAGCGCCCAGGATCGTCGCCAGAGAGCAGGAGATCAATCTGACCTATTCCGAGTCGGGGAATCTGCACCGGCGTCTTATCGAAACGGTGCGTAGCGGCATTTTTTTAGGCGATGTGCAGGGCAAGCTCACCTATGTCAATCACGCTTTCGCGGATATGCTCGGTTACGGCACCAAAGACGAGCTCATCGGGTTTAATTTTTTCGATACCTTGTTTTGTGAGCCGAAGGAAAAGGAAGAGTTCGTCAAGAAGCTCTACGAGACCGGTTCCGCGCGTGATTTCCAGTTCCAGTACCGGCACAAAGAAGGTCATCGCATGGTGGTCTCCGTGACGGGCAACTGCATTTACAACGACCAAAGCGAGATCATCGGTTTTGAGGGCGTGCTGCAGGACATCACCGCGCAAAAAAAGCTGGAGGAAGAGCTTTTGACCGAAAAAAGAAAGCTCGAGCAGATCCTGGATTTTGACGAACAGATCAGCACCATCCGCGAATACAACCAGCTCATCGATTTTATCGTCGAGAAAACCGCCGTTTTGCTGGAAGCGCAAAAGTGTTCCCTGATGCTGTTGGACAAAGGCGGCAAGGAGCTTTTTATCCAGGGGGCGAAGGGGTTAAGCGAGCAGGTCATCAAGGATTGCCACATGCGTTTGGGCGAGATGGTCGCCGGTTTCGTGGCGCAGTCGCGCACGCCGATGCTGGTCAAAAATATCGAATATGACGAGCGTTTCAAACGCGCGAGCAAACCTTATTATTTGAGCCGTTCTTTTATGAGCGTTCCGTTGACCCTGGAAAACAAGCTGATCGGCGTCATCAACGTGAGCGACCACGTGAAGGCCAAGAGCTTTAACGAGATCGATCTGCGGATCTTGGGCGCGACCGCGCGCGAGGTGGCGGTCGCTTTGGAGAATATGGAGCTTTACAAACAATTAAATTACCTGACGATCACCGATCCCTTGACGCTTATTTATAATTATCGCCAGTTCACTCAAAGTCTTAATTTTGAGATCAAGCGCCGCAGCCGTGTAGCCGGAAATCTGTGCCTGATCCTCATGGACATCGACGGTTTCAAACTGTACAACGACACGCTCGGGCACCTCGAAGGGGACGAACTCCTTAAGGATATCGGCAGGATCTTAAAAGCGCAACTGCGCGAGACCGACATCGTCTGCCGCTACGCGGGCGATGAATTCGCCATTATCCTGCCGGATATCACCATCGACGGCGCTAAAACTGCGGCCGAAAAGGTCCGCCAGGCGATCGAAAAAACGCCGTTCAAGATGCCGGTCACCATCAGCTTGGGGGTCGCGGCCTATACCAAAGGCCTCACCCAGCATGAATTCATCCTCAAATCCGACCGCGCCCTGTATGAAGCCAAACGCGAAGGCAAAAACCGCGTCAGCGCGCAATCCTGATTTCTCCCTAGTCAAAGTTGACAACCCGCTCCATTTAGACTATTGTACTGTCTATGAAATCGTCTTTTACCGACCATCCCCTCGGACGTTTACTGAAAGAACGGATCCTCATCCTCGATGGTGCCATGGGGACGATGATCCAGCGCTACAAGCTGGATGAGGCCGCGTACCGCGGCAAACAGTTCGTCAAGCATCCCGTCGATATCAAGGGAAATAACGAGCTTCTGGTCTTGACCAAGCCGGATGTCATCGCAGAGATCCACACCGCTTATTTGGCCGCGGGGGCGGACATTATTGAGACCAATACCTTTAACGCCAACCGCCTCAACCAGGGTGAGTATAAACTCTCGGACCAGGCCTACGCCTTGAACGTCGCCGCGGCGAAGATCGCCCGTAAAGCGGCCGACGCTTTCACGAAAAAGACCCCAAATAAACCGCGTTTTGTCGCTGGCGCCATTGGCCCGACCAATCGCACCGCGTCGCTTTCCCCGGATGTTAATGATCCGGCTTTTCGCGCGGTCAATTTCGATCAATTGGTCGAAATTTACACCGAGCAGGCGCAAGGGCTCATCGATGGCGGTATCGACCTCTTTCTTATTGAAACTATTTTTGACACCCTAAACGCGAAAGCGGCGATCTTCGCCGTCAACGGCCTTTGCGAAAAGCTAGGGAAGGACATTCCACTTTTGATCTCCGGCACCATCACCGACGCCAGCGGCCGCACTTTATCCGGCCAAACGACCGAGGCCTTCTGGATCTCCGTGGCGCACGCCCAACCGCTCGCCGTCGGGCTTAATTGCGCGCTCGGCGCCAAAGATATGCGCCCGTATATCGCGGAACTTTCCCGCATCGCGCCATGCCATATCATCTGTTATCCCAATGCCGGTTTGCCCAACGCGTTTGCCGAATATGATCAGACCCCGGAAGAAATGGCTGGCTTGCTCGAGGAATTCGCCAAGAGCGGATTTCTGAATATCGTCGGCGGATGCTGCGGGACAACACCGGAACATATCAAGGCGATCGCGCAGGCCGTTGCGAAGATCGCGCCCCGGCCGATCCCGCAGGTACCTACTTTAAGTGCGTTCAGCGGACTTGAGCCGCTCATTATCCGTCCGGATATGAACTTCATTAATATCGGCGAACGTACCAACGTCACCGGTTCCAAAAAATTCGCCAAGCTGATCCTCGAGGGCAGTTATGAAGAAGCTTTGTCCATCGCCCGCCAGCAGGTCGAGGCCGGGGCGCAGATGATCGACGTGAACATGGACGAGGCCATGCTCGATTCCGAAAAAGCGATGGTCAAATTCTTGAACCTGATCGCCTCCGAGCCGGAGATATCCCGCGTGCCGATCCTCATTGATTCCTCCAAATGGTCGGTCATTGAAGCGGGCTTAAAGTGCGTTCAGGGAAAATCTGTCGTCAATTCGTTGAGCTTGAAAGAAG